>Ga0210011_1002294_pt1 | contig 16037 bp, 24 predicted proteins | sample CryGeymeta201502_FD_183972 | JGI IMG/M metagenome (GOLD analysis project Ga0210011, IMG submission 183972) | Groundwater microbial communities from Crystal Geyser aquifers in Utah, USA - Crystal Geyser metaG 2015-02 (SPAdes) (version 2) | ecosystem: Environmental > Aquatic > Deep subsurface >...
CTAAATTCACCAACTTCTCGGACATTGTCAAACTATTCAAAGACAAATAAAACATCGCTGTCATGGCAATTATCAAAGTCGATGAAGCCTTTAATTACTTCAGCCCCTTCAAGCCTGCCCTCACACAAGGAGGGCCTACATCTTTCTACGAGTACAGAGTGGCTGAGGTGTTAGGTTGGAAGAATGCTCAGAGTAAGGTGATACTTCGAGCTGGACCTGGCGAGCAGTGGGGCTACAACGGCTTCATTGATCTGTAGCTATCTACATACGGCAAATACATAAGTGGCTACTACGCAGTGGAGGTGTCAGATAGGAACTTGTCGTCAGAGTGATTTTGATTAGGAACGAACTTTGTATTTCATTCAAAGGTAAAGATATACGTACGACTTATATATTTTTCACACATCATGAAAGCCCTCATCCTAGTCGGAGGATACGGCACTCGCCTGAGGCCCCTCACTGTTAACTACCCCAAGTCGGCCTTTCCTTTCATCAACATCCCAATAGTCTAGCACCAAATCGAAGTAAGAATCTTTAAATTCAGGCCCTTTCCAAAGTGGGAGTCTTCGAAGTCATCATCGCCATCAACTACCAAGCTGACTATATCAAAAAGACCCTTGAGCCTCTCGAAAAAAAGTACCATATCAAGCTCACCTACTCCCAGGAAACCTAAGCCATGGGAACTGCTGGTCCTCTTCGGTTGGCTCAGGACATCATTAAGGCGGATAACAAGGAAGGACTGCTGTTCGTCTTCAACAGCGACACAATATGCGACTTTCCCCTCAAATAGATGCTGGAATTCCACAAAGCTCACCAACAAGATGCCACCATGGTTCTCACTAAAGTTGCCGATCCCAGCAGATTCGGTGTCCTCGTAACTGAGCCAAACGGAAAAGTAACTTCCTTTGTCGAAAAACCCAAATAGTTCATCAGCAACACCATCAACGCAGGGTTCTACCTTCTCAATATATCCGTCATTGATAAGATCCCCATGCGATTCTGCATGCTCGAAAAGGAAACATTCCCCTAACTAGTCTCAGAAGGCAAACTATATGGTCTGGTCCTCAAAAATGACTTTTGGTTTGACACCGGTAAGCCTACTGACTATTTAATTGCTCAAGGGGCCTACCTCAGTTATTACAACATCATCTCTGAGGAGCACAAAAGCACTGTCCTCATCGATAAAACAGCAAAGGTTGGCCAAAATTGCAAACTTGGCCCTAATGTTGTCATAGGCCCTAACTGTGTCATTGGGGATGGATGTCGTCTAAAAAACTGCACAATAATCGAAGGTTCAACAGTCGGTACAGGAGCATACATTGAAAACAGCGTGATTTCCTGGAGATGTAAGGTTGGCAGCTGGGTCAGAATTGAAGGCCTAAGCTGTATCGCTGAGGAAGTGGAGGTTAAGGGTGAATCTAGGCTGAGTTAGTGTATGGTACTTTCCCATAAATCAGTGACGGGTGTCCACACGAAGTAGGTGATTCTGTGATATTGTGAATGAATATTACATCATAGTCAGTGTTGAATCTATCATATTTTATTGACCATGCAAGAAGACTGGAAAGCCACCGTTGAGAAGGAAGCAGAGGGCCTCGTTGAAAAGATGAAGGAAATCAGCAGCAGTGATAAGTGGGTAGCCAACGGCAACAAACCCTGCGAAATGTTCAAGATGGACATAGAAAACAATCTCGGATCAAAGGGAGTCGCTGTCTTGGAGTTCCCCTTCGAACAAGTCATTAAGTTCTTCAGTGACTCTACAGCTTCCAAAAAGATCAACGACTCACTTGTCAAATTCGAATGCCTCCACCATTAGGAGGGTAAATACAAAGTGATTCATATGGAGCACAAAGCTGTCTGGCCCGTCTGGAACAGAGACTTTGTGACTGTTGCTACAAGGAAGCAGGAAGGTGACACTTATTACATTGTCAGTAGGTCATGCAGCTACCCTCTTCCTGAGGTTCAAGGCGTTGTCAGAGGAGAGATCCACATTGCTGGCTACATTATCTAGAAAATAGATGAGAAGACCACAAGAGTGACTTATGTTGCCTCTAATGACCCTAAGGGTGCAATTCCGGGAATGGTGAAGAACACCCTAGCCTCGAAGCAAGGAGGAGTTGCTTCCAAGATCGGCGAAATCATGAAGAAATAGGGCTATTGATGGTTTATTTGAATCGTCATCCCAATATCATAATTAAAGATTACTTATGCATATGGAAACACACGCCTTCAAGGTCTAGTATTAAATGGCAGGAATAGAGATCATTAGGAGAATCAAAGAGCTTGAGAGCGCATCGGAATGGGTCCAAATTGCAGACCAACCCTGTGATAAGTTCAAAATTAGCATCGGACCCAGAACCGCTGCCAAAGGAGTTCACATCGTACCCTTCCCTATGGAATAAGTCATTTAATTTCTGAAGCAGGAAGAGTCTCTCAAGAAGCTGAACCCCATGCTTATCGAAATCAAGGTGCTGGAGGAGAAGCTAAATGTATTCAAAGTTCATTATATGCACTATAAGGGAGTATGGCCGGTCGCAGGCAGGGACTTCGTCAACTTGGCTGTCCCCTTCTTCTAAAATAAGTAAAAGCTATACATCGGCACCAAAATGTGCGATTACCCTTACCCTGAGCAGAAAGGAGTTGTGAGGGCTGAGGTCATAATTGGAGCGTATATAATTGAAAAGATAGACGAAGGTCACACGAAAGTAACATACATTGCCGATGCAGATTTGAAGGGAAACATCCCTTATTTCTTTAGCAATGCTTTGGCTCAATTCCAGGCAGGAATAGCCCATAAAGTAGAGGAGGTTATGAAAAATGAAAGGAAGTGATTGAAATATATAATGAACTCATAACATATTTGTAGTCCACACCATCGTCCTTTACCGAAATTCATAGCAATAGGCACTTCCAAGAGTGCGAACCATGAAAGCTTCAGGTTCATGCTTCCAGTATATAATTTTATTGACTACTATTTAACAGGCAACTATTTATTCTTATTAATGGAAGTTGACTCAAATATCAGCCGATTTATTTGCCTTTTATTGCACTCACATTCATAAAATATTCAGCATTCACCTGATACAAAACGTGTTACTGGCAAATTATGTTTTACAAGCACTTTGTTGATTCAAATGACGACCTTGTTACTTAGTGACAATAATAAAATATTAACAGGGATATGGAAGGACCGAATAAAGATGAAGTGTACAAAAAGGCCGCAGAAGATATCATCAAAAGGCTCAAGTAGCTTGAAGCAGCAAGTGACTGGAAGGAGAATGGATAGAAGAAATGTAAGATGTACAAAATGCAACTGGATGGCAGAATTGCAGCCAAAGGGATTGCTGAGGTCGGCTACTCCATTGAAATTATCAGATAGTTCCTCAACAAATAAGATACTCTTGCCAAACTCAACAACCAAGTTCTTGAGTTCAAAGTGCTCTATGAACAGAAAGATGTATTCCAGATCAACTATCAACTGTACAGTGCTCCATGGCCTGTCTCCAAAAGAGATTTCGTGAGCCTCGGAGTGGATGTTCAGGAAGGCGAGACTAAGGTCTACATCGGAATCAAGGCGACAGATTATGAGCACCCTCCAGTCAAAGGCGTTGTGAGAGGAGAAATCTACATCGGAGGTTATATCATCGAAAAAATTAGCGAAGACAAATCAAAAGTGACCTACATTTCTTGCGTGGACCTCAAAGGAAGCATTCCCCAGATGGTCCAAAACCAACTGTCGGCCAATCAAGGTGAAGTCGCAGGCAGAGTCGAATCAGCCATGAAAAAGGCAGGATTATGATTGAAAAACAAAATATTTGAATCTTCCTTCTTAAAAGGTACTTTCAAATGCTAAAGATCAAAAATACCTTAGAAGTAGCTCAATATTGTGTATATACTAAAGATGAATTTCATTGATGGCTAGGAGGTATACAGGTAGTTGCAGAAGTAGGCTCAGAATGCCCACAGGTACTTGCAGGGGCTCGAGCACGCGACAGAATGGGAAGAAAATGGAACTTAGCCCTGCTTGAAGTACAAGATGAATGATGGGGGCAAGATAGCTTCCAAGGGAGTTTGTGTTGTAGACTACAATATTGAAAGAGTTATCGATTTCCTCTACGAAGAAGCCTCTTTGGCGAAGCTCATCCCTGAGCTAAAAGAGATTAAACGCCTTTATTAGAAGGGCTCATTGAGGGTCAATTATCAGCTCTATCATACTCCTTGGCCCATAGCTCCCAGGTAGTTCATAATTTTGGCAGCAAAAATAAGAGAAGGCCCAAATAAGGTCTACATCAGCTGCAAGAGCTGTAACTACCCCTACTCTTCAAGCAAGGAGAATGTAAGGGGAGAGCTGGTGGTGGGAGGCTACATAATGGAACAAATCGACCCAAACAGCACAAGAGTTACCTATATTTCTAAGTCAGACTTCAAGGGCAGCGTTCCTCAGATTATCCAAAATAAAGCCTCTGCTGACCAGGCTGAGGTAGCCGCGAAGATTTATGCAATAATGAAAGACTCCGGTTTTTGATGGATAGACTACTTCAAATTCATAAATCAGTAGTATTCATAACTTCCAGTAGCAAACTGTGCCATCGTGACTGGCAGTTGCTAATCCTCCTGTCTCGTGAAGAGAAATGGCACTTAGAGCCTACTTGTGGACAGAAACCGATTTTATTGGCTTGCTCTTCATGAGGTCGTAGATGTGCAGCTTGCCGTCGACGGATCCTGTTATCAAATGCGAATCTCTCGAATTAAAGACCACGTCAATTCCGTAGTTCCCTATCTTGTGGCCTTCGTACTCTTGTATTTTTGTGCCTGTCCCCTTTTCAATCAAACTAAATTATATTGAGTCTTACTATAGTTTACTGTTTGTTGCTGAAACTGCGTAGGCCCTTCGACTATTGGCCACATCGAATCTTTGAACTCCTTCACTCATAGTATCGGTTGTGACCTCCCCCTTCCTTATGTCGAAAAATTTCATCGATCCGTCCATGCTGGAGCATATAATTTGGGCTCCATATGCCATAACTTGTGAGACTGAGTCTTTGAATCCCTTGATGATTTCGATAGGGTGATGAGCATCGCTTCTGCTGTCCCAGCATCTGACTGAGGTATCGTAGGATGCGCTGAACTGTATACTTTTTGATGTACGATGAGGTTATTTTCTGGGTTGAAGCAGACAGAGTTGACTCTGGCAGTATGTCCCATGAACTTTCTTATATACTTTCCAGCAATCACGTCCGTCACGATGATGTTCTTGTCCCCTCCGCTGCTCACAAACTTGGAGTTATCCTTGCTGATATCCAGAGTGTAGACATCATAGTTGTGAATATTCTTGTAGTTCTTTATCATCAAATTTTTTGATGGGTTGTACAGGCATACGCTCCTGTCCTCAGAACCCGTCATGCAATACTCTCCTGTGTTATTGAACTTCACCACATATACGGGACCTGTATGTACTTTGGCAAGCTGAATATAGGTGCTTGGAAGACCCTCTGCTGCTCCTCTCTCCCGCATCATTTGTCTTGATTCGTCGATTATTAATAATACTCTATAAGAGCATTAGTCTCTACTTCAGCTGTCAAACATTTATTTAATTTTACAGTTTTACAGAAGTAGGAAGTAGGATTCGAGTGTGTTTTTGGTGTATAAATAAGGGACTGTTGGTCAGTGGAATATAAATTGATCTATCGATATTCACCAATGACCGAGGAGAAGAGATCTGCCCTCAAAATGCTGGAAGTCACTTCCCGAACTTTCTATATCCCAATCGTTAAGTTGCCTCCCATTGTCCAAGAAGCAGTCGCCTCTGCCTACCTGTGCCTCAGAGCCATCGACTAGGTTTAGGACCATCCCACCCTCTCCAACTAAACCAAATCCCAAGTCCTCAAAAGCATCAGTGTAGGCCTCCAAAAGTTCTCACCAACCACCACTGTCTAAACCCTCAAATTTAACTGGGGACCTGAAGCCGACAAAATCCCTGAGGTATCCCTCCGATTAGCTGAATGGGTCTTCTACTGTCCCGAAAATTTCAGGGGCAGGGTGGCTGATTGCACTGCTTCCATGGCTGATCGGATGGCCTATTGGGCTGAACGCAACTGGAAAATTGAGAATGAGGAAGAATTGGATGTTTACACTTTCGCAGTAGCAGGAGCAGTAGGACTTATTCTCTGCGAGATCTGGGACTGGTTCGAAGGATCAAAGACAGACCGCAACCTTGCCATAGGTTATGGAAGAGGTCTCCAAAGTGTCAACATTCTAAGAAACTCAGGCGAGGATAAGGAAAGAGGTGTGACTTTTTATCCTCCTGGATGGACACAGCAAGACGTACACTTTAAATAATGCAGATGATCGAGTACAGCAAGAGGAACCTCAAGTACGCCACCAAGTACATGGAGGCTCTGAAAGAGGGCTCAGCCGCCAGAATTTTCTGCGAAATTCCCTATTCCCTAGCAGTGGCTACTGTTCACATAATTGAGACCGGAGGGCAGAAGCTTACCCGTCAACAGGTGATGGAAATCTGCAAGGTTGACGCCTGATGTCAATAGTTTGTCATTCTTCACATTAGTAACTCATTTAAATGGACTATGTATATAATGAACTGACGTGCAGAGCGAGGGTTGTTTATAAACATTGATTTACAGAGACCAGTCTATGGTGATACTAACTGTGGGAGTCTGCAACAAAAACGGACAACTGATCCTTGCCAGACAATTCGAAGGCATGACCAGGACAACCGTCGAGGACATCTACCTTTCCTTCCCTAAACTAATAAAGCCCAATCAGCAACACACCTACGTCCAGTCAGATAAATATACATTCCTGTTCATTCCTATGGAGAACCTGTACCTCGTAACCGTTTCCTCCAAGAACAGCAACATCATCGAAGACCAGTAGACCATCCGTACCATCTATAAAATACTATGTGGAATATGCCAAGAGGGTCTAAACGAGGGTAGAGCTTGAGCTATTTAGAAAGCGTATAGAAGCATGCAGTGGACATAATATTGGCCACAGACGACGTGATAAGCATGGGATATAGAGAGAGCGTGACTATCCAGGAGGTGGAGAATCAGCTGAAGATGGAGAGTGCGGAGTAGAAGGCTCATTTGGCGTTACTGAAACAGCAGGAGCAAGACGCAAAGCTGGCTGCCGAGAAGGCGGGGGGGCGGAAGTGATGTTGGCAATAGATAGATATAGTTATGGCATAAATGGATTAAATAATATTTAATTAGTTATTAAATTAACCAGTCATGGGTATCAACAGAGATTCAAGGCACAAGAGAAGACTGACCGGCGGCAGAATGCCCATTCACAAAAAGAAAAGAGCATTCGAAAAAGCCAGACCCGTCTCCAACACCAAACTCGTCACCGATGCCGCACGTATCAGAAGAGTCCGCACCAGAGGAGGAAACTACAAGTTCAGAGCCCTCCGTCTCAAGGAAGGTAACTTCAACTGGGCCTCCGAGTCTACTTCCCAAAAAACCAGAATCTTGAACGTCGTCTACAACGCATCTAACAACGAGTTGGTCAGAACCAACACCCTCGTCAAGAACTGCATCGTCAGAATCGACGCCACTCCCTTCACCAAGTGGTACGCCAACAAATACGGCGTCAGTCTTGCCAACCGCAAAGGCAAAGAAGAAAAGCTTGAAGAGAAGAAGTCCAAGAGAGCCCAGGGTAGAGTCGAGGAGCGCAAGAAGAATAGAACTATTGACCCCAGAGTTGAGGAGCAGTTCGGCACCCAGAGACTCCTCGCCTGCATCAGCTCTCGCCCCGGACAATCCGGAAGAGCCGACGGATATATCCTCGAAGGCAAGGAACTCGAGTTCTACACCAAGAGAATGGAAGCCAGAAAGAAATGATTCTGTTTAAAAGCTTACCTATTCCATCAATACTCATCATCTCACCCTCACTATGCAATAATTAACTATCATCGCCTATAATATTACTTTTTTACCCTCGCAATACATGCACGAAGGCCCCCAAAAACCCAAAAGAAAGTCGCAGGAGCAAAAGCAGGAGTCTCCCTAGGTCGAACGGGTCATGCTCTTGGAGGAGATTCGCAAGATGCAGCATGTTATTGATGCCACATTCAGAGTATGTACATGATCGACAAGCGAATCGCCGAGCAGAAGCACAAGCAGCAAAAAGTTGTCGAGAGCAATCAGCGCAACGAAAAGAGACTGCTGAGGTATAGAGCGAGGATAGAGGAGATGATGAGGTACAAAGATAGCCCCTAACATTTGCTGGCCATCAGTGGACTCATGAGCGAATCCATTCAGGAGTACATCCTTAGCCATAACTACACCTTCAGCACCGACCCCCACCAAGTTCCAGACCCCGATCACATGAGCTACGAAGTACTTCCACTCTTATTCAGCAACTCCTAGACCTGGGCGAAAGGATAGGAAAAGTCTCCAAAGGACTCTCAAAGGAATAAATCGACAAGCTAGATCACAAGAGAAACAAATCTGTCTAGGAGAGGTGCCCTATTTGTCAGTGTGAGTTCTAACTAAACGAGTTGGTAATCGAGCTGAGGTGCAGGCACAGCTACCACTAGGAGTGCATTCTGGCCTGGTTGAAGGACGAGAATACCTGCCCCATCTGTAAGGAGAGCCTGGTCGAGAGGGGTATGAAGGAGGAGGGCGAGTACATGTGACTGATGCTAGCTACTAAATACAATGAGTGCTATGATTAACAATAATCCAATTCAATAATAACAGATAGCAGTTAGTATGATCAACGAGATCACCGTCAACTCCAACAACACCATCGACCTCAGTCGAGGAGAGCTCCTAAACTGGCTCAACGAGCTCCTACAGACCACCCTCAGCAAAATAGAACAGTTAGGCACCGGCGCCGTATACTGCCAGCTCATCGACCTACTCTACCCCAAGCAACTCCCCATGTCCAAAGTCAACTGGAAGGCCAAGTTCGACTATGAATACGTCTCCAATTTCAAAATTTTGCAGCAAACCTTTAACAAACTTGGCATTCTCAAGCATATTGAGGTGGAGCGCCTCATCAAGTGCAAGTACCAAGACAACCTATAGTTCCTTCAGTGGTTCAGAAAACTCTTCGACACCCATTCTACCTCCAACGACTACAACCCTGCCGCCAGAAGAGGAGGACCAACCGACTTTGACAGGAAAAAAGAAAGCAACAAATAAAACAGAAGCAACTCTCAGATGGGCCGAAGCACAAGCAGACACTATGCCTAGAGTAACGGAGGTCAGACTTGCGAGTCATTTATCTGTAGCGATAGAGCCGATGATAACTAAAGCACCATTCGCTTTTCAGCAATCAAGCCCATCACAAGCAGCATTCCTCCTTCTCCTGACTTCAGAAACGAGCTTTAGTGGAGACAATAAGCAAACGAGCAGGCTTTTCAAGAAGAACGAAATTTCTATCTGAAAAAATTCAAATAAATCGAACATCTATGCGAATAGTGGCCTGCTGATAAAACAAGTGAAGATCTCATAGAGCAGCTTCGGAAGATTATCTTGGTGGCTCCTGGAGTGGAATGGTCGATAGAAGATGGTCTTTATTCATAGAAGGCAAGAGAGGAGGTTAATTCTGGGAGTGATATTGCTACTAATTGATATGCTATAACTTCCTATAAATAAGCTCATAAATCTCCATGCGAACAAATAGCATGCTGGTGGGAGCTATCATCCTCTGGACCGCCAACGCCTATGGCATCTTCATCTCTACCTTCTTCCAGCCAGTCTCAGTCGTTCTATTGCTTGTTTCTCTTTTCGTCATCCTCTCTCTGTCTTACATTGAGCTCAACAAGAGGAGGGTGCTGGTTGACAGCTGCAGAAGGGAGTCTTTCATGTTGTTCATCATTATCATCATTTTCCAGGTCTACTTCACAATCACATCTTTCACAGTTTTGATCTACCTCAACTCGGTGGAGCAACACCAAGACAACCCCAACCTAAGACTGGATCCTCTCATCGCAGGTCTGAAGACTCTTCCAATCCACTAGACCTAGATGCTAAATCTTATTTATTATTATGCCAACTTTTTGGGCTTCATGTTTTACATCAGGTGCTATTACGTTATGTTTTGGCGAGAAAATTTCATCTTTATCTTCAGGTACCTCAAAACTCATGTAAAGGAGCTCAACCAGACCCTTCTGTCCCACCTCCCAAGAATAGAACTGACTGCAGACCTAGAGGGTAATATCTGCCCTCTTTGTCTTTAGGAGTATAGCTAGGAAGAGCCAATCACAAAACTGCATTGCCAGCACGTATTCCACCTGAACTGCATCAAGTTATGGGTCACCAAGAGCAACAACTGTCCCTTATGTCGTAAAAGAGTTGTCTTTTGATTGAGTGGAAGTGAGGATAGAATTAATTAGCCTTAAGTGAAATAATTGTATAGCATGATCAAAGCCTCGTATTTAGTCCTTCCCCTTATATTAATAAGCATTCATACTTAGCACACCACCAGCATGGAGCCACCCGTTAACGACACAGGACTACCTCCTTCCTCTTAAAGCTAACATCAGTACATCTACCTCAGGCCCTCATAAAAGATCAATGCAGGTTTCTTCAAAAGCTACGAGTTCGACCTTAGGTTCCCTTAAATCAGAGGAGCTCCAGTCAGTAAAAATTTGTTTTAAGGATCTCTTGATTACCTCTCCTTCAAGTTCACCCATTAAACCTAGGGCAAACGCACTCCAAACTGCTAGGAGGACTACGAACTGATAGAAAGAGAATTGCCAATGGTACCTACTGACTTCACGACTCCTCAAAATCACTAAATCAAGTACACTTGGATCGGACATGCGACTGCCGTCTTTCAAATAGGGCCTGATAGCTTCCTCATCGATCCCATCTTCGCCTAAAAGAAAAAATCGAAAAGGTTCAGACCCCCAGCCTGCAAGATCAGTTAGCTACCCAAGATAAACGTTATTCTCGTCAGCCACGATCATACAGATCACTTCGACGCAAAATCAGTCCAATAACTTCATGATACTTTTAAGCCAACGTTTGTGCTTGGTCTCGGGTCAGATGATATAATGCCCAAGGGATCAAGTTTCAAAACTATGGACTGGATGGAGGAGCATAGAATCCAACTAAAAGGAGGAGAGTATAAAATAACTTTTGTGCCCGTGTGCCACTGGGCCAGAAGAGGACTCACCGATCTCAACACTCGCCTTTGGGGAGGATTTGTCGTATAGTCTCCTTTCGGCCATAAAATATTTTACTCAGGAGATACCGGCTATGCTGATGTTTTCAAAGAAATAGGCCATAAATTCGGACCGTTTGACCTTTCAATTCTGCCCATTGGAGCCTATGAACCCAGGGAATTGCTGAAGGCCCAGCACATCAACCCAGAGGAAGCTGTAATGATTCACAAGTAGATAAAGAGCAGGCAATCTGTGGGAGTACATTGGGGAACCTTCTCTATGGGCCGACAAGGCTTTATTCAGCCTCGACTTGATCTGATGACTGCTTGTAAGGATCATGGCCTTTCGGAAGGCTAGTTTTTGCCAGGAACCCATGGCCAGGCTTTTGTTTTCCCCAAAAAATGAAGAATATGCTTAAAATTGCTTTTTTGATTGATCTTACCAATGAAAATTGTTTTGAAAAGAACCCTTGGCCAAAAGGATAGGCCAGACAATTTTTTGCTATCCCAGAAAGATACGAGCTATGGATCTTTTGAAGGGATAGCATAGCAAGAAGCTTAATAATTGAATTCATTCGTTTTAAACATGCGACCTCATAGCACCTAGTTCAAAGACCAGCGGCCCAGGAAATACTCAGCGGCTCACTCCCAAGGCACCAACGAAGCTGCATGGCTAGCTCTAGAGAAACTAAGTGAGCCTCCTCGTCCTCGGAAGATATTGGAGCACATTAAAGAAGAACTACCTCCTTAAGAACCCTCGGAATACAAATACCTGAAGCCTTCGGTCAAGGTTAAGACAGGATTATTCAAATATGAGTTTGACCTTAGATTCGATGAGCTCAGAGACACCATGGTGACGAAAGGCTACATTTCGATCATCAGCACTCTTTACCCCTAGATGTTCAAATACGAGAAAGAACATCCTCACACCAGAAAGGAGCCTGGGCCATCGGATCAAGAGGAGCTTGAAAGATAACTTAGAATCCTGAAACCAAATTTCACTATATTTACAGAACGGGACATCAGGTATACCTGGATTGGCCATTCGACTGCTGTAATTCAGATCGGACCCGACAATTTCCTTATCGACCCTATTTTTAAAAACCGAGCCTCTCCCAACCAGCTAGTCGGCCCTAAGAGATTTAGACCTCCTCCCTGCACCGTCTAAGAGCTTCCCAAAATCAGTGCTGTGATGATAAGCCACGACCACTATGATCACTGTGATGAAGTTGCTCACAAGGCTCTCCTAAAATACCACAACCCTATCTTCATCGCTGGCTTGGGAACCTAGAACGTTCTTCCGAAGCAAGCCAACAATCTCCTAATGGACTGGATGGACGAAACCATCATTAACATCAGCGGCAGAAAGTACAAGATCACCTTTGTTCCTGTCTGTCACTGGGGGAAAAGAGGGCTTAATGACTTCAATACCAGACTATGGGGAGGGTATGTCATAGAAACCCCATTCAATCAAAAACTGTTCTTCTCAGGCGACACAGGATATTGTCCGGTCTTCAAATAAATTGGGAAAAAATTCGGACCTTTTGATCTCACCATTCTACCCATTGGGGCCTATTAGCCTCGAGCTATCCTGAGACCTCAGCATGTGAACCCATAGGAGGCTGTCATAGTTCACAAGGAGCTTAGGAGTCGTCAATCAGTAGCTGTTCACTGGGGCACTTTCCCTCTTGGTGCTGAAGGATACTTCCAAGCCCGTGGAGATCTAGCTGAAGCCAGGAAGAAGCACAACATTCCTGATGAAGATTTCATAACTATTAGTCACGGATAGTCAGTAATTTTCAAGAAGTAGATAGACAAAGCAAAAAAAAACTGATATCAGTATTTTGGAGTATTATTAAATGGTAAAATATCATTTCGCTTTATGGCTGAGCTGCTTGAATACTTTCTTGAAAACTTCTTCCTGGTTGGCTCCAAAGAGGACGTGGTGAGGAGTAATATTGGGCTGGCTTGGAAGATAACTCAAATCATCATCATCTTTGCGGAGGTTGCGATTTCTCAATTCATAAGAATACTTTTTGCCCCTAAGCTTAAGGTGCCTCATGTCAAGTGGATGGTCAGACTTATTCAAGCACACATCCAGAGTTTCATATTTTCCGTTCAGCTCACTCTTCGACCCTTTTTATTTGATGCCTGACACGATGCTGTTACTGCGCTCTATAGACCTTTTCCTATGGGATCCGTACTTCTTAAAAATTTCCATTTCTTCCTAATTTTATATTTTAATTTTATTGACGCTGACCTCGCTGCTAGTATTATCTCTGTTCCTCGTGAAACTTCTCAAGCCAGCTACTTCTTTGGGGTTGCTAATGGAAGGTAGTTTAAAACTGTGGCTGTCTTTGGGAAGTGAGCTCCCATGTTGAGGGTAGCATTGCTTTTTGAGGAATTATTTCAGGTTCAGTATCTTTTAATGTTTTTACTGATAGCCTAAGTCCAATAGTGTTAGTTTGGCCTTATCTTCAACATTAACCTATTCACCAAAATTTTCCTTCAACCTAAGTTTCTATCGTCTTTTTGCCTTATCGTTCCGGATGGCCAGACTGATTTTATTGGAAGGAAGATTCAAAGAATATAGCTAATTTGATGGTTAATCGTTCCAGGGACTGAAGTACTCCTTTTAATTGAGAGTTCTCAGCTCTCTTGGCTCCATGCTATTATTATAAACAAAAACAAATAATAATCAGCACTATGCTCAAAAACCTCCTTCTTACCATCCTCATTTGGACTGCTCTCTCCACTAAGCTGAGAGTCACCGTTGATCGAAACAAGGGGCCAGTCTGTTTCTATGAAAGCTTAAGTACTTCTACTGAAACTCAGAGGCAAATGAAAAGTACAGATATATGGTGGTATCTGATATCCACAACTTCAGAATGGACGTCATGTACTCCAAAGAAGGCAGGGGCAGTCGTTGGGAAGAAGTGGTCACCATCATGGGAAAAAGGATGAGTGAGCAAATAAACAAGATAGCTTAGATGGAAGGTATATACACCTTTTGTATATCAACTCCGGAGGCTAGAGCATTCAAGGCCACTCTTTACATCGAGACAGGGCTGTAACAGGCAAACCTCGACTACTTACCAAGCATGAATGATCATCAAATTCTAGAGAAAGAAGTTTTGTGGATGTAGAAGCAGAAGGAAACACTAAAGACCTATATCAGAAACATTGAAAGCAGAAAGAATTCAGGGGAAGCAATCAAGAACATGGTAAGCTCCACTATGCTGATTCTAGCAATTATTGGAGTCATCGTGATTGCTGTTGTTAACTATTCCTTCTTCATCCTCACCAAAAATACCCTCAAGGAGAGAAAAATGATATGAATTATGTCAACTCCAAACACTATCATAATCATCTTCTTCGGGAAGAGCACAGTAGAGTGCTGAGATGTACAGTTGAACTATATTTCTGAAGCTGAGACTTGGAATCTGTTATCACCGGAGATAGATATTCCCTATCTTTCGCTTCCATTGCATCTCGCAGTTGGCCTCTTCTCAGGTTGCTTTTGCACTCACCAACCTCAAATGAAAGTTCTACATGCCTTTTCTCCTGTTATCTTCGATCGGAGTAACGACTCTTGTCGCTTTTTCTTTCCCCCCTGGTTATTTTGATGGTGTTCCTGATCAGGGGTGACTCTTGTCTTTGACGGACTGCCTCCTTATTTTTTATCTTTTGGTCTTCGATATTCTTAGCTTGTAGAATATGATGTATTTGATAGGCCAACTTGGTGTTATACTTCCTCTCAATATAAATCTTCTTCATGTGGTGCTCCTGGCAGCTCACGTACTTTTTAAGCTTCCTTTCGTTTTCCAATTTCAGCAGTTTATATTGCTCAGGGTGCTTAACTAAATTAGCATATTTTTACTGTAGTTCCCTAGCTTCTTCTACAGGATTCGGAGCTCTTCGGCTTACTCTTCTAGCTGCTCCTGCTTCATACAGATACGTTCCTTTTAAATGAGTTCGTTGACTGTTTATCCAAAAATGCTCCTTTATGCATCACCCCACTTGTGCATTTACTTGTACTTGACTGAGCTGTCTATCATGTACATGGTTCTCTTGCCTATATTTTATCTTTCCTTGAGAGACCCCATCAATTCCTTGAGTCTTTCTTCCCGAGCTCTGGTTCTATAAAGCGTCATCCTTCTGTGGAATAACTAGATAGAATTTATAATGATTTACTTGAGATATGACTAACTTCTCCCTCAAGCATCTCTTGACCCTGGGACTGCGCAAATAGATAGTGCCTATCTACGGATAAGCCTCTGACAAAAGTTACCCCTAAAGCATTCCTCTGGCATTAGTTGCTCTGTGCTTCTCTAACTCTTTGGTCAAACTGGCAATTCCCTTGGTGCTCTAGGAGACCTACTCATCTATCTCCATCCTGAGCAATGATTCAAAGAGCTATGTGATACTGATAGCACTGGCGATCGGCTCCATTGCTCTTTCCCAACTGCTGACAATAGCCTACGTGCTTGTATTGACCCTGTATCGTCTAAATGTCAAGAGGGAGTTGTCTTTGAGGATTCTCAAGAACAACTTTAGAGACTTCTGCAAGCTGCTATAGTCGAGACAGATAGAAGAACAGGCTGTGGACTATAACATGGAGCTTAGGATCAAAATATCAACTAAATTGTCAGTGTATCTCCACAACTACTACGAGAGCTATCTCAACTTGGTCTTTGAGTGCTTCAACATTGCTGTCATATTTGTCTACCTCCTCTACAAACTCTCCTTCTCGCTCTTCTTCGGGGTCGCCATAGCTGCCATCGTGATGGCCTCTACCATCAAAATAGCTAACAGCATCAACAAACTCAAATTCTTGAACATCGACCGTCGAGCACGTAGACTCAAAATATTGGAAACATTCCTTGGGAGAGTAACAT
>Ga0210011_1002296_pt1 | contig 15989 bp, 16 predicted proteins | sample CryGeymeta201502_FD_183972 | JGI IMG/M metagenome (GOLD analysis project Ga0210011, IMG submission 183972) | Groundwater microbial communities from Crystal Geyser aquifers in Utah, USA - Crystal Geyser metaG 2015-02 (SPAdes) (version 2) | ecosystem: Environmental > Aquatic > Deep subsurface >...
AAGTTACAGTCTGTGGAAGAATGGGATATCGCCGGAGGCGATATGTTTACAGGTCAAGGTACACAGGTCAACAGTCTATCGCTGGCTAAGAGGATTTAAAAGAAAAGGGATAAATAAATTTGTAAGAGATTATGCAGAAGCAAAGAAAGGACGAAAACAACCAAGGAAAACAACAATTTTAGTTAAAGTAAGGATATTTCAAATAAGAGAGGAATACAAACAATGCTGTGGTGAAAAGATAAAATATATATTAGAAAAAGATTATGGAATGAAAGTATCTGTGGCTACTATTTATCACATATTAGGAGAAAGATTCCAATTGCGAAGCAAATGGAAAAAATACTCTAAAAGAGGTTATGTGAGAAAAGGAGCTAAACTAAGAGAAGTAATTCAAACAGATACAGTAGATTTTGGTAATATTTATGCTTTTACGGCGATAGATACTTACAGTAAAGAAGCTAGCGTTATTATTAGACCAAAATTAACAGCTAAAGATGGTCAAAGAGCCTTACAGGCTCAATTGAATTACTTTGGTAAGATAGAACATATCCAAAGAGATGGTGGATCTGAATTTAAACGAGAATGGCAAGATTATGCAATTAAACATATTCCTAGTATTAGAACAGCTAGACCTTACAAAAAGAATGAACAGGCTTTTATTGAAAGATTTAATGGTATCCTTCGAAAAGAATGTCTTGGTTACAAAAAATACAAACTCAAAGACCTTAGTAGAGTACAAGAGGAAGTAAATAAATTTTTAGATTATTATCATAACAAAAGACCACATCTGTCACTACAGATGATGACCTCTAAAGAGTTTGCTATGTCGCATTTGACATTAGAGAGAACGGGGACTTGACAAAAAGGCTTTTTTATGCTATACTACTTCGTCAATTGAATAGAGTTTGTGCTCTACTTATAAAGCCAAAATCTTCAATTTTGACAGTGTTCTTTTCAATAAAAACGACTTACAGGACAAGAATTTTGTTGCTATCCACAGATAGCCATATAATCCTTGTCCTGTGGCAATTCCGCTACACGACGTATCGCGAAAGCGAAAGGATGGACAGCCATGAAGGCTACGAAGCTCAGCGCACATCTCACTTCCAACGACAACTACTTCAAGGTCATCGTCACCCTGAAGGCCTGTTTCTCCCCGTTTGGTTCCCTCACCGAGGGCATCGACGGCCAGGAGCTGGCCGAGGTGATGGTCACCTGGGTCAACACCAAAGACAATGAGTTGCAGGCGGAGCTGGCCACCAGGATCGTCAAAATCCTGTGGTCGGCGACGACCGAACAGGTCGCGAAGGTGGAGTTCGGACGGTGGGACATCTGTCTCACCACGCCGACGTCGGATCGCAAGATCCGGCTCCAGCGCTACTCCGGAGGCTACCACGTCGAGGTGGACTTCGGGCCCAAGGGCTCGGAGTCCGTGGCCGGCCAGATCCTCTCCCGTGCGGAGAGAAGCTACGTGAGGTTCGAGGCCTACAACGACCAGGAGCACATCGAGCGCCGTGTGGTGATCGAGAGCCTGCTCCAGAAGGCCAAGAACTACCTCAGCTTCCTGACTAACCGCGACAAGAGGGACTTCGACTACGATGAAATGCAAGACGCGGCGAAGGAAATCTCCTTCTTCGAGCGTGCGGAGTAGTTCTCGTTGTTTTTATCCCTAAGTAAGTAGGGTCACACTTTCACTGGGAATGTCTTACTACATTCCCATCGCTTCTCCCGATGAGTTCGGGACTGATGAGTCCATTTTGTATAAAAATGCAGGACGAAAAGTGATAAAATAAAAACACTCTATATTTGTAGAGTGTTTTTTTGTATAAAAAATTTTATGAAGTAAATTCCTCCCCTATTAGGAGAGGTTAGGTGGGGTCTTTAACAAGACAAAACGTTTTACTCAAATATGCCCCCCTCTAACTCCCCCTACTAGGGGGAGAAGCCACTACACAAACTTTCGACTTTATAAACTTTTAACTTCTCTATACACCCAATACTTATACAAAAAGAAATTCCACAACACCATTACAGCAATCGTCGCAATACGTACCAGACGATAATCATAATTTACAAGATGATTGAACAAATACATCACACCTACGGAAAAGAAATAATTGAAGCCTGCCAAAATCAAATAACGTACAATCTGCTTTTGTGGAATTTCTTTATTTTTGAAAGACCAATACTTATTTAAAAGAAAATTGTAAGTGAGCATCAATATCTGATTACAAACCACAGCAACAGTAGCATTGAACCCAAAAAACTCTTTGAAAAAAATAAGAGTAGCCAAATCCAAAAATACACCAGAAATACCAACGATGAAATATTTGGTGAATTGGTGACGTACGGACCAAAAGTAAGAAAATGTTTTTTTTATCATATAAAAAAGATACCCCACCTATTAAAGGAGGTTGAGGGGGTCTGTAGTAAAATAAAACGTTTTGTTCAAAGATAGACCCCCTCTAACTCCCCCTACTAGGGGGAGAACTTTTACTTTACTCCAAAATAGCCTTTATTCTCCTTATTCCAGCAGATGATGATTCTTCTTTCACAATTTTGAAATGTCCCATTACACCAGTATGCTCGACATGTGGACCACCACAGATCTCACGACTAAAGGTTGGACTATCTTGTTTTGCATTTGCCATTTCGTTTGGATCACCTACTGTATAGACTTTTACCATTTCACCATATTTGTCACCAAAAAGACCAATAGCATTTTTGGCACGAGCTTCTTCGACAGTCATCTCAGAAAAACTAACAGGATAATCTGCTTGAATAGCAGAGTTTACCAAATCTTCGGCTTCTTTTATTTGTTCAGGAGTCATTTTGTCTGGATGAGAAAAATCAAAACGCATTCTCTCAGCTGTGATATTACTTCCCTTCTGTTCGACATGTTCACCCAAGACTTTTTTTAGTACTGCGTGAAGCAAATGAGTAGCAGTATGATATTTTACACTCATTTCACCATGATCGGCTAGACCACCTTTGAATTTTTGTTCGGCACCTTGGCGAGAAAGTTCTTGATGAGCGATATAAGCTTCGTCAAAACCAGCTTTATCAATTGTCAGATTGTTTTCACTAGCCAATTCTTCTGTCATCTCAATTGGGAAACCAAAAGTATCATAAAGTTTGAAAGCTTGTTTGCCAGAAATTTCAGTAATAGCACGACCAGTTTTTTCGAGAGCCATTTGAAAACCTTTTAGTAATTTTTCAAATTCTTTTATACCTTGTTCCAGAGTTACACGAAATTTAGTTTCTTCTTTTTCCATTTCACTCAAAGCAAACTCAGCATTACGATTTACTTCCTTATAAACATCTTTGAATATATCAATTACAACTTTGGAAAGTTCTACACAGAAATTATTTTCAAGTCCCAAATTACGACCATGACGAACAGCACGACGAATCAGACGACGCACGATATAACCTTGATCCACATTACTTGGGGCAACTCCCCTATCATCAGTCATAATCATTGTAGAAGTACGAATATGATCAGCGACTACACGCATAGATTTGGTAATACTCTCTGATTCTTTATATTTCTTACCACTTAGTTCTTCTATTTTGTTGATAATAGGTTTTAGAGTATCTACTTCGAACGCATCAGAAAACTTGTTTAGAACAGCAGTTGTACGCTCTAGCCCCATACCAGTATCTACATTTTGTTGTTCAAGAGGTTTGAAAGTGCCGTCTTCTTGTTTGAAATATTGCATGAAAACATCATTCCAAATTTCCAACCAATTGTCATCATCATTTCCTGGATTACTTCCGGCTGATGGAAATTCATCTTTGCCCACCCAAAAAAACATTTCAGTATCAGGACCACAAGGGCCAGTAACACCAGCTGGACCCCACCAGTTATTTTTCTTTGGTAATTTGGCGATACGTTCTTCTCTAATTCCCAATGACTTCCATTTTTCAAAAGATTCACTATCAAAAGGAGCATCATCATCGCCAGCAAAAACTGATACTGCTAATTTATTTATATCAATTCCCAAATAATCTTTTGATGTCAAAAATTCAAAACTCCATTCAATAGCTTCTAACTTGAAATAATCTCCAAGTGACCAGTTGCCAAGCATCTCAAAAAATGTAAGATGGCTTCTGTCGCCTACTTCGTCAATGTCCCCTGTTCTCACACATTTTTGAACATCTGTCAGCTTAGTTCCACTTGGATGTTTTGCACCAAGCAAATATGGCACAAGTGGGTGCATACCAGCTGTAGTAAACAAAACTGTTGGATCATTTTCTGGAATAAGAGATGCTGAAGAAATCACAGCATGACCTTTGCTTGCAAAAAATTCTAAATATTTTTTTCTAAGTTCTTGTGCGTTTAACATAAAATTATTTTAAATACTTCAAACCAAAAAACAATAATAAACCAACTACTACTAAGATAGGCAATGATGTCCAAAGAAAACTTCCTAAAGTAAAAGTAGATTCCATAAAATTAGATGATTACACCACCACCAAGACATTCACCATCTTTATAAAAGACAGCAAATTGACCAGGTGTCGCGGCTCTTTGTTTAGTTAAAAATTTGAGATTATATTTTTCGCCATTTTTCTCAACAGTCACTTCTTGTAATGGCTGTCTATGACGTAATCTCACTGTACATTTTAACGGAAAAATTGGTGTTTGTCCACCTTCGCTAAAGCTACGGCGGATATATCCACTTATCCAATTTACGTCTCCAACGATGATGTCATCTTTATTTAATAAATCACTATCTTCATGACCAACAATCAGTTCATTAGAATCAAAATGCTTATCAACTACAAAAAATGGTTTGTTTTCACTAGGAACTCCGAACTGAGAACTTTGAACTCCAATATGACGCTGACCAATAGTATAAAAAGCCAGACCTTCATGCTCTCCTATCACTTCCCCACTTTCAGTCACAATTTTTCCAGTATTTTTCTTCAAATCACGCTGCAAAAATGCTTTCATATCAAGTTCCCCCACAAAACAAATACCCATACTTTCTTCCTTTTTTGCTGTTGGTAGTTCAAACTTCTCTGCTAACTCTCTCACCTCTTGCTTAGTATATCCACCAAGAGGAAATAGTGTTTGAGCGAGTTGATCTTGATTTAACTGATGCAAAAAGTAAGTCTGATCCTTATTATCATCTTTAGCTTGCATAAGTTTACAACTTTCGACTTTTGACTTTCGACTTTTGACTACTTTCGCATAATGCCCTGTGGCGATATAATCAAAACCTAATTCTTTTATCTTTTCAAGCCATACACCAAACTTAATAAACTTATTACACATCACATCTGGATTTGGAGTATTTCCTTTTTCATATTCAGCCAACATATAATCAAGCACTTTTTCTTTGTATTCTTTTTGAAAATCCAGTTTCAAAAGTGGTATACCCAATTTGGCAGCAACTCTCAAAGCATCCCTATAATCCGGCACCCAACAGGCCTTCGTACCTCCTTCGTCGGCACTATGGCCTGCAAGCGAATCATTATCCGCGTTTATATCCGCGTCATTATCAGTGTTAATCCGCGTTTCTTCATAATTGATCATATAAGCTCCAGTCACATCAAAACCAGCTTCTGTAAGAAGAGCTGCGACAACTGAAGAATCAACACCACCAGACATGGCGACGAGGATTTTCTTATTTTTATCAATATTTTCAGACATAATAAGCGTATATTAGCGGAAAAAAAGCTTTTTGTAAAGTATAGGTGTTCTCCCCCTAGTAGGGGGAGTTAGAGGGGGTCTTTAGCAAGATAAAACGTTTTATTATATATTAGACCTCCCCTAACCCCTCCTATTAGGAGGGGGGAATAAAAGAAACCTCACAAAATGAGGTTTCTTTTTATTTTTCTAAAGTAAAGATTAGTTATCTTTGTTCTTTAGGTAACATTCGCGACAGAAAATGTCAGTACCTGCTTTAGGTTCGAATGGCAATTGTGTGATATGTGTATTACAACCAGCACAGTTTACATCTACATCGAACATTCTCTTTTGTGGGCGAGCACCACCATCACGTTCTTCACGATGAGCGCGATTACAATCTTGACAGAAAACTGGACGGTCTCCTGAAGGTTGAAAAGGCAATTGTGAAATGTGAGTACCACATTTAGCACAACTTAGATCAACGTCGAACATTTGTCTTGGTCCTTGATTATACATAGTATATACGTTCCAAATGGTTTATTAATAAATTTTTCCGACCTTTTGGGAACGTACTATTTTTTCTATAAACATAAATAAATACTAAAATCTCGTTACCCAAAAATATTATAGCATCTTTCATACTTAGCGTCAATATAAAAACCCCACTCAAAAAGTGAGGTTTTTGTTGATAAAATAACAAGAATTAAAGCCCTTTAAATATAGGTAATCCATTACTACCAGTAGGAACGTAAATAGTACCTGCTCTATCCTTCAAACTATTGATATACAAATATTCTAGATAATTATTACTTAGACTTTCATTGATAATCTTTTGAGAATCGCGTTGACCTTCTGCTTCAATACGCTTACGTTCAGCTTCTTTTTTTTCTTTTTCTAAGACAAAATCATAACGCTCTGACTCTTGTTCTGCTTGAAGTTTTTGTTGGATACTGTCAGCAAGGTTAGCTGGCAATTCTACATGACGAAGCAATACTTCCTCCAAAGTTATTCCTCTTGGGTCCATTTTTTCTTTCAATCTTTCCTCGATATCCAAAGCTACTTCTTGACGTTTGTCTGAATAAACATCTTTAACATTGTAGTTAGCTGTCACCTCACGGATTATACTTCTAATTTGTGGACGAATAATAGTTTCTTCATAAGACAATCCCAAATCTCTATAGACGTCACTAGCTTTTTCTTCTACAAGGTGATAGAGAACTGTAATATCCAAGTCCACACTAAGACCTTCTTTGGTAAGAGCTGTAATTGCATCAGCAGAATAACGTTTGCCCTCTCCTTGTGCGATACTCATAGTATATTCACTAGTACGAATATTTAGCTTAGTTATTTTTACAAAAGGATTTTTCAAATGAAAACCTGATGACATCTCTTCATCCATCACTTTTCCAAATAGAGATTGCACACCAGTTTCACCGGCTCCAATGACTACCCAAAAAGAACTAGTAAAACTAAGAACAATAAAAAATAAAAAAATAAATGACAAAGTCCAGATTATACGCTTTGGACTATATTTGTTTGGGTTGATAGTTTCCATAATAGGTTCTGAATTATTTTTTTTAAAATTTATTTTACTGAAAAAATTTGTAATCATTTCCGTCTTTCCTGTTTTTTTTAAGAAAAAAAATAACAAGAAAATAATCCCCAAGAAAAACAAAAAGTTTTTCAAAACAAGAGATACTAAAAAGAATAATATTAACCAAAAAACTAAACCATTTTTATCTAGTTTCTTCATAAACTATTTATCAGTATCTTTAGTATAAGTAGAGTCAAACTCGTAACCAGCGTAAGTAGTAAGAAGTAATACTTCAAGCAACCCAATATATAAATAAGAATTACTAAAATAAACACTATAAGACTTCACAAAGAAAGGAACTGTAATAATAGAGTCTAGAATAAGTCCAATTACTAAAGCCATAATACCAAGCAAAAAACCTTTTTTTGTAGTAGGCTCATCCATATGAAAATACCATTTTGCAAGAAATAAAACAGTAGGTACAAGTAAAACCCACAAAATAAGATATTGAAAAAATACTTGATTTTTGATTCCTGGAGCAAACATCAATATCGAATATATAACAAAAATAAAGGCCCATAAAAATACTCCAAACAAAGCTGCACGCGTATACTTCATATATTTTAAATTAAAAATTAATTATTGAATTACTATTCAAATCTGACAACATCATCTTCATTTATTTTTTTTACAACATCACCACTTTGAGGATTATCAACACCATTTGTATTTTTCTTTTTTCTCTTTCTTTTACGTTTTTTCTTTTTATCATCAGATCCTTCTTGATTGTTTTCAGTTTTTTTTTCATTATTTACCTGATTTGTTTCTGAAGAAATAACATCTTTTTGAGAATTATTTTTTTCTAACTTTTGAACTTCTGTTTTTTCTTCTTGATTTTCTACTTTAGAAGACTCAACTTTGTCTTCCAATCCAGGTAATAAATCCAGATCTTTTTTATCTTCTTTTGGATATTCCCTCTTTGGTGTTTCATATTTTACTTCAAACTTCACATTTTCTATTATTTTATCCTTTTTGTCTTCAATTTTTTCTACGACTACTTCGTCTTTTTTAACTTCTTGATTGTTTTCTAATTTTTGATCCAAATTAGTAGAAGGAGCTTTGTCTTGTTTTTTTTCTTCTTTAGGAGAATTGTTGTCAACAAAAGATGATTTTTTCTCAAATTTTTTATTATTATTTTTATTTGACGGCGCATTGTCTTTCTGCATTTTTTCTTCTTTTTTGTTTTCTCTAGTAGTGTCCACATCTAAATCATCCCCCAATTCGTCATTGCCGCCATCAACACCACTCCAACGTAAAATCTTGTCCGCAATAACATCTCTAGGACGTCCATATCTTTCACGAGAAACTCTAATTACTTTTTCAGCTGATCCTGTTGGCGAACCTATTGGTGGAATAGTCATCGAAGAAAAAGGATGTGAAGCTACACCATCTATCATTAATTTTAACAAAATTCTATATTTTGTTAAATTGACGATATCTTCTTCTGTAAAAGTAGGTGCAAACTCTTTGGCCAAAACTTCAGCATCAGAAGCACCAACTCTAAAAGTAACAGTAGTACCGACATTACCAAACACAGCATCTGAAACCATCTCATCTAACTGGGCTACATACTGATGAGCCATGATAAGACTCAGACGATACTTACGAGCTTCTGACAAAATATTGGCAAAAGAAGGTGAAGCAAAATTCTGAAATTCGTCAACATACAGAAAAAAATCTTTTCGATCTTTTTCAGGCATATCTACTCTTTCCATCGCAGCCAATTGTATCTCAGTAATAAGCATACCACCCAAAAGTCGACTGTTATCTTCACCTATTCTACCTTTGGACAAATTCATAATAAAAATCTTACCACTATCCATGATTTCACGGACATTGATAGTAGATTTCACCTGAGCTACCATATTACGAATAACTGAAGCTGACATAAATTGACCAATCTTATTTTGGATAGGTGCCACAGCTTCCTGTGCATATCTGTCATTATAACTTGCAAACTCAGTCTGCCAAAAAGCTTTTACTACAGGATCTTTCAGTTGTTTGACGACTTTTTTACGATAATCTTTGTCTGACAAAAGTCTATTGATACCAAGTAATGTAGATCCAGGATAATCAAGCAAAGCCAAAATAGTGTTGTTCAAAATGTACTCCATTCTAGAACTCCAAACATCTGGCCAAATCTTCTTGAAAATACCCATAAGTCCAGATGCTACCAAATGTTTTTGTTCCTCAGAATTCACTTCTAAAATATTGAAACCAATAGGAAATTCTACATCAGCAGGATTGAAATACACTACATCATTGATACGGTTAGGTGGAATAAAATTGATAATTTTTTCAGCAAAATCTCCATGTGGATCAACAATCCCAACACCGTGACCTTTGTAGATATCACTCAAAACCATATTTTCCATCATAGTGGTTTTACCCATACCAGTCTTACCAATTATATACATATGTCGTCTTCTGTCATCTGTCTTAATACCAAAACGACGCAATTGATTACGATAATTAGTTTGACCAAAAACACAAACATCTTCTTTCTCTACTTCTTGTGTATCTTTTGCTCTCAAATGAATATTAGGCATAAATATATAGGTTAGATACCAAAATTATAACACAAAAAAACACTTTTGGCTACAAAAAACCCCTCTTTTATAAAGAGGGGTTCTTATCTTACAATATAATTATTGTTTTTCCAAAGTAAATACTTGTTTGCCACCAGCTGGTTCAAGAATAAGTTTTGTACCATCAAAACGATAAGTAAAGTTTGATGGATTATTCATACCTTCAAATTGAACAGTTAAAGCTGAATCTGTTTTTGAAGTAATAGTACCTTTTGTTTCAATAATACCAAGTTTGGTAGTAAGTGAATCTCCAGCGAAGATATACTTTGTACCTTCGTTCATAGAAGCAAACTCACCTGTTGCTGTCATGATTTTCCATGTACCATCCAAACCACCTTGTGTTGCTGTTTCAGCAACTTTACTACCTGTATCAGATACATCACCAGTAGATGTAGTACTAGAACAACCAGCACCTACTAGAGCTAACACTGACAAAGCAGCTACCAAAGAAAACTTTTTATTCATAAGTTTTTCTATTTACTTAATTAAATTAATAAATTATTTTAGATAAATCTTGTCGATAGTAATTTCACGTTCTTTATTACTATTGTCTTTTACAGTATAAGTACTAGCGTTTACAGCTGTAATTTCTCCACTGTAGTATGGGAAGATTTCTTTACCACCAAACATTTCACCTTTGTCAATATTGGCAATAACTTTGGCACCAACTACAAGACTGTCAGCACTTGGAGCAACTGGTTTTACCAATTTATCTTCTGTGATACAACTTGCACTAAGACCTCTATATCTAACATAATAACCTGCGTCACAAGCAAAGTCTTCTACTTTACCTTCGTACCAACCATAACCAAGATCTACCATAACATCATCACCTACATTGTAGGCAGCGGAAGTCTTAGTTTCTTCTTGCATCAGGTTATCTCCTCCTGTTGTATTTTCGTCTACACTTGTAGTTTCTGTCTGTTCCATTGTGTCACCATTAGAAACCACAGTATCATCACTAGTGGATTTCATGGTGTCATCACTGACGGTAGAACAACCGGCGCCAACCAAAGCCAATACAGACAAGGCAGCAACTAAAGAAAACTTTTTGTTCATATTTTCTTAACTTAAATTAGTAAATTAATTAATTTGTTCAATTTTATCATTTTGGACTAAAATGGTCAAAATTATTTAACCAACTTTTCCACAAGACTAATTATATCATCTTCTGTGGCAGGTGGCAAAAGCTTTTTGAGATTTTGAGACAATATCTTTATTTTGTCTTTGTCTTCTAATAATGAACGCAAAACTTTGGCTAAATATAAACCATCAGAAGTAACTTCATTCACAAAAACAGCAGCATTATTTTCTTCCAAAAATTTTACATTGGATACTTGATGACCTGGCTTGGGTATAATCACTGCTACTTTACCAAGAGCAGAAATCTCAGTAATAGTCCCAAATCCACCACGAGAAACAATAATATCAGATACAGCATAAGCTTCTTTCATTTCTGTTGTAAAAAATTTGTGTACTTGATAATCTTCCAACATTTTTTCAGCTCTTTGTGCTAATTCTTGTGATCTTTCTTTGCCTGTCAGATGAATAATTTGGGCCACGCCAGACAAATGTCCAGCCGCTTCTACTACCAACTGATTAACACGCAAAGAACCAGTACCTCCACCTGTAGCAAAAATAACAGGTAAATCTTTTTTTAAATGAAATAATTTTCTAGCTTTTTCTTTGTCACCTTCAAATATTTCTTTTCGAACAGGATTGCCTAACCACAAAGTTTTTTTTGCCGAAAACAACTCAACATTTTTTTCGACAGCAGTAGTTATTTTCTTAGCAAAAGGAGCCATCAATTTGTTTGATAAACCTACTTTTATATCCTGCTGATGAATCCAAGTTGGAATACCAAGAAACCAAGCGGCTACATGAACGGGCACAGATACAAATCCTCCAGCTGAAATACACAGATCTGGATTAGTCTTCCATAATATTGCAAAAGCTTGAAAAAAACCAATAAAAATCTTAAAAATATCTAAAATGTTAAACAAAGAAAAATATCTTCTAAATTTTCCAGAAGTGATAGCAAAAAATTTTAAATTACTACTTTTACCTAAAAAATCTTTTTCAGGACCTGTTTTGGTACCAATCCAAAAAAACTCACTACCTTTGTGTGCTTTGTCTATCACATCTTTTATAGCCAAGAGTGGTGTAACAGGACCAAGCGTTCCACCACCAGAAAATAAAACTTTCATATTTATAATAAAAACATTAAAACATAAAAACATAAAAACAAAGTAAAAAAAATGTTTTAATGCTCTTGTGTTTTTATGCTTTCATGTTAACTGTGTTTACTCACACTAACCACAATCCCCATGGCGGCCATATTGATAAGCAACGCACTTCCACCGTGACTAACAAAAGGCAATGGTACACCGGTCAAAGGCAAAATACCCACAATAGCCCCAATATTTAAAAATGATTGCGCAAAAAACCAAAACATAATACCCGAAACCAATAACTTACCAAAATCATCTTTACATTCTTTTGCAATCATAAATCCTTGTTTCAAAATAAGAAATAGTAAAAATAAAAAACCCATAATAACAACAAATCCCAACTCTTCTGACATTATAGCAAATATACTATCTCCATGCACTTCTGGCAAGTACTGAAACTTTTGACGGGAGTGTCCAAAACCAAGTCCAAAAACTCCTCCAGAACCAATCGCCAAAAAAGCTTGATTAATCTGATAACCCTGTCCTTGAGGATCGAGCTCCGGATGAAGAAATGTCGTCAGACGCTCAGCACGGTAAGGCGCAATAATAACCAAAAAAGTAAAACCAACAATAGCCACCAAAAGTAAAGAACTAAGATGTAAAAACTTGGCATTGGCAAAAAATAAAAGAGCAATCAAAATAGCAAACAAAATAGCTGTCGTACCAATATCTGGTTGTAAAATAACCAAACCAATAGGCACCACACCTACTCCTAGAGCAGGCCAAAAACCTTCTTTTAGATTTTCTATTTTACTACCCATCTTGGCTAAGAAAGCTGACATAAAAATAATCAAAGCCAACTTCATAGCTTCTGCTGGTTGAAAAGAATAGTCAAACATATTTATCCAACTATGTGTACCAGTATTATTGGTTGAACCAATACCCGGAATAAACGTCAAAAAAAGTAAAAAAAGACCAAGACCAAAAATAGGTGTAGCATATTTACGCCAGACCTCATAATTCATTTTGGCTAAAACTAAAAACAAAAAAAGTCCTGGCAAAAATCCCAAGAGCAACTGTCTTTTGATAAAAAAATATTGATCCTCAAAACTTCTAATTCCAACAGCAACTCCAGCTGAACTCAAAATCATGAGTCCAAAAAATATCAAGATAAACAAAAGCGTAATAAAACTATAATCAGCCTTTCTAGTTTTTGAGCTTCTCATAATTTAGACGTTCAAAAATACTAAAAGAAAAGATACCATAAACAAAAATATTTGACAGAGTACCGAAACAGAATTCAAGACATAGGCCATGAATTTGTCTTTTTTGTACAGCAACCAACCCATGAAAAAGTTGACAGACAAAATAATAAGACCTATGAGTGGTACAAAAAATATTTTCCAGCTATCCCCAATATAATCTACCCCAAAAAGTACATTATAATGCAAAAAAAGCTCACTAGTATTGGGTAGCTGAGACTTGAGCCAAAACCAAGAAAATAAATTCAAAAGTAATGACAAAATAGTCATGATAGTGATAGGAAGAGAAAAAAAATAAAGTTTTAGAGGGTATAATCTCAGTTTCATAGAGAATTTTTAATTTAACATCCTACAATTATACGATGGTAAATGGCTAAATTTTTACATTGTTACATTGTTAAATTGCTTTCTTTATCTAAACAACAATTTAGCAATGTAACAATGTGACAATTTTAACCAAAAGATAACTTAATTATACACTTAAAAAGTCCCCTTGACAAGAAAGCTCTTATATAGTATACTGTCCCCGATCCACTTTCTATATCAATTTTTAAAATATACTAACAAAACCCCGCTATGGCACATAAGAAAGCGGGTGGAACCACCAGGTTGGGACGAGACTCCAATCCACAATACCTAGGCGTTAAGGTCAGTGATGGCCAAACCGTCAAATCAGGTATGGTCTTAGTTCGTCAACGTGGCACAAAAATCCACCCAGGAAAAAATGTAAAAAAAGGTAAAGATGACACTTTGTTCACTCTAGTAGCTGGAAAAGTAAAATTCCAAACTAAAAAGAGAATGAGTTTCATCGGCAAATTAAAAACTGCCAAATACCTACACGTTCTTCCAGAAGAAGTAAAATAGTATTTTAAAAAACGACCTTGTCAAATGGGCCGTTTTTTTATTATTTGAGAGTTTTGTAGTATAATATAAATAATTTACAAATTTTCAATTTCGAATTTTAAAACAATTTTTAAATTATAAAATTACTAAATTAAAAATTTTATTTATATGCTTCAGTTTTTTACAACCCTTCTCCAAGCAGTACTCATTCAACTCGCGGGTCTTTTTGGAATCTTCTTCGTCATCGGATTTTTTCAATCAATTATCCAAGCTAAAACTCTAGAAAATTATCAAAGAAGTCTAGGCTGGAAAGGAATCCTCTGGACTGCCTGGATGGGGACACCTATTCACGAAATTGGTCACTATTTCTTTGCCAAGATATTTCATCATCGAGTAGACAGCGTCCGCATATTTGAACCAAACGAAGAATCTGGCAATCTAGGTCATGTCAGTCATGCTTACAATACCAAAAGTATTTATCAGAAGCTCGGCAATTTTTTTATCGGATCTGCTCCTATGATTTTTGGCTCAATTGTGCTTGTAATTTTTCTCTACTTCTTCGTACCAAATGCCAAAGAAATTTTCAATCCCCTTTTTGCAGAATTCAAAAATCCACTTGATTTTTTACAAGCGGTTTATGATAGTCTCAAAAATCTGTTTACACTAGACAATATCAGCAAGTGGAGCTTCTGGCTCTTTTTCTATTTATCTCTCGCTGTAGCCTCTCACATGGCGCCGAGCAAGCCGGACAGGCGTGGTATGTGGAGTGGATTCTTCTGGATTGTACTTCTAATGATATTAATCAATATCACCACTCTCCTACTCGGTGTAGATATCACTGTTTATATTTTGAATCTTAGTCAGTTTTTGGGTTTGTTTGTGGCTATTTTTGTTTATAGTCTTTTACTTTCTTTTTTACATTATTTAGTTTCTGTTTTACTTAGACTTTTTTTTCACAAATAATTTTTTAATAAAATTAATTTAAATCAAGCTTTTTAAATTCTTGTTTTATTTTTTTTATTATTTTTTTAAAAACATTCACAGTTTCTTCTAATTTATAAGTATATGAATAATAATCTTTAAAAAATTTCGGCACAGGATATTTACCAGACAAAATAGCCATTTTTAAATTTTCAAGAACTTCTTTCTCGTAATCTACAATTCCATCACCGAACAATCTCTTATAATAATTTTCTAAGTCATGTTTTAGAACCTCTTTTGACAACTGTAATTCAGGATTTTGTGATATAGGATTAATTAATCCTTTTTTAATTAAAGCAGCTTTTAGATAGTTTTCTATAGCATAACCAAAAAACATCAATATATACCTATGCAAATCGCCATCTATACGATTAAATCTTCCTCTTTTTGTAGTAGTATGATTCTCTTCCAATCTTTTATAATATGAATCATATTTTCTATAAAAAATTTTGGCAATTTCTTCACTGGATAAACCTGAAGAAATCCATGAAATTGGATCTTCAGACCTCTTTATAAAAACATTTTTTTTCATTTCTTCTACGTCCATAACAAAATCAAAACTTTTCCTTAAAAAACTCATCAATTATAAATCGATGATTTTCATTTATAGTTAAATCTTTCATTTCTTCTCTAGAAAAAAAGTCCATTCCATCACCTTCTGTTTGACATTCTCGTAATTTTTCAATGTCTTCATCAATTTTGGTGTAGAAAACATTCCTCTCTACATTTCCCCAGCTCTCACTATGTCTATATGATTTGAAAAATTCTGGTTCTAAATCCAAGTTCATGTATAGTTACCCATAAGTGGTAACACTTTGCTAGAATAGAGGTTACAAAGGGTAACCATAATAATTAGCAAAGAAATATGAGAACAAGAAAAATAGTATTTCCTCCTGAATTAAGGGGAAG
>Ga0210011_1002321_pt1 | contig 15878 bp, 16 predicted proteins | sample CryGeymeta201502_FD_183972 | JGI IMG/M metagenome (GOLD analysis project Ga0210011, IMG submission 183972) | Groundwater microbial communities from Crystal Geyser aquifers in Utah, USA - Crystal Geyser metaG 2015-02 (SPAdes) (version 2) | ecosystem: Environmental > Aquatic > Deep subsurface >...
AATAGATTGCGGAGGGGGTGGAAGTTCCAAGTTTGATTGAGTTTGGGATTCAATATTTTCATCTTTCATTTTTATAATATCCATAAAATCTAAGTTAGAATTTTAATTAATTTATCAACTGGAAATCTTTGTAACATTTTGTCCTTCAAAAAATTATTTACTTATTTTCCTTTTGATTTTGTTTTTTTAAACTGTTCAAATAGGAATCCAATTGATTGAATCTTGTTTCCCATAGCTTTTTATATTGGTCCAACCAATCATTGATTTCCTTTAGAGGTTCTAATTTGATTTTACATGGTCTCCACTGTGCTCGCTTACTGCGTTCAATTAGTCCTGCTTTTTCTAGAACTTTTAGGTGTTTCGAAATTCCTGGCAAACTCATTTGAAAGGGTTCGGCTAGTTGAATGACACTGGCTTCTCCATTCATTAGAAACATAAGAATCTCTCTTCGAGCTGGATGTGCCAAAGCTGAAAATGCTAAATCCAAAGTTTCAGAATTTGATTTATATTTTACCATTTAGTTAATTAACTTATTGGTTAATTAAAAGGGCAACCGATTTTTGTAAAGGATAATTATTTATTTTTCCTAAGAAGAGTTTTCGGATTTTTGTTAGGAATTTTTATTTCCACTAATTTTGTTTTCCATTGATTCAAAGTTTCTTTGTTGATTGCAGAAAAGAAGAGGATCATATTGCTTACTCTTACCTTGATTTAGTTTTGTTGCTTGGAAATTTGAAGGATCACATTTCCCTTCTTGTGCCCAGTATCTACATATTGATGTGCTTCAGAAATATCTTGAAATGCAAAGATTTTATCTATTACAGGTTTCCAAATTCCTGAGGCTATTTGATTCGTTATAAATAGAAAATCTTTTAGTCTCTCGTTGATAGGCTTCAAACCTGTAGCGGAAATCTTAACCTTTTTCTTTGAGAATAACTTAGTCCACAATACAACTGGAAGTATTTCTAAATCAATTCCTGACTCTAGAAATATTCCCTTTTCCTTTAGTAAATGTTTTATTTGCTGGAATTTAACTTTGCTAACCGTATCGAAAACTATATCATATTGACCTTCCATTCTATCATAGGTAGTTGTTGTATAGTCAATACAATTGTGCCCACCCAAAGATTGAATGAGATTATGATTTTCTGTGCGAGATACGCCTGTTACCTTTAGTCCCATAGAATGGGCAATTTGTACGGCTGCTACACCAATAGAGCCAGATGCACCGATGATGAGAATGGACTGCCCACTTTGTATTTTTGCTGTATCAACTAAGAAAGAGTATGCTGTTAAGAAACCATCACAACTTCCTGCTGCTTGTACATAATCCATGTTTTCTGGTATGACTGTAATCACGCTATCTTCTGGCATACAAAGAAATTCTGCATATGCTCCGAAGCTTATTCCTGTTGTTCCGAAAACCTTTTGTCCAACTCGAAATTTATTGACTTGTCTTCCCACTTTTACGACATCTCCCGAAAATTCTTCACCGAGTATGGGTATGCTTGGTTTCCATAAACCAGTAAATAATCTCGAAAAATAGGGTTTCCCTTTTCTAAATGTTGCTTCTGTTGCAGTAACTGTAGAGCAAACTATCTTGATGAGAACTTCATCATCCTTAGGCTCAGGAATGTTTCGATCTGTAATTTGCAATACTTCGGGATTTCCATATTTTCTGTATTCTGCAACTTTCATGGTATGCCTTCTTATTTCTATTTGTTATAATTCTAAATTTTCTAGATTCATCTATCTTGAAAATTTATAAAATTAGCTTACTCTGTAAGCCATAATAAGATTACACAGTAAGCCTGTCAATTCAGAATTAGAAAATATTCTTTTCTTTTAATCGAAGATTCTTAAAATAACATATGTTGAGAAATTGGAATTAAATTGAAAAAGGCAAAAGTTAAAAAGCAAATCACCAAACCCAAAAGGCAGGCTTTGAGCAAAGATAAGATTTTGCGTAAGGCCTTAGAGATAGCTGATGCGGGAGGGCTAGCTTCTTTATCTATGAGGAGTTTGGCTAAGCAACTTAATGTAGAGGCAATGTCACTTTATAAGCATATTAAGAATAAGGAAGATGTATTGGATGGGCTAGCGGATCTTGTAATTTTAGAAATGAAACTAGCACCCTTGGATGCGAATTGGAAGGATGCGATTCACATAAGATCCCATTCAGCCCGAGAAGTTTTTCGTAAGCATGCTTGGGCTCCGGCTATTTTTGAATCAAGAATAGTACCATCGGTAGCACGTTTAGAATACATAGAAAATATATTCTCGATTCTTACTGCCAATGGATTTAGTATAACAAAGGCTTACCGAATCAATTTGATTGTTGATAGCTATGTTTATGGATTCAATGTACAAGAAGCCAATTGGAGATTTGATTCCATTCCTGATGAGGAAATTATTGAAAGTGAAGACAATCCATTTAAACTAGTTGAAAACTATCCAAAGACCTTTGAATTTATGAAAATATTCTTAGACAATAAGCATAAGAACCAATTGAAAAAAATGTGCGATGAGGATTTTCATTTTGGTATCGAACAAATTATCCAAGGGATTGATGATGAACTTTGATATTTTCTTTTTAAAAATTAGAATTCATTCAACCTTATCAATAAATCCCGCGCCAATATGTGAGCCATCACAGATAGGTTTATTTTTAGAATTTCCACATCGACAAAGTTTTACTTCATCAGTTCTGAGTACAATTCGTCCTGTTCCTGCACAAATTTCTACGTTCCCTTGCACATGCAGTGGTCCATCATTGAGACGATTGATTTTTAATTTTCCATCACGATTGTCTAAGGAATCAGCTTTTATAGTTAAGGGTTCCCCTGAAGCGGCAAACTTAGCATCAACATGGGCACCATCACAGAATGGCTTGTTCTTAGATTGACCACAACGACAGAGCGTTGCCCTGTACCCTTGGTTTTTATTATCAATGTTTAATTCTGCCAAAAATGCATAAGGACCATTTTCTCGAATTCTCATTATATTTACATCTGGTTTGGGTTCTTGAGTTCCACCATCTTTACGGTTAAAGCGTATTGCACCCGAAGGACATTCTCTTGCTACCATGGACAGAATGTTCGGATCTGTGTTCTCTGCAAAAATCCATTTCCCAGGAGTATTCGCTTTAAATACATTAGGTAACTCTGTAACGCAGTGTCTTGAGTGAATGCATTTCTTCGCTTCAAATTCTAAACGGATTGCATCTGTTTCAGATATTTCAATGTTTATATCTTCCGTATTTGTCGGTTTAGCTTTTGTAGATTCAACTTTTTCTGAATTATCTTCAATTACAACAATACTTGCTTTGGTTGTAATTTGTAGATCTGGCATCTTAGTAATTTCTGTATGCATTTTTTGTAAATCATTACGTGTTTTAATTAATGAATCCAAAGTAAAATCAGCAGCAGATGCTTGGAATTTACTTTCTGTAAGTCCTATTTCTAGCTCTTGCATATTTTCTAATATTTCATTAATCCTTTCCATAAGAATTTTCTTTTCAGAGTTTCTTTCTAAGGGGGCTAGGGAACGAACCATAGCGAAACTCATTCCCGATAAAATTTCTGGATGTTCTTCGCTTGATTTTAAAAATGTTAAAGCCTCAGCAATACTTGCCATGCCATGCATTAAGGTATAAGAAGAATCTATAAGAATTTTTTTGGAAATAGGACTTCTTTCATCTATGGAATAAATTTGAACTAGAACTCTAAGCATTAACACATAAAGAGTGTTAGCCAAATCCATGTATCTCGCTGCAAGAGGCTCTCTAATCCAAACTCGATTTTCTGGATTCAGAGGCTTTCGCATAACGGGATTTCTAGCTGATGGTCTGGATGGTTCAAAATTTGGATTAGCTTCGAGTAGTTCTAGGTATTCTTTCTTTATGCCTAAGAATCTTTGGAAATGGGAGTCCTTTAGATTAGTTGCTCCTTCGCCCTGTGTAATTATTGTATCAATAGCTTTTAGAGCATCTTCTTTGGACTTAACCAATGTAAGTCCTGGCAAAGTAGAATCTAAGGGGCCAATCTGTAAATCATAGGAACCACAAAATAATGTATCTTCACCTAATTTATCACTTAGTTCTAAGAATGCTTCTCGGATACTTTCGTAAAGTGCACCTACAGTATCATAGTCTCCTGAGGTAGGCATAAGCTTTCCTTTTTCAGAGAGTCTAGTATAATTATGCTTTTGAAGAAACTCTACACCATCATGTATATCTTGATCCTTAGGTCTTTCTAGGAATATAAAGTGTTCAATTGTACTCATATTAAATGGAGCCAGTTCAATGACTAAGCCAGCAGGATAGGGACCAGGCGAAGTTGGAAAATTCGGTCTCATGAAATTAGGAGATCCACCAATGGAAGATAATAAATTCGAGACTAGAGTTAGGTGGTTCATTTCTTCTAAAGCTACACCTAGAATAATCTTTTTCCATCTATTTACAGCTTCTAATTCTTTATCGGATAGACCTTCTTCTTTAGATTTTTTTAGACTAAACATGGTATAAAGGTAAAGACACATAAGATTGTGTTCAATTTCTGATGCTTCAGCTAGGGCTGAATAAAGTTGAATTCTCGATTCAATAGCGAAAGTGTTATTTTCCATACTTGATATTTCCTTTAGTTTCCTATCTGACAAATTGATTTGATATATATAATTTTCATATAATTTATTTTAGTATTTTATGCAAATTTGAAATATTATCTTTTCAATTTATTATTGCTATTTCAATTAGTTGTTATGGTCGATCGCTTAATAACAATATTTAAAAATTTAGATTTTGAACTAGATGAATCTGATGTTGGTATTCTTATGCAAAATATTGAATATAAAGAAATTTCCAAGAAACATGAAATACTTTTGAATGCAAATGATCTTGAAACCAAAGCTTACTTTTTATTGGAAGGAATTCTACGAATTTATAATTTTGAGAATGGAAGAGAATACACAAGAAATATATTTACCGAAGGTGATTTCTTTACAGAGAGTTCCAGTTTTTTTGGCAGAAAAGCCTTTGGCTTCCAGATTGATTCCTTAGAACCAGCTAAGATCTTTTTTATTCGTAAAGAAAGATTCCAATACCTTCAAGAAAAATCACCAACATTAAATCGATTTTTCAATAGGCAATTGGAACGAGCTCTTGTCTTTATGATACTTAGGAATAGTGATTTACAAAAGCCTGCAATTGAAAGATACAAAACATTCCGAAATCAAAAACCACAATTGTTTGGCAAAATTCCAGATTATATTCTTTCTTCCTATTTGAACATCACACCTGAAGCATTCAGTAGAATCCAAAAATCTTTGAATACTCAATAATTTTGATTCTTAGATAAAGATCTTGATCCAGATCAAGAAAAAAGCCGTAATTCTTATCCAAGATCATTTTTGATGATACTAATTTATGCTACCTTAGTCTTCAGAGGATAAGATGATTAAGAAACATATAACATATTTTAGTATATTGCTAGCCTTCATTTCAACTACCAATATGATTTCAGCAAAGGAAGTAAAGTGGACAATTGAAACCGAACTAGTTCAACCTTTTTTGCCAACAATAGGAATTGGAAGAATCCAATTGAACCGCACTCTCTGGGGGAATTGGAAGGATGAGCATGGTGAATTGGTTTTAGGAACTTTTATGCGTCCTGGAATCAAGCACGACGTGGTAGAACAGATCACAGAGTATGCTGGTTCAATAGGATACCGTCATTACTTCAACTCCAATTGGAATATTGAAGCAAAATATTACTTAGGTTATGTGTGGGCTAGAAATAATTTGCAAAATCGAAGAGACTATGAGCTTGTATTTTATTTTGCAGATAATTTGCCACTACAACTTGCCGCCCTCCAAGAAATCAGAAAGGATTATAAAGGTACAGTTCAATTTGCAGAAGCCTTGATCGGATATAGGTTTCTCCTTTCAGAATCCGAAGATAGATCTATTTTTATGCTTCCGCAATTTGGAGTTCTGCATGGATTGCACAACTCGGATATCATTGGCCCAAGAAATGGAAAAGAAGAAACATTCATTGTTGGAAATCTAATTGTAGGAATGAGTTTCTGAATATAAGTTCAACGATAAAGGTATTTAGAGATTTTGAAATTTTATAGAATTAATTTACTTTGATGGATGTCGAATTTTATATCTCATATAGAATCATGACTAAACTAGAGTCATGATTCTTAATCATGAAACAAATAGATTTATACAATTCGTTTAAAAAGTCTTATCAAGAATCTTCAATTATATAGGAAAATTTCCAATAGCTAGAAGCACACCAATCCCAGACTCAAAGAGAACTGCTAATATATTTTTTCCAGTAAAGCATCTGTCTGCAATAATAGAAACAGCTCTTCCTATACCAGTTGCTATCCAAGCTATACCAACAAGAAGATACACTTGAGGATTACCCTCCCACAGTGGGAAAAGACCCAAGGCAATAAATAATCCACCAAAGGTTGCACGAAACTCTGAGTAGCCTTCCTTGGTCGATGAATTCAAACCAGTAAATTTCATAGCAAGTTTGGGACTAAGAAATCCCATAATTCCCAAAAGTGTTGTTATGCTTGCACCGATTTGATTGAAAACTTCCATATTCATATTGATTCTCCACTGAAATAGTATACATTGAATGTTCGCACAGAATAATAAATTGTCAAGATGGGCTCTTCATTTTATGTTATTAAAAATTAATCTAGATTAAGAAATACAGTTATAAAATGTCCTCTATAGAAACGAAACATTCCATCCTTATTCAAACTATAAAAAACTTAGAACAATTTGAATCTAATGAACTTCAATTCATACAAGATTTTTTTGAATTCGTTTCTGTAGGCAGAAGTCATCATTTAGTTGCCTACAAAAGTAGAACGAAGTATATCTACTTTATCAATAAAGGATTTGTTCGACTGTATCTTCCCATCAAGGACAAAGAACACACTCGATTTATTGCAAGATCAGGAAGCTTTATTGCTGCCTTTCCCTATTTTATCAACCAAAAAGAATCTTTAGAAGTAGTAGAAACCATTACTGATTGTGAACTTCTAAGAATTTCGCGTAATGATTTTTAAAAGTAACAAAAGTTAGGATTAAAATCATCTAATTTAATCATCCAAATCTACCAACAAACTATCATTGCAATGGAGGCAAGGTCATTAGAGCTTATGCTTCTTAGCGCAGAACAAAGATTTAATGCTATACTCAAACAGCATCCATAATATTTCCAGTCCATTCCCTCTAAAATTTTGGCATCTTTCCTAGGAATGCAACCGGAAACATTCAGCAAGCTCAAGAACAGGTTCAAATTCAAATAGTTAAAATTGAACCACAAAATCCGATTTCTTTACAATTTTTTATAATATCCTACCGAGACATTTGCAAACAAGCCAACATCGTGAGCCTTATGAACGCCTAAGACACCAAACTTATTTTCGAAAGCTACTTTTTCAGGAGCATCATCCCAAACATTGGGCCAATAGCGTATAGAAGGCTCAAGCATCAATCCTTCGTCTCCACCTAATGGAAAATAACGATAGTAAAGTCCTAGGCCTACAGATCTCGTGCGATATCGTAAAGTAGAATTGGGAGCAACATATTTAGCTCCACTTAGTTCTGCGAATACTGCTTTTTGAAGAGTTAACTCTATAGGATCTGTACTTCGAGTTGGAGGCAGCCAATTTTCCAAACCATTTCCAGTTAGGGGAAGATCCGATCTTATTCCAGAAAATTGATAGGCAGCTAATTCATCTAGGCTATCATTGGATTTAACACGGTATAGGTTCTCTTTGATTTCAAGTCTTATGTCTAAGTTTTTGGTTATCAAATATCCAAGTCCTATCCCGGTTGAATACGGAGCAAATACGGAGAGATCTTGTTCTTTCTCATCTTTAGATAATCCAAGTCCACCATTTGCTCCAAAATTCAAATTGCTTCCATGTGAATACTCAAATACAAATTTCTCTCCATAATAGGTCGCTGCTATATTGCTTCCTTGCAAAAGCAAAGGTTGGTTTAAACCGCCTTGGATAGATACTGCTTGGGAATACACAGGAGCTACCGAGATGACTACTAAACTGTAGATGATTGACTTTTTGAAAAAATTTATTTTCATTAACTTTACCTCATTAATAGTTAAAATTATACTATCAATCAAGGTGGCTGTCGTCCCAACCGATCGGATGGGACAACAATTTTAAGAAAAAATATGATAGGAAATATTATTATTAGTGGAGCTCTCTTGCAATGTTTTGTAGTGAGTTACTTCTTTCTTCAATCGGATAAAATAGGAAGAAATGGAAAATATCTATCTTTATTCTTCTTACTGAATTCTATCTTGATGTTTATCAATTTTCTTGTATACAATCAAGCCTTAGATAGATACCCTCATTTTATAAAGCTTGGATTTTTATTAGCATTTTTAGTAGCTCCACTTTTTATGATAGCTATAGAAAAATATTTCGGATTACCCTTTGAAAATAAAATTTTCATTGCCTTGAGTTTTATACCCTTTCTTTTTCTATTGATTTACCAGTTGCCATTTTATCTCTCATCCTCTGAAGAAAAGTTGGTCTATTTAAGCCAAATAAATAATCCCCAGCATGAGTTGGAAAGAAGGATACTTTTTACTTTAACTTTCGTATTTAACGCTCTTGTTTTTATTCGAATTTATATTCGATTTCGCCATTTATCTGAGGAATTTTCCAAGAATAATTTTATTGAACAACAAAAGTTTCAAAAAAATTTAATTGTACTAATTCTTTGGCTACTTGCTTCCATTTCTTTTGCCTTAATTTTTGATATCGAGATTGCGGAGAATTTAAGTTCTTTGGGATTTGCCCTTTGGATGATTGCATTTGCTTGGCAGAGAGTTTACTTGGACCAATCTGAATTGAACCAAGAAACGAAACAATCTTTAACAGATCCTGAAAAATACAAAAAGTCTTTTCTTAATGAAGATAAGGTGAATGAGCTGGGTCTTAAAATCGATTTACTTTTAGCTCAGGATGAGATCTTACTTGATTCAGAGCTTACTCTGCCAAAATTAGCAATCCAAATGAATATCTCAAATCATATTTGTTCCCAAGTCATCAATAGGTATTTTGATAAAAGCTTTCTTGAGCTTTTGAGGGAAAAGAGAATCTACAAAGCACTTGAGCTATTGAAAAATACAGAATTGCCTATACTTCGAATATGCTATGATTCTGGATTCAATTCCAAAAATAGTTTCATACGTGCCTTTCGAGAAGTGACCGGAAAGACACCTTCCGAATTTCGCAGTCAATTGAGAAATTAAATCACAGCGTTTTCTATAACTTCCTCAATTTGAGTCAAAATTTTATCAGCAGAAGTTGATCCGCTTTTAGCAAATAATTTGCAAGCATCTCTAATTGCTTTGATATCACTGAAGTTCATCTCTGTAATCGAAAAGGTTTTTGCTTCTGTTTGGATTTCTATTTTCATAAAATAATTATAATATAGGATACCAAATATGCAAGGAAAGAATTTGATATTTATCAATTTAATGAATGAAACATTCATTAAACACGGCCATATTGTAATTTAAATCCCTATTAACAGTATTAATAATAAAGATTGAGATTTAAAGTCTTGTATTCCACTACGCATACGACCTTCAAGGAGAACTCTCGGGAGGAAACACTGTGGGTTAGCTTAATTGCATTGGTTGCAAATGTAGCTATTGTTGCCTATTGCTTAGTAGTTCTTTACACGAACAGGTGCTATGGATAGCAGAGCTTGCTGGTCGAACAACGGAAGACACACATTCCAGAGAGAGAAATGCAAAAAGGTTAATGGAAGTTCGTAAATCTCTTAAAGTTAAAACAAAAATTAGAAAGGAAAAATAAAAGTAAGCACAGAGATACTATCAGATAATGCCACATCTACATAGAGAGCCCTTAATAATGGAATGTAAAAATATAAAAATACAAAATGCTTGATAAAGTAGAAGCAGGCAATCAAGTATTTATCCATTTTGCAGCAAATGGTAAAGTTTTTCGAATAACAGATTAACTTATTGTTAATTTAAAAAATCTAACTTTGATACTAAATAATTTTCTTCCGTATCGATTGTATGCAAATGATTTAGTTCGAATTCTGTAAATCTATAAGCCTTAGCAATTTGTTTGGAAAGAATATCTAGTGTAGCATCAGAGACATCGTTATTCTGTAATTTACGTTCTTCAATTCTTTTTCTCAAGGTTTCTTCCTTAGCAATACAATGAATGATATGATAATCACAATTGAGTTCATGTGCAAGTAATTGGAAGGGTTCGCGTCGTTTTGTCTCTAGGAAGGTAGCATCCACTATGACAGTAAATCCTTCTTTAACAAGAATTTCAGTCAATGCTAGTAGTCTTGCATACGTTTTGTCACTTGCACTTTCTGTGTAGATGTTTGGCTCAATCTCATGTTGATCTGCAAAAAGTCTTTTTCTTTCTACATCAGAGCGAATATGAATAATAGAATTTCTATATAATTTTCTGGCAAGACTTGTCTTACCCGATCCTGAGTATCCACAGGTTAAGATGATTCGCCCATTTTCTCTTACGGTAAATGATTGGGCTAGATTCAAATAATCTTGAAATAGATCCTGCTCATTCTTTTGTTCATATTCAGAGAGATGATTTTGATTACTTCGTATACAGGCAACTTTTGCTCGCACCATGGCTCTGTAAGTCAGATAATAAGGAAGACAACCTAATCCTTCATAGTCGCCCGTTTCTTCTAAGTAAAGATTAAGAAGTCTCCAAGCAAGATCTTCTTTCTTACGTTCCATAAGATCCATAACGACAAATGCAACCTCAGAGATTACATCAATGAAACGAAATCTTTCATTGAATTCAATGCCATCAAAAAATAGAATCTCTTCATCGACCCAAGCCATATTGCCTAGATGCAAATCTCCGTGGCACTCCCGAACAAAACTATTGGACTTACGTGCCATTAAGTATGATTTTTTATTTTCAAATTCTTTCTTGGTCCATATTGATAATTGCTTGAGTAAGCTTGTATCTTTATTTTGTGTTAGGATTGATTTAAAATTGTCTATGGTCGACGAAAGTATATATTCTGCAGAACCAAGTTCGCTCCTTAGCTCTACTACCGGAGAGCTCTTATGTAGGGAAGCTAAGTTCTTTGCAATTGAATCAATCATTTTACTTTCAAGATGATTCTCTTCTGAAATCAAATCTAATGTTTGATTAGGTGGAAACTGTTTCATGCGAACTGCATATTCAAGTATTTTGCCATCTCCACAAAACTTAGGATGCTCGATCGAACCTGTTATGGCAACAACATCCAGATAGATTTGAGCAGCCCATCTTTGGTTCAGACGAATTTCCTCTTCACAATAAAATTTTCGCTTGCTCAAGGAACTAAAATCCAAAAAACCAAGATTCACTGGCTTTTTAATTTTATAAGCAAATTCACCAGTAAGAATGATCCAGGAAATATGAGTTTCTCGAATCTCAATTTTACTGGTTGTGTGAGGGAAGCAATCTGATGGAAAATTATATTTGTTTAGAAATTTCTCAAAAATGGAAGAAAATCCTGAATCTAAGTTTTGATCTTTCTTCATTAAATCTTAGACTTCAGAGCAATCAAGGAATAAGAATATTAACTCTTCTGTAAAAGTTATAAATTATTTGTTCAAACTGTACTCCTTATAAAATATTTACTTGCGTAGATATGTACTTTTTAGTTAGATTGGGTATTCTAGATTTTTTATAGAACTTGAATATTTCTTTTTTATTATTAGTTTGATCAATAAGAAAATAAAATGAGGTGTTAACAGTGAATATAGTTGGATGGTTTGAGATTTATGTGGACGATATAGATAAAGCGAAAGATTTTTACCAAAATGTTTTCAAAACCGAATTAAAACCCTTACATAATCCAGGAATCGATGCAACTCCTGGACTTGAAATGTGGTCTTTTCCGCAAAACTTTGATAGCCACGGAGCCTCAGGTGCAATCTGCAAAATGGAAGGAGTGAACCCAGGAGGAATGGGAACACTAGTTTACTTTGCTTGTGAAGATTGCAGTGTAGAAGAAGCTCGCATCCCTGCAGAAGGTGGAAAGGTTGTAAAGCCTAAGCTTTCTATTGGAGAATATGGTTATATTTCAATGTGTCAAGATCCTGCAGGAAATATGATAGGACTTCATTCTATGAAATAAGTAAATGAATAAATACTATCCTAGGATTATTCTTGCCTCTTTGAAATGAGAATATTCAATTTAGTAAAATCTATTATGAAAAACATATCATACTATATAATTCTTTGGTATTGATATCCTTACTTCCTCGACTATAAATTTATTCCATATTATCTAAAATTTATTTCCATTAATTCCCTAGTTGATAAATATCAATCCCGTTTTGAATTTTTAAATATACATCTCTACTTGTTTATCTAATTTTAAGGCTAGGAAGTGAATAAGGATCCAATGCATAGTCTTATTGATAATTTTCGAACTTCTCTCGAGTCCCTAGACCGCGTTAGAGCAAAGCAAACATTTGTTCAAGCATTGCTGACAATGTCCCCCATCGAGGCCTTTGAGCAAATTGTTCTTCCTTCTTTGGAGCAAATTGGTGAGGCTTTGACTGCTCTTAGCCAGCAAGAACCAGATAAAGATCCTTTCTTTTTACTAACAACACTGCATGGTGCCAAAGAAATGTCTATGACTATAGAACATTATTTTTCCAAAAGTGAAAATGTAGTAGAAGGGCAAAAGTGTCTTTTAAAAAAGTATAGAGGCGATTTTCTTATACCATTTTATTATGCATCTATAGAAATAGAAGCTTGGGGAGGATACACTCTGTTCTCTCCTGATGGGCCACCACTTTGTGGTTCTCCTATCATTCTAAATCCAGATGATATACTTCACAAAAATCCTCCTGAAGTTTATAATTCTCCTAGTCTACTTAAAGTTTTAGAAACAATAAAACAGTTAAAGTTGTATGTTGGTGATACTGTTCCCATCATTGGTGTAAGTTCTTTAGAAAATATCGGTGAACTGAAGAAAGTCGCATCAGGCAGAGTTAGTTTACTTGCTAACTTCAATGGCATTGAAATGCGACGATGGTCCAGCTCGCAGGCTGAAAATGAAATTAAACGCATAATTGCTCTTGCTGGAAAAGGAGGAGGATTATTGTTAGGTGACAATCACGGTGAAATCCCATGGCAGGTTTCTGATGAAGTTCTGATTGCAAAGAGGGATGCAGTAGATCGTTGGGGTAATTATCCACTTGATTGGATAGATGAATCGCAAAATGAAATATAATACTGAAGAATTAGGGCATGCACCAAAACTCTGCTTTCTAGTTTGCCAAAATTATCGCTACGAAATCGAACAAAGTATTAATGAGCAGGCTTGGGAGGATGTAAATTTTCTAGTGGTTCGAGCCTGTTGTGGCCGCAATACCATGTCATGGCAAAAGATAAAAGAGATCTTACCGATCGGAGTTACAAAAGTTGTTGCCATTGGTCGTGACGGCTTTAATGAATTGGAAGAACCACCTCTTGATTTTCCTCAAATAAATAGATTACCCTTAGAACATTGCTTCAGTTTAGTCGCAGGAAATACATTCGTATCAGATCTTATGGAGAGTCGAAGCTATCTGATTACGCCAGGATGGCTTGAACACTGGCAATCAAAGATAGAAGAATTGGGTTTTCCTTTAGATGAAGCAGGTGATTATTTTAAAGAATTTGCCGATGATCTTGTTCTACTTGACACGGGAATTTTTCCTGATTCCATTCTTAAGTTACAAGAATTATCAGTTGCACTTGAACTACCATTTAGGCGAATCCGAGTCGGTTTAGATTTTACGAAGTTACTACTAAATCTCGAAGTCCTTCAATGGCGATATCATGAAAAAAACTTAGTATATATTGATGAAGGAAGAAAGCATACAAAATCACTTGCTGATTTTGAATTAATAATCGATCAGCTAACACGGTTGTCCAATTTCGCATCTGAAAGAGTGATCATGGAACATGTTGAGATTCTTTTTAAAATGTTGTTCTCCCCAACTAATTTTTATTACATAAAAGTATTGAAAGGTAATATGGATGAAAGCCAAAAACTCCCTATTGATTTATTAGCGGCAGTTCAGGAACTTAAGTCTTCCTATGCTTGGACTCCTTCAGAAGACGGCTTTATACTTAAAATAAAACGCGATCAAGAATTACTTGGAATCATAATTTTAGATGGATTTAATTTTCCAATTTATAGAGAAGAATATCTCAATCTCGCACTTTCTATGATAAGTGTAATCGCATTAGTAATAAAAGAAGAGCGAACTAGATCAGAGGTTGAAGCAGAACGCAGAAAAGCAAAACACATCCTAGAAGAAAGCGAGTCTATATTAAGAGCAATTCTTGACTCAGCCTTAGATGGTGTTATCACATTAGATTATCGAGGATTAGTGATAGATATTAATCCTATGGCGGAATTAATATTTGGTTGGAGAAAAGATGAGATACTTAATACTCCGTTTTTAAATATTTTGAATCCTGGAGAATTAAAGTCAGGCTTTCAGAAAGATATGGAAGAGTATTTTCAGACTAGTCAATCTACTGTATTGAATCAGCGTGCTGAAATATTCGCAGTGCGTCGAAATGGTTCGATCTTCCCATTAGAAATTGCAATTATCGCCATACGCAAAAAGGATAAAAACTTTTTTACAGCATTTGTTCGAGATATTTCACAAAGAAAACAAATGGAAGATGAGATCAAGCAATTGGCTTTTTATGATACTTTAACTGAATTGCCTAATCGTCGATTGTTCCTAAATCGTCTGCATCAAGAAAAGATTGTAAATAAAAGAAAAGGTTCACATTTAGCAATTATCTTTCTTGATTTAGATAATTTTAAGTCAGCTAACGATACTTATGGTCATGAAGCTGGAGATTCAATACTGATCGAAGCATCTCAGCGACTTCGAAGTTGTCTGCGTGAATCAGATAATATTGCAAGATTTGGTGGAGATGAATTTGTTGTGCTCATCACTGAGTTAAGTTCAGATCTGGAAACTGCCATACCACAGGCAAGAATGGTCGCTGAAAAAATTCAAAGCAAACTTTCTGTTGCTTACCCAATTCATATTTTAGATGAAAACGGAACATATCGTTCAGTTCAACATTTCTGCACAGGAAGTATTGGTGTCTCACTTTGTCTAGCAGATGATATTTCAACAGAAGAATTATTAAAACTTGCCGATTCTGCGATGTACCAGGCAAAACAGAAGGGAGGCAACCAGATTCAGTTTGCCTGATGAATATTTTTATAGCTGTAAGATAAGGACTATCTATCTGCTGAGGTAAGTTATTTAATGGGGATACAGTGTTATTCATACAGTACAATCTATCTAATCCTCATTGATTGGATTTCTCGCATTAGTATTTTTCATACTACCTCTTTTATTCACAGTTAGATGGCGTCCTATTGTTAATTTCTGCGGTGGCATTGCTTCCTTCTACCGATTTCATCATTTCTTGGGATTATTTTGTATTATTCCAATTCTAATCCATATCTTGAATCAATTTCTAGATTTTGGTATTAGCGATTGGCAGTTGTTATTTGATATCAGTGATCTTGGACTCTTAGCTGCTTGGATGGGATTTTCTCTTATTTTTTCAGGAATACTTTTTGCTTATCTGAAAAAACTTCGTTATAAAATTTGGAAAAGTCTTCACCTCATCTTTATCCCAGCATACTTTTTAATTTTTTGGCATGCATGGCTATTTTTACCTAGCAATCACTTTTTTAGTTATACTGTTATTTTCCTCATTCTTTCAGGATTTATAGTTCTTAGTATTTTAGTTTTAAGCTA
>Ga0210011_1002341_pt1 | contig 15809 bp, 21 predicted proteins | sample CryGeymeta201502_FD_183972 | JGI IMG/M metagenome (GOLD analysis project Ga0210011, IMG submission 183972) | Groundwater microbial communities from Crystal Geyser aquifers in Utah, USA - Crystal Geyser metaG 2015-02 (SPAdes) (version 2) | ecosystem: Environmental > Aquatic > Deep subsurface >...
ACGTTGTCTGAACCAGCAACAGGTGTACTCAGGGCAAGTGGTAAGATTATAGGGAAGGGGTATTATGTGAGGGTCACTGTTGAGAATATAACGGCGGCGGATATTGATAAGTTAGCAACGACCGTAACGGCTAAATGGAGTGGTGGCAGTACGTCACTGGATTTGGAAATACCACAGTGTGTGACAGATATAATGTGTGATGGATTCCTTGAATTATTCACGTTAAACGACGATACACATAAAAGGTACAAAGTTTATTACTCGGTCTGTGACGGATCTATCTTGAAAGAGGGATGGGAAGAATCCGACTACCCCGGTGCTCTAACCCAGGAAGAGGAATTGGCTATTTTTGATGAAAGAAACGGTGGAAATTAATTCTCTACATTTGCCGCACACTCTGCTGGTTCAGGAGAAAAATAATGGTTGAGAGCATCCTAAACGTCAGTTTCAGTGGCACAGAGGAGAAAGAGGAAGAGTTTGACGATGAAATGAAGGTGGAATTATCCGTATCATTTTATGGTGAGGAAGAAGAGGAAGAAGAGGAAGAAGAGGATGAGAAAGAACTTGCTGAGCGCTGGATAAAGTTATCTCAAATACTCCCGCCAGAAGAAGAAATGGGTCTTGGTGAAGCAGCTGAATTGATTGACAACGTTTATGGTAATGACCCGTGCAAAGATGTAGACGAAGAACAGGAAGAATCAATTGCAGCAGAGCCGTGGACGAAAGAAGACGCAGAGGAAAACAGAAAGAAACAGCAGGAATATTTGGATAAAGTTAAAGAGTACGCCAATCTTGGCTTGTGTGACGTTGAGCCAACTGGCGATTATACGACTCAGATCACCGTTGAATTGTCCCATGCTGAAGGACAATATTATTTGAATGTGAGTGGCGGGCAAATAACGAAAACCGTTTTACAGACTTCTATAAAAAACGAGGACAGAAAGAATGCGGAATCTCCAGCAAGAGTTTATCTTGTGGACATCCGTGTTTTGGGAACCGTAGACGGCGAGGTTGGGGATTGTACCGTAACCGGAACATATTTTGAAGAGTCGGACGAAATTAGTTTGAGCGCGCCGAGCACCGACGATGCCACGGAAATTGATCGGGGCAAATATTGCCCTAAAAAAGACAATTACGGATCAGAATTTACGGTCAGAGAAATTGAAGACGTTGTCCGCTGCTATGAAACAGTCACCACGCAATATTTCTGCGAGTGCAGCGGCGGTCTGGCCAACGAAATAACCGAGGAAGTCACCATCTCTTGCCCGGAAGATCTGAATATCAGGTGCAACCGGCAATACAGCAACTGGACAAACGGTTATTACGACGACGACGGCAACTGGGTACCCGGCAAATACTATTGTGATAAATACATGGGCAGCCGCACCGTCTTAGGCGATTACATCTCCTGCGATATCGTCCTCTACGATCCAATGGGCGTACCCCGAGCCAGATGGGAAGATAAAAGCGTCATGAGCGAGGCGTGGTATTACGAGGAGCGTTGCTGTGTGCCACCAGAAGGCAGCTTGCCAAAATGCCAGACAACCTACCGTAAAAATCCAGGGGACGGTAAAATCGATGAAACCAGGCTATCAAATTATAAAGCTCGATACGGCGACAAGCTCGACCTTATCCCGGTATCTCCGGAGGACGGCGACTGCGGCACCATCAAAACAGTTATCTCCGACACAGCCCTATCCTGCTGTGATTTTGTCACACCAATTGTCTGGGATATAGAAAACTCCTTTGAGGTGATCGGTGATTATTCCGTCGGCTATATCGTATTTTCCGGAGGGCGGGCACCATATCATGTCAGTGTGCGTGGTTCCGGTTTTCATCTCGGCAATGGTGTGCGCGATGGGATAGTCCAACATACACTCGTTAAAATCTATACTGCCCAAGCATGTGGAGTCGTAAAAGTAACAGTTGATGACGGATGTTCTACCGCTTCCGGGTATGCCCGTGCGACTAACGGAAGTTGGCTGCCGGTGGACGGAATACCACAACCGTCCTGCCATATACCAGGAGACTACTCGACTCGATTGGTTAATCCAGGTGATACCGTTATAAGCGGGAAATACATGGCGGAGAACATATATTGTGATGTTGGCTGTTCTCTACGTTTTCCGATATTAGAGGGGTTGGGAGATCTTGATGTCGTTCACTGTGAAGATGCTGCCCTGTTGGAGTGTTCGGCAAAAGACAGCGAGGGGACATTGTGTGCCAGTTTTTTAAATGCCTTCAATATTTCCTCGTTCAGCACCGGAAAAGTATGCGGCGAGTGGGAGACCATAATCGCAGGCGGAAGCACTCTACATAGATGGTGTGACATTAAGGAACATGATGGGCCGTGTGCGTGGTGGTTGCTCTATCGCGAATTTTCTTATGATGGTGGAGAAACGGTTGGTGCATACGATTTTCCGTTTGCACCAACATATTATAGTTTCGCATGTACGGCGATAATATACGAGTGGGTGTGTTGATGGATTTTGCAGCGTATGACGGTAGAACTCTCCAGAATTTTTTAACCCTGCTCAATCAATGTGATGGACAGGGGATAACGGATACTCGCCTGATCAGGGGGCAATTGCAACACTATTTGGATGGGAGGTTTGCCTCGGCGGCAATAGTGGAAAGATCAGTTACCCCAAAAACACCGCGACCGAGATTAAAGCCGGAAAAATGCCCATCCTGTGGAAAGATGTCCCTTCTACCTGCATCACCACTTGAGGGGCTACAAAGAATCGGCTGTAAACCGTGCGGTTATAGCCAGGTTGTTGGCTTAATCACTACAAGGAGATAAAGACAGTGGCATATAAAAATTTAGTAGGACTGCAGACAGCAAATCGGGCGGAGGTTTTTAAAAGGTTTCGGGATTTTGTCTGCAAACGTAATGGCAGTTATGATTATTCGGTAGACGGTATTGGTTGGACGCTACACGATGCCGTGTATGCCGTAGACCAGGATACCATCAATACCAACGATTATTTTGTTATCTACTCTCCCGGAGAATCCGGAGATGAGGATCTTTATTTTAAATGCACCTATGTTGCCAATTATATACAGATAATTGGTTTTTTATACTGGAACAACACCACCCATGCCGGAGTACAACAATATAATTCGTCACCAAATAATTTTTCCATCGCTGACACGGATGTGCCCGTTTTATGGATCTATGGAGATTTGGACGCCATTTTTGCTATCTCTCGGAAAACGGCAACAGATGATATTTTTAATCCGGTTGTTTTTGGCATGACAACCAACACCCTGTACAGTCAGGAAGTTTTTACCTGTGCCGGGGCATTGTCGTCGGGGGCTGACAGGGTTATTGATATCGGCACGGTGCCTGCCGACTGGCAGGTTGGGCATAACGTTTTTATCCGTGACACAGCCAATATTGCCAGAATCACCATTACGGCGCGGACCGCATCAACCATCACGGCAACCCTGGCCACTAATTATCTGGCTGGGGCAAAGTTGTCCGCAGATCTTGGATACTTCTGTATTTCTGGAAACTCATTCAACTATCAAAACAAATTTTTAATTGACCACTATGGCAATAAAAATTCCAGTGGAGATCGGTGGAATTATAATTCCACCGTTCTTGGATATGGATATCCAGATAAAATGCGCTCCGAGGCAATAGTCACTCCACTATACACAGGCATAATTAATAATGGGTACCTCGGAGAGTTAAAGAACACATATGCTCGTGGTTCTACGGCGATGGTTGATCTGAATGTTTATCAATTCCCCTCCGGATTGACTGTCCGCGCATTTACTACACCAGGCAGTTTCTATTTATGTGTAAAGGAGGTTGCGTAATGAGTGGCCTCGTTTTTCCAATATCGATTTTTCCCACATCCGAAAAACTGATAACAATTTCCGGAGATGTTAAGGATTCAGCCGCCGCACCATTATCGAGAAGAGTCATTGTCTATAAAAAAGGAATAGAAACGGTTGTTTATGCCAGTGCTCAATCTTCGGTTGAAGATGGATCTTTTACCATGCAGGTTAATGGGAACCGTAACGACAGACTCCGCATAGTGATGGTCGGAGATGGCGAAAACAGCCTTGTTTTTGAGAATGTCAGGGAGCCATTGTAATGACCTACGTTCCGCCGGAAACCGACGCACTGCATTTTATAACCACGGATAATTATGTCCCGCCGGAAACCGATGCCCTGCATTTCGTGGTAGGTGGAACGGCAGAGCCGGTAGTTACCAGCCTTCTTGCGGCGGTTTCTCAGACGTATATTTTGGCGGAGAAAATTACTACAGACATAGAACAGTTTTATGCTTTTCCGTTTCTGCTGCAAGTCGGCATGGAGCAGATCTTCGGGTTGATGTATCGTATTAGGCAGGATGTTGAACAAACGTATTATCTAACGGCTCCTGTCTCGGCGTGGATTGAGCAGGTTTATGGATTGCGCCTGGCCGGGCTACTTACCCAGAGATATTATGATGCACCGACTATCCGTGCATTGCTGCATGAGTGGTACGGGGCCATGCCGGAGCTGCGAAAAACGTTATGGCAGATGTACGGCTCGCCGCTGGAGCTGCGGGCAAAACTGGCACAGTCCATTACCGATGCTCCAATGTACCGGAGTAAGTTAATCTCTGTATATGGTAACCAGGTAATAGTAAAAAGCTATACAGCACAGGAATATGGTTCACTGTTAGAGTTGCAGGTGAGACTTGAACAAGAAATTTCAGATGCGGCTGTCATAATAAATAAGGTTGATAGTTGGTATTCAGACTCCCCAACAATCCGAAAAATACTAGAACAATCGGTATTGTATAACGTTCCTATCAGAAAGAATATTATTGGTAATTATAAAATATATGAATCATTACGTACAAACTACTTCAGTGAATACAGTATTCCAGCAGGAACGAATATCCGCACATCTTTAATCCCACAATACAACATTATTGATGGCACACACATACGTAACGGTTTATTTGCATCTTACTCCCTGCAAAATATGGGTACGGCTACACTGCAATCCATTGAAACAGTTGTGACTCTCGGTGATGATGAATTTGATACAATTATTTGGGATGATAATATTGATTTCACAGGATTAAATATCACTGCTGATATTGGCCAATTCATTATATCATGCTATTTGAGTGGTGTGACCGAATCCAGTTACTATAAGTGTGTTATATTGCGGCCTTGTAAGATTGTACATGATGGGGTTGAATTTGTGTTTGTGGTTCGTAACAGAACAAAATCCTATGCACATGGTGTGGCTGAGTTCAATATTGAATTGGGCTCACCAACTGTAAAACTCGATGTACCATACTCAAGAACCTTATCAGCAACAGATACCATAGAAACAGAGATGTATGCAAAAGATATAGTTGAATTGATGGCAGCTAAGTCTGGTATTATAGTAGATTACCAGATATTAAATTGGTTAGTGAAATCTAGTGCCATATCTGTTGTAGGGGAATCGCCTCTTGCAGTAATACGTAAGATTGTTAATGCTGTTGGTGGCGTAGTTCAGACTAAGCCTAATGGTGAATTATTGATCATTAGCATGTACCCTGTATCGCCTGTTGAATGGGATGCCCTTACACCAACTATAGCATTGACTGAAGATGATTATATTGCTGATATAGAGGTTTCATTTGATGAGAGGGATGGCTTTAATGCCTTTATTATATCGGAACAAAATTCCACAATGAACAGTATTAATCTGGAAGTCATTGAAGTAAACGCCACGACAAAGATAATCAAAGGGTACCGTGTACCATTCGAGGCAGGACCGTTCCCGTTACTATCTTCAGGCGGACCAACTGTATCAATAAATAAGACAACTGATCCAGTTACCGAACAGGTTCCTGCATTAGATGATTCTAATGAGTGGGAAATCGTTGAATTCATTAATTGGCAAGGCAGTACCACTAAACCAATATACAGCATAATTGATATTGACTGGATAGAAGATGAATTGACCGATGACACAGGCATTCCATCATCTGCAATTCTCGATGTCAATGAATCTGGTGTTTTGACTGTCCTTAATACAGATTCTGTACCATCTGAATCACTGCTGCGTATTAAGTATACCACTAAATACTGGAAGTGGACTGTAACTGGTGAAGTTGGTAAGTACGTTCAATTCTATGTACCAGAGATAGAGGCATAACATGTCTGTTGAAACAAGTATTGTTGTTGAATTTATTGATGGTACTACCGATACTGGACAGGTAATCATTGAACTGGATGATGTACATGTTAATAATTTGCAGACTGATTCAGATGGTAAGAAATCAGTCAAGGGGACATTCTTACCAACAGACTCCCCCGTATTCCTAATCTCTTATCCAGATAACATCCGAATAGTCGATGTTAAATGCTCTACTGGTACTGTTACCCAGATCGATGCAGACATTACACGGAACAGAGAATTACAAGGAGAGATTGTTGCTATTAATGGTACAGATATTGAACTTTCTTATCTGGATGTTAATACTTTTTCAGCTAAATGGTATGGTAATACTGCTTCTGGTTCGATTAATAACTCAAAGATAACAATTAATTCAGGGACATTTCCTTGCATAGGTGACATAACCTTTCCTGTAAATTTTAAGGAACAGTGGCAATTAACGCCCAACTTACCACCATTAAGTTTGAATGAAACGTATTTGATTGTTATAGTAGTTTATGCGGAGGCTATATGATTGAAGTACATGTGTGCCGTGGTGGGTCTATTTATGATCCACCTGAATGCCGATTAGATGATGCTGCTTTAAATTGGGGTAATCCTATATCTGATCCATTGCTTTGCACCAACGATGCAGCGATAGAAAGGGGCAGGGTAGAGGTGGATAAAAATTACTCTAACCGAGGAAGTGCAAGTATTAATTCTCCTTCACAAACATTTATTCAACCTGGTTCAATGGTGAAGGTTGTATCTGGATCTATCGAGAAAAATGGTATGCTTACATCCATATCCATAAACTACAACAGATCTTCTACATCTGTAAGTGCATCATCATCAATCGAGGTAGAACTGAATGATAACTCTGTTTAGGCAAAATGAAAGCAATGGTGCTACTGTAGCGTGTCAAATTATTGATAAGCTAGGGATTACCCTCTTTTCTGTAAAAGACAGCACAGGACGCAAATTTAACGCTGAATCAAGCGGTTCGTATAAGGTGGGTGACTGGGTTGTTGTACGTAGTGGGATCATTGTCGGGAAGTCCAAGAAACTAACAAATATAATTCATGCCAACGTGTGAGGAATCATGTTCAGTCCAGAAGCTATAACCAATATAATCAGAATATCCCTACAACCAATAACAACAACAAAACATCAACTGTATACTGAATCTGCAGAGACGGCTTTGTTGATGGTTGCTGCTCATGAATCGAAACTTGGTGAGTATAATACTCAGATAGGTGGTGGAACTGCCCGGGGACTATACCAAGTAGAAATAGCTACCATGCATGATAACTATACCAACTTTATTAATTATAAAAATGGGCTTAACAAGGAAATTGAGGGGATATCTGGTGTGAAAGGACCAGATGAATACCAACTACAGTACAATCCTATTTATTGTACAATCCATGCAAGATTGAAACTGTATCGATCACCAGGACCATTGCCTAAATCATACGATACAGTAGCCATGTCTGAATATCTCAAGAAGTATTTCAATACAAGTGGTGGTAAGGCCCGAGCAGAAGATTACTTTCTCGCTTACCACCACTTAGTATTAGTTTAACTGTTTTGCCGTCTTCTCAACTACAGCACGGCTGACCCCATCCATCTTTGTCACCCTATAGATTTTACCAGCATTAGCCTTTAATGCTTCTTTGTGGGTGACAACAACCATCTGTATACCAAGTTCCTCACTCAGAGTAGACAGTAGCAATGCTGCCTGTACCATTTGATCATCGTCAAGGTTCCTGAATGGCTCATCGAATACCATAAAGTTTTCTGTTCTATTCATCGACCACATCGCCACCCGCAGTGCAAAACTTGCAACATCTGCAGCACCAAACCCACACGAACCAAGAGGATCGTACTCTCCACCATCTTCAGTGATGAACATATCACATTCCGTAGAATTCCTCCGAGTAACAAACTGCACAGAGAATCCGAGGTTCATGTAATCGAATACCAACCCAAGTGCCTGAGATACAATCTCTGATAAGCGGGTGCCTAGTGCTTCCTGGGTCATTGCTGCCGCCCGCTGAATGATCTCCCGTGCTTCTACATGGGCAAGCAGATCATCATTCAGACCATCAAGTTCCCTGTTTACTGTTTCAATCTGCTCCTCAATCATTTCTAAAGAGGTGACTTTTCTTTGTAGTACCTTGGCAATATTTTTCATTTTACTTCCACGAGTTCAGGGTACTTTTCTGTAAATGCTGTTATAGCCTCTTCCAGCTCCTTCGCAGCTTTATCTGCTTCCTTAACAGTTACAGCAAGTGCCTTTGTTGCTTCTGCGACTGATTTATAACCAAGTTTACGTAACTCATCTATTGCTGCCTCCTGCCGACCAGCAAGTTTGTCCCGTTCTTGTTGTGCTTTGATCAATCTCTGCTGAATCTTTTCTAGCTTCTTAATTTCATCGCTCATTGGTAGTCTCCAGGATACTGTCGAGTATCTCTAATGTTTTGTCTTTTGGTTTCATGCAGGAAATCACCAACTGTACATTTTCCCTGAAGTTCTGTTTTACACCAACATCAATGTTATTGGCAAACTCCCTGATTCTGTCTTTGTAATCTTTTCGATCATCTGCATCCAGTTTATCAATGTCAAAGATATTCTGTTTAATGGGGATTTCTATCCATTCCCATTCATTATTGGTATCATCATGCAGAATCACTTTCGGTTGCATCTGCATCTTGCCTTTGTCTGCCCGCATAATGGGGCCAGGATTGAATAATATCCGCCCTTCTACTTCTGTAACATGCTGTTCATGAAAATCACCAGATACGACATATTGCCATTCAGGATTCTCCTGCAAAAAGTCTGCTGCTGATACTGCATCTTCCATGAAGAAAGGTGGCTCGTACTGGGTTATCGGTGCATGGATACAGAGATGTGTGTGGTGCTGTTCCGGCAGTACTTCACCAAAATTACACACATCCATTATCTGTCCTGCATGTTTCACTGCACCAGCTGCAAGCAATATCCCAATAGGCGTTCTCCCCAGATTAGGATTGTGAAAATGCAGATCATGTTGTCCGTATACAACATATACGCCATTCTTTACAGACTGAAACAAAACCATATATGCATACAGCCAAGGAATAGGACAATACGGTTTATCAAAGATATCTCCAGCAACAATAAGTCGGGCATTATGTTTATTAGCCAGCTCACAGATAAATTTGATCTTATCATACTGCACATAGGTATAGTCATCTGTTCGGATTCTTGGCTTCTTAAAAGTAATATGCCAATCCGCAGAGTAAATTTTTTTCATATATCACCCATTCTTTGTGACATTTTCCCAAATCCTCTCCAGAACATCAATCTGTTTCATAGAAAGTGAATAGTCATTATCCAGTAGAATGTTCAGGGAATCAATAAAAGAAAATTCCCATTCAGACAGTTTGCTTTCCCTGTCCATACAATCATCTACCATCTGCCGCCATTCGTCTCGCATAACCCCTCCGAAAGTTACATTGGTTTAGCACAGAAAGGACAGACAGAAAAACTTGCCAAGAAGTCTGTCTCCTCCTGCTGTACTGCCAAGATTTCCTTATCCTTAACCACACACTCCTGTTCAATAGCAGCAGCAATTTGTATAGCGCTCTTGATATCTGTGATATCCTGCTTCAACCTTCCAAATTCCGCACTCTTTGCGTTTAAATTAAGCAATTCAGAATCATCAGGTAGTCTGATATCATTTAATGCGTTTTTGCAGTCCGTGTACGTTTTTATGCGTTTTTCAATTTCCTCCTCTTCTAGCTCAAGATTGTACAGGTGGTCATCTATTTTGAAGATCTCTTCAATCTCATCTTTTATCTTTGGATCTGGTAGTTTCTGTAACTGTTCATCGATACTCTGTAAGGTGCTTAGAAAGCTGGTCAGTTGTTCAATCTCCTCGTACCGCTTTGCATTCTCCGCATCGATTTCTTGCAATACATCGAATTCTTTCTCTGCATCCAGTACCCATTTAAGGTTACTGTGCTTCTCTTCCAACTCACCAAGCAATAAAGTTTTCGCATCAAAGATGGACTTTACCTTAGTATGCCGACTATTTACTGCTGACATTGCAATATCCATCTCAGCCAACCCAGCAATATCATTCAAGCGTTTCGCCCGTTGCCCAGCAGTATCAGTGAGCATGAAATGTACATCTTTCTGTAACTGGGTATTTATTTCTGTCATACCAAGAAACGATTTCACTTCATCAGGAACACCAGACCGCAAAGCGGTAAATTCCCCATCCTCCATTTCATAGTAATTCTTCGTCTTATTCCGAACACGAGAAACAAAACTGTCATCCTTGCTTATACTTACTGTGGTGTTCGGTTTCTTCTTTCCCCTTGGAAAGTATACGGTACTTACTGGATCATTATTCTGTACCCAGTTAATTGCCCGAATGATCCCACTCTTACCATTGTGAGACTGCCCGAGTATGACTGTAACCGTATCACACAATTCAATAAGTGTGTGTTCATGGGATTCCCAATCTGTAAGTTCGATAGCATCAATCATTGTTCACCCACTTAGTTATGTACTCCGACAGAAGTTGCAAAGATTTCTCATTCCTGCATTTCATAGTACCAGTAAACATTATATCTCTAAAAACATGCTGGATATCAACCAGCATGTTTGTTTTGTTACCAGAGTTAGTAACAACTGAGTTCTCCTGCAACTTATATTTCTCTGATTTATGGTTGGACTGTTCGTGTGGATTATTTGGCCTTATGACCCTAATCAACGTTCCACCAACAGCACGTATGAATTCTACTTCATCTGGATGCCGTACATCATCGTAGACAACATCGTATTTATCACGGGATAGCAGATTCATAGTATCTAGTGCCACCATCTTAGTATGAAAAATGGGATCGATCTGTTCACGAATATAACCAGTGGCAAATTCCTGCATCAATACACGGCGAACCTTACCTGTAACAGGATCTATGCCCTGCTTATATGCCATGTCATGCATTCGACTCTCATCCCAATTGAACAGAACACACATAGCCATCTTAAATCTCCGAGCAAATGACAACACTTCAAAGTTATGATGACTACACAGGAAATTTGCCAAGGTAGTCTTTCCTGCTCCCATCTCACCACAAATACCAATTATCATTTCTCCTCCTTAAACTTATAACCATTACCATGGATGAGATCAACCACATCCTGCCAGTTCACTATACACCTAGGCCAACTGTTTACTGTTCCACCGCATATACAGAAATCATCCCCTCGTAGTGGTTCTTCCAATATATCTTCGAGATAATACGATTCAAAACCAGTAGGCCCACCAGTGAACACTAAAAGAGGTTTACCATCTCTTGCAATTATAGCAACCTCTATCTCTCGTGTCTCATCCCGACTTTTTCTACCAACGAAATTGTTCAGGGAACTATCCCAACGAGCCGTTTCAAATGTGAATACACTATTAATTTTCATGTCCTTTTACCAGTAGATATTTCCAAGCAGTATTCCAATGTATCTGCTTCAATTTTATCATTTCGGATCTCATCAAACTGCGGTGAGTAGAGTTTGTATGTCTCTCTGGTGGTTTTGTCTTCAATCACCGACTCAAACTTTATACCAGCAATCTTACCGATCTGTTCTTTCCACCAGTCAACACCCAGTTTACGTTCCTTGTCACTGAACCCACCACCACAGTTACTGACTATTTTACCACAGGCAGAACGTATAGTTATACCACCAAGAAGATCAGCAAACCTACCATTCTTTTCACCGTAATAGGCATCAATAATTTCGAACTCCGCCACAGATTGATTCTTCAATTTGATCTGCATAGGGCTGGTATTAAATTTCCAATGATCATTAAAGTTTTTCAGAATAGCCCCTTCATACCCCATACTCCGCATCTTAGCGTAGAAATCTCTTGCCTCCTGTTCACTGCTGACATATTCATAAGGGATCACCTGTACCGCGTCACCACGTATTCTCTTCTCCCTTTCCTGTAAAGTGTTAAATCGATGTACAATATTCACCTTGTATGACTGTTCCAGAAAAGCATCATATGGTATAATATCCCATACATCATAGATCACCCGCTCCATCTGTTCCTGGGTAGCTGTACCTTGGATGATGGAATTCAATATACCGTTACCAGCTTTACGTGGCAATACGTTGATATACTGTTCATCCAGCACTTGACATTCACCGACAAGTACCTCTTTACCATCGATCAGCGTTTTCAACTCCTTCTGCAGGGTAGCCGACAACACATCATAGAACTGTCCACCACGTGTCAGAAACACATCCTTCTCTTTGAATGGAAGGGCGTAACTGAACATGGAATCAGCTTTCTTCTGAATCAATGCAGGGTACTGGACATTCCCTATCTTCTCCTCACTACTGCACCGTTGATATGGCACAAGATGGCATGTTTTCGGCTTTATTTTATTGATCGTCTTTACACCAACACCACATTTTATATCTTTCTGGGTAATACAGTTGACAACATACAGGGTGGCTAATGATGCAGATGATAACCTGGAGAGCTGGTTTTTATCGGTCTCGTTAGCAGACCCTTTCTCCCGTAGGTACTCAAGGAACTCGAACAATTCATCAGCAGACTCTAATTCTAACGGTACCTTATGGTAAGGCACTTCACGAATACTGTAAGTCCACCCCTGACTAAGTGCATACTTCATAGTTTTCTGGAATGTTTTGTTCTTCAAGCATTCCAAAACCAATTCTTCCTTGTCATTAGTAGATGGTAATCCTGCAAGTTTCAACAGATTTTGATACACATATTCAAATGGCATTACTTTTGCTCCAATCGTTTAGGTTGCTCCGCAACAGGGAAATTAATATGACCCATCAACCGCATAAAGGCATTTGCATCCATTACAATAACTGGATCTATGTCTTTACGATTCATAACCAGTAACCAATCAGTGCCAAGCATCACGTTCTGTTTCGCCTGTTTAACATAGGCAGGAACAGACCAGTTTTCCTGGTTCTTTGTTTCTACACTGAAGGGAAACTTTATCCGAGCTTCCCCTATCAGCTTTATATCCACACCAGCCTGTCCCATCTCTCTGGATTCAATCAACTCATCCTTCCCACAAGGGATGCCCGTCAGATCAGATATCTTCTGTGCCATCCACTTCTGTAATCGTGCGCCCTTGTTCTTTGCTGACCGAGATTTCATTACCATCCTACTTCCCCATTAATAATTTATTCACCTGTACTTCCCAATCAGTAACGCTAAAGATAGGAACTAAATTACCTGTCATGCCCTGCAACCCAATCTGTGCGCGTTCTGCATCATCTGGGTGACATCGGGTAAAGCGTAATTTCTTATATGGATAAACTCCAATACTCTTCGATCTTTTACAGGTTGTATCGGCTACTATGAAGTGGATCATTATACTCTCCCCCGGAAGAAATTTTCCCAATCCATACTCAGGTTCTCCAAGAAACTATTGAACCAGTATTTTTTACACATCTTTTCAAAGGCATCGTAATTCAGGGTATCAGGGATAATCTTCTGATATTTTGTACCATCCATAGGTAGCCGCACAAGTTTGTAATTCCGTTCAATAATATCTTTACCATTCTTGATAGCTGTAAATGTCTTGTGATGCACAGGCAAATTACCAAGCAAATATTTGATAGCCGTCTTTTCTGCCACCCCAGGAATACCAGGTATGTCATCGGAAGAACAACCACCCAACGCTTTGACATCAACCCATTGTATAGGAGTGATACCATATTCCTTGATGAAAGAACGTTCACTCCACATCCGCTGTTTGCCATTGTTCCAGATATCACACAAATCTAACATCTGAAACATGTCCTCATCGTTAGATACCATCAACACTCCATCATGGTAAGTAACAATATTGGCTAACAGATCATCAGCCTCTTTTCCTTCCTGGGCAAAGTGATTATTGAATCCACATTGTGGCAGTATTTCATTCTTCAGTTGCCTAGATTGTACCAGTACTGCTTGATAAATATCTTCCAACTGTTTATCTTCCTTGCGACTTTTACCGCGCTTGTTCTTGTATTCAGGAAAGATCTTTTTCCGATCAGATCCTTTACCATCCCAACAGAACAAGAATTTGTTACAGTGAAAGTACTGGGCAAGAAATAGCAGATTACGCAGGAAACCGAATATAGCCCCTGTCTTAACCTCGTTCGCTTTCAACTGTTTCATCTTAAATGCATTACCAAATAGCAGGGAAGAACAATCCACGGCAATGTATCTGTACATTAATCTTTTATCCCCAGGAACTCCATAATTTCCACTTCGAGTTGAACGCACATATCACCAAATTCCTTATATGCGTCTTCGTCTTTAACCACCTTACGAAAAGTACCAGACACCGACAATGGTTCATATTCATGTATCTGGACAGTTCTTTTTACAGATGCAGTTACTTCGGTGTATCCTTCTTTTGGTAAGTCTGGCATATTAAAACCTCACTTTTGTTTTCCTTGGCATCTCGAACAGGTTCTGGTTTTTCTCCCATATCTCTATGGTCCATTCCCTCAACTCTGCTTCCAGATTGTTTTCCTCAATATACGGTAACGCATCCCATATACTGCGATAGGTTTTGTCCAAGACATCAAATACCGTTGATTTAGTCATATCCTTGATGTAGTACAGATTCCCCATGACATCACTTATACCATGACCGAACAACAGGTACATATTACATTTCCTGTAAGGGTCATCCAATGAATTCTTTATCAGGCTGAGACTGGTTATTATACCTACGTCCCTGGTAATCTCTACCCCGTATTCATTCTTTTTCTTCCGAGTAATTTTTGCCACCTGTCGAGAATTAACCCGTAACGAACTGTAAAACGGTATTGCCTCTCCACCAGTAGTAGTCTTTGTTGCAATCCCCTGTGGGGTAGGATTACCAACACGTAACTGGTTTGTGAAAACCAACAACTTATGATCCTCAGCAATAATTCTTGCCATTTTCCTGCAAAATTCAGACAACTCTTTGGCTTTTCTTTGTCCTCGGGCATCCCCCTTTTCCATTTCCATAGCAGTAGACAGTGCTGCAATAGAATCTGCCCCAAACATATTCATTATATCAGGATTAGTAGGTTCCCAATCCATAAACAAACCTTCAATGCCCTGCTCAATAACCTTGCCCTTCTCGTTCTTGTGATCAAGAACGAGATTAGGACGGTGATAATTCTCCTTCGGAATCTCACATCCGAATGTTGCTGCATACTCTTTGTCCAGCCTCCCTTCAGGATCAGCAATAAGTGATTCACCACCTTTTAATTGCACCGAGGCAGCAATGTCCATCATCATAGCTGTCTTACCAGATCCAGAACCACCTGCAAACTCTGCCATTATGCCACCAGGAATACCACCACCTTTAATACGACCGCCTAAAATAGACAAGTCGAGCAATGTGCAACCAGTAGAGACTACATTCTTTTTATCTATTGGTATTTTCTTATTCACCGAAGTAAGTTCAGCCTGTTCTTCCAACTGTTCTTCAAACTGCTCAGTGAGTGTTTCTTCTTGTCTATTTAGGCGGCTCATTATTTATTCCTCTCTTCTAATTCTTGTTCTGCGTGGTGGTGCATCTCCATCATCTTTCTGAGTAGATCTGCGACGAGGAGGTGG
>Ga0210011_1002356_pt1 | contig 15752 bp, 15 predicted proteins | sample CryGeymeta201502_FD_183972 | JGI IMG/M metagenome (GOLD analysis project Ga0210011, IMG submission 183972) | Groundwater microbial communities from Crystal Geyser aquifers in Utah, USA - Crystal Geyser metaG 2015-02 (SPAdes) (version 2) | ecosystem: Environmental > Aquatic > Deep subsurface >...
ATCTGGGATGCCTCATCAAACTTGTTTGTAAACTTCACCCCTCAACCCGCAATGGAAAACAGCCGAACAGAGCCCCCCACAGACATCCAGAACGAATTAAAAAAACTCGGTTTTTACGTCACACCAGAGGGATTTTTTGATGCAATCGAAGAGAACAATCGTGCGGCAGTAGCCTTGTTTATCCAAGTTCCGATCAGCACTGAAATCCGTGACAATCGCGGCTGGACTCCTCTGATGCTGGCGGCTTTCCTGGGCAATATTGAAATTACCGAACTACTGATCAAATCCTCGGCAGACATCAACGCCCTTGACCTGGGCGGCAATAGCGCCTTGCACTGGGCGGTTTTTGGCTGCCATACCGCCTGCACAAGGATACTCATTGAACATCATGCCCGAACAGATACACGCAATAATTTCGGCTGGACTCCCCTCATGCAGGCAACGGCACGCAACAATCTGGAAGGAGCGGCACTCTTGATAGCCAGCGGAGTCAATCTGGATACGGCCGCCAATGATGGAATGACCGCGTTGCACAAAGCCGCAGCATCCGGTTATCTCGAACTGGTCGAACTGTTGCTGGAACAGGGAGCCGACAGGAAACTAAAGACCTACGCGGGCTTAACCCCGATGGAACTTGCCGTCAATAACAAACATGAGCGTGTGATTCAAGTGCTGGCATTCTGAGGCGCGACAAGAGATCAGCGAAACTTGTTCGTTACGGGCATTCACCGCGATGACGAGAAAATTGAACAAGCAGCTTTTACTTACCCTGGAAAAAGTATTTTTCCAGGGTCAAGAACAAACAAGAACCTATTCAAATACCTATCACAATTAACTCCATCACCTGGCAGGAGAATCGCTAAATCCATGCAACATATTGATTTAATTGGTTAATTTTTTGGATGAAAAAGGGTTTTCAGGTTTAGCGATTCAATGCTCAAACCAGGAAAATCAAACCGTAAAAATTAAACCGGGAACACGCCCGTAGACAAATAACGGTCACCCCGATCGCAGACGATAAACACAATGACCGAATTTTCAACCTGCCGCGAAACTCGCAAGGCAACGCTTAGCGCGCCACCGGATGAAATGCCACAGAATATCCCCTCCTCGCGCGCCAGTCTGCGGGTCATTTCTTCCGCATCCTCCTGACAAACTGCCTCCAGCCTGTCTACCATTTTGCCATCGTAAATCTTGGGCAAATAGGCTTCCGGCCATTTTCTGATACCGGGAATTTGCGCGCCCTGCTCCGGTTGCACGCCAATAATTTCTACTTTTTGACGCTGCTCTTTGAAGAAACGCGCACACCCCATGATGGTGCCCGTCGTCCCCATACAACTAACAAAGTGCGTCAGCTTGCCTTCTGTATCGCGCCAGATTTCCGGTGCGGTTCCTTCGTAATGCGCCAGGGGATTGTCAGGATTGGCAAATTGATCGAGGATAATGCCCCTGCCTGCGTCGCGCATCTGCTCAGCCGTGTCGCGCGCCAGCTCCATGCTACCCGCTGTCGCCGTCAGCACCAGCTCGGCACCCAATGCGCGCATGGTCTGACGGCGTTCCACGCTCTGATTCTCAGGCATCACCAAAACCATCTTGTAGCCGCGCATCGCGGCCGCCATCGCCAGGGCAATACCAGTATTGCCACTGGTCGCCTCGATCAGCGTATCGCCCGGCACAATCTCACCGCGCTGCTCGGCGTGAAGTATCATCGAAAGCGCTGGTCTATCCTTCACTGAACCAGCCGGATTATTGCCTTCCAGCTTGGCCAGCAACACATTACTGGTATTGCCCGGGATACGCTTCAAGCGGACCAGCGGCGTATTTCCGACATAATTTTCCAGGGTTGAGAACATCAATCGCTTTCTGTTGATTGGCGCAATGGCAGTTAGCCTGCCACCTTGAGCAGATGTTGCACATACCGGTCTACGCCCTGCTCGACATTAAGGAACGGATCACCATAACCGCTATTACGCAGCGCGGTAATATCAGCCTGAGTGTAACTTTGATACTTGCCACGCAAGGCATCCGGGAAAGGAATGTACTCGATCAATCCCTGCTCAAGCAATTCAGCAAGGCTGGACGCACACTTGCCTTCGGCTACGCGCAAGGTATTGATAGTCGCTACGGCAACATCGTTGAAGCTCTGTGCTTTGCCCGTACCCAGATTGAAAATACCGGATTTGTTGGGATGATCGAGGAAGTACATATTGACCTTGACCACATCTTCGATCGAAACAAAATCGCGTAACTGCCCACCGTTGCCATAGCCCTCACAGCCTTCAAACAGTTTCACCTGGCCGCAAGCTCGATACTGATTGAAAAAATGGAACGCAACCGAGGCCATGCGCCCCTTGTGTTGTTCGCGAGGCCCATACACGTTGAAATAGCGCAATCCGACGATCTGCGCGCTACGCTTGGCTCTGCGGCGGCGCACAATCTGATCAAACAAAAATTTGGAATAGGCATAGATATTCAGCGGTGACTCAAATTCCCGACTTTCCTTGAACACGCTACCGCCGCCATAAACGGAGGCGGACGAAGCGTATAGAAACGGCACATCCTCACTCTGGCAATAATTGAGCAACTCCAGTGTGTACTGATAGTTGTTTTCCATCATGTAACGTCCATCGGTTTCCATGGTGTCTGAACAAGCGCCCTGATGTAACACCGCCTTAATCAGCCCGTCAAAAAACCCTTCCTGAATTTTTTTCAGAAAATCCGCCTTGTCCAGATAATCAGCGATTTCACAATCCACCAGATTCTTGAACTTATCGGCATTCCTGAAATTATCTACCGCGATGATATTGGTCTCGCCACGCGCATTCAGCGCCTTGACCAGATTTGAACCAATAAAGCCGGCTGCGCCGGTGACGATGTAGTACATGACATTCCTTCTAAAAAACGTAGGGGCGTATGGCAATACGCCCCTACGCTCCCATATCCTGAATAATTTCTTCACGGCTGACCACCGCCGTACCCAATTTACCCACCACAATACCCGCAGCACGATTGGCGATACGCATGGCATCGGACAAGTCCGCGCCACTCGCCAGCATCACCGCCAGCGTTGCTATCACGGTATCCCCGGCACCGCTGACATCGAACACTTCTCGGGTATGCGTCGGTTCATGCAACACTTCATTGGCGCGGAACAGACTCATGCCGTCTTCGCTACGCGTGACCAATAATGCTTCAAGCTGCAATGCTGTACGCAGTTGTTCGGCTTTTGCATTCAGTTCTGCTTCGGTTTTCCAGCTTCCCGCCACCTCGCGAAACTCGCTGCGATTCGGGGTCAGCAAGGTAGCACCTCGATAACGCGCATAGTCATCCCCCTTGGGATCAACCAGCACCGGCTTGCCAGCGGCACGCGCCAACTGCATCATTTCGGCAATATGTGCCAGGCCGCCTTTACCATAGTCTGACAGAATCACGACATCGGCCAATGGGAGCTGCGCACGATAATCGGCTAACGCGGCATGAAGAACCTCATGGCTGGGCGGCGTTTCAAAATCTATGCGCAGCAATTGCTGATGGCGTGCGATGGCGCGCAATTTAATGATGGTAGAAACACTTTTATCGCGGTGCAGCAGCGCATTCAGATTGCTATGCTCAGCCAGCAAACGCTCCAGACACGCCCCCGCCTCGTCGTGCCCCACTACCGACAACAACGTTGCCTCTGCGCCCAGTGCAGCAATGTTACGCGCCACATTGGCAGCACCGCCCGGACGCTCTTCGACACGCTCAACCTTGAGTACAGGTACGGGTGCTTCGGGCGAGATTCGATTCACATCGCCGAACCAGTAACGATCCAGCATCACATCGCCCACGATTAAAACCCTGGCATCAGCGAATGAGGGCAGGACGTTCATGCCAACCCTCTAATGTCCTGATTGATGGCAAGCAAAGCCTGTAAAGGGTCAGAGGCTTTGGTAATCGGGCGGCCAATAACCAGATAACTGGAACCGGCTTGCATCGCAGCCTGAGGGGTCATCACCCGTGACTGGTCATCGAGACTGGCGTGTTCCGGGCGTATGCCCGGCGTAACCAGGCTAAATTTGTTGCCGCACTGTTTACGCAACATTGCGGTCTCCTGCGCGGAACATACCACACCGTCCAGACCGGCTTCCTGCGCAAGTTTTGCCAGCCGCAGCACCATCTCCTCGGGAGTGAACTGGATACCAAGCTCGGCAATGTCTTCCTGCGCCATGCTGGTCAACATAGTGACCGCGATCAGCTTAGGCGGACGCGCACTATTGGACACCGCAATTTGCGCCGCCTCAAGCATCTTTCGCCCGCCTAACGCGTGTACGTTGATCATCCACACCCCCAGACTGGCCGCCGCCTTGCAGGCTTGCGCGGTGGTATTGGGAATATCGTGAAACTTCAAATCCAGAAATATCTCAAATCCGCCACGCATCAACTGTTCGAGCAAAATCGGCCCGGTCGCGGTAAATAATTCCTTGCCAACTTTAAGGCGGCAAAGTTCGGGAGATAAGCGGTGGGCAAGCGCCAGTGCCGGAACTGCGCCCGGAAAATCAAGTGCAACAATAATTTTAGGATCGTTCATAAAGGGAGACCACTTTCTTCATCGCGTCGGGGTGCATAACTATCCCATGCCTGACAGGCCGGGCAATGCCAATAAAATTTACGTGCTTTAAAACCGCAATGGCTGCAATGATACATAGCCAAACTACGTGTGCGCTTATGCACCAGATCCTTGACCAGTTGAACATCGGCACGTTCACCTATCGGGATTTCCAGCAAACGCGCCTCCAGCAATTTATCCAATCCCAGCAAACTCGGGTTGCGTTCAAGTTCGTCAAGCACCAATTTATAGGCAGACGACGGTCCCTGATATTTTAAAATACCGTCAAACACCACGTTCAAAAGGTCAATGGAATGATGTTTAATCAGGTAATTACGCAACAACTCGATACATTCGGCCTCACGCCCCAACTGACTGTAAACCTTTAACAGGGATTCCGCGACCAACGGTAAATATTGCGCATCCTGCGTTTCTATTCCCTGCCAAAGCGCGATCGCTTCTCCCGTGTTACCTTCTGCAAGCGCCATATCACCCAGCATGATGGTAGCCCGCACGCTGACCGGACAGTCATTCAACGCTTGTTGCAGATGCGCGTGTGCCGCCAATGGGTTGCCCGATGCAATTTCGTCAGATGCCAGCTCGCAATAAAAAAAAGCGATTTGTTTCGCATAGGACTGCCCAGACAGTACAGACAATTTTTGTGCGGCAGAAATAGCCTTTAGCCAGTCGCGTTCCTTCTGAAACAGTTCCAGCAAAAACGCCCAGGCGGGATTGGCATATGCGGAATTTTCCAGTTCGCGAAATAAATGTTCTGCTCTATCCAGTATCCCAGCCTTGAGATAATCCTGAGCCAATTCAAAAATGGCATGTTGACGCTTTTCATCATCCAGATCGGCACGGTCAACCAGGTTGTGATGCATACGCAAGGCACGATCCACTTCGCCGCGACGCCGGAACAAGCTGCCCAGCGCAAAGTGCAACTCGACCGTTTGCGGATCAATTTTGACCACTTCGATAAACGCCTTGATAGCTTCATCCTGTTGCTCGTTGAGCAGGAAATTCAAGCCCTGAAAATAAGACTCCGGCAAGGCGGTTGATTCAGAGAGCAAATCCTTTATATCTATGCGCGCAGCCCACCATCCCATGCCAAAAAATAGCGGAAAAACAAGCAGCATCCATGGTTCAAATTCCATTAAACACCCACACGATAAGGCAAAGCCAATAACGAGACATTGCTGCCAAAGTAGTGCCTGACAGTTGGCACACACCAACATGAGACGGACGGATAAAACGCCATATAACAAAAAACCAGACCACTAGAACAAGATAACCGAAAACCAGAAAAATGGCGTGGGATTATCCCAGCCGAGGCTACTGAACCTGACAAAATTGTCAACTTCAAGGGTAACTATGGATGCCATGAAACAGGGCGAACTTTGCAACGAGACTCGGATGAATCACGCAACCGCGTATTCAATTTTGCCGAATCAAAAACCAATTACCCCTTCACATCACAGGCTTGGTGACTTCTTCATTCTTTATAGCAATCTTTTGGATATTACCGATCTCCCGCTTCAATCGTGAAATCTCACGACGCTGGCGAAACCAAATACCTAAGGTGGCCAATATACCCAAACCCACACCAACCGCAAAAAAAGACAACATAACAATCACCAATGTAGATTGCCATTCATAGCCAAAAAAATAATACACCGTGACAGGTTGCGAATTTTTTAGCGCAAAACCCAATAACACGATGAACAGACACATTTGAAAAAAACCGCTAATAAAACGCATTTAAGTCGTCTCCCTCACCTTAAAGCTGCGTGAAAATAGCACAAAAAAAATGGGGGTGATACTTCGTCAGTATCACCGCCATTCAATAAAACACTAAGACAATCAGGACTCTTCTTGACCGACCCGCTCTCTAAGATCCTTACCTGCCTTAAAGTGCGGAACATATTTGGCTGGCACTTTAACCTTGTCTCCGGTCTTGGGATTACGTCCCAGACGCGAAGGACGATGATTCAAGCCAAAGCTACCAAAACCCCTAATCTCGGCACGCCCCCCACGCGACAGCGTGGAGGACAACGCGTCGAGGATCACTTTGACGGCCAACTCAGCATCCTTGGCAAGGAGCTGCGGATGTAATTCAGCCAATCTGGCAATTAAATCAGAACGAGTCATGCTATCCCCCGAAGTTAAGCTTCTGTCTTGCCGCCAGCCATTTTGGCTTTCAGCAATGCACCCAGATTGGTTGTACCTGCGTTGACCGTGTTATCGGAAGCCATTTTTTGCATGGCAGCCGAATCTTCAGCCTTGCTCAATGCCTTGACCGACAAACTGATACCGCGATTCTTGCGATCAACATTGATAATCATCGCCTTGACCGTATCGCCTTCCTTCAGATGAGTGCGAATATCTTCAACGCGATCAGCGGACAACTCCGATGCCTTCAGATAGGCTTCCACATCACCGTCCAGCGCAATCACCGCACCGCGCGCATCCAGAGATTTTACCGTACCCGTTACGATGGCACCTTTCTCATTGCTGGTAGCAAAGCCGCCGAAAGGATCACCTTCCATTTGCTTGATACCCAGAGAAATACGCTCACGTTCAACATCAATGGACAAGACCACAGCCTCAACTTCGTCGCCCTTCTTGTAGTTGCGTACCACTTCTTCACCGGGTTGTGTCCATGACAGGTCAGACAAATGCACCAGACCATCAATATCGCCATCCAGACCGATAAACACGCCGAAGTCAGTAATGGACTTGATTTGCCCCTTGACCTTGTCACCACGCTTGTTGTTGATTGCAAAGTCATCCCAGGGATTGGATTGACACTGCTTGATACCCAGCGAAATACGGCGACGCTGTTCGTCAATTTCCAGAATCATCACTTCAACTTCATCGCCCACTTGAACGATCTTGGAAGGATGAACATTCTTGTTAGTCCAGTCCATTTCGGAAACGTGTACCAGACCTTCGATACCTTGTTCGATCTCAACGAATGCACCATAGTCGGTCAGGTTAGTGACCTTACCGAATATGCGCGTACCTTGTGGGTAGCGACGTGCCAGACCATTCCACGGATCATCGCCCAATTGCTTGATACCCAGTGATACACGGCTCTTCTCTTCGTCGAATTTTAGCACTTTCGCTTCGATTTCGTCACCCACAGCCAACACTTCGGAAGGATGTTTGACACGACGCCATGCCAGATCGGTGATGTGCAACAGACCATCAATACCACCCAAATCAACGAATGCACCGTAGTCAGTGATATTTTTAACGATACCCTTGACGATTGCGCCTTCCTTGAGGTTTTCCATGACCGCTTCACGATCCGCACCCATGGAGGCTTCCAGAACGGCACGACGGGAAACGACTACATTGTTACGGCGACGATCCAGCTTGATGACCTTGAATTCCATGGTCTTGTTTTCGTAAGGCGTCGTATCCTTGACTGGACGAATATCCACCAAAGAACCTGGCAGGAAGGCGCGGATACCGTTAACCATCGCAGTAAGACCACCCTTGACCTTGCCGCTGACATAACCTTCGACGATTTTGCCTTCTTCCATGGCCAATTCCAGATCGTGCCATGCAGCCAGACGCTTGGCTTTTTCGCGTGACAGCTTGGTTTCACCATAGCCATTCTCAAGCGACTCGATCGCAACGGTAACAAAATCACCGGCAGCAACTTCCAATTCGCCTTTATCGTTCAGGAATTCCTCGACAGGAATCCAGCTTTCGGACTTCAGTCCGGCATTAACAACCACAACGTTGTGATCTACGCGCACGACTTGTGCGGTGATCAGTTCACCGGCGCGCATTTCTTTACGCGTCAGGCTTTCTTCAAACATTGCTTCAAAACTATCGGGATTAAGTACAGCGTTAACAGTTGCGTTCATCTAATACACCTAAGAATTTTCTGTTTGCACAGAGGTTAGTTAAAAACCCACCAGACAGGGTGTCTTATGGGGCCAAGCATTTCGTTCTATAACCCGCCAGAACAGCTTCAACCGCCTGCTCGATGTTCAAAGCTGTGGTATCCAGCAGGGTAGCGTCCGGTGCCTGTTGCAGGGGAGCTGCGCTACGATAGGTATCTCTTTCATCGCGCGCCCTGATGTCCTGCAAAAGGGTGTTAATACTAGCATCCATTCCTTTTTCTTTCAACTGCTTATAGCGCCGTTCGGCACGCGCCTCGGCGGAGGCCGTAAGGAAAATTTTTAGCGCCGCATCAGGAAACACCACCGATGCCATGTCCCGCCCGTCCGTCACCAATCCTGGCGCTCGACGAAAATCATGCTGTTTCTTCAACAAGGCCGAGCGTACCTGATGCAACGCTGCCACTTTGGATGCCGCCGCAGCACATTGTTCACCGCGCAACGCATCACCGACCAACACGCCGTCCAGCCAGATTTTTTCGCCCGCAAAACTCACGTCCATGCGTGCGGCCAGTTCTGCCAATGCAACTTCATCATCCAGCTGCACACCGTCGCGATTGGCGGCTGTCGCCAGCAAACGATACAGCGCGCCGCTGTCTAGATAGTGAAAGCCCAGTTGCGTCGCCACGCGCTGCGCCACCGTCCCCTTGCCGGAAGCCGAAGGCCCGTCTATCGCAATCACCGGAACGGCCTGCGTCACATCGGCAAACGCCGCGAAATAATCGGGGAAAGTCTTGGCGACACAACGGGGATCATTGATACGGATTCCAGCGCCAAACGCCGCCAGCGAAAAACACATCGCCATGCGATGGTCGTCGTAGGTATCTATGCCTGTAGCAGGGTTGAGGATTGAGGATTGAGGATTGAGGATTGAGGATACAGTATCCCGCATCCTGCATCCTGCAATTCGGATGTAATCCGCGCCCTCTTCCACCGCAGCACCCAGCTTGCGCAATTCTGTCGCCATCGCGGCGATGCGGTCGGTTTCCTTGACGCGCCAGCTGGCGATATTGCGCAACGTCGTCGTGCCGTCCGCGAACAGCGCTGCCACTGCCAGCGTCATCGCGGCATCAGGGATGTGATTGCAATCCAGTTCTATCGCCTTGAGCTTGCCGGATTGGGGCGCACGCGCTTCAATCCAGTTCTCGCCCATCGTGATCTGCGCGCCCATCTTTTCCAGTGCTTCGGCAAAACGCACATCGCCCTGCACACTGGTCTTGCCGACCCCCTCGACCCGTACCGGCCCGCCGCCAATGACCCCTGCCGCCAGAAAATAGGAAGCGGATGAGGCATCACCTTCCACATAAATCACGCCCGGCGAGACATAGCGACTGTCTGCCGCCACGGTAAAACTGCGCCAGCCATCGCGCAGCACATTTACACCAAAGCGCGCCATTATCGCCAGCGTAATTTCGATATACGGTTTTGAAATCAACTCGCCGACCACTTCAACGGTCACGGCACGTTGCAAAAGTGGCAACGCCATCAACAAAGCGGTCAAAAACTGACTGGACACATCACCGCGCACCGCCACTTTCAGTGCTCCCGACAACGTCGCTGGCTTGATTTGCAACGGCGGAAAACCCTCATTCGCCGAATAATCAATATTCGCACCCAAACTGCGCAGCGCATCTACCAGATCGCCAATCGGCCTCTCGTGCATACGCGCCACACCGGACAAGCTGTAACTACCGCCAGACAGCGCCAGCGCAGCGGTTAATGGACGGAATGCCGTACCGGCATTCCCCAGAAACAGCTTGGCATCCCTAACAGGAAAATCGCCGCCACAGCCCGTAACATTATAGGAATTACCACCCTGCGATTCGATCTTTACGCCCAGTGTATGCAACGCCTCCAGCATCCGCTCGGTATCGTCCGACTTGAGCAAGTCACGCACCACCGTCGTGCCATGCGCCAGCGCCGCCAACAGCAGCACGCGATTGGAAATACTCTTGGAACCGGGCAGACGCACCGTACCGCGCGCAGACATCAGGGGAGGCAAATCAATATATTCGGCGTGACTCATCTTAAACTTATAATATTTTTTATAATAATCAACAGGTTAATTTTTACATCTGCGCGTCTCGGCGCACGGTCAAGTTACCGGGCTGGCGCTGCATCCAGCCGCACATCTTCATAAATCTCATCCAGTGTCAGGCGACACGCGACGCTGTTTCTTGTGCTATTTCTTACTGTTGCGTCCATTTGCCGCGCAGGTCACGGGCGAGACTAAAAATCTCTTGTAGTTTATCAGCATCGCCCTCAGCCAGCGCCTCGTGGATGGTTTCAAGCTCTTCCATGTAGCTGCCCAGTTCATCCAGCAACGCGTCGCGGTTGGACAGACAGATGTCGCGCCACATTTCGGGGGAGCTGGCGGCGATGCGGGTGAAGTCGCGGAAGCCGCTGGCGGCAAAAGACAACAACTGATCGCGGTTGTCGCGTCGTGCCAGATCATGCACCAGCGCGAATGACAACAGATGCGGCAGATGGCTCACCGCCGCGAATACCTCATCGTGCTGTTGTGCGGTCAATTCACTCACTACCGCACCGCACTCCTGCCATGCTGACTTTACATAAGCTATTGATTCTTTTGAATTTTCATAAATCGGTGTCAGCACCACCTTCTTGCCGACATATAAATCCGCTTTAGCCGCAGCTGCACCGCTCAATTCCGCACCGGCAATCGGATGGGCGGGAACAAACTGCGCCACCTTGTCGCCCAGATGGGCATAAGCCGCCGCGACCACGTCACTCTTGGTGCTGCCGCCGTCGGTCACCAAGGTTTGTGTGCCCAGATGCGGGGCGATGCGCGCCATCAATTCGGCCATTTGTCCGACGGGCGTTGCCAGCAACACCAGATCGGCATCATTCACTTCCGCCGCCCAATCAACACCGATGCGATCAATGATTCCAAGGCTGTGCGCCTGTTCCAGCGTGGTCTGGCTACGCCCAAAACCGACCACCTCGCCGACCACATTCGCACGGCGTAGCGCCAGCGCAAACGACCCGCCGATCAGGCCGACACCGAAGATGACGATCTTACTGAAAAATGGTGCAGTCACAACAGGCAACCCTCGTTAATATTGTTTTTGGCGTGCGGCGACAGGTCGCCGCTTTAAGCGCAGTCGTTCCTGCGCACTCCAAATTACAGCGTGCGGCCTATTGCGCCGGCGATTGCGCCCAGTGTGACCATGAGTTTTTTCAATTCTTCCGGGGTCAGCGCCTGGTCAGCATCGCACCAGGCATCGCACGGACTGGGATGCATCTCGATCAACAGGCCATCCGCGCCTGCGGCGATCGCGGCCTGAGACAAGGCCGCCACCATCCACGCCTTGCCGCCCGCGTGGGAAGGATCCACGATCACCGGCAAATGGGTTTCCTTTTTCAGCACTGGGATAGCGGTCACATCCAACACATTGCGGTAAGCGGTCTCGAAGGTGCGGATGCCGCGTTCGCAAAAGATGATGTTGTGATTGCCGCCCGCCGCGATGTATTCCGCCGACATCAGCCACTCGGAAATCGTCGCCGACATGCCGCGCTTCAAGATGACCGGCTTGTTGATGCGCCCGACTTCTTTAAGCAAATCAAAGTTTTGCATGTTGCGCGTGCCGATCTGAATCACGTCCACGTCGTATTCCATGAATGCGTCAATCTGGCGCACATCCATCAACTCGGTAACGATAGGCAATTTGTACCGATCCGCCGCTTGACGGAACATTTTCAACCCTTCCACGCCCTTGCCCTGAAAGGCGTAAGGGCTGGTGCGCGGCTTGAACGCGCCGCCGCGCATTAAACGGCAACCCGCTTCCGCCACATATTTGGCCGACAAATCCATTTGTTCCTGCGTCTCGACCGAACAGGGCCCGGCGATAATCTGAATCTGGTTGCCGCCCAGCTTGATGCCGCCGATGTCTATCACGGTGTTTTCGCGGTGCGATTCGCGCGACACGATCTTGTATTGTTTGGCGATGTGCATCGCGGTTTCCACCCCCGGCAACGAGGTAAACATTTCTTCCGTCAACTGGCGTTCATCGCCGATTGCGCCGATCACGGTGCGTTCAACGCCACGCGAGATATTAGCCTTCAAGCCCGCTGTTTCCAGCCTTTTTACCACCGCGCCAATTTGTTCATCGGTGACTTCCCTGCCCATTACTATAATCATGCTTCTTCTCCAAGTATCTGCTTCATTGCAGACAAAAATTTCTGATTTTGTGATTCCAGACCGATGCTTACGCGCAAATAGTCCGGCAAGGCGTAATTGCCGATGGGGCGGACGATCACGCCCAGTTCCAACAAGCGGCGATAAACCTGCGCCGCATTATTGATATGAAAGCTGACAAAATTGCCGAACGACGGGATGTACGGCAACCCCAGAGCCCGCAAGCCTTCGGTCAGTTGCGCCATCCCTTGCAGGTTTAGCTCAAAAGTGCGTTGCACAAATTCCGCATCCTGCAACGCCGCCACCGCAGCGGCTTGCGCCACGCTGTTGACGTTAAACGGCTGGCGTACACGGTTGAGCATGTCAATGACTTGCGGGTTGCCCAGGGCATAACCGACGCGCAAACTTGCCAGCCCATATGCCTTTGAAAATGTTCGAGAAACCAACAAATTAGGGAATTCGGAAAGCCAGCTCACGCTGTCGTAACGGCAGCTTTCGGGTAGATATTCGTTATAGGCCTCGTCCAGCACCACCAAAATAGACTGCGGCAACAGGCTTAAAAATTCATGCAGCGCCTCGCCAGACAGGAATGTGCCCGTCGGATTGTTCGGGTTGGCGATAAAAATCAGCTTGGCCTGGTGCGCCACCGCTGCCATGCGCATGGCAGTCAAATCGTGGCCGTAATCCTGGGCTTTTACGCTGATGCCCGTCGCACCCACCGCTTGCGTCGCCAACGGATACACGGCAAACGCATGATCGGAATAGACCGCGCGGTCGCCCACCGTCAAAAAAGCGTGCGCCGCCAACTCCAGCACATCGTTCGAGCCGTTGCCCAACACCACCTGGTTGAGTGCTACGCCGTAGCGCTTGGTCAACGCATCTTTCAGCGCAAAACCGTTGCCGTCGGGATACAGGCTGATTTCATCCAGTGCGGCACGCGCAGCGGTCAGCGCACAGGGCGAAGCCCCCAGCGGATTCTCGTTCGAGGCCAGCTTGACGATGTCCATTACCCCGAGTTCCCGCTCCAGTTCGGAAATCGGTTTGCCGGGTTGATAAGGCGCAATCGCGCGGATATAACTTGGTGCCAGTTCAGAATAATTCATATCAGCCATCAAAGAATCAATCACGTCGCCCTTACAGCGGTTTACGCAATATCCAGTAAAGCTCACCCGGCCAGCTTGGGAACATCGCACCAAACCAAAGATTGAAGCGCATCCACAGCTTGCTGTTTTCCAGGAAGAAGCCTTTCTTGCGCATGAAAAAAGCGCCCGTCAAAAATTCGACTTCCAGCCCGTTGGCCGCAGCCATGTCGCGCACGCGCTTGGGCGAGAACACGCTGACATGGCCAAACTTGCCCGCCGTCTTGCGTATCTTGTCTTCGCGGGATCGCGCAAAGCATTCGGGCGTGGAAGGGAAACCGCCGATCAAAATGCCGCCCGGCTTGAGGTGCGGGACAATTTTCGCAATCAACGCTTCCGGCTTGAACAAGTGTTCCAGCACATGCAGCAATATCATCACGTCATATTGCTTGTCATCGTTCAAGGCAAACTCCGGGCTTTCCAGGTCAACCTGATAGAACTGTTTATAGCCCAACGGTTTGAGAATGTCCTCGCGGATCAGCGCATCTACCGCATCCCAGCTTGCCAGCTCAACTTTGTCCGCGCCCAACGCTACAGCGGCATTTAGAAAACTGCGCATCTGCCCGACATCCACGCCGATTTCGCACACGTCCAGCGCGCCGTGACGCGCCGCTTCTTCGCGCAAAAAATGGAAGATAAACCAATACCTTGCCATCATGATCGGATAGTTGATATGACGCGCATAGACGGGAATGCCGTAATGATCGTTCTGGAAAGCCGGGTTGTTTTTAAGAAAATCAACGTCCCAACATAATTGCTTTATTGCCATATTAAAACCTCTGAAAAGTCGCCTACACCGCGACTGGATAGGAACCTAAAATTTTCATGAATGCGGCAGCCTGTTTGAGTTCGGCCAAGGCCGCTGCGACTTTGCTATCCGCCTGATGACCTTCGATGTCTACATAAAACACATACTCCCACAAGCCGGAGCGCGACGGGCGCGACTCGAACTTGGTCATGCTCACGCCGTGTTTCGCCAGCGGTTTCAGCAAATCGTGCACTGCACCGGGTTTGTTGCTGGCGGACAACACCAGCGAAGTCTTATCGTCACCGGACGGCGCGACCTGCTGCTTGCCCAGCACCAGAAAACGCGTGGTATTGCGGGCATCATCTTCGATATTTTCCACGCACACTTGCAAAGCAACATGCACCGCCGCCTGTTTCCCTGCAATCGCCGCACTGTGTGGATGTTCGGCGGCAAGGCGTGCCGCTTCCGCGTTGCTGGAGACGGGAATGCGAGCCGCTCGGGGCAGATTCACATTCAACCAGCCCTGACATTGCCCCAGCGACTGGGGGTGGGAATACACCGACTGCACCGCATGCAAATCGCACTGTTTTGCCAGCAGGCATTGATGTATCGCCAGCATCACTTCGCCGCACACTTGCAGTCCGCTTTGCAGCAACAAATCCAGCGTGCGACCGATCGCGCCTTCGGTAGAATTTTCCACCGGCACCACGCCGTATTGCACCGCGCCGCTTTCCACCGCACGAAACGCCTCATCTATGGTGGCGCACGACAGCCCTTGCACCGCACTGCCGAAACGCTTTAACGCCGCCGCCTCGGTAAACGTGCCTTCAGGCCCCAGGTAGGCGACCGACATCGGCGCTTCCAGCGCACGGCACTGCGACATCACTTCGGTAAACAGCGCCGCGATAGCCGCGTTGCTCAACGGCCCGGCATTGGCAGCTTGCAGGCGGCGCACTACTTGCGCCTCGCGCTCGGGACGCAACACCACACTGTCTTCCTTGAGGTGGCCTATCTGCTGGGCGAGTGCTGCACGCCGGTTGACGAGCGTCAACAACTCGTCATCCAGACGGTTAATCTGCTCGCGAAACTGGTTCAATTGCTCGCTCATGGGACTTCTTTTAAGGGCAAATTGCGCACCATCAATACGCCTGGAATGGCGGCAATTTGGGCAATGATTGCATCGGGAACGGAGGTGTCGGTATCCACC
>Ga0210011_1002368_pt1 | contig 15703 bp, 16 predicted proteins | sample CryGeymeta201502_FD_183972 | JGI IMG/M metagenome (GOLD analysis project Ga0210011, IMG submission 183972) | Groundwater microbial communities from Crystal Geyser aquifers in Utah, USA - Crystal Geyser metaG 2015-02 (SPAdes) (version 2) | ecosystem: Environmental > Aquatic > Deep subsurface >...
AAGCCACGCTGGTATGCGCGCCCGTCAACTTGAAGGCCGAAAGATTATGGTCAAAACTGGCCGGCTTCCAGGCGCTGGTGGAATGGCAGGTCGCACAATTCGTGCCGAACTGCCCCTTGTGATTGTCGTTCTTTTGATGACAGGCATAGCAATCCTGCGGCGTGCCTTTGAAGATGCCGTTCACATGACAAGACTCACACGTCACATCAACATGCGCCCCGGTCAACGGGAAGGCAAATAGGGAATGATCTATATGAACTTGATTCCAGCCTGCGGGCGAGTGACACGCTTCACAGGTCGTGCCAAGTTGGCCGTTATGTCGATCGGCCTGTTGATGGCATGAAAAACAATCCTTAGGCGTGCCGGCGAAAACATTATTTGCATGACATTTTTCGCAGGCAACTTCGGTATGCTTGCCCTCGAGCGGGAAGGTTGCAAAGTTATGATCTATCTTCGCAGGCTTCCAACCTTCGAGAGAATGACAGACCGCGCAATTCGTTCCAAAAAGTCCCTGGTGATTATCGTCAGCCTGGTGGCAGGCATAACAATCCTGGGGCGTGGTCCGCAAGTCTGCTATGGTCGTACGCGCGTTTTTATGACAGTCGGCGCACGCCGCTTGAACGTGTTTTCCCGTCAACGTAAACGGGAACAGGTTGTGGTCAAATTTTGCGCCGTATGATTCAAGCCCATCGTGACAGTTCAAACAGTTCAGGTCGAATTCCAAAGCATGCTTTTGCGTAAAATCAGCCTGCATGTTGTAATGACAATTTACGCAGGTTGCCACATCAAAAGGATTCGTATATTTGCCGGCATGACAATCCGCGCAGGCAAATGAACTGCCGTCCGATTTTTGTTGGTGGGCTTTCAGCGAGAAGTTTAGGTTATCATGCGAAAAGTCGGTAGGATCCATTTGGATCAACGAAGCATTAGCGCCGCGATGATCGGGATGACAGGCATTACATTTGAGGGCGCTCCCCGAAGAAGAAACTCCCAGCAAACTGCCATCAGAATTAATCCGAAATTGAAAGCCAACAACAGGAGTTTGGGCTTGTAAAAAGATCCCATGCAAACTTTCACTCGACGCCAATTCAGCGCTGATTTGGGTATGGCAGGCCATACAACGATCCGCCATGCTATCGGAACTCCACGGCGCGGCGTGACAAAGTTCGCATTGTCCGCCGATCTCCGCATGGGATAAAACGCCGCCCAGGATGGATGCGCCGGCCTGGGCATTCAAATTACCGGCGCTGAATATGGAATTGCCGCCGGTGTAAAGCGCGCCGGCAATCGCCGCCACGGTAATCAGCACGATAATGGTAGCGGTAATGGAAAGACATCCCAGTTTCTTTTGCATGGCTTAATCCTCAATAAAAATCTTCGCAGTCAATCAGTTCAAGTTCCTAGCTCGGACAAGCCGAAAGAGTTTTACCGCGAAGACCGCACACCTGCCCTGGCGGGCGGTGCCAGGGAAGAACGCGAAGGGTTAAAAAGGTTTTCTCCCTGGCACTGCCCGCCACACAGTCCCCGAAGCATAGCGGAGTGGGAGGGCAAGTGTAGCGACCTTGCGCTCCCGATGCCCTTTCGGGTGCGCGGTGCAAGGGTCGGCGAAGACCGCCTCGCAATGACATAGGGCCGGAGTTTAACTAATCTCCGCCTTCGCGTGTTCTACCATCGGCATGACATTCCACACAATTTTGGAAATTAGAAATACCTTCTTCCCTATGTTTTGAAGCGATGCGCGCTTCAGTATGTTCGTGGCAACCATAGCAAGTATAGGTTGTGTAGTTGGCCGGATGGCAGGTGGCGCAGGAGACGGTTCCGCCTTCGCCATGATTCAGTGGGAAGGTATGCTTTCCATTGAACGAAGCAGGCTTCCAGGCGTCCGTGCTATGACAGGCAACACAGTCCGTGCCAAATTGACCGGCGTGCGCGGCCGGTTCAGCGTGACAGGCAACGCAGGCCAGATCCAATCCCTTGAATTGATTATTTTGGTGGCAGCGCTCACAAGCCACCTTCACGTGCGCGCCCGTCAACGGGAAGTTGCTCTTACTGTGATCGAATGCCGCGTCGTCCCATTTATTCGGCGTATGGCAGGCTGAGCAATCCGTGCCGAATTGGCCGTTGTGCTTATCGTTTTGCTTATGGCAGGAATAGCAATCCGTTGGCGTGCCTTTGAAAACGTTATTGACATGGCACTGCTCGCATTTCACGTCCGCATGTTTGCCTTCCAACTTGAAGGCTGAAAGATTGTGATCGAAGGTGGCTTTCTTCCAATCGGAGGGATCGTGGCAGGCGCCGCAATCCGTGCCAAACTGGCCCTTGTGAGCATCCCTGGCGCTGTGGCAGGTATTACAATCCTGGGGCGCCGCGGCGAAATCGGCCGGCGCACGCGCGCCCGTATGACACTTCACGCAGGTCGCCTTCGCATGTCCGCCTTCCAACTTGAAGGTAAAACTGGCGTGGCTGAAAGTCTTGCCAAAACGATCCACGCCGTCGTGACAGTCGAGACAGGCCGTTCCATAAGCCTCGACATGCGCCGGGGCGAAGACCGGGTCAATTTGACGGTGGCAACTGTCACAAGTATCGGATGCGAACGTTTGGATGCCATCCTTATGACAATCGGAACAAGTAAACGCTGCGCGCGTGACAGTTAACTGGTGGCCGTTTAAAGAGAATCCCAGCGCTTCATGAGGAAACGTGTTGCTCCCCAAGTCGGTCAACGGAGCCGATGGGCCGCGATGCTCGGGATGGCAGGCGCGGCAGGCGAGCGTGGGACTCTTTTGCGTGATCATGCCGTGCAGTTTCGCCACATCGAACATTTGCGCGGCAATATCGGTATGACAGGCCGCGCAGCGATCGGCCATCCTGGAGGCCGCCCAGGGAGCGGCGTGACACGCGGAACATTGGGCGATCTGCGCGTGAGAAGCCACGCCGCCCAGCGCATCACCCGCCTGGGCATTCAATTTTCCGGCTGTGAACATTCGACTGCCGCTGGCAAACGCCATGCCGACAATTGCGATTAATGTAACCAGCGTGGCTAAAATCCCAGTGGCCGTAAAGCATCCAAGTTTGGTGTTTTTCATGGCGACAACCTATTTGAGTGACATCGCGAAATGATGATCCGAAAATGATAAAAACCCGGGCAGGCTTTCTGCCCAGATCCTTAAGTTAATCGTCCCCGCCGCCATCACCGCCGCCATTGCCATCATGACAGGCGGTACAGGTAGCGGAATGTAATGTGGACGTATGGCAGGTGTGGCATGAGGTGCTTCCATGATTTACGCCCCTGCCGCCTTCGTTCGCAATACCTGGATGCGGGCCTCGATATACGGCGGACCAGTTGTTGGTGTCATGGCAACTGGCGCAATTTGCGCCAAATAAACCGGCGTGATAAGGGGGATCTCCGTGACAGGTTGAGCAGGATGCCGATAGGCCAGAGTACTGCCCGCCGGAGTGGCAACGTTCGCATGGTAAACCGGCATGTCCACCGCTGAGAGGGAAGCCGCTCAAGTTGTGATCAAAGGTCGCGTCTTTCCAACTGGAAGTGGTGTGGCACGCGGAACAATCTTTCCCAAACTTTCCGTCGTGATTGTCGTCTTTTGCATGGCAGGAGTAACAATCTTGCGGTGTGCCTCTGAATACGCCGTTCACATGACATTTTTCGCAAGCCACGTTTACGTGCGCGCCATCCAATTTGAAGGCAAATAAATTATGGTCAAGTTTAGCATCCTTCCAACTGGACGGATTATGACAAGCCGCGCAATCCTTTCCATACTGGCCATCATGTTTATCGTCTTTTTGATGGCATGAGTAACAATCCTGCGGTGTGCCTTTGAACACTTTAGCAATATGGCACTGCTCGCATTTCACGTCGGTATGTTTGCCTGCCAACTTAAAGTCGGCAAGGTTGTGATCGAATAGCGCATCGTCCCAACCGCTTGGGTTATGACAAGCCGAACAATCGCTCCCAAACCTTCCTTCATGCTCATCATCTTTTTGATGGCAGGAATAACAATCCTGCGGCGCGGATTGCAAATCTACAACCGTGCGCGCCTCAAGATGGCATTTTGCACATTCGACCTGGGCGTGTTTTCCATCCAGTTTGAAGTTAAATACAGCGTGCATAAAGCCTTTTCCAAATACATCCACCCCATCATGGCAGGCGAGACAATCCGTCCCAAAGGCAAGCGCGTGCGAGACTGTAAACCCAGCATCAACCTGGCGATGGCAACTTTCGCAAGTATCGGGCGCAAATTTCGTCACACCCTCTGGATGGCAATCTTTGCAAGCGAACGCTGCGCCCGAAGCCATTTTTTGATGACCCGTCAGCGAGAATTCAAACGTTTCATGAGGAAAGGGAATAGTTCCCAAATCGGTCAACACAGCGGATGCGCCGCGATGTTCCGGATGACAAGCGCGGCAGGCCCGGTTTGGATCGTGCTTTGCAATCGCGCCATGTAGTTGACTTGGACCAGGAAGTTGTGCGCGCACGTCGGAATGACAGTCCATACAGCGCCCAGCCATCGTGGTTGCTTCCCACGGCGCGCTATGACACGCCGAACATTGGGCGATCTGCGCGTGAGAAGCCACGCCGCCCAGCGCATCACCCGCCTGGGCATTCAGGTTTCCGGCGATGAACATTCGACTGCCGCTGGCAAACGCCATGCCGACAATCGCGATTAATGTAACCAGCGTGGCAAAAATCCCAGTGGCCGTAAAGCATCCAAGTTTATTGCTTTGCATGGCGGCTTCCTATTTAAGGAAGGTGGAATAATATAAAGCCGCGCCGATGTGGGTGAAAGCCGATACAAACAGCGCCATGCCAATCGGAATATGAACCGTATGCCAAAGCGCCATGAGGCGACGCGTCTGCCTGAGCGCGGCCTCTGGCACCGTGCCTTCGATCTCAAGCCCGTCCAACGTGCGCGGAATGCGCGTGTAGATGTAGCGCCCGACAAAACCGCTGATCACAATGATGACGGTAAAGAGCGTCACTACACCCGCCAGCCCGTTGAACTTCCACGAGGTATGCAGCAGGACCATGTAGGGTCCAACCAGTCCCGTAAAGATATGGAACTGAAGCCAGCTGGACATCCGCCCCCAATGCGCGCTGCGGCTGCGTTTGCGTAAACTATAGAGGGTTTCGGTCATCAGCATCATGATAAATCCAAAGATGCCAAGCGTATGGCCGAACAACTCGCCTGCGGCAGGAATTTTCCGCGTGAAATAAATCACTGCCCCATAGACTCCTGTGATGAGGAATCCCACCAGGAATGACGCCCAGAGTTCTCTATTATTTCGAAGCATATTTGACCTCTCCATATATTTATTTGCCGTGTGACGCAAATTGGCAATTTGCGCTACCTGCCCAAGATTTGTTTTCTCCAGGTCACCCAATAATCCGCGATCAAATCCGCGATGGGCGCGTCCATAGCCATCAATTTTTCGCGGATGGATGAAATATCCGCGCCGCCCGCGACCATTTTTTGCAAAGGCCAGGAAAGGGTCTGGTCGCCCATCAACACCGCGCCGACCAGGGTTTTCTTGCCGATCAGCAGGCGTATGTGATTAACGTCAAAGCCGTTCTGCGCCACGATGGCATCCGGCAATTCCCGCCACGTTTCGCTATCGCCGCGTGCAATGCCGACCAGGTCGTCATCGTGCCCGTGTCCCACCGCGCCGATGATGGTGGTGGTCAATCCCGCCAGGCGCGTCACATTGAACGGCGCGGATTTTAAATAAGCCGTTTTACGACCGGCCATATTCAAGCCCGCCACACGACCCTGCTCACGCGCCGGATTCCACAGGCTGTCCAGCACGGAACGCCCCGTCAGTGGATCGTAAGCCTGCGCCACATCCCCCGCCGCAAAAACACGCGGGTCATTGGTCTGTAAATGTTCATCCACCAAAATTCCACGATCGAGCGCCAAGTCGGTTCCCTGCAAAAGTTCCAGGCATGGACGAATACCGATGGCGTAAGCCACGATGTCGCATTTCAGCGTGCGGCCATCCAGTAAGCGAACCCCGCTCACGCGTCCATTCCTGCCTGTTACTTCGATCAACTCTGCATGATGATGCAGCGTCACGCCCTCATCCTGCAAGCGTTTCTCCACCACAAGCGACTCTTCCTGGTCGAGCACGTTGCTCCAATAACGGTCGCCGCGCAGGAGGTAATGAACCCTCACGCCGCGCGCCAGCAATCCCTCGGTTAGTTCGAGCGCGGTAATGCCTCCGCCCACCACAACCGCAGTCTTGCCGCGCCGGGCCAGTTTGAGAATATGCCTGGCATCGTTCAAATGATCCAATTTCACAACGCCTTCCAACTTTGCGCCGGGAACTTCCAGCGGCAGGGCGCGCGCGCCCACGGAAACCAGCAACTTGTCATAGGCCAGGCGCGCTTTGCCGTCTATTTCCAGCGCGCGCTCGGAACGCAAAATGCGCGTGACGCGTCCTTTGACAAAATTGAATTTTAGTTTTTTGTAATGATCCTGGGTGCGCGGATACAGGGTCTCGTCGTGGAGTTCGCCTGTCAGGTAATAAGCCAGGCCGGGACGGGAATAGAACCCGTGCGGATCGTCGCTGATCATGACGATATCCGCGCCCTCACCCGCGCCTTTCCCGGTAGGATAAGGGTGAATGGAACGAATGGACTCGATCGCGGCTATTCCCGCCACCCCCGCGCCGATAATGACATATTTCATCCACCCCTCCGCTCGAACAAATCTGTCTGAGCGAAACTCAAGACCCCGCGTGGACAGCGCGCCACGCACTCTCCGCAAGTCAGGCAGCGGCTGTGCGAGATCGCCTCGTCACGCCAGACGTGGGAGCGCACATCAATTCCCACCGGGCAATTATAGGAACAAATGCCGCATTGCACGCAACGCGTTGGGTCAGACACCACCTGCCCGGTCGCCAGGGCCGCATGCTTTTTTGCATCGGTTTTAAACAAATTAACAATGGACAAAATAAGCCTCCAAGAGATTAGTCGCTTATTGGATTAAAAAGTTACGGGGTATACAAAAAATTGGCACGGTTCAGAAAAGCCCAATTTGCGGCAAAAACACCTTTACAATTTTGGCTACGCTTGTGGGGCGGGAGGCAAGGGAAAAGAACGCCTTTGAAAAAGGCGTTGGGCTAAAACGTTCGATTACCCCAGGGGATTGCTGCCCGTGGATGCCTCACAGTGTAACATAATCGTCCAGAATTTGTAAACCAGTTTTTTCGCGCTTGTGAACCGTGTCAAGATATTCTATTAAACAACTGGTTATGGATTTTTGGAGGACCTAATGGCTCTACAGAGATTCATTTACCCGAGGAGTTGAGTAATTTTATCCCAAAAGGTACCCGTTTCAAGATTGATATGCAACCAAAAATTTCACCCTTCGAAAAACGACAGGGAGCACGCTTTTTTTACAATATTTTTGATGCTGATCCAGGTTATATGTCTGCCCTTGAAATCTTTCTTTCAAACCATGGTTCCACACAAACTAGAGAAAATCCAATTTTAATGCTCTATTATGGAATTGGTGGTGTAGTTAAGCCATGATTTATAAAAGCCTATATTTTCAAAATTCTTGACTTACAGCTTTTAATTTGCTTCAATGATACTATGAAGCGAATCGTTTTGAGTTTATTAATATTTTTCGTGATATTGGTGCAAGTTCAAAATAAACCTGTTTTTAGTCAAACTGCCGCTTGCCCTGGCGAAGGAAATTATTGCATAGGAAGCGTAGTCCAACAATTTGGAATAGGGTGTGCATTAATAGGTAGTGAATGTCAAACCTCTTATGGTGATGTTCTCACATTATCCTGTTGGACAGCCGACTGCACTGGTACTTATTCTCTCCCTGGAGGGGAATGGGGGGAATGTGGAGCCTCGTCTATTCCACCACAATGTACACCTGTTGATGTTCCTATATTTCAAACGTTTAACTGTTGCCTTTATGGTGGCGGGGGTGGGGGTGGAGGGGGGAGTTGTGATACGACGGCGCCGAGTAATCTTTCGGCTGATTGGGGCTATTCTGCAACGCAGGCGAGATTTTCCTGGACGCCAGGACAAGGACTAATGAGAGTAAGCCAGTATTTTGCCATCTCCGAAACTCTTGACAGTGGACGGCTTTCCCCCACGGACACGCCCCCCGAACCCAGAATCCGCCACAGGGACAAGCCCACCCAGCCCGAAGCGATTGCGCGAGTGCGTCGCACCTGACTCAACAAGGTGAGTCCTATCGCCAGGATTCGTCCGCTGACAAAGATTCTCCTGTCGGTGAGGTGCGACGCACCCTCTTCGCAAAGCCCACGGACACGCCCGCCGAAACCCAGAACCCGCCCAGGCGTTGTGCTGAGCCTGTCGAAGCAGACAATCCCACCCAGTCCGAAGCGACTCTCATTTGCACATCGTCCGTTCGCCGAAGGTTCGTGGTTTTCATTCGTGGACGGTTTTCCCCCACCGACACGCCTGCCGAAACCCAGAACCCGCCGCAGGGACAAGCCCACCCACTCCGAAGCGACTCTTATTTGCACATCGTCCCCCCTTTCATCATTCATAATTCATCCTTCATCCTTTCTTTCCCCCACGGACACGCCCGCCGAAACCCACAACCCGCCGCAGGGACAAGCCCACCCACTCCGAAGCGACTCCCATTTGCGCGTCGTCCATCCGTTCCCGTCCGTGAGTCCGTGACAGAGTCCGTTGACCACCCCACAGACACGCCCGCCGAAACCCAGAACCCACCCAGGGACAAGCCCACCCAGTCCGAAGCGACTCCCATTTGCGCGCCGTCCATCCGTTCCCGTCCGTGAGTCCGTGACAGAGTCCGTTGCCCACCTCACGGACACGCCCCCCGAAACCCAGAACCCGCCGCAGGGACAAGCAAGCCCGCCCAGCCCGAAGCGACTCCCATTTGCACATCATCTATTCGTTTACACTTGCACCTGGCGTAAGTGCAGGTGTTCGTGGCTTTTCATTCGTGGACGGTTTCCCCCCACGGACACGCCCACCGAAACCCACAATCCGCCGCAGGGACAAGCCCACCCACCCCGAAGCCGTTGGGTTGAGCCTGTCGAAACCACTCCGATTTGCACATCGTCCATTCGCGCATTCGTGGTTTTCATTCGTGGACGGCTTTCCCTCACGGACACGCTCGCCGTAACCCAGAATCCGCCGCAGGGACAAGCCCACCCAGTCCAAAGGACTTCCACGCGCTGAGGCAGGGATTCATCCCGCTGACCGCCCCACCCCACGGACACGCTTGCCAAAATTCGGGCTGGGTAACGGGCTTGTGATTTTGCCTGATTCCGCGTCAATTATTTGCAGAAATTAGCCGTAAATGGCGCAAATAACTCTCTGCCACTCACAATGCGGCTAACCAGCCCCAAAATTCAGAATACGTTCACAAAACAAAAGCCCATCCTGCCAAAATGAATAGGATGGGCTTTATGCGAACACACATCATTTACTTCTTCGCCGTTAAACTCTGCAACTCGCCTCGAATGCGTTCCATGATTTTTCCATTCACCCGTCCAAAAGTCTTGACCACAATGGATTTGGAAATCGTGTAAATCTTGTCCACGCGGACTTTGCCTGGATGGTTAAGCGTCCCTTTTTCGAGATCGCTTGAAGTAATCGAAAAGCTGTAATCTACTTCAACTGGATTGGATGTCATTGCCACCACAATCAAGTCGGTCGTCTTGTAATTGTAGACATTGTTGGAGACCACGATCACAGGCCGCCGTTTCTGTGACGAAAGATCGGTAAACGGGATCGGCACAAGCAGAATATCCCCTTGTTCAGGCATTGTTCCAGTCCTCATCGTCTATGGGATTATCCCAAAAATCGAGACTTGTCTGCGACGCGTAAAGCAGATCGGCAAACGCATCGCTTGCTTCCACCACAAAGACAGTCACATGCGCGCCCGCAGGGAATGGGACAACAAGTTCGACTTGCCCATCTTTATTTACTTTCACATCATATTTGAGAGCCGTTTGCGCCAACATGGTTAACTCCTTCTTGATAGCGGCAATTATACAGCATAGCGCCCGCGCATTGACCGACTCCGCACACACAGACACGCCCGCCGAAACCCAGCATCCGCCACAGGGACAAGCCCCCCACTCCGAAGCGACTCCCATTTGCGCGCCGTCCATCCGTTCCCGTCCGTGAGTCCGTGACAGAGTCCGTTGACCACCCCACGGACACGCCCGCCGAAACCCACAACCCGCCGCAGGGACAACCCCACCCACCCCGAAGCCGTTGGGTTGAGCCTGTCGAAACCACTCCCACCTGCACGCCGTCCATCCGTTCCCGTCCGTGAGTCCGTGACAGAGTCCGTTGACCACCCCACGGACACGCCCGCCGAAACCCAGCACCCGCCGCATGGACAAGCGCGCCCACCCCGAAGCGGACTCCCATCTGCGCGCCGTCCATCCGTTCCCGTCCGTGAGTCCGTGACAGAGTCCGTTGATTACCCCACAGACATGCCCCCCGAAACCCAGAACCCGCCGCAGGGACAAGCCCACCCAGCCCGAAGCGACTCCCATTTGCACATCGTCCATCCGTTCCCGTCCGTGAGTCCGTGACAAAGTCCGTTGACCAACACCCCACGGACACGCCCGCCGAAATCCAGAATCCGCTCAGAGTGGTAGTAAGACAGGTTGTCAATTTCGGTTTATAATCCGCTCATGTACGAAATCGAATTCACCGAACGCGCCCTCGAAGACATCGAGTATTTTCGCAAAGCCGAACGCGAATTGATATTCGACGAAGTTGACGATCATTTGATGTACGAGGCCGAGATAGAAACCAAAAGCCGAAAACGCCTGCGACCTAACGAACTGGCGGAATGGGAATTGCGTCTCGGAAAGTATCGTGTGTATTACGATGTCATAATGAACACAGTGAAAATCGTCAAGATTATCGCCGTCGGATTCAAATGGCACAACAAGCTTTTCATTCGCGGCGAGGAGTTTGATCTATGAAAACCGTTTACATTTCTCCACGCTCCAGATCGGTAAACACGCTTTTGCATCAGGCGAAGCGCAAAAGTTTGATTCTCAGGTCGGCAGACGGATTTGAATTCATCCTCGCGGAAGTCAACGACTTCGACAGGGAAATCGAGTTGACGCGCAAGAACAAGAAGTTGATGGCTTTTCTCGAGGAGCGCGCAAAGGAAACAAAGACCGTTTCGGCCGCGGAAGCGCGGGCGCGATTGGGCGTCAAGCCGCGAAAAGCGTAACCCGCCCAAAAACGCGACCTCCCGCGCCAAAGCAATCGCCAAATAACGACGGATTCGCGGAATTTAACGGATTGAATCCGTTCCATTCCACACATCCGTTGTTCGCTCCTCTCCCCACGGACACGCCCCCCAAAACCCACAACCCGCCGCAGGGACAAGCCCACCCAGTCCGAAGCGATTGCGCGAGTGCGTCGCACCTGACTCAACAAGGTGAGTCCTATCGCCAGGATTCGTCCGCTGACAAAGATTCTCCTGTCGGTGAGGTGCGACGCACCCTCTTCGCAAAGCCCACGGACACGCCCGCCGAAATTCAGATCCGCCCAGGGCGGGACTGAGAAACACTATTAGGGTCTTATGCTAGTTGACAAAAGGTCCTCAAGCGTGATATTGGAGTTTCTGCTGAAAGAAACCAAACACGCAGGAGGACGCTCCAATGATAAACGACTTCGATGACTTTTGTACATGGATGTACGCTGTGACAGATGATATTTGGCTCAAAATTGCTCCTTTGTTCAAGCGACCTGGACCTCAGCCCAAGTGCTCCGACAGCGAATTACTGGCAATGGCGTTGATTGGCGAGTGTCGCGGCTGGGACATGGAAACGGAAATGCTCAGCCAATGGCAAGAACATCGCGATTTATTTCCAGTCACTCCAACCCAAAGTCGCTTCAACCGTCGTCGTCGTGGTCTGATGCAAGCCTTTAACTTGATCCGACGGGTGATCCTCAGTTGTTTGGATGTAGCGCAAGACCGCCAATGTGTGATTGACAGTCTGCCATTGCCAGTTGTGCAATTTCATCTTGTGCCATCTGCCTCATCCAGCGGCGACTGGAAGGCAAACGGCTCTACCTATGGCAAAGTTCCTTCTAAAAAGCAGACGATTTTTGGCTACAAACTCCACTTGTTGATTGCTATGAACGGCGTCATCCTTGATTTTGAACTTGCACCTGCCAATCATTACGACTTGCAAGTTGGCTTTGAAATGCTTTCCGAACATACGGATTTGCAAGTCTTGGGTGACAAAGCCTACATCAGCGCAGAAAAAGCCGCTCAATTATGGCAACACAACCGTATTCAACTCAAAACTATTCCTCGACGCAATCAACAAAAGCAATTGCCACGAGCAACACAGCGTCTCTTCAATGCCGTTCGGCAGATGATTGAGACTGTCAATGCCCAACTCTCTGGACAGTTCAATATTGAGGTCAACCATGCGCATACTTTTTGGGGCTTGTGTACTCGCCTCTATACCAAACTTGCTGCGCATACGTTATGTATTTACATCAACCGTCTAATTCGCAAGCCTGCCTTCTTGCAAATCAAGGCTTTGGCTTTTCCGATCTAGCATAAGACCCTATTAGTATCCGCTTGGAGATGGAATGCGGGTTTTGTTTGAGAGAGTGACAATGCCGAGTTCGCAGTGAAAAGAGAGATTTTTACATCATCAATATTCTTGACTAGCACTTTTGTTCGGTATATACTGGTACTATCCATTGATAACAAAGGTAAAAATGAGAGCCAAAGACAAAAACACTTCTTTGAGATATATTGATTTATTTTGCGGCATTGGCGGATTCCGAACAGCCGCTACTCAGGTATTTGAAAAATACAACATCCCTGCAAACTGTGTCTTTTCGTCAGACATAGACCCTTATGCAAGAGAAGCATACAACGCCAATTTTGGAGAATATCCAGCAGGCGATATAACTTTAGTTGATGAACACGATGTCCCTGACCACGATATTCTTTTTGCTGGTTTTCCTTGTCAGCCATTTAGCATTATCGGCAACGGTAAAGGATTTGAAGATACACGAGGGACGCTTTTTTTTGACATTGCTAGAATTCTGAAAGCAAAAAGACCCAATGCCTTTGTTCTTGAAAACGTAAAACGCTTGGTTGGACATAATCAAGGCAAGACAATCAAGAAAATACTGTCCGTTCTAAATGATCTAGGATACACAGTTTATTATCGAGTTCTAAATGCTCTTGATTATGGTTTACCCCAAAAACGAGAAAGGGTGTTTTTTGTTGGCTTTTATAAACCAATGGTTTATCACTGGCCTCTCAAATCGCAGAAATACAAACCATTATCTGAAATTTTGGAAAAGAAGGTTGATAAAAAATATTATGCTTCAGAGCAGATTCGTCAAAAAAGATTATCTACGCATACCCCAGTAGTTACTCCGTCAATTTGGCATGAAAACAAGGCTGGACATATTTCATCTTATCCTTTTTCTTGCGCTCTTAGAGCCGAGGCATCCTATAATTATTTGCTAGTAGATGGCGAGAGACGTTTAACGGCACGTGAAATGTTGCGATTACAGGGTTTCCCTGACTCATTCAAAATTGCAGTCTCAGAATCCCAAACCCGTAAACAAGCAGGAAACGCTGTTCCAGTAAACTTGGTTCACGCTGTATTCGAGACGTTTCTGCCTGTGATTTTGCATGACTTAACTAGTGTTGCAATACAACCACAACGAACATATCAACTCGCTCTTGCTCACATTCTAAGGGAATTTCCCTATGCCCAATACGCCACGTCTACGAACAGTTGATAAAGTAAAACCGCCTTACCATCTCAATCAATTTCCTCCTGATTTTGGATACAAACTTGGAAAGGAAATTGTTTACCTTCTCGCGACAAAAAGCACCCCTTCGCTGGAAGGTCCAGAATGGGAACAAATCTTTGCCAATTGCATTGGGGCAACATGGAAACCATCCAATGTAGGCCTTGATGATATTGTGCTGGGAGTCTGCGCTTGGGGAGCAAAGACGGTTAAAGCGACAAATCCGCATAACACGAAATCAATTCGACTAATTTCTGGTAGAAATTCGCCAGCATATTCTTTTGAGCAAATGGGACTTGATAGAGACCCTCAAGAAACAGGCATAGATGTATTGCGAATTTGGAATGCGCGGGTCGAATCGCTCAGGGATAAATTCAGCCATTTGCGAACTGTTGTCTTGGTGAAGTCTGATGACTTAACAAGACTTGCGGTTTTTGAGACAGAGACTGTGCTTTATCCAATTGACCGCTTTACATGGTCGAAAAACAAACGCGGAAACATGGAAGCGCATGACAAAACAGGAATACATCGGTTTACCTGGCAACCGCATGGCTCGCAATTTACCATTATTGAAGAAGTGCCACAAGAGTGTTTGCTCATAGAAGTAAAGTCGCCTGAAAAACTCGATAAAGATAGCGTTTTGAAGGCTTTAAAATTTGACCAAACCTGGATTAAAGTCATCAATCGCTTCTGAAATGACAGATATTTTTTCCAAGAAAAAACGCTCTGAAATAATGCGGGCGGTAAAATCAAAGGGCAATAAATCAACCGAGGAAAGGCTTATTCAAATTTTCAAAGCCAATAATATTTCAGGATGGCGCAGAAACTACAAAGTTTTTGGCCACCCTGATTTTGTTTTTCCGAAGCAAAAATTTGCTGTGTTTGCAGATGGTTGTTTCTGGCATGGTCACAAATGTCGAAATATTACTCCGTCTGACAATGCGGGATACTGGCAGAAAAAAATCCAAAGAAATATCCTGCGCGATAAAAGTATCACGAGAGCCTTGAAAAAACAGGGATGGAAAGTTATTAGAATTTGGGAATGTGAAATAAAACGAGGAGAGATAAAGAAAATTCAGATACTTCGCAGGGAAATAACGTCATAGACTTAATCGCTAAAATCTCTTTTTGAGAGTGCGCTTTGAATATGGCCGAAAACAGTTTTCGCTTCAAGTTCGGTCTTCCAAGTTACGAAAGGTTCAACCAGACCGTAAAATGAAAAACCATACAACTGTTTTTCTCCTTCCCATTTTGAGCCATATAGCACAAAAAGCAAACCATAGGGAATTGCTAAAACGCCCTTGGCACTATCTCTAGATATATCAAAAACTGCCGTTAATGTTTCTGATTCATCAAGATCCTCATCGTCATTCCAAATAGCAATAATCCCCTTTTGGTTGTTTACCTGTGGAAATTTCGCCAAAATCTTTTCAAATGCCTTGCGAATATCTCGTTTCGGATTGCCATAAGCCACCAGAGTTAAATTCTCGTCATCTAAATTCAGATCTGGAGGCCCATCATAGATTTTTCGGAAGCGCGTTACTTCAACAACTACTTGTTGATTGTCACGAGTAATACCTAAATCGGGTCCTTTGCTCCCCAATGGCTCAAATTCAATGTTGAATCCGAGCCCCATAAAAATTAACGCGTATCGAATCTTGGCAAGATAATCAGCAAGTTGCTCTTTGTCTTTTGCAGATGAAATCCGAGCAAAGACTCTATTGACTCGCTTTACCGTTTTCAACCGTTCAAAGCAAGTTCGATAATAGGCCACGCCGCGCTCGCCAAAAAATGTTTTTATGTTTTCAAGAGCATTGTTCATTCAAGATTTTATTCCAGTCTTCATAACCCAATCCTCACTCCCCCGTCGGCGCCCAAATATTCTTCACCTGCGTCGCCTCG
>Ga0210011_1002379_pt1 | contig 15669 bp, 10 predicted proteins | sample CryGeymeta201502_FD_183972 | JGI IMG/M metagenome (GOLD analysis project Ga0210011, IMG submission 183972) | Groundwater microbial communities from Crystal Geyser aquifers in Utah, USA - Crystal Geyser metaG 2015-02 (SPAdes) (version 2) | ecosystem: Environmental > Aquatic > Deep subsurface >...
CGCCCCGTTCAAACCGAAAGGTGCCAGAGCATCCCGACTATCGCCGCTACCGTGACCGCAACCGCGTTGAGCGCATGTTCGGCAAGCTCAAGCAACAGCGCCGTATCGCCACCCGCTACGACAAGACAATCCTATCCTTCGAAAGCTTCCTCAACCTCGCCGCCACTCGCCTATGGCTGAAGTCTTTTGTCAACACAGCCTAGCGAAAAACATCGAGGCCTACGGACCGGAGATTATCGGCCTCGAAGATGACGAAAAATTGGGTTGGACTGGAGCGGGAAGCGCATCGGCTAGCTTGTGCATCATGACAGAGCAACTACCGCCATGGCCAATACTTTGCCCCGAGGACGCATCCTACTGCCGGGATGATCCGCAAGTCACGCTCGATGTGATGGGGCGAGCTCTGGATAATTTCGCGTTCACAAGAGCATGGAAGAAATCCGGCACCAGCGCACCACCAGTCAGCCTCATTGGCACATGCGAATTCACACTCGCTCTGCTCGAGACCTACGGCATCAAGGCTCAGGACTTTGCGGACAGCGTGTGGAGTGTCAGCAAGATGAGGCCGAGATACTCAGAAGGTCCGGGTTGGCGAAGTGTTGGCAAACCCAACAAGATCATCGGAACCGATTTCGACGGCTACCCAATCAGATCTCTGCCAGCAGGAACGCCATGGATGGCAGGTGGTTCAACTCTCGGCACCCTTGTGGTCGAAGCTATCGAACTTCGCGCAAATGTTGTCGTCCGATGGTTTCCGCAACAACCGAATATCATCGAGGTGCGTTTCGATTCACAGATCCCGAATGCAATGGCTGCCAGTCTCGAGGGAAAGTCTTTCGCCGATGTGCTCGACCACCCGCTTGCCAAACGTATTGAAGCCAAGGTCGTGAAGGTCCAGCAGTTGAAGCGCTCGACACGCATCAGCATGCGAACTGTCGATGAAAGGCCCAAAAAACTCGGCAACGATCCAAAACCAAGGGCGGCTTATCAGCGTGAGAGGAAAAAGCTGGCCACCGCCCGAAAGCAACTTCAGGTCTACGCACTCAGCCAGTTGACTCTCCCGGTAGCGAGGGCAGATAAGCCACTTGTGCATAGCAATGTGGACAAGCTGGGGATTTGATGTGGATGGCATGGGGGAAGGGCTGAGTTACAGTTTGCCCAATCTAATGCTTTCGCGCATCTGATTTTATCGTTATATAGCAGATGCTTGCTTACAGTTACACTGTCAGTTACCATCGGGAGATCGGATATAACCGTTCTGATCGGCGCAAAAAATCCGGACAACGAGAAAAGGCCCCGCAAGCGATTGCGGGTCTTTTTCGTTCAACAGATGTAAAAACGTTTTGACAATTCCTGCAAAATGTCAAAACATCTCAACATTGGGTTTGTTGAGGGAGCTGAGATCATGTCGCATCGAATGAAATACTGGCTGTTTTGCGCAATGGCGTTCGCTGCTGCGGCGGCCGCCGGAATTGTGATCGGAGCAACGGTTCCCGCCGCCGGGGCGGGCGATAATGCCGCCTTGCTGTTCCTGCTTCTCCTTGGCGTTTGCGGGCTTGTCATGGCGGCCGGCTGGCTGTGGTGGAAGCGGACGGATGACCTGCAACAACAGGGCCAGCTGATCAGCTGGTATTGGGGCGGGAACTTCGGCGCATTAGCAATGTTGGTCTATCTGGCGGTTTTCTTTGGCCGGCATAGCGACATCAGCCTTGGCGCGATCTATCTGTTCTTCGCGCAGTTTGTCGGTTTTGCAGGCGTATGGCTGGTCTGGCGCCTGCGCGGCCGGGGCCAGTCGGAATGAAAAACTGCTTGCGCGATTTACGCAAGGCGCAAGGCCTTAATCAGGCCGATCTGGCAGACCGGCTCGCCATTTCGCGCCAGACCATCATTGCAATCGAGGCGGACAAGTATGATCCGTCCTTGCCAATGGCCTATCGCATGGCCGCGTTCTTTGATGTGCCGGTAGAGGTGCTTTTCATCAACCCGTGGAAGGTGAATCCGCCAGACAGGCCTAGTCCCGTTTGAGCCCTGCCAGCAGCGCGGCCAGTGGCCCGTCCTGCTCGCCTTCTGCTACAATGCCCGCGGCGGCACGGGCAGCGTCCGCGTTCGGACCTTCGGCATAGGGGTCGATGGCAAGCCCCAGCGTCTGTGCCACCGCTTCGCCAAGGTCGAACATGTCGCCGCTATAGGCAATCTCGTCGCAATCATCGGCTTCGAGTTCGATTTCGTCGCCTTCGGCCACGGGGCGCGCAGTGTCCTCGACAAATTTAAGGTCGACGGGCTCGTCGATGGTGACGGGGAAGGCCTCGCCGCTGATGGCGCACGGTTGCAGGATCGCCGCCTTCAGCCGCCCGGTTGCGCGGATCGCGCGCGGTTTTTGTTCCAGCGCAATCTCGGCCCGCAAGCGTTCAACCGCGCCCAGCCCAAACCGCGCGCAAAGCGCAGCACGCTCTTCCGCGGTGGCTTCGACGACCACTATTTCGCCCGATAGCGGGCGCGCCTTCACCATGCGGGTAAGCTCGGACGGGGGCAGGGGATCGCTCACCAGATCGCATTCGCTTTCAGCATTTCATCGTCAGAAAAGCGGCCCAGCCGCTCGAACAGTTTCATCAACCGGCTGGCCACGGCGCGGGCGCTCCCGGCTTCGTCAGCGCCTTCGGTAAAGGTCACATTGCGCTGGACCGCGCCGGTGAGCTTTTCCATGTCGCCTGCGTTCAGCGCGCTGCGATAGGCGCCAAGGCGTCCGCCCAGCACGCTCATCAGCTTGCCGATACGCTTGCCCACGACCACGTCATTCACGCCGAATTCGCGCAATTGGCTATCCATGTCCTCGACGAACAGTTCCGCCAAAAGCGCGCTTTCCGTGCGCATTTCAGAGGCTTCGATCCTGACGATGACGGTGCTAAGCACAGCGGTGATCATGTCGAACCGCCCGGCAATCGAATCCGCCACGTTGCATTCGGAATAATAGGCCGAATCGCGCGCCAGCTCGATCACGCGGTGCCACAGGGGGCGCACGTTTTCGCGCGGGTCAGGAGCAGTGCCAAGCAGGCGGGAGAGGATGGACATAAAAAGAAGCCTTTCAGGCGATTGTCGTGTGGCCAGGGCGCATGATCGCACGCCGTTCTTCTTACGCCAACGCACGAAGCGCGGATGCGTTCAACCGCCGTTCAAGCAGGTTGTCTCACCGCCGCGCTATATGGTGCGTTGCAAGCTTGCGCCTAGCCCCTTAAAGCACCTGGCCCAAGGGACAAATGCGCGAGTGTGCGCGAATGCAGGACGGGATTGAGACGGTTTGGCGCAGATGAACGCGAATGTGAAATGGGCCAGCGCGACGAATGTGAGCTGGCGCAAGCTGCGCGGCGCGCTGGTGCTGGTGGGCGTGGCGGCGCTGCTGCCGGCGTGTTCGGCAATCCGCGAATCGCGCGGCTACATTGTCGATCCGCTGCTCAGCAACGCGATACAGCCGCAAATCGACAACCAGCAATCGGTGGAAGGCACGCTTGGGCGTCCAACCTTTACCAGTCAATATGGCACGCCGACCTGGTATTACGTGTCCAGCATCACGGGCCAGCGTCCGTTCAGCCGTCCGCGCATTCAGGACCATACGGTGCTTGCCGTGACCTTCGATGAGGCGGGCCGTGTGGCTGAGGTCAAGCGCAGCGGCGTGGAGAACGTGGTGTTCCTCGATCCCAACGGCAACAAAACCCCGACGCTCGGGCGTGAACGCGGTTTCCTCGAAGACCTGTTCGGCAATATCGGACAGGTCGGCGGCGGCGGCCTGCCGGGCGGTGGCGGACCGGGCGGCCCGTAATCTCGCGACCGGCGCGCTTGATCCTGCGGGAAGGCGCGCCATATTCCTTGCATGACAAGCGAACATGCCAGCCACGGCCTCATCCAGTGGCACGGAACCACCATCATCGGCGTACGCCGTGCAGGCAATACCGTTATCGCAGGCGACGGCCAGGTATCGATGGGCAACACGGTGATGAAGCCCAATGCGCGCAAGGTGCGGCGGCTTGGGGATGGCAGCGTGATCGCCGGTTTCGCCGGCGCGACGGCCGACGCCTTCACCTTGTTCGAGCGACTGGAAAAGAAGCTCGAGCAATATTCCGGCCAGCTGATGCGCGCGAGCGTGGAACTGGCCAAGGACTGGCGCACCGACAAATTTCTGCGCAATCTCGAAGCTTTGATGATCGTTGCCGATCACGACACGCTGCTGGTGCTGACTGGCAACGGCGATGTGCTGGAGCCAGCGGGCGACATTGCTGCGATCGGATCAGGCGGCAATTTTGCGCTCGCTGCGGCCCGTGCAATTGCCGATTACGAGGCCGACGCCGAAACCATCGCCCGCAAGGCCATGGCGGTCGCCGCAGAGATCTGCGTTTTCACGAACGGCAACTTGACGGTCGAGACCGTCTGAGACCCCTCAATCTTTCCCGGGACATCATGACTGAAAACCTGACACCCAAGGCGATTGTCGCCGCGCTCGACGAACACATCATCGGCCAGGCCGATGCCAAGCGCGCGGTTGCGGTCGCGCTGCGCAATCGCTGGCGGCGTCAGCGTCTGGGCGCGGATCTGCGCGACGAGGTGACGCCCAAGAACATCCTGATGATCGGCCCCACGGGCTGCGGCAAGACCGAAATCAGCCGGCGTCTGGCGAAACTCGCCGAAGCCCCCTTCATCAAGGTTGAGGCGACCAAGTTCACCGAAGTCGGCTATGTCGGCCGCGATGTCGAACAGATCGCGCGCGATCTTGTTGAAGATGCGATCCGGCTTGAAAAGGAGCGTCGCCGCGAAGCGGTGCGCGAAGCTGCCTCCGAAGCTGCGATGGACCGGCTGCTCAATGCCCTGGTAGGCGACAGTGCTTCCGAGGCCACCCGCGCCAGCTTCCGCCAGCGGATCACCCAGAACGCGATGAACGATGTCGAGGTCGAGATCGAGGTGAAGGACACGCCCGCCGCACCCTTCGACATGGGCAACATGGGCGGGCAGATGGGCATGATCGACCTCTCCGACATGATGGGCAAGGCGCTCGGCCGCAAGAACACCCGTCGCCAGAAACTGCGCGTGCCCGATGCGTGGGACCGGTTGGTCGATGAAGAAGCCGACAAGCGGCTCGATCAGGACGATGTCGCCCGCGCCGCTCTCCAGAATGCCGAAACCAACGGGATCGTGTTCCTCGACGAGATCGACAAGATCGCCGTCAGCGACGTGCGCGGCGGCAGCGTTAGCCGCGAAGGCGTGCAGCGCGATCTTCTGCCGCTGATCGAAGGCACCACGGTCGCCACCAAGTATGGCCCGATGAAAACCGACCACGTGCTGTTCATCGCAAGCGGCGCGTTCCATGTCGCCAAGCCTTCGGACATGTTGCCCGAATTGCAGGGCCGTTTGCCCATCCGGGTGGAGCTGCGCGCGCTGACCGAAGCCGATTTTGTGCGCATCCTGAGCGAAACACGCGCCAATCTCGTCGCGCAGTCCAAGGCGTTGCTGGCCACCGAGCAGGTGACGCTGGAATTTGCCGATGATGCGGTTCCCGAAATTGCGCGGATCGCTGCGCAGGTGAATGCGACGGTTGAAAATATCGGCGCGCGGCGGCTTCAGACAGTGATGGAACGGCTGCTGGAAGACATCAGCTTCGAGGCGGAAGATCATGCCGGTGAGACAATCACCGTCGATGCCGCCTATGTGAACGCACGGCTGGCCGGGCTGGCGGGCAACACCGACCTCAGCAAATATATCCTTTAAGCCAAGGGGCGCCGTCCCGGATGGCGGCGCCCCCAGGCGGCCTTATTCGCCGAGCAGGTGCTTTTTCCAGAACATCAGCTGCGCCAGGAAGGCGTAGTCCGCGTTTGCCCTCTTGGCGAAGCCGTGCCCTTCATCAGCAGCGATCAGATGCCAGGCCACGCCCCCGTTGGCCCGGATTGCGGCGACCATCTGATCGGCTTCGGACTTGGGCACGCGTGGGTCATTGGCGCCGGTGATGACGAACATCGGCTTTTCGATCTCGCTCACGCGGGCCAGGGGGCTGATTTCGGTCAGCTTGGCGCGTTGGCCCGGATCGCGCTCGTCGCCATACTCCACCCGGCGAAGGTCTTGCCGATAGGGATTGGTGTTTTCGAGGAAGCTGACGAAATTGCTGATGGCGACGGTGCATTGGGTCGCGCTCAGCCTGTCCTTCAGTTGCACGGCAGCGGCGTAGCACATGTAGCCACCGTATGACCCGCCCGACAGGCCGATGCGCGCCGCATCGACCGCCGGATCGGCGCGCACGGTATCAATCAGCGCAGCCATGTCCTTGACTGAATCCTCGCGTTGGAAGGGGCCGTTGTCGAGGCTGACGAAGGTCTTGCCGTACCCGGTCGAGCCGCGCACATTGGGGTAGAAGACGCCGATACCCAGTTCATTGAGGTGGTAGTTGTTGCGGCCCATGAAGCCCGCAGTGCTTTGCCCCTCCGGCCCGCCGTGGACGGACACGATCAACGGGCGCTTGCCGGGAAACTTGACCGGATCGGGCAGATAAAGCAGGCCGGAGACCTCCAGCCCGTCAAAGCTCTTGGTGGTCACGATCCGCGGCTCGACATTCACTTGCGTGTCGAGGCCGCCGGTTTCGCTTTGCGTCCAGCGCGTCAGTTCCATCGTTTTGGGGTCAAGCGACCAGACATCGGCTGCGCTCTTGGCGCTGGAAAAGCTGAAACCTATCTCGCCCCACGGCGCGATTTCGATGCCACCGATCTGCCCGGCGGGGAGGGCATCGACCTTGGTGATCTGGCCGGTGGCGACATCAAGGATGCGCAACCGATCGGACCCGGCTTCGTTGACTTCGTAGGCGATTGTCTTGCCGTCATCGGAAATGGCGAAGCTGTCGACATCCCAGGCCTCCTGCGAGACGGGGCTGAAGGCCCCCAAGGCGGGGTCAAGCCGGCCCAGACGCTGGAAATCCGACCCCTGATCGCTCGTGACCCACACGATCCCGTCCGCAGCAATGGTCAGGCCGCCATAGGCAATTTCGGACGCGGTGTCTCCGATCGGGGTCATGGCGCCGGTCGCAAGGTCGAGCTGGTAGAGATCCACGTCCTGCACCGAATTGTATTTGGCAGCGTAGGCCGTGCGCTTGTCAGGTGAAAACGCGGCGATGTACCATCCGCCGCCTTGGCTTTCATGGACCATGCGCGCCGTGGTCGGATCGCGCGGGTCCATGACGTAAAGATCGGAATCCACGCCATTGCGGCGGGTCGAACTGTATCCGATCAGCGCGCCATCCTTGCTCCACGCGTTGATCTGGTTGCGGCTCTTGCCATCGGTCAGCAGAGTCAGGCGGCCATCCTTCAGGCTGTGGAGCTGAAAATATTCGTCCCCGCCTTGATCCTTGCTGACAACGATGATGTCGCCTTGTCCCGGCGCGTAGGAGCCGCGCACCGGCTCGGCTTCAAAGCTGATCTGGTTGCGGGCCCCCAGCGGGGCTTCGACCCGGTGAAGCTGGTTGGTGTTGGCAAAGCGCGTGGCAATCAGAACGGCGCGGGTGTTGGGATCCCACCCGGCAAAGCCTGCGCCGCGTGCTTCGAGATAGGGGCGGGCGCGGGTCGCCATCTCCAGCGGGATTGGCGGCATGTCTTCGGCTGTCAGCGCGGCGGGGATTGGCACGGCGGTGGTCGCAGCCGGCGCATCCTGTGCTGCGGCGGGCGCGGCGGCGGTGGCCAGCAGGACGACAAGCAACGGGCCGTGACGCATGAGCGATTCTCTCCTCAAAGTCTTCCCCCTCGGATGGGGACAATGAGGGCAGACGTAACGGGCGCCCGGCGGCTGAGCAATCCTGTCCGGTGCTCTTTGCTGGAGCTATTCGGCCGCCTCTGCATCGACCGTGACATCATCATTGCCGCGTTCGTTCGCCTGCCTGGCCCACATGTCGGCGTAGAGTCCGCCGCGCTTCAAAAGCACGCCGTGATCGCCGCTTTCCACCAACCGGCCCTGGTCCAGCACCAATATGTTGTCGGCGTCCGCAATGGTGGAAAGCCGGTGCGCAATCGCAATTGTGGTGCGCCCCTGGGCAATGCGCTTCAGCGTGCCGAGGATCTCCTGTTCGGTGCGGGTGTCCAACGCGCTTGTGGCCTCGTCCAGCAACAGGATCGGCGGATTCTTGACCAGCGTTCGGGCGATCGCAACGCGCTGCTTTTCCCCGCCTGAAAGCTTCAATCCGCGTTCGCCCACCATCGTGTCAAAGCCATCGGGCAGACGTGCGATCAGCGGTGTCAGCGCGGCATCGCGTGCGGCTTGCACGATGCGATCATGATCTGCACCTTCAGCGCCATAGCCGATATTGTAGGCGAGGCTTTCGTTGAACAGTACGGTGTCCTGCGGAACGATACCGATCGCGGCGCGCACGCTGTCCTGCAAGACGGTGGCAATGTCCTCGTCCCCCACCAGCACGCGGCCTTGTTGCGGATCGTAGAAGCGGAACAGCAGCCGCCCGATGGTGCTCTTGCCTGCGCCCGATGGGCCGACAATCGCGGTGGTGCTTCCGGCAGGCACTTCGAAACTGAGGCCATTGAGGATCGTGCGGCCCGGATCGTAACCGAAGGTGACATTGTCGAACGCCACCATCGGCCGGCGAACGATCAGCGCGGGCGCGCCCGGCTTGTCCTTCACTTCGATATCGGTGTCGATCAGGCGGAACATCTCGCCCATGTCGATCAGGCCTTGGCGGATGGTGCGGTACACCCAGCCCAGCACATCGAGCGGGCGGAACAGCTGGATCAGCAGCGAATTGACCAGCACCAGATCGCCTACGGTCAGTGCGCCTGTGCTCCATCCCCAGACCGTGTAAGCCATCGCAGCCCCGACCAGCGCATTGGTGATGACTGACTGCGCCATGTTGAGCAGGCCAACCGAGTTTTCGGATTTTACAGCTGCTTCGGCATAGGCGCGGGCCGCCTGGGAATAGCGGGCCTCCTCGCGGGCTTCAGCGCCGAAATATTTGACCGTCTCGTAATTCAGCAACGAATCGACCGCACGGTGGAGCGCCTTGCCATCAAGATCGTTCATCTCGCGCCGCAGCTTGGTGCGCCATTCGGTGATCGCCCGCGTCACCCAGACATAGGCGACGACGGTAACGCTCGTGGCCGCGACCAGTTCAATGCCGAAATTGACATAGAAGATGATTCCCACCGCGATCAGTTCAAAGATCGTTGGCGCGATGTTGAACAGCAGGAAATACAGCATCTGGTCGATGCTCTTGGTCCCGCGCTCGATAATCTTGGTGACTTCGCCGGTGCGCCGCGCGAGGTGGAAGCGCAAGGACAGGCGGTGGAGGCGGTGGAACACGTCTTCGGCCAGATGCAACGTCGCAACCTGTCCCACGCGCTCGAAAGCGATATTGCGAAGGTTGTCGAACGCCACGGACGTAAAGCGGCCCAGCGCGTAGGCTGCGACGAACGCCATCGCAACGGTTGCCCCGTCGCTCCCAATCGTCCCTGATCCCGACATGGCATCAACGGCGCCCTTGTACGCAAAGGGCAGGGCCAGCGTGACGCCCTTGGCTGCAAGAACCAGGATCATTGCCACGGCGATGCGGATTCTAAGGCCGGTATTATTATTAGGCCACAGATAGGGCAGGAACCGCTTCAGCGTTGCCCAGCTCTCCACGTCACGCGGATGCCCCGTCTTGGCGGCGGAAGGATCAGTGGGTGTCGATGTTTCTGGCGGCATGAGTGCCGATGTGGGCCTGAAGGGCCGCTACCGCAAGGCGCGCAGAACCGTCTGGCGCGCCGGGTCTGCAGGGTGGGGCGGTAGTGAGTCGCAAAGTAGGGCAGCGTTAAGGGGCCTGATCGCCCAAGATGCATCGATTCTAGGCCAAACCTGTAGGGGGCCCTACAGTGCGGACACCTATTTCGGTCGCGGCTCTGCCACGGAAACTGGCGGATTTGTGCCATTCTCGGGACAGATTGACACATAACTGCAAAAACCCGTTGACCGAATCATGAAGGGCTCATAGATGGGCTCCACCGACGCGGCGCAGACGGCATCTGCCTTTGCTGAAGCGTTGGTCGCCAACACAAACGGATAGCCGGTTCCCCGGTGTAAATCGGGGATTGCATGGCTGTCCGCTATTACTGTCTGGTGGTTCTTTGACATTGTTGATTTTTGATGAAGGGACATGTGGGCGACGGCGCCCGGTCCGGGGACCTCAAGGCTCCGGGTACCGGTTAATTTATGCCGATGCCGCGTTTGTTCAGCCACCACGGCTGGGCAGATGTTAAGCATGTTCATTCGTATCCATTACGTTTGACAGCAGGTATTGGCTCCTTGCAGCTCATGCCAGACTGGAGGGTGGGGTTTTCCCCATGCTGGTTTGGTGTGTGACACAACTTGAGAGTTTGATCCTGGCTCAGAACGAACGCTGGCGGCATGCCTAACACATGCAAGTCGAACGAACCCTTCGGGGTTAGTGGCGCACGGGTGCGTAACGCGTGGGAACCTGCCTTTTGGTTCGGAATAACAGTGAGAAATTACTGCTAATACCGGATAATGTCTTCGGACCAAAGATTTATCGCCATTAGATGGGCCCGCGTAAGATTAGCTAGTTGGTGGGGTAAAGGCCTACCAAGGCGACGATCTTTAGCTGGTCTGAGAGGATGATCAGCCACACTGGGACTGAGACACGGCCCAGACTCCTACGGGAGGCAGCAGTGGGGAATATTGGACAATGGGCGAAAGCCTGATCCAGCAATGCCGCGTGAGTGATGAAGGCCTTAGGGTTGTAAAGCTCTTTTACCAGGGATGATAATGACAGTACCTGGAGAATAAGCTCCGGCTAACTCCGTGCCAGCAGCCGCGGTAATACGGAGGGAGCTAGCGTTGTTCGGAATTACTGGGCGTAAAGCGCGCGTAGGCGGTTACTCAAGTCAGAGGTGAAAGCCCGGAGCTCAACTCCGGAACTGCCTTTGAAACTAGGTGACTAGAATCTTGGAGAGGCGAGTGGAATTCCGAGTGTAGAGGTGAAATTCGTAGATATTCGGAAGAACACCAGTGGCGAAGGCGACTCGCTGGACAAGTATTGACGCTGAGGTGCGAAAGCGTGGGGAGCAAACAGGATTAGATACCCTGGTAGTCCACGCCGTAAACGATGATAACTAGTTGTTCGGGCTCATAGAGCTTGAGTGACGCAGCTAACGCATTAAGTTATCCGCCTGGGGAGTACGGTCGCAAGATTAAAACTCAAAGGAATTGACGGGGGCCTGCACAAGCGGTGGAGCATGTGGTTTAATTCGAAGCAACGCGCAGAACCTTACCAGCCTTTGACATCCTAGGACGACTTCTGGAGACAGATTTCTTCCCTTCGGGGACCTAGTGACAGGTGCTGCATGGCTGTCGTCAGCTCGTGTCGTGAGATGTTGGGTTAAGTCCCGCAACGAGCGCAACCCTCGTCCTTAGTTGCCATCATTTAGTTGGGCACTTTAAGGAAACTGCCGGTGATAAGCCGGAGGAAGGTGGGGATGACGTCAAGTCCTCATGGCCCTTACAGGCTGGGCTACACACGTGCTACAATGGCATCTACAGTGGGCAGCTACTCCGCAAGGACGCGCTAATCTCCAAAAGATGTCTCAGTTCGGATTGTCCTCTGCAACTCGAGGGCATGAAGGCGGAATCGCTAGTAATCGCGGATCAGCATGCCGCGGTGAATACGTTCCCAGGCCTTGTACACACCGCCCGTCACACCATGGGAGTTGGATTCACTCGAAGGCGTTGAGCTAACCCGCAAGGGAGGCAGGCGACCACAGTGGGTTTAGCGACTGGGGTGAAGTCGTAACAAGGTAGCCGTAGGGGAACCTGCGGCTGGATCACCTCCTTTCTAAGGATATTCACGAAAGCGCCCGGGCTAGCCTTGGGAAGAGCTTCGTGGCTTTCTAAAGAACATTGCCGTCGTCCTCATGTCCTTTCATCAATCGGATACAGCTTGCAGCACAGATGTGTTGCAGGCTGTGTGCCTGAGCCGGCTCACGCCCGTTTGCGGCAGCCTGTTCCTTCGGGAATGGCGGCCGGATACGGTGGTGTGGGCCTGTAGCTCAGTTGGTTAGAGCGCACCCCTGATAAGGGTGAGGTCAGTGGTTCGAATCCACTCAGGCCCACCATATACCTCAAGGGGCCTTAGCTCAGCTGGGAGAGCACCTGCTTTGCAAGCAGGGGGTCATCGGTTCGATCCCGATAGGCTCCACCAGGTACACAGGATGCAGTGCGGCTTCGACCGGCGCGCGTCGCATATCCGAGTGATGAAACGAAAGCGTATTCCGCCCCGAGCGATCGGTGTGCGGCGTAGGCGATCGCCATGTTTTGCATGGGATTGCCGATCTTTGACATTGTGAATGGGTTTTTAAATCGATGCCGTGGCGGTATCGTCGTAGCTGTGCGGGCCTTCGGGCCTGTGACGGAGCGGCGAATATCATCACATTAATCAAATTGATTATCTGGCTGAGATAATTCTCTGCATTATCGCAAGGCGGCAAGTTCTATGCAGGCTTGTCGTTGATAGTGTGGATTCTCAAGCGTGAGGTAAGAGCATTTGGTGGATGCCTTGGCATGTACAGGCGAAGAAGGACGTGGCACGCTGCGATAAGCGTCGGGGAGTTGTGAGCAAACTTTGATCCGGCGATTTCCGAATGGGGAAACCCACCTTCACCATTTCTTCCAGTTGGCTTTCGGGCTTACTGGGCGAGGTGGATAAGGTATCACCGAGCTGAATAAAATAGGCTTGGTGAAGCGAACCCGGGGAACTGAAACATCTCAGTACCTGGAGGAAAAGACATCAACAGAGATTCCCGTAGTAGTGGCGAGCGAACCGGGACCAGGCCAGTGCCTTCATTTCAACTAGCAGAACATTCTGGAAAGTTTGGCCATAGCGGGTGACAGCCCCGTATGCGAAAGTGATGATGAAGGACTAGAGTAGGGCGGGACACGTGAAATCCTGTCTGAACATGGGGGGACCACCCTCCAAGCCTAAATACTCGTACATGACCGATAGCGAACACAGTACCGTGAGGGAAAGGTGAAAAGCACCCCGATTAGGGGAGTGAAACAGTACCTGAAACCGAATGCTTACAAGCAGTTGGAGCCTCTTTAGGGGGTGACAGCGTACCTCTTGCATAATGGGTCAGTGACTTAATCTAGCATGCGAGCTTAAGCCGTTAGGTGTAGGCGAAGCGAAAGCGAGTCTGAATAGGGCGACTGAGTATGTTGGATTAGACCCGAAACCCGGCGATCTAGGCATGAGCAGGTTGAAGGTGCGGTAACACGCACTGGAGGACCGAACCGTTTAATGTTGAAAAATTATCGGATGACTTGTGTTTAGGGGTGAAAGGCCAATCAAGCCGGGAAATAGCTGGTTCTCCGCGAAATCTATTGAGGTAGAGCGTCAGATGTATGCCGATGGGGGTAGAGCACTGGATGGGCTAGGGCTGCGCGAGCGGTACCAAACCTAACCAAACTCCGAATACCATCGAGTCTTGTCTGGCAGACAGACGGCGGGTGCTAAGGTCCGTCGTCAAAAGGGAAACAGCCCTAACCTACAGCTAAGGTCCCCAAGTCATATCTAAGTGGGAAAGCATGTGGGAATCCCAAAACAACCAGGAGGTTGGCTTAGAAGCAGCCATCCTTTAAAGAAAGCGTAACAGCTCACTGGTCTAAATAAGGGTTCCTGCGGCGAAGATGTAACGGGGCTAAAGATATGCACCGAAGCTTAGGGTTCAGAATTTATTCTGAGCGGTAGCGGAGCGTTCCGTAAGCGAGTGAAGCGGGAGGGTAACCGACCGTGGACGTATCGGAAGTGCGAATGCTGACATGAGTAGCGACAAACAGGGTGAGATACCCTGTCGCCGAAAGACCAAGGGTTCCTACGCAATGCTAATCAGCGTAGGGTGAGCCGGCCCCTAAGACGAGCCCGAAGGGGGTAGTCGATGGGAACCACGTTAATATTCGTGGGCCTGGAGGTGTGTGACGGATCTCGTAAATTGTTCTTCCTTATTGGATTGGAAGGGCGGTGAAGAGGTTCCAGGAAATAGCCCCTCCATATAGACCGTACCCGAAACCGACACAGGTGGTCAGGTAGAGTATACCAAGGCGCTTGAGAGAAGTATCCTGAAGGAACTCGGCAAATTGCCTCCGTACCTTCGGAAGAAGGAGGCCCCATCTATGCGCAAGCACTGGTGGGGGGCACAGGCCAGGGGGTAGCGACTGTTTATCAAAAACACAGGACTCTGCTAAGTCGGCTTCAAGACGACGTATAGGGTCTGACGCCTGCCCGGTGCTGGAAGGTTAAGAGGAGGAGTGCAAGCTCCGAATTGAAGCCCCAGTAAACGGCGGCCGTAACTATAACGGTCCTAAGGTAGCGAAATTCCTTGTCGGGTAAGTTCCGACCTGCACGAATGGCGTAACGACTTCCCCACTGTCTCCAGGATATGCTCAGCGAAATTGAATTCTCCGTGAAGATGCGGAGTACCCGCGGTTAGACGGAAAGACCCCGTGCACCTTTACTGCAGCTTCAGAGTGGCATTAGGAAAGAATTGTGTAGAATAGGTGGGAGGCTTTGAAACTTGGGCGCCAGTCCGAGTGGAGCCATAATGTGAAATACCACCCTATTGTTTTCTGGTGTCTAACTTAGATCCGTTATCCGGATCAGGGACCCTCTGTGGCGGGTAGTTTGACTGGGGCGGTCGCCTCCTAAAGAGTAACGGAGGCGCGCGATGGTTGGCTCAGGACGGTTGGAAACCGTCTGTTAGAGTGCAATGGCATAAGCCAGCCTGACTGCGAGACTGACAAGTCGAGCAGAGACGAAAGTCGGTCATAGTGATCCGGTGGTCCCTCGTGGAAGGGCCATCGCTCAACGGATAAAAGGTACGCCGGGGATAACAGGCTGATGATTCCCAAGAGCTCATATCGACGGAATCGTTTGGCACCTCGATGTCGGCTCATCACATCCTGGGGCTGGAGCAGGTCCCAAGGGTTTGGCTGTTCGCCAATTAAAGTGGTACGTGAGCTGGGTTCAGAACGTCGCGAGACAGTTTGGTCCCTATCTGCCGTGGGCGTCGATACTTGAAAGGAGTTGCCCCTAGTACGAGAGGACCGGGGTGAACATACCTCTGGTGTACCTGTCATTCTGCCAAGAGTGCCGCAGGGTAGCTATGTATGGACGGGATAACCGCTGAAAGCATCTAAGCGGGAAGCCTCCCTTGAGATTAGGTATCTTTGAACCGTGATAGACCATCACGTTGATAGGCCGGGTGTGGAAGTGCAGTAATGTATGGAGCTAACCGGTCCTAATAGTTCATATCATGCTTGAGAATTCGCACTGTCAACGACAGGCCTGCCCCAGTGGCAAGCCCGACTTGCAGTAGAGAATGTCTCCAGCCAGATACGCCCCAATACCACTCAAAACTCTTGAGTGCGCATCGATTTGAAAACCCGCATCCACTGGCCCCATTGCTTGGTGGCCATAGCGTCTGTGACCCACCCGATCCCATCTCGAACTCGGCCGTGAAACCAGACCGCGCCGATGGTACTATGCCTTAAGGTATGGAAGAGTAGGTCGCCGCCAGGCATTGAAGCCAGTGGACGCGGGGTATAACCCATTCACATAGTCAAAGGGCTGACCCCACAAGGGCAGCCCTTTTGGCGTCT
>Ga0210011_1002391_pt1 | contig 15608 bp, 10 predicted proteins | sample CryGeymeta201502_FD_183972 | JGI IMG/M metagenome (GOLD analysis project Ga0210011, IMG submission 183972) | Groundwater microbial communities from Crystal Geyser aquifers in Utah, USA - Crystal Geyser metaG 2015-02 (SPAdes) (version 2) | ecosystem: Environmental > Aquatic > Deep subsurface >...
ACTTCTTACCAGCTTCTATTCTTTCTTCCTGCCTTTCTTTTTCGAATTCTGCCATTTGTTCTTTGTATTATTTCATCTTCTTATCATGTAATTCCTCTCTACTATAGAAGTTGTTATCTTTGTTTTAGTTTTCCTTCTCAAGATAGTTTATCTATACTTCGAGCTCCAAAATTTTCTGAGTAAGTTTATTGAGGTTTTTGTTGCGAGCCATGAGAGCTTCCAGCTGATTTTTTGCTAAATTTTAATCAGGTACAGCCACAATATCCTCATCATTTTATTGGTCGCTCGCCAGAATCAAAATTAACTGTTTGAAGGCTTTTTGATATGTCTCAAGATCAGTCTCTTTACTTTTGATATTTTTCAAGCTCTATTGTAATTACTATTTCAACGAAGCAATAGTTTTATTATTCTCTTGCTCATTATTTGTCATATTGAACTCATAAGATTCGAGCTGTTTCTTTAACTTATCACACTCCTTCTTCAGTTCGATATTATAACTCATTGACTACTTATTCTGTTTCTATGCTTATTCAAGGGCCAATGCTTGTCTTTGGTATTTCCTTTACAGTTCTTAATGATTCTAAGATAGCTCATCATCTTGTCTTTGAAGGTCAAATAAGGATGCTTTATTTTTCTCGAGCTCTTACGTTAGTTATTTTATTCTGTTGGTCATCGATTCTATAGTTTCATCACTTTATACTGTTTCTTTTTTTAGCTTAGATAAGTTAAGAAAATTTTATTGTTAGATTTATGCTATTTTTTTGCTTTGCTCATAAATTTTTCTGTCTTTCTACTTCAACAGTTCAGCATTTTCATTATCTTTTTTCTTCAGATCATTGATGTCAGCTTTAAATACCTCTATATTAGCCTCGTATTCATTAATTTTCATTCTGGATTGAGAGATATCTTTCTGAAGATTGATCAGTTCTTCTTCCTTAGCCATTAACTGATCATTTTTATCTTTGAGCTTTCTTTCATATTCTTCAGCATTTTCCTTTTCTTTTTCCAGGTTCCATCTAAGATCCTCAATATCATGTTCAAGATAGCTTTTGGCCTGTATAACTGAGCTGATTTTACTGGTAAAGTTCATCTAGTGCTATTCGTATTCAACATCTTTTTGTTACATTTTTGTCTTAATGTCATTTAACCTTTCATTGAGATAGGTGTTCTTTGATGCCAAACTGTTGTTTTCAGCCTGTAACCTTGCTATTTATTTCTAATGAGAAATGTTAGTCTTTTACAAGTCACTGGCCTTACTGAGGAAAATTTTCTTCTCCTTACGGGCTTCTTCTATTTGACTCGAATTTGTAGACAAATTAGCTGTTAGTTCCTGATTTTAGAGGGTCATTTTATCCAACTTATCTTTCATCTTTTGAGTTTAAGTTACTTGCTCGTTGTATTTTTTCTTCAGAGCCATTTTTTATTGTTATAACTATTTCATAAGTTTGAGATCATTTTAGAGTTGTTATCGAGCAAAGGTATTCCTCTATAGGGCTATATTTTGAGCCTCGATAACTGAAAGAGACTTATCAAGCTCAACTTCAAGTTTGGATATTTTTTCAGTGAGTTTAATTTAATGTTAGCTGAGAGAAGATGATCTTGACTGGACATCCTGAAGTAATTGTTTGAATTTCTAAAGTTAAATGTTAGCTTTATCTAGATCTTCTTTGAGCTTCATTTTTACCTCAATGTGAGCTTTCTATTTTATCCTGAAAGCATTTTGACTATTGATCTCTTGGTTTTCCATTTTTTCAAGAAGGGCATTGTAATCTTTCAATATTTTTTTATTTTACTCTTCAAGCTGATGTATCTTATCAGTCGATCTTTTCTACCTCTCGTTTGCTGTTTGTTCTCTAACTTCATTTTTCTTCTACAGTGACAATATCTTCGACTAAAGTTAAGAGATCTTTTATTTGTAATCCTTTGAACTGAGATAAAGAGCTTTGTTTTTTCTTTCGAATTCATCTACTTCCTTCTCATTTTATATTTGCTTGTTCTATAGCTCAACAATTTTGATTCTTTTCTTTTAGTTTGAATCTTTCAGCTCTCTTATGGTGCTTTGCAATTATTTTTATCTTCGCTCTGCTAATCTCCATTTTTAGCGAGCTCTATCCAATTGCTACTCCATCTAATCTTTCTCCTGAGCCACAATCTTTAATCTTCTATCGCTGCTATCCTCGATTTCCTTAATTCTGCTGCCAAAATTTAAAGCTTTTCCTTTAGAGGTGACCTTTTTGATATGGCTACTGGACGATTTGCTATTGCTTTTGCTTGAACCACGCTATCGTGGTATGACAAACTCTACTCTCGAAGATCGCTGTGGGGAATAGGATTATTTCAAGGCTCGAATTTTTTATTACTAAATATCTTTGACCTTATTCAACTTCTCAAAAGATACTGTCATCGATATGATTGCAGCCTTATCCGAGCACCGCTTCAAAGGAAGGGAAACAACTTTACATTAGAAAGGATCGAATGATACAACTCCAGCTACTATCTTTCCGCTGGCCGTATTGATCGATACTGTGAGATCCACCTACATTAGATATGATCATACACTTGTTTCATTGTATTTTTCTGTTGCCACTGTATAGGGGCACTCCAGTTCGAAAGTGGCCTTGTCATTGACCTGACAGACCCCATTGGCTATTGGAAACCTTTTGCTCATATCATGATAGAGCTGACCTACATCACAACATGATTTACTATTTTTGAACTGGAAGGATAGTTGACCAGGAAACCGTACATTAAGCTTGACTTGCTAGATATGGACGGTGATTTGAACTGAATGCAATTCCATATAAATTTTATATAGGTAACTTAAATGCCCTCATTGTCATAATTTGTATCATGTTAGAAAATAGCTGGTCAAACAAATTGACTCAATAACCCAAAATAGCCACCATTCTCGATCTGCCAAACCCCACAATCATTTATCAGACCAACTCCAATCAACTGATGGCACATTCGCAGACCTAAACAACAGCTCTACCCATTCGCAAAGATATACTTGCCATGGGATCGCTCAACAATAATCAAGTTTTGTTGTTAAGTCGATATCAATTGAGTTGTTTCGATTTGCTCAATAACAACGAATTATTCAACCTTTAATTCGAGAACGCTCTGAATCTGTTTGTGGAGGATAGTTTCATCTATGTCGTCTGTGGCTGTGATTTGTTCTGCTATGATCAAAATGGATAATAGCAGTATGTCAATCATTGTTCGGCTCTGATTGAATGCATCACAACGACCACCATCAAAGGAGTGAGATAAGTTGTTGTGGGGCTCAATGATTTGAATTTAATACGATACCGTGGAGTCAATATTGGTCTCGATTATGGTAAAATTGTGGGGACACCTTCTAGTTTGTGCTGGATTGGAGATGGAGTATTGGTGGGCACTCAAGAAGGAACTGTAGCATACTACGAGGGTAAAAAATCAAAATGGAAAGCCAAATCACATCACGCAGTTTTTAAAGTACTTGCCTACTTCACTGAAAACAATGAGCTGGCCATAATCGGCAGAAAAGATGGTCTGGTGGAGATCAAAGATTGGAAAGGCAAGGGCTAAACCATCCATAAAATCAAGTTGCACTAGTAAATTGTCAGCATCATCGTGTATGATTTTAGGAGGTAGAACAACAATCAATTGATCTGCCTGTCCAAAAGCGGTAAAATTACAGGATTAAATGTGCATTAATAAGCCAAAAAAGCGATACCAAATCCGGTAGCTGAAGACATCAGATTGCAAAACCAAAATTTCTAAATATTAGAGAAACAAAAATTACAGCTTGAGTTCGAAATCAACTAACTTCAAGAAAAAATCAAAACTGCAGAAAGTCAGAAGGAAGAAACAGACAATGAACAAATTCTCAGATCAGATTTCAATTTCCAAACCTTGCTCAACCATTAAAAATAAGGTTTGGTTCTGACAATTCAATGCACAAATGGTTATGTGAGTGGTTTAAGTTTTGAGGAACCAGTTCTCCCTGAAAGTTTTGACCGACAAAATCAAGTGAAGTACGTTTTTAAAGCTTAGAATATGATCTATGGATAAATCAACTGTTATGCGCTTGTCCATTCGAGCTATGCCTCAAAGGTTTATGAGGGTAAAGGGTTCAAAATTACTCTACCGAAATTTTGGAAATTCGGTCAAACAACAGAATAATACACTATTGAAGGCGGCATTCGCTTCAAATGTGTGGAAAGGGTAGCCAGATACATTAAGTGGATCACCCAATGTTTTTTTATCAATTGGACAGCCGAAGAAAAGAGCAAATACTAATCAGCCACCTCTCTGAAACTCAGATACTACAACGCCTATGATAAGGTAGCAATGGAGTTGATTTTCAAGACCAAATAAAGCCTCATCGAGATTCACTGCTAATGCCTTAAAACATTAGGCAACGTTTTCCAAGATCTAGTGGAATACATCGGAGTCCAATAACTAGATTCAGAGCTATGGTTTCCCAAAGAAAAGAAGAGACTTATGGATACTCTCAATATTATCGAGAAACTCAGCCAGGCTAAAGTATCGATCTCGTCAGAAATGGCATAGGCGATAGATAACATAAAATTTATGTTGGTCAAAGGATAAAGTGCTCGGCTGGTGAGCTCAATGCGATAATTCAGGAAGACATATACAGATATCATGGGCTTCAATAGAAATCTGATGACTTAAATATAGAAGAAAAATCAAAATACCAAGCAACTGTCATAATCTCTGAAAGACCTAGGTCAATTGATTAACCAGACTGCCAACGTCAGATTCGGCAAAGCAAAATAGCTGGCTATTTCTGGTTGTAGAGAGGCAATCAAGAAGAAATAATTCCCTAGGATCGTGGCAATAATGTAAAGAGGAGCTTCAGCCTTATGATAGATGATATATTAACTTTAATTTATACTTTCTATTAGGTAAGCTATAGTATATAATTTGTTAAAATATCTTATGAAGGAAGGAAATTTAAAACTGAACATTCAGGTTCAAAAAGTCGACATTATTTTCCTGACCGACATTCACAGCAACCGCTAAAAATTAGAGAAATTATCAGAGCACATCAAGGCCAATTCTCTTCACTTCGACTACTGTTTCGTGGGTGGCGACATTGTTAACTGTGACCATAACAATAAAACTCACTCTGAAGAGAAATAACAAGAGACTTGCAATGAAATTTTGCTGTTTTTGCATGATCTGTTCCAGTGCAAAATTATCTACATTCCTGGTAACCACGATCCTCAATCCTTTATTGACTGCACTAGTCATGTCTCTCCAGATATCATCAATATCCATAAAAAAGAGTTTGTACTGGAGATGGGACTTAGCGTTGTAGGACTAGGAGGATCAACACCAGCCTATAACGATGTGGAATGCAAGAAAAAAGTGTGGGAGGGATATCCATATCAAAATTAACAGGAGTATGAAAAGGATGTTGATGCTGTCTTCAAACCTGATACTCTCAGTACATCTAAAATATTCCTGACACATACTGGACCAGCCCTTTCCAGTACTACTCTCGACCGACATGGAAAATAAGTCCCCATCTTTGCAGGCAGCAAAGCTTTAGACAAAGTCTAGTCAGATGAGAAGCTCATCATTCATCTTCACGGGCATGTGCATGGAGGAGCCAAATACGATGTGTACTCATTTGTTTATTTCTAGTTTCAATGGCAAACCGATTGTGAACCCTGGAGCTTTAGCACACGGCTAATACGCGATTATAAAGTTGATCCGCAAAGAGAAGACCTGGTAATTGGCAAAAACATCTTTCCTGAATTTACTTTGATTATCTTTAAAAATGTTTACCAAATCTATCACACTACTCAGCAGACCTCTGCTCTTCACACCTCGATATTTCTTCGCCAACAGCTAAAGATTAGACAACATTCTCAAGAAGATCACCGTCGATAATGATGGCAATACCTCTAGTTTGTTCGATTCAGGTATGATAGTTGATCAGAAAGTGGATTAGGCTTCAAAGAAAGTTAGCATTAGCCTAAATCTGAACAAAGATTACAGAAGAATCAAAGCTCTCCTTAAGGCTGAGCTTTAACAAGTTGGTTTTTCTAACATTGATATCACTCTAGCCCCCAAACCTAAGGAGAGTAAATTCAACCGAAAAGGGAATCTAGAAGGCATCAAAAAGATCATAGCAGTTTCCAGCTGCAAAGGAGGCGTTGGTAAAAGCACAATAGCTATCAACGTGGCAGCAACATTTCATAAACAAGGTGCTAAAGTTGGTGTCTTCGACTCCGATATTTATGGCCCTTCATTGCCAACTCTCATCAACAGATAAAGTGATACTCTGCGACCTTATGAAGAAAACGAAAAATAAATAGAGCCAATCGACTACGAGGGTATGAAATGCATGTCTTTTGGCTTCGTCGGTCAAAAATCAGCCGTCATGCGCGGACCTATAGTCTCCTCAATTATCTCTCAACTTCTCTATCAAACACACTGGGGCTAGCTCGACTATCTGGTGGTTGACATGCCTCCAGGTACTGGGGATATTCAGTTGAGTCTTTGTCAATAACTCAAATTCGATGGTGCTGTTATTGTTACTACTCCTCAGCGATTATCCTTCATTGATGTTATCAAGGGAATTTAGATGTTTCAGGATTTGAGAGTACCTATCTTAGGCATCGTTGAAAATATGTCTTATTACTAGTGCGGCAAATGCGGTAATAAAGATAGGATATTTGGTCGAGGATATACACAAATGCTTGTCGAGCAATTCGGTATTGAGGTACATCCTTGATAATGTAGAATACAGCACAGATACCCCTTCGAGGTTAAATTTCAAAATACTCCGACAATGGTACTCCCATAACTCTTGTTGTTCCTTCCGAACATTCCATCTCTAAAATTTACACTGCTCTATGCAAAGGTATCGAAACTTTCTTGAGCAAAGCAAGTCAAAGCAGAACTTTCGTGTTCTATAACACAGCTGATAAGAAGGTTACAGTTGAGGAGAATGGCAAGAAAAAGAAAATTGATCCTTACACCTTGAGGATTTCATGTAAATGTGCTGGTTGCATTGATTAACTCAGTGGTGCTATGCTTGTCAAAAAGGAAGAAATTGATCCTCATGTATACCCCACAAAAATTGAAGAAAAAGGAAACTACGCAGTTGCCATGGTCTGGTCCGATGGCCACAGAAGCAGCATTTACCCCTACAAACGCCTCCTCTCATAAGAAATCCCTGCAGTCTGATTTGCACAACAGCTAATCCCATTTCTCCCTATCCCTTCTTTCATTTTTGACCTTTTCGGAGGTGTCAATAGTTTATTGTTAGCGCCGATTATCAATTGACACAATAACTTTAATAACTTTATTATACAGTTAGATAAGTCAAAATGAAACGAAGCAGAAGTAACAATATGCAGACTCCCATCAAAAAATGGCAACAAATGAGTCCCATGGAAGATGAACTAGCCATCGTAGAGTCTGATCTGTCGTCGGCCGAACAACCTTAACTTTTCACATCTCTTGTCGGCCCCAGTCCCTTCCTCGACAGTCCCTCTCCCTCTTCTCACTAAATATAGGAAGAGTAATCCGAGTATCAGTCTTCTCCTCCTTTTTCTTCAGAGGATTCTGCCCAGGAGGAATTCCCTCATACCGTTAAAGAAATGAAAGTAGAAGAATCTTTCACTGAAGAGCGCCTTCCTCTTCAATTTGTTGACACTAACCGCAAAGGCTGCAACTGCCGTCACTCAAAATGCTAGAAAGGTTATTGTGATTGTCTCAGAATGGGTCGTACTTGTGATCCATCTTTCTGCTCATGCGAAGGATGTCAAAATCTCGAATAGAAAGAAATCCATAAAAAGATTACCAAAAAGCTAGTGAAGTAGTCATTTACTGGAAAAGGATGTCACTGCAGGAAAAGTAAATGCCTCAAAAAATACTGTGAATGTCATAATGCCGGTAGAAAATGCACTTCGTTATGCGAGTGCGTGGAATGTTGCAACATGGATGAAAATTGTGAGCCTAACCATGGTGGTAGCATGCTTCAGAAGTTGAGAGGCTTTGAAAGCAAGCCGCTTAACATTTATTCGGAATGATAATTTATCGATGCTCATAGATCAGTGGTCAATATTAACAGTCAGGGCACAACTTATTATTACTTTACTTAAAATATCATACCAGAAGATCATTATTAGCTTCAGGAACTTTTTCAGTTGAGGGCTTTAAATCGAGAAGGCCTTAGAGACCGGTTTAGTTTGAGGTATTTTGGACCGGTTCAGTAGCAACAACGAGGTCTGCCTCTTGTTCAGTAGAAGTGATGGACTTCTTCTTTTCAATCGTCTTGTTCTTTGCCTGGCCTGGACCAATGATGGGTTTCTTCGTTGTTGTTTTTTTGACTTTATTAACATTTTTATCCAAAAACTAGCTCATTTGTGACTTAGGAGGCTCTTGATAATACCCTGGATCTACAAATTCAGGCTTTGCTTGTTCAAGCGATGCCTAAATCTCCACTTTTGTGCCTATCTGATTCAACACACTCTTTTGAATTTTCTTATAACTCTCAACATTATCTTCAGGTTCTGGAAATTCTTTGATTTTTTCAGCATGCTCTCTGAAGTAAAATTAATATTCCTTATCTTTTTTAGCAAGATACTCGATGGTATACAAAGCCTTAGCTTTTACCTGAAAAGGATAGTTGACTTCTAGTTTGCTCAAAAGTAGTGAACCAATATTTGATATTTCCATTCCTTTGACCTCTTTCAACATATCCAAAAGCATGCTATCGCTGGGCTTAATTCTGATCCCTCCCGGTTGCACGATTTTCTCGATGAGGTACTTCTAGCAGTCACTTAATAGAAATAATTGTACATGTCTGTACGTTCATTGAGGGTATCCCAGTCATAATAAACAAGATTTTGTTCATGAGAGACCTTACGGATTGATTGCTATTGTTGATGAGGTTGATTTGTGATTGTGGGTTCATCAGTATCTTCGAGGAGATTTGTTTGTTGTTTTGGAATGTAGATTGGATTGTTATTTGCTTGTTTGGTAGCTGGCTTATCTTAATCGTCTTCCCAACCTAAATCAGATACATTTTACCTCCCAACGGTCTCTTTTTTGGTGCAGCTTTTCCTTTGTTCACAAGATGTGCATTTTTCTTAGTAAGAAACATCCGATTATTAGTAAATTTTTATAAAAGCTTCAACTTTTGACTAAATTAAAGAAGCCTCACCTTGAAGATAAAATATGATTATCTCCAGATATTATTCAAGTTGGCTCATTAGAACATTTAATTTTATTTTCATGAATTACTCCACACTCGAACCTAATCTCAGCTACACCACACCTCTGAAAAATTATAGTGATTTTGCTTAGTAGTGGAGTGGGCAAAAAAGTAATCGATTCGGTCGAAGCATCCGATTTCAACCTAGAAAAGACCTTATCAAATCCAGTAACTCGCTTGTCATGTAGACTTCGAATTGCCTGATCAGACCCCTAAAACTGGCAGGTCATATTTCATTGAAGCTAACAGTTTCGAAAAACCATTTAAATCTTCTCTTCATAAAGTGCCCTAAATCAAACACTGGTGCCTTCGGTAAAGCAAAATTCGAACAACTGACTTCAAGCCAACAGAGCCACACAGAAGAGCCGAAAGAGTTCACAACAATATGATCAGACACAACCCATAAGCCTACAGCCCCTAAGGCCTCAAAACCTATCATATAAAGAACCAGAAAACAGAGCGATAATACAGCATAGAGGAGAGAATGCAGCGTAAGACAAGAATCGATCAACTATAACTTCGAAGAACATTCTACAAAGATCTGAACATATTCAAGAGATGATCATTTTTAATAACAGATCATATTTGAACTTGTTTGTAGGGATTTCTATGTGAATAGATGTGATTAAGACAGAAATTTATAATGATAGTTATTAAATGAAAGGACCAACAGAAGCCGTAAAGAAAAATAAGGATCATATATTGCTGCAATCTTTTGGAGTTGCAGACAATCAGACTTCCAATTATAGTTCTAGAGTTCGGCCGAAAGCAAAAGTGAGCGAATTCAACAGTCCTCCTCAATCCAGCTAATGCGAGTCTAATTTTAAACTAGCCTGCAACACAAGCCGCAAAATACTGTAAACATAAGAGAAAAGCATCCAAAGTCACTACGAAAACATGTAAAAAATTCTCTTCACTGAAAATTTAAACCTGAAGCAACAGAATGCTTTCTTGACCTCTTAGATCCGCAAAAAAATGAAACATGAACATAGGTACAAATAGGAAAGGAAGAAAATAGCAGCATAGATGAATAAAAATGAAAATTAGATACGAGCCATCAAAGAAGAACTATTCAATAGTAGCAGCTTTATTGAAAATCAACTGTATTATCTAGCTCAAGGATTGCAGTCCAGTAATTTACAAGAAATTAAAAATATCATAATGACAACGTTGGATTCAATCAGCTCTCACTTCCAGATTGAGTTCGAAAAAATATTGCCCAGAAGCAATGTTGAAAACACCTCCATCGATCGACCATATGAACAGTAAGAAAGTAAGAATTAAGTTGAGTATGAAATTGAGAGACTGTCAAAGAAATTATAGAAACTCTTGGAAGAAGATCACAGTGCCAACAAAGGTCCACTAATAAGAAGACAATGTATCGAGATATCCAAACAAATCAAACAGCTCAAAGACAAAAGTAGAAGTATGACCAGCCAAAGCGCAGTAAATGAAAGTATACCCAACAATAACTATCAATATCCTAGATCCAGCCTCAGAAGCTCAAAATAAATCAACAAAAACTAATTACAGAAAATTAAGAGAGCTACATGGCAAAACGATTTGGTCAAGGAATAATCTCAATAGTTGAAAAGATATCAACCTGAAATATATAGCAAGATATCCCACAGGAGAAGTCTAAGCAAATAGCAGAGTCCGGGTGGCCAGGCGGATTCTCCAATGTTTTATAACACAGCTGAGCGTAAAAGTTTTAAATGATTTTTCGTATTACTTGTTCAAGAGATAAAGAGATCAACAGATTCTGGACTTGGTGAATGAAATTTGTAATTTGCGGCCTGCCAGTGTACTTCCGTGCATTTATGATAAGGCATAAAAACTGTCCTCGATGTTCATGAATTGAATTAGCGCCATGTTTTTTTCAGAACCGGTGCTCAGCAGCTCAACTCCAACTATACAACCGAATTCTTCAAAAAGTTCTCTTAGAACCCCCTCTCGACACACCTACCTCCTGATGGAAGAAATATGAATGGTGTTGCTCGGTGAGTTGATGGAGATCGATTTGCCGTTATTGAACCTGGCATTACTAGGAAAGTACCTATCAAAAGAAGAGTCAAAATAGGTGATGTTGGAGAATTATTCTTCAGATGGTAGAGCATTGTTGGTGTCCATAATGAAGTTCAGATCCAATATATTGCCAAGCAACATATACCCACTCAAATATTTTTTGGCGATTGAGGCAAATTCATAGCTTCTGAATTTGATGTAGGCATGTTGATTCGTTTGCTTGATGTAGGAAACGTTGCCAAAATTGCTGAAAAGGTTGTAGAGTTGCTTGTTGGTGACGTTGTACTTAATTGGGAAGGTCAGAAACTGATAATTTTAGCTGATGCTGTAGGTTAAAGCATTGGGCTTGACTTCCACCTTGACTTATGCCTTTTCCTCACTCTTCAGTAAAGAGTCAATGTCATTTTATATCGTCATTTCCAGTTAAATACTCTTGCTGTTGGGAGTATTGAGGGCTTGAGGTTATTGAGGTTATTGAGGTTATTGAGGTGGAGGAACAGCTTGAGCCATCTCTTCAACATCTGCCTGATAGAGAGCCTGCGGCACTTCAGGAAAAGGTTGAAAATAAGCAGCTAAATTATATGATAATGGTACCATAAGGGTTCATCGGGTAGACCTAAAAGGAGGGATTGTTGTATTGGTAACTCGTTGCAGGATAGCCATAGGGATCAACTTAAGGCATTATGTAAGGCTCAAGGTTGATACCCTCCGTTGTTTAGTGTTTGAGGTCCACCTTTGAGAAGTTGGAGTAATATATGTTCATTTTGCATATGTTTTCAAACAATTTAGCACCATCGAGGTTCAGCTTGGCCTGCGTTAGTGTCATCGTACCTGTTCAGCCGAGTCGATGTTGGTGAACTCCAGGAAAAACTTAGTCACCTAACCTTTCTCGAAGATAAGAATTTTGAGAATGTTGCCATATTCTGAGAACCTGGCATACACAATTTCATTGGTGATGTTGAGCACAATGGTATCATAGACACAAACTAGCAAGACGCGAGAAGGAGCCTCCTTCCCACTGTTCTGTCTTTTACTCATACAATTTAAAACTAATATTAAAGTAATAGCAAAAAAAATCACTACCCAATTTGTGTAAGTGGGCATTATAATCACAGATATCATGTTTAACACTGATGCATATACCTTAGTTTATTTTATTTAGAGTTCGAGAAAAAAGAATGGTTTTTGTTGAGAAACTAAAATGTTTCAGAATATTCCTCGATGAATTGTACTCCACAACTTGACAAATGAATCAACTAGTCAAAATAACCGCTGTCTTTGAAGACTCCAAATATGAGATGATGAAATATTGTCGTTTTTAGGAAATTACTACTTTCCTTTAATTATCATATCGACCATTCCAATCCAACATCATTTCATGAAGTTCTGAGCTGAATAATTGAGGACATTTTGGCATTTTGGCTGAAAATGCGAAGTCTTGGAGGGAATTATAAGAACTCATAACTTGTAGACTGATCCAATTAATATATTAGCCTGATAAATAAAAATAATAACTCATGCGAAGGTTGTCCAGATACAATTAGGCACGTGCCCTTCAGAGCTCAATGGATCTCAAAACTGCCAACGATCATAAAAGCAAACAATTGAACACCTCCACTTCTTTTGTCAATAAATCAGCAGCTCTCAAAAACCCAGAAGTGGATCTTCTCAGATTACCAGCACTCGGCTCCTCAAGGCGTTCTGCATCACTATTTACCGAGAGGAACACTAAATTCAAATTGCAAAATATTGAGGAAAAGTTGTAGGAACTTGCCGCAGATGTGCACAATACTCGTCTCGAAGCCAACGTATTTAATTTGCTATCCAGGAAACTCTCAAACAAATACACTACCTGAGATAAAATATAGCTGGTCAAGAGTTGAATCAGGCTCGGGATGATCTGAAGAAGCAAGTAAGAGGATTGTAAAGATTGATTAAGGCAACATAAGTATCAGATGAGGATAGAACCAGATCCATCAAGAACGATTGTGCTTAACTATGGAAGCAAACTGAATAACTACATCAATTCATTTTTGAGTTGAAAATGCGATCATAAACTTTGGAAGAAAGCATGGGATTTTGTCAAAAATCACGAGAGTGAAGGTTTGATAGATAATATGATTGAAACTATGACTTTGTATATTGATTTGTAATTTTATATATCTGGCAAGGGATTTAGAATTTCCGTTGATTTCGGTAATAATCTTTTTGTATCGTTAATTCGAATGAAACATTTCGCCTAGGAAGATGGCTGGGACAATCACGACCTTGAAGATACTCAGCCGAACGACTAAATGCCAGCACAGCTAAGGTATCACCTCAGAGATGCTCCAAGAGATATTCTTGAGTCACACCATCACTCACTCGAACCTGATATGGTGATGGGCTGGAGACCAAAACTTCCCTCCTGCCCACTTCCTCTTTCCTATAACAATGCCTACTACGATGCTCTTACAACTCATATTCCAACAGACGACAGATTCAAAGTGGCATACTTCGGACCCCGCTATACAAATTCAGTTCAAGTCAACCAACAATACAACTATTTTTGGCGTTATCGCTCACGCTACAACACCAGCATTAACGTAGTGAAGGAAGCAATCAAACGAGTTGGAGATGATGGCAACCGAAACACTCTTGACATAACTAGAAACTAGATCTTGTTCGATTCAGCTTTCGAAAGTGGCAACTTAGACATGGCTGTTAGGGTGAAACGAAATGAGTATGACTTATTTTTGAGATGCGATACCAACACTCGTGGACATACTGCTTGGTTTTACTTCAAAGTAGATAACCTTGATCAAGTGGGTTAGATTCAGTTTAATATTTGTAATTTTGGCAAAAAGAAGAACCTATATGCTCAGGGAATGAAGCCTTACGTATTTCAGAATGATTAGTGGAAACAAGGAGATTGCTATGATGTTGTCTGGGCTTAAAGAATTTGTCGGTATGGCTTTGATCGAAAGACCTTCCAGTTACAGTTCAAATATAATTTTAGAGAAAAAAATAAACCGGTGTACTTTGCATACTCTATTCCTTATACATACTCTCAGCTGCAAAATTTTATAGCTGAAGTAAGCAACTCATCGAGGTTTGTCAAAACTGGAAAATTGTGTGAAACTCTTGGAGGCATTGATGTTCCTCTCCTAACAATCACCAATACGACTCAAAACGATGAAAATTCTGACTAAAACACAAGCATTATTCAAGGAATCAAGAAAAAATGTGCTCTAATAACCGGCAGAATTCATCCTGGATAATCTCATTCTTCATATATCATCGAAGGTTTGATCTCCTTCTTGGTATCTGATGATCCAGCAGCTATCGCTCTCAGAGAAAAGTTTATCTTTTATTTGGTTCCTATGCTCAATCCTGATGGAGTTGTTGCAGGTAATTTCAGAACTAGTTTCAGCGGAAAAGATCTGAATAGGCAGTTCAATAAATTGAATAAATATGTATTTCCAGAAGTAACCTATCTTCATTAATTGGCACTTCAATTGAAACACTCTTATAGAGCTCGATTTCATTACTACTTTGACTTTCATTCTCACGCCTCCAAAAGAGGACTATTTTGCTATGGGCCTGAACATACTCCAGGGAGCTCTGATTTCTTCAGATCAAGAGCCTTGGCTAAATTGATTGAACAAAAAACTCCAATTTTTCACTACAACAGATCGATATTCACAGTCAGTTAGGCTAAGAAGGCAACTGGCCGAGCCCATATGCTCTGGAAGATAAAAGTTCCAATGACCTACACTTTTGAGGTATCTAATGGATTGTATGAAACAAAATAAACAAGAAATACTCCCCTTAGAGAGACTATATTGAGATTAGCTGGTGCTACGATTCTTGAAGGTTTCTGTCGCTTTGTTCAACTTGAGTCTAAGATGCCCAGCCTGAAAATCAAGGCAAAGATTGACACTGGTATTCATCAAAGAGGTGGCTATTCAGCCAAATAATTTAGAAAGAGCAGCAGCAAGAAAGCAAGAACACTAACTGTAAAAACAATTGAAGGTGAAAAATCGACCGACAAGATTAAATCTTCAAGAAGACCCAAAAATATCAAAGATGTATCTCTCAAGGAAATCATTGAGTCTGAAGATGGAAACAATGTATTTTGTAAAGAAAGCAAAAAAGCGTATCTTGAGCTTATAGACTAAATCAAAAAATAAGAATCAACTTTAAAGCAAATGGACTAGTACGAGGGTGGATCTGACAGTGAGTCAGATGAAGACGATCTCGATGAAAAGGAACTTCGCAAACTACATAAGATAATTGAAGCTAGAAATGAGACATCTAAAACTTACTCGAAGGGTAGTTTGCAATGGAGATGTCAGAA
>Ga0210011_1002392_pt1 | contig 15607 bp, 25 predicted proteins | sample CryGeymeta201502_FD_183972 | JGI IMG/M metagenome (GOLD analysis project Ga0210011, IMG submission 183972) | Groundwater microbial communities from Crystal Geyser aquifers in Utah, USA - Crystal Geyser metaG 2015-02 (SPAdes) (version 2) | ecosystem: Environmental > Aquatic > Deep subsurface >...
CCAGTCTTTGATGCGCCGCATACAGGCCCGCCAAGGGCGCCATGGTGTTGCGGCTCTGCGCCATAGGCTGAGGGCTGTCACGCACGCAATAATGGAGATGGAGAACAGATGAGACGCGCGTCAAAAGTGGATCGAAACCAGCCAGAGATTATTGCCGCGCTGCGACGTGTCGGTGCTAGCGTTTGCCCGCTTCATGCTGTTGGCAAGGGGTGCCCTGACTTGCTCGTTGGGTATTGCGGGCGCAACATTCTGATGGAAGTGAAGGATGGCGACCTGGTGCCTTCTGCGCGCAAGCTCAACCCCGGTCAGGTGGAATGGCACGACATATGGCGCGGGCAGGTTATCACCGTTAACAGCGTTGATGATGCCATCGCTGCGCTGGCAAGTAATACCGTGGAGATACCATTCAGGTGGACAATATCTTGATGGGAACACCTATGAGAAGTTGCTGGAACATGCTTTTCACGATACAAGAAACGGGCGGGGCGATGCTGTAAACATCGTGCCCGCCCTTATCATAATCCATGCACCAACCAAGGACTACGACTTATGAAGCTTTATAATGACATCGCTGGTCGCGCGCAACCGGATGCGCATGATAACTGGCGCAGCTTGCACAGTGCAGCCGAGCCTCACCTCATCCTTGCCGAGATGTTTCATGCGGCAAATGAGAAGGCCGATTTTCTTTTGTCATTTGCACAAGACAACGGGACATGCGGCTATGCGTGGGTTTTGATCCCGCAATCTGAGACATCGATTATTGCCGCGCTTGGGTCATACGGTTCTACGCAAACGGGTGCATATCGGATCAATGCGACGTGCTGTGATTTTCAATCTATCCAACACCGCGAAGCTGTAGCAAATGCAATGGCTGCTTCATTGCGGAAAAACGGCGTTCGCGCTTGGGTCGATAGCAGGATGGATTGAGCATGGCAGAGATAGCACGCATCAATTCACTGGATTTTGTCCCGCATGAAGTGGAATGTGAGCAGCAGGTGCTTGGATCCTTGCTGCTTGATACCACTGGCGTCGCCACCATAGAGGCAGCAGGCGGTGCCGATCTGTTTCACGATCCTGTACATGGAGAGATTTACGCCAAGATCAGGGCTGCCGACCGCGACGGCATGATGGTGTCAACTGTAACATTGTCGGAGTGGGCGCGCCAGAATGAACGGATGAGCGACCTCGGTGGGCCAGCATATTTAGTTCGCATGGCTGGTGCTACGATGGCGCAAAACCATCTTCGACACTATGCTGGCATCCTTGAGGAGGCGCGGCAACGCCGCCTGTTGATGGATGCGCTACGCACCGCCACATCTGCCGTTGTGTGCGGTGACGATCCCGCAGGCGTTGTTAGTTCACGCCTCGAAGCGGCGCTCATGGGCATAGAAAGCCGTGGGTCTGGGCCGCGCCCCATTTCTATGACTGCGGCAGTCCATACCGCACTGGAACAGGCTGTAGCGGCACGAAACGGCGATACCGGTGCATTTGTTAAAACCGGGATTCATGCCGTTGATAGCATGATGACCGGGCTTTATCCTGGCGAACTTATCCTTCTTGGTGGTCGCCCATCTATGGGCAAGACCAGTGTTGCACTAAACATAGCGATCAACGCGGCGCGCGCTGGTCATGGCGTCGTTATATGCTCTCTTGAGATGAACCCGGAGGCAATGGCATTACGCGCGTTGTCAGAGCAGACCGCAGAGCATGGTCAGGGGATTAACTATCGAGACATTCGACAAGGCAAATTGACCGATTTACAGATGGGATATTTGTCAGACGCCGCACGAGAAGTCGCGGAACAACCGATCCAGTTTTTGTCACGTCAGTATTCTGACATTGGGGCTATGGCTGCGGGAGCAAAGCAGGCAAAGCGCATATTGGGCGATAAGTTGGGTCTGCTTATTGTGGACTATGCACAGCTTCTAAAGGTGCAGGGATCACGATCAAGATATGATGAGGTTAGCGAAATCAGCCGTTCGCTAAAGGCGTTGGCAGGGCAAATGAATGTGCCGGTTCTGGCCCTTTCTCAATTATCCAGATCACTTGAATCAAGAGACGAAAAGCGGCCAATGCTTTCTGATTTGCGTGAATCAGGGCAATTGGAACAAGACGCGGACGCTGTAATGTTCTGCTATCGTGACGAATACTATCTTGAGCGCGAACAACCCGACATTTTAGATACAGAGGCGCATATTGCATGGCAGGCGGCTATGGATCGTGCGCGGAACCGTCTGGAAATAATAATTGCAAAGCAGCGCCAAGGGCCTATTGGAACCGCACATGTTCTTTGTAATGTCGGCATGAACCGAATATGGGAGTTTGACCAGATATGAAGGCTCAAGACCTGTATTTCAATTTCTATCCATCCCACTTTATGAACGGCGTGCGTGGCATGTCAGCTCAGGAAGTGGGTGTCTACACGATGCTGCTTTGCCGCATCTATGAGGTCAATGGCCCAGTCGAATTTCACCAAATGCGCTTGGCGACATATTGCGGAATGAGGCAGGCAACATTCTCTAAGACAGTCCAGAAACTGGTCGAACTGGGGAAGCTAACCATCGTGGATGGGATGCTTTCAAACGACCGAGCAGAGTGCGAAATTTCAAGTCGTGCGGACAAAGTGAAAATTGCAATTAGGGCTGGAAAATCCAGTGCGCAAAAAAGGCAACAAAATCAAAGCAAGTTGCCAACGGGCGCTCAACGGACGTTCAACCATAGAGAAGGAGAAAGAGAAAGTAGCAGCAGCAGCGCGCGCGAGAGCGATGACGATTCCGAGGATTGGACCGACGACAGATTGCTCGATGAGGTCATGGCTGCGGTGGGCATTCGTGGGCCTAGAATCCCGACGCACTGGATGCCGCCCGGCGCTACTGCCCATGTCGGGAAATGGCGGCGTGACCTGGCGCTGCGCCCAAGTAGCATTGTTGACGCCGCAAGAAAAAGCAGGGCAAACCACACCGATCCGCCATACGGGCCAAAAGCACTTGATGCCACAATGCGCAGCTTGGCCGCGATCCTGCAAGCCGACCCGATGACACCTTCGCATAATGGCAAGGTTAATTACAAGCAATCGGAACAGGAGCAAAAAATGAAACGCTGGCATAAAATTGCAGGGGTTGCAAAATGAATGTTCGCCGGAAAATAGCAATACTTATGGCCGATGGCAGGGAACGCACGACAGGCGAGATTGCCAATCGTATTGGCGCGCAGCCATATGAAGCATCTTCTCATCTAAGATTTATGGCCCAGATGGGATTATTGTCATCAAGCAATATTGAAAAGATTACTTTATGGAAACGTGCTGAAGCAATTAATGCGGATTCCAATTCATGAGAAATTCATCTAAAGATATTACTGATGACGCAACGCGCTGGGCCTGCATCAAGGCCATCATTCGTTGTGACAGCGCGGTTCTAGGCGTAGTCGCCGGTTATCTTGGCGTCACTAAATGCGGATGGAATGAACCGCGTCGATTTTCGCACCGTGATCCTGGCGACGAGACAGGGGAGTTCCGGGGATGAGCACCATCGGCGACCAGTGGTCCAATCGTTGGACGGGAGAAAACCCGCAGGACGGCAAAACACTCGGATCAACCGTTTTCGTCAGCGACGAAGATCACCCGACGATCCTTGGGGCTGACGGGGAGCCTTTGCGGCTGAGGGCAAAGCGGCGCATCGGTTTCGATCTGAGCAGGAGATAGGGAAATGAACATGGCACACAACTTCGACTGGCGCGCACCGCTTTTGCACGGCGCAAGGATTGCAATCGAAACGCGCCGCGACTTTGACGGCGAGGATGTGGCGACATGGCAGGCGATGTGGGCGCTTCTGGTGGAGGCGGCTGGCGTGTCGCGGGGGTTTCCCGCGCCGCCCCGGTCAGAATACCCCGAAAAGGCCATCTGGCCCGATGCCCCGGACGAGGTGACGTATTGGCAACGCCAGGCGGCATACCTGCGGGGCGAACTGGACGAGCTGACACCCGAAGAACCCACTCCGCCCGTACCGTCATCCGCAGAGGTAACGCGCGCCGAGATGGTGCTGGACGCATGGCACAAGTACGCCCTGCGCCGTGGGGATTGCCCACATCCGCACAAGAAGCACATTTACCGTCTGGCATCGGGGGCAACGCTAGGCACGGTGGCGCGGCTGTGCGGACAGCGGCGTCATTACGTCTTGGCGCTGCGGCGTCAGGCGTCGGTGCAGATGTTGCGGGGTATTGGGGTGAAATAAGGGTTGAACGTAGGTCGAAAATGTGCAATTTTGCAACCAGTCGAATTGCGCCTTGCGGAAACACGCGGCGCTTTTGCGTTTCATGTCGGCGTGGAGCAGTAGCAGCTCGTTCGGTTCATACCCGAAAGGTCGAGGGTGCAAGTCCCTCCGTCGCAACCAGAACACCCGCCCGCCCGTGTCGTTGCGCGGAACGGCTGGCAGGGCGGCAAGCCCCGGCGCTAACCCCGCCATTAAGGGCAAGCCGCCCGCAACTTGTGAATTACAGATCCGCGCGCCCATCTCCGAAGAGCCGCTTTACCCGCAGCGGACAATCCCCATATGCCCTAACGGGTCAACACGCAGGGCAAGCGGTATGACATTGTGCGTGAATATGGGGGCGGGTTTCATTGCAGGCCAAAATCGTCACCAAGGCGGATTTATGCCAAGCGCAACGGCAGCGCAGGCAAGCGCTACTGTCAGCGGGATTGGCTTGCGGCCCAAGGCATAGGCGGTGCCACTGTTAGGGGCTATTCCGATTCGGCGGCATAGTTCGCCCCGGCTGATGCCGAGGCGCTGGTGAAGAGATACGAAGTCGGCGGCGGTCATGCTGCGACACCCACGCTTTCGACGCCGCTGATCCCGTTCGGACACGTCGGGTCGCGCCACAATGCGATGTAGTGCATCAGATCGGCAGCATAGCTTTCTGTGACGCGGACAGCCTGCCGCTTGTCGGCGCACCAGACTGGACACCAGCCGGTCGGCGTGTTGTCCATGCGGGTCAACCAGTCGTGCTCGCCGTGGCGGTTGTAGGTGCGTCGGATCATCGTGTCGTTCATGGCTTGGTCCTTTCAGGCGAGGTTGATGCCGGTGGCGGCATGAAGGGTTTTGCAGGCTTCTGCAAGACAATCCAAAAGCATCTGATCATCCTCTTTGCCGTCCATCGATCCGCGAATGTCCTCAATGGCATCAATCATACGGCGGGTTTCTTTGTTATTCAGGGCTTCAATGAATGTCATGGCGTGATCTCCTTTGCTATGCCCTATAGATAGCGCAAAATTGCGAAGCTGGCAATAGGAAATATCGCAAAAATGAGAGAAAAGCAAAGCCGCCGCATGAGGTCAGTCGAGGATCTGCTGCGGCGTGGCGGTTCTGGCATCGGCAATGGTGATGCCCTTGTTCGGCTATGATGTCACCGGCACAGATGCAAAGCGGCATATCGGCGGTGTTCACTGTCGTATCACTGGACCGGCCTTACGCACTGCGGCGGCTATTTAATAGGGGGCGGCATGACGGTTCTGAAAAACGCCCGCCACGAAGCATTCGCTCAAGGGGTTGCGAAGGGACTTAGCGCCGATCAGGCATATGAAGCCGCTGGCTACAAACCTAACCGCCACAATGCTGCGCGCCTGAAAACAAATGAACACGTCACATCAAGAATTGAGGAGATAGTTTCGGCTGGCGCCGCCATCGCTGAAATTGACGTGGCGCGCACCCTTAAAGAGCTTGTTCGCCTAGGCACGTCCGACATTCGCAAGCTGTTTGATGCCGAGGGGCAGTTGCGCGCAATCCACGATCTGGACGACGACACGGCGGCGGCCATCGCGGCAATCGAGGTTGTCAGTAAGCCCGGCCTGCCGGATGAAAACGGATCGCGCGGTGTGGAATATGTCCACAAGATTAAGATGTGGGACAAGAACAGCGCCCTCGAAAAGATCGGCAAGCATCTGAGCATGTTCGTTGATCGGCACGAGCACACTGGCAAGGAAGGCGGGCCAATACAGACAGAGGACACCGGTGCCCGTGACAAACTCGCTTCTATCATCGCTCGCCTTGCTACCGCCGCAGATGCAGGCGGCGGCACTGGCGGCACTGACTGACGAGGAAGCCGACGAACTCTGCCACGACTGGCCCGAACTGGCCCGCCCCGCACAGCTTGCGCCGTCAGGCGATTGGGGGGTGTGGCTGTTCCTGGCTGGACGCGGTGCAGGCAAGACGCGCGCTGGTGCCGAATGGGTAAGGGCGCAAGCAAAAGCCGGGTGCGGGCGCATATCGCTGATTGCACCAACCGCAGGCGATGCCCGTGACGTGATGGTCGAGGGTGAATCGGGCCTGCTGTCGGTCTGCTGGAAGGGCGACAAGGATGCGCGAGGCAACCTGATGGGGCGCCCGCTCTATGAGCCGTCCAAGCGCCGGGTGACGTGGGGCAACGGGGCGGTGGCAACGCTGTTCTCGGCAGAGGAGCCGGAACGACTGAGGGGACCACAGGCCGACGCGCTATGGGCCGACGAATTGGCAGCATGGCATCGGGCGCAAGACACATGGGATATGGCGATGTTCGGCCTTCGCCTTGGGGACAATCCGCGCGCAATGGTGACGACAACGCCAAAGCCGATCCCGCTGGTGCGGGCACTCCTGAAGGACGCGCGCACGGCGGTCACGAAGGGCAGCACATTCGACAACGCTGCGCACCTTGCACCGCAGTTTCTCGCGGCGATCCGGGACAAATACCAAGGCACACGGCTCGGGCGTCAGGAGATCGAGGCCGAACTGCTGGACGATGTGGTTGGCGCGCTCTGGACGCGGGACAGCATCATCACCGGAGCCATGCCGGAAATGCAGCGCATCGTCGTGGCGGTTGACCCGTCCGGGGCGAGTGGCGCCGGGGATGGAGACGACATTGGCATCGTGATTGCTGGCAAGGGTATGGATGGCCGGTTTTATGTGATTGAGGACGCCACCTGCAACCTGTCGCCGGAAGGCTGGGCGCGGCGGGTGATGGATCGGTTCAGGGCGCACAACGCCGATAAGATCGTACTGGAACGCAACTTTGGCGGCGACATGGGCGCGGCGGTCATCCGCACCGCAGACCGCAACGCCAAGATCAAGCTGGTGACGGCATCGCGCGGTAAATCCGTCCGGGCCGAGCCAATCGCCGCCCTTTACGAGCAAGGCCGCGTGACACATGCCCGAGGGCTGGACGCGCTAGAGGACCAGATGATGCAGATGACCCTCGCAGGATTCATGGGCGAGGGCAGCCCCGACCGCGTTGATGCGCTGGTGTGGGCGCTTTCCGAGTTGATCGATACGCATACATACACCCTGACAGGCGCACTCTGATGAAGATGCTTGACGGCCTTATTAACCTCGTTTCGGGGCTTGGCACCGCACGCGACAAGGGCGCCATGGCGTCATACACGCTGCCGACGATGACACCATATGATGCGTTTGCGGCATACAAGGCGTCGTCGCTGATCCGCCGGGTTGTGGATCTGCCAGCCGAGGATGCTTGCCGGGAGTGGCGCGAATGGCAGGCTGAGGCGCCGGATATTAGTGCAGTAGAGGCTGAGGAATCCCGCCTTGGAATTCAAGGCAAGGTCATGGATGCCCGTCGCCAGGCCCGGCTGTTCGGAGGCGCCGCCCTTCTTATTGGAGACGGGGCGGCGGACACGGAAAAGCCGCTGAATCCAGAGGCCATCCGTAAGGGTGGGTTGAGATACGTCACGCCCCTGAGCCGCGATGACCTGTCGGCAGGTGATCTGGACCGCGACCCGGAATCGGCGTCATTCGGTAAGCCGAATTTCTGGCGCCTCACCAGCGGTCAAGGGCGGATGCTGACAATTCACCCGTCGCGCTTGGTGCTGTTCCATGGCATCGCGCCGATGGCCGGTCTGTATTACGATGATGGACTAGGCTGGGGCGACAGCGTTTTACTAGGGATGCTGGAAACGATTCGCCGCGTTGATGAAGGCGCAGCCAACGTCCTGTCTCTGGTCTACGAGGCGAAGATTGACGTTATCAAGATTCCCGACTTGATGTCTAACCTGCAATCTCGGGGGGCAGAATACGAGGATGAAGTGCTGCGCCGCCTGACCTTGGCGGCCACAGGCAAGGGCATCAATGGCACGTTGATGCTGGATGCGCTGGAAGACCACCAGCAGAAATCAGCCAGCTTCGGCGGACTGCCCGATGTTTTAGACCGATTCATGCAGCTTGCCAGCGCGGCGTCCGGGATACCTATGACGTTGCTGTTTGGCATGTCGCCGGGCGGTCTGAACGCCTCTGGCGATGTGGATGTGCGCGGGTACTATGACAGGGTGCGGGTGCAGCAAACCCTTTACATGCAGCCCGCCATGGCGATTCTCGACGAATGTCTGATCCGTTCTGCGCTTGGCGACCGACCTGACGACCTGCACTACACATGGCGTCCGCTATGGCAGCCAACAGCGAAGGAACGGGCAGACATTGGCAAGATCAGCGCCGAGACCATGAAGATTGCTTTGGAAATGGACGCCGTATCGGTCGAGGCTGCGGGGGCTGCGCTGGTCAATGTGCTGACCGAAAGCGGGGCGTTTCCTGGCCTTGAGGGATACGCTGCTGATTTTCCGTTAGAGGATGATGATTTCGGTAGGCCAGAAGTGATTTCCCGGATCGGCAGTGAGGAAGGAACAGAATGACGCAGCACCGATTCACTGACGCGCTGATCCACGATGGGCGGATGCGCAAGACCGATGATGGCGCCGTGGTTCAGGCCCGCGTTGCGCGCGCTGGCAACGTCCAGATATACGCAGGCGCGGAGATGGGCATGGCAGACAAGGCCATCGTGCGCGTATACCGCCCCGCAGACGCCGTGTTCGATAAGATCGCAATCGCCACCTATGCGCGCAAACCGATCACCCTCGGTCACCCGGCGGGCGGCGTCTCTGCCGACACATGGCGCGACCTTGCCGTGGGCGAGATTGACCGCGACGTTATGCGCGATGGCGAGTTTGTTTCGGTGCCACTGCTGTTCCGAGACGCCAAGGCCATCGCCATGCTGCAATCGGCTGACGGGCCGCGCGAGCTGTCCATGGGCTATGACGCATCCATCACCATGCAGGACGGGGTTTCGCCCGAAGGCGAACCGTTCGATGCGGTGATGTCCGACTTTCGCATGAACCACGTCGCAGTCGTCTCAAGGGCGCGCGGCGGCGAAGAACTCCGCATTGGTGACAGTGCGGCCACCTGGGGCGCAAGCCCTATCACTGTAGCAGACATGAAAGGAAGCCTAATGGCCGACACTCTGCAAACCGTGGTGCTGGGCGATCAGGCGGCACAAGTCGCACTCGCCGATGCACCGAAAGTCGAAGGCTGGAAAGCCGCGATGACGAAGAGACTGGATGATGCTGAAGCCGATCACGCTAAGGCCATCGCGGCCAAGGATGCCGAGATCGCCAAGGCACAGGCTGCGCTGGACGATGCCAAGGCGAAGATCCTGACGGATGCTGACCTTGACAAGCGGGTGGCCGACCGGGCCGACCTGATCAGCACTGCCAAGGCCATCGTTGCCGACGTGGTGACCGTCGGTCTATCCGACGCGGCGATCCGCAAGGCTGTCGTCGTCGCCAAGCTGGGCGATGCCATGGCCGACAAGTCCGATGCATATATCGACGCGCGCTTTGATATTTTGGCTGAGGATGCAGCGGCTGCGACCAAGGCCGATCCCCTGCGCGATGCGCTTAAAGATGGCAAGCCCGCGCCCAAGGTCGTTGGCCTTGATGCGGTCTACGCCGAACGCAACACCTCGCTTTCCAACGCCTGGAAAACCCCTGCAAAGAAGGAGGCATAAGTCATGCCCGTTCAAGATTTCATCGGCACCTATCAGGGCCAAATGGATGTCGCTTATGCCGGTATGCCTGCTGAGTCGCAGATCGTTCGGGATGTGGCATCGAAGCTAATCACCACTGCTGCCGTGCCTTTCGGCTTGGCAGTTGGCGCTGGTGCGACGGATGGTTCGGCCCGCCTCGGGGGCACCGGCTATCTCGGCATCACCGTCGCGGACAAAACCCGCGATGCTGACGAGTATGCCGTTGGCGAAATGGCTGGTGTGATGCGCAAGGGCACGATCTGGGTCGTTGCTGATGGCGCTGTGACTGACACGTCGGTTGTGACCTACACTGAGGCGACTGGCGCGGTAGGGGCAAAAGCTGTGGCGGCTGGGATCGTTGCAATCCCTGGCGCAAAGTTCGAGACGACCGCCGCTAATGGCGCGCTTGTTCGCGTTTACCTGGGCTAAGGAGGCCTGACTCAATGACTGTTCAAATCATGGACATGCAGGCCGCACTTGGCTTCGTGGTGTCTCAGCGTTCGCACATCGAGACTGAGGTGCTGCGCAAGCCCTATCCGGCAATCCGCTATGCGGAATTGATCCCGATTGACACCAGCGCGAACCCATTTGCCGCTTCTGTCACGCACTTCTCGCAGGATAGCGTCGGCAAGGCAAAGTTCGTCAACGGGAAGGGCGACGACATTCCGCTCGTCAACATGCTGCGTCAGAAGTTTGAGCAAGGCGTGAACATGGCCGGGATCGGCTATTCATTCAGCCTTGAGGAAATCGGCGCTGCCCAGCAGCTGGGGCAGAACCTTTCGGGTGACGGCGCAGAAGCCGCTCGCATGGCCTATGAGCAGCTTGTCGATGAGGTGGCGTTCAACGGCGACACGCAACTCGGCATCGAGGGGCTTTACAACATGACAGGCATCACCTCGTCTGCTGCCGGTGCGACGTTCGCTGCCAGCACGCCGCAGGTTATCCTGAGCATCATCAACACGGCGCTTTCGGGCATCATGACCAGCACGCTGGGCATCGAAATGGCCGATACCATCGTGTTGCCTCTGGCCGAGTATGCACGCATTGCCACCACGCAGCTCGCCCCAGAGAGTGACGTGACCGTGCTGGACTTCGTGCGCCGCGCGAACGTTTACACCACGCAGACCGGGCAACCCCTGACCATCGTCGGAGACCGCCGCCTGACAACCAAGATGGTCGTCTATCGCCGCGACCCTCAAGTGCTGAAAATGCACATGCCGATGCCGCTGCGGTTCATCGCGCCCCAAGCGGTCAACCTTGAAATCAAGGTTCTGGGCATGTTCCGGTTTGCCCCGGTCAACATCCGCCGCCCCGGCGCGGTGCGCTACATCACCGGCATTGCGGCTTAATGGCAGCCTATAGCAACCAGTCGGGCGGGACACTGATCCTGCCCGACGGGACCGAGATCAAGGCAGGCGATAGCGCCGAAATCTCTACCGATACAGCGAAGAACGTTGGTGTTGCGCAGTGGATCGGCGCGGGATGGCTGACCAAACCCGCCGCGAAACTCAAAGACGACAGCAAGTAAACCGAGGGCGCGCACATGTACGGCACCGTTGCAGACTGGATCGCTTATGCCGCCTTGCGCGGGCTGGTGGTCATTGATGACGCAGCATCGGCAGCGGCGCTGGTGCGCGCGTCCGACTATATTCGCACCCGCTATGTGATCCGGTTCAGCGACGAGTACGATGGCACCACGCCCGCTGTGATTGAGGCCAATTACATCGCCGCCGCCTATGAACTGGAAACGCCGGGTTTCTGGGCCAAGACGTTCACCGGCTCGCAGGTGAAGGTACTGACGGGTGTTGGCGATATACGATGGACGCCAGTTGACACCGGCATGAATGGAGTAGACGCCATGCAGCCCACTTCGCCAGCAATTGATGCGATGCTTGTGCCGCTGACCCGTTGGGGTATGCCTGCCGTGTCGGTGGTATGATGAGCGAGGATTGGGACGCCATTACCGCAGAGGTGGGCGATGCGCTTGCCGAAGTCGGCCAGTCCGCCCACATCCGCCGCAAGGGCACAGCCACAGGGCCAGCTTATGCCCCCGTCTATGGGCCTGACACACTGCACAGCTTCACCGCCATCGTTGGCGACTGGACAGCCCGTGATCGCGATGGCACCAGCATCGCCGCGACGGACATCAAGATCACGGCCAGCGTCATGGACATTTCCCCAACTGCGGCGGATACTGTGGTGATCGCGGGCGTCGAATATGAGATCGTCACGGCGATGCCCCTGCAACCCGGCGGCGAGGTACTTCTGTGGGAAATCGCAGCGCGCCGGTGACGGCTTGACCCGCGCCGTCCTAGACGACTACCCCGAGGAATGTTCCGCGATGCTTCGCGCGGCGTTTCTAGCTGGCGCCGAGGCGAAGGCTCGCGAGATGTGGGCGGCCTGGTATTGGCTGGCGGCGTTTGAGTTGGTGGTGAGGCAGGAAAGCGTGACTGGGCCGTTGCTTTTGGATAGTGATTCGCTAAACTGAAACGGCCCGGCAGGTGCGTCAACACCACATCCGGGCCTAACCAAGACCGAACAATGGAGGTTCGATGATGGCTGAGACAGCCCTAGATGTGCAGACGGATTCTGGCAATGCCGAACGGCGGTGCGCGTGGTGTGGTGAGGTGTTCACCCCTGCCGTTCACAACGCAAAATTCTGCGGCAGTTCATGCAAGGAGCGGATGCGATTTTCTCGCCACAGGATCGCGAGGATTGAGGCGGTTCGCGAGTATCGCAAGACGAACCGGGATGATGTTGCGGCGCGAAGCCGTGCCCGTTACCAGAAATTTAAGGCAGATCGCCCGGATCAGTGGCGGTCTTTTGTTGAGCGCATGAGTGTCGCGGTCATGGAAGACCGGGCGGAAAATCCTGAAAAGCACGCGGAGAGAAGTAGGATGTGGAAGCGCCGCCGCGCTGCGGCACTGGCAGTTTCTCTGCTCATTGCCCCCATTCAGCATCACCCGGAGACCTGAACCCATGCGCTACCAGATTTCACAGACCAACCCCGCCACGATGTCCACCGAGGAACTGACCGCCGAACTTGGCGGATTTGCCGCTCTTGCCGCAGAGGTGGCTGAGCGCGTGTCGCTGATCCTTGCCGAACTGCGCAAGCGCCGCCAGCCGCACCCGCTCTTTGCGCATCCGGTCCTGCGTTTCTTCGATGCCATTGCCGACAGAACCTTGAGCGCCACGGCGGCGATCAATCTGGGCAACATGGAGATGATCAAGGCGGTTCTGCCGCTTTCGCGCGATGAACAGGAACGGGTCGCAGGGGGCGCTGATATCCCTGTCGCGGCGCTCGCCCCCGATGGCAGCGTCAAGATCGACGACATGCCCATTCACCGGATGGACACCGCCACGCTCAAGCGCGCATTCAGCCCCGATGGCATCCGCACGGTGCACGAGCAGGCCGAAATGATACGCGCAGAAGGCAAGATCACCCGCATCGGCATGATCACCGTCTTGCGCGATGAAACGATGCTCAAGATCGGCAACCAGAAGATCAGGCCGGAAGACCTTCGCGGCCCGCTGGCGGCTCTTGGCTACAGCCTCGGCCTTGCCCGCAACGCGACCGCAAAGGCGGGCTGACAGCAACCACCGTTACAATCTGAACCAAAGGCCCTGCATTCGCGGGGCCTTTTCGCACGGAGAGGAACCACCCCATGAGAACCCCGAACATCGTTGATCTGCCACAGCAGGACGAAACCATGGCCGCCCTCGAAGGTCTGCGCCGCGCGATGCCAGCGCTGATGCAGGTTGCACCTATCGTCGCCAAGATCAGGCGGGCGCACTATGTTGCGCTGATCGCTGAGGGGTTCACACCGGATCAGGCGCTGGAGCTGTGCCAGAACAGCGAACTGTGACCACCTGACATGGCCCGCCGCCCCCGCCGCAAAACCCTGTTTCGCGGGTCCAAAGAAAAAGCATGATAGCGCAGAAATATAGTTGCATTACGATCCCAAATAAGGGATGCTGATTATGCCTTACAAGGCGACCCAGATTTGAAGTGCCAACTTCGCCTCTGGGTCTAAACCGAAACCCGAGGTCGCGGGCGCCGGTCTGGCCATGTTTATAACACATAGTCGGCCCTTTGCCAGCGTTTCCATCACGGAGACTATCACAATGGCTGTCAAAAAAGCAGAAGCCGGAACGCTACAGATTGACGCGCTCAAGCAAGGGCGGGTCACTTTGCGCATGATCGGCACGACGCCACTATATTTCAACGCCCAGAGCGCGAAGACCAAACGTTCCCTCTTGATTGGTGGGAGAAAGAAAACCGCAGCTGAGCGGAAAGAATTGAAACACGATCCCGAGCAGGAGTATCGGGACAGTATCTATCGGCAGCCGACCGGCGAAACGCTGTTGTGCTTTCCAGCGCCTGGGGTAAAGGGCGCAATGTCAACGGCAGCACTGGAAACACCTGGCGTGACCAAGACAAGCGTTTACCGCCTGATTTTCTTGCCGCAACAGAAGATCAACATCTGGGGCAAGCCCTTCCTGAAGATGGACGTGGTGCGCAGTGCTGACATGAACCGCACCCCGGACGTGCGGACGCGGGCCTTCCTGCCGCGCTGGTGTGCCGAGGTTGATATTGCCTTTGTGACGCCAACCCTTTCGACCCATGCGGTTGTGTCGCTGTTGCAGAACGCTGGCGTGATTGTCGGGATTGGTGATTTCCGTCAGGAGAAAGGACGCGGATCCTACGGGACTTTTGCAGTTTCCGGGACCGACATGGGCGACTGGCAACCGGTTTGGGATGAAATCACGGCGGAAAACCGGGAGATTCAGCAAGCTGCGATGGACGCGCCGGAATGCGCGGATCAGGACACGGCTGAACTGATGGATATGCTGGCCGATGAGCGCATGAAGCGCGCGGCTTGAAATTGGCGGGGGCGGCTGGTGTCGCCCCTCGCGGTCAAGGTAAGGCGGTCGAGGCATGGCAAGGCAGGGCGCGGTATGGCGCGGCATGGCGGTCAAGGTGCGGCGTGGCATGGCATGGCATGGCATGGCCTGGCAGGTCACGGTAAGGCGGTCAAGTCGAGGCATGGCGGGGCGCGGCAGGGCGGGGCGAGGCGGTCAAGGCACGGTCTGATCTGGGCAGGTCTGGTCTGAAGACACGATGCGGTCTAGGCTTGGTGAGGCTTGGCGCGTTGCGGCGGTCTTATTGAAAAAGGGCGGTTCTTCGGGACCGCCCTAACCCATTAAGGGCAATTCATGGCAAAATCGAAGCTGCTAAAGCTTCTGGACGCATTGGCGCCAGAGGTCCAATTGGCGTTTTACACCATGATGGCGCAGATACGCGATGACGTTGATTTGCGTGATCTGATCCGTGCAATCGAGATGGGCGATGTCGAGGCGGCACTTGCTGCATTTAACTTAGGGCGTGAATACGTTCGCCCGCTGGAAGCCGCACTGCTCGGCGCATACGCCGCTGGTGGCGATCTTATGGTGGATGACATTCGCAGGATGGCTCGCGCGCAAGGCGCTCGCGTCTCGATGCGGTTTGACGTGCGCAACCTGCGCGCCGAACGGTTCACTGCGGAACAGTCGTCGCGGCTGGTGACGGAGGTTTTGGAAACGACGAAAGACGATCTGCGCCGTGTGCTGACCATGGGGATGCAGTCCGGCACCGCCCCGCGCACCGCAGCGCTGGACATCGTTGGTCGTTCGCCATCGCCGGGCCGTCCGCGCCGGGGTGGCATCATCGGGTTGCACACGCGCCAGATTGAACAGTCTGAGCGGGTGATCGCCATCCTGTCTGACCCGGAGC
>Ga0210011_1002397_pt1 | contig 15584 bp, 15 predicted proteins | sample CryGeymeta201502_FD_183972 | JGI IMG/M metagenome (GOLD analysis project Ga0210011, IMG submission 183972) | Groundwater microbial communities from Crystal Geyser aquifers in Utah, USA - Crystal Geyser metaG 2015-02 (SPAdes) (version 2) | ecosystem: Environmental > Aquatic > Deep subsurface >...
GAATATGATTCTTTTTTCCTCTAAGAAGCTCCATCATTTACTGCTCGTTCAGTTTTCCAACAATCCTGATGGGCTCTTTTCCTGGCTTCTCGATGACCGAGTCAAAACGAGGCTTAGTTGATGACCCGATGTATACTTTTAGGATTATTTTTTACTTACAACCTTCAATATCTAGAATGGTCAGCTCAACCTCGGTCTATGATAGATCATTAAGATCCATATTGTACTTTTGTATCTTTTCGCTCGTCACTACAGGAAAAGGTTCAAATTTGTGAGTTGGCCATCTTTTCAAGTACTCAATCGCCTCCGAGCAACCAGTCATTTCCTCAGTCGCCTTTTTGATATTTTTAGGATTTGTGCTTTTTTTCGTTTTCGATAAATAGTCCTTTAGTGATGCCTGCTCATACTCGAAGTTTGTGATAAGCTTGGCTATTCCTTCTTTCTTGAGCTGGGCGAACTGCCCTCCATAGAAAATTTTCTCGGTTATAGGTGGAAATAGCTCATCTGTAAGATCATGAACTTCTGTAGTCTTTTTAGTTTCTATCTCTTTCAGGTAGGAGTGAATGTTTTTCTTGACTTTTCGTTCGTACTCTCTCAAATATTGATTCGAATCGTAAGGAATCTATATCCAACAAATAATACCTTATTCTTCTTGTGGTAGTAATATAAACTTTCATATCGAGCCATCTCTCTTAAAAAATTTTCAATTTTTCGCTCATCGCTGCTTCTTATTGGGACTTCTGTCGGCTTTGGTTTAGGATCTTTTTTTTCTTTTTTTGGTTCCTTACCTCCTTTCTTTTAATTTTTGAGTTGCTCGTATACCATTTGCTGTTCCTCGAAATCAGCTCCCGACTAGTTGATAAGGCTTTCGAACCATGATGCCAAGTTGTCGTCATGAAGGGCATTCAGGTCCATCACATCCATTTATATTGTATCTTTAAGTCTCTCACTAAATAATAATAAAAAAAATACTTTTGAGTCGATTCCATTATTTGTTTTTGCATCTTCAGATAGATCTAAGCGTTAATCCTTCCGTTCTTCATCTCCTCAAATATTTTCAGCTTCTTTTCAAACAGTTGACAAAAAAGGTCCTTGTTTTCTTTATTCTCGCTAAGATACTCATCGATAGCTCTTAAGTTTACAAACTATTTCAGGTTCATATTGTCCGGATCCAATTTTTAGCTGTTCAGCATCGGCTACCTCATGCTGTTCTTCATCTTGTCTTCATTTTTATTATTTATTTATGTGATATTGATGTCTTGGCCTGGAGCCTCAACGAGGTCGTCCATTTACGCTTCATTGATGACATCGGAATACCAAGCGACAATATCACCATCAAAAAGATTTTTTAATAAGTCAAGCTCCATCTCGATACTGCTCTTGATATCCTCACTGAATAAAATTAGATATACTTTGGACAATTCTTTATATACTTTTATAGTTCCTCCTTGTATACTTTTCCGTTGAGGGCACCTTTTTTATGGTCAGCCAGCAGCATTTTTTTCCTCTCTTTTATCTCTTTCTTCATTTCAGCATTGTCTGAGTTCCCCTCAAGTAGCTCTTCAAGAGCTTTAAAACTATAAATATCCTTAATATTTAAAGGCTCATTTTTGCTTACTCTGATCTATGAACGCTTCACACTCTTTATCTCTGAAGTTTTTCGTATTTCTGATGTGTTGTTTTTCCCAGTTGGAATATTCGGCTTGAGTTAGTGATTTGTTTGCTTAATATCGGCTCCTTTAGCAGGAGTTTTGGGTATTTGAGCTTTGGGACTTTGATTGGTAACTCCAGGTTTCAGCTTCAAAAGATGTCGTTTCTGATTGTTTACTGACTATTTTGCCTAGTTAACTGTCTCTGTGAACCAAGCAACAGTATCTCCTCCATGAAAATCCTTCAATCCTTCATACTCTATCTTCGTCTCAAAAGCGATGTCTTAGCTACATATCTAAATGCCTACTTTTTGATTTGAGGAAGGATCGTCTAAAGGGCAGCTTTATAGCCTTCAGCTGTAAGTCCTTTGTTCTCGATAGACTGCAGTAAGGAAAGCTTCTTGTTCAAAACATGCTCATAAATGTTTGGATTTTCCTCGTAGTTCAGAAGCAACGTATCTGCAGCCTTCAAGCTTACAATTTCCTTGAAGTCTATCTCTGAGCTCGGCTCTGACGATCTAACGCTTTTTCGAATAGCTGACTTGTGTAGAGTTTGCTTAAGGTCAGTCACAGGAGCTAATTTTTGCTATTCTTTCTGAGTATATTTTTGATAAGCCTTTTCCTGAGCCTCGTAAAATGCCCCAGTTTCTTCGATCATTTATTTGAACCATTCGTTTATCATGGCTTGATCTTTGCTATTTTTTAACTTGGAGCAATCTTGCGCTGCACATTATTTGATAAAGTCATCTCCTTGCTTGTAGGCCTTCAGCATTATTTTTTTGTATTTGTCTGCATCAACCTTCAAGGATTTAACAAGCTCAATCAAATCTTTTTTCCTTTCGAACAATTTGACAAACATGTCTTTGTCGTTAGTATGTTTGACCATGAGTTTGTCAAGGGGACTGAAGATCCAGATGGTGTCGACCTCGGTTACACTAGACATATTACTTATTTGTATCAATATGCTATTAAATTACTTCGCTCATTCATCATATCATTAACTATTATACTAAAGAACAATCATGCTGACCAGGTTTATCGGCAGGATGGCCTCCCAACCTCTTAGAACCATCAGATACTATTGCTCTGATGCTCGCAATCAGCCCCGAGAGCAAATGGAGTACGATGTTGTGATTGTGGGAGGTGGAGTCGCAGGACTATCGACAGCCATCAAACTCAAACAAAGATAAACTGAGACTGGGAGACCCATTTCGGTATGTGTACTTGAAAAAGGAGCAGATGTAGGTGATCATATCTTGTCGGGAAATTGTTTTGAGCCTCGAGGCTTCAATGAACTTTTCCCTGATTGGCAACAATGGGAAGACAACAAGCCTCCTCTTGATACCCCTGTGACTTCCGACAACTTCTACTTTCTCACAAGCAAGGATCGATCCATTAGAATTCCAAATATGTTTCTTCCTTCAACCATTCATAACAAAGGAAACTACGTCATTTCTCTTAGCAAATTGACCAGATGGATGGGCGAGAAGGCAACTGACATGGGAGTCGATGTAATTCCTGGAACACCAGCATCTGAAGTCCTGTATTCCGACAATGGCAGTGTTGTTGGTGTTGCAACCCAAGATTTTGGAATATCGAAAAAAGGCGAGGTCAAGGAAGACAGCTTCATGAGAGGTATGGAAATTCTGGGAAAGCAAACTGTCTTTGCTGAAGGATGCAGAGGTTCTTTAACTGAAAAATTAATAGAAAAATACAACCTTAGAGATAAAAGTGACCCCCAACTTTATGGTATCGGCTTGAAAGAAGTCTGGGAAGTCGATGAAAGTCACAGACTTTTTCAACCCGGGCTTGTTCAGCACACTGTTGGCTGGCCTGTCGATTCTGAAACATACGCAGGTTCTTTCCTTTATCACATGAAACCTAACTTCATTCACGTCGGACTGGTTGTCGGTCTAAACTATAAAAATCCTTATCTCAATCCTTATGAAGAATTCCAACAGTTCAAGACTCACCCTCAGATCCGGAAATTCCTTGAAGGAGGTCAATGTGTATCTTATGGAGCAAGAGCCCTCAACTCAGGAGGATATTTCTCTATTCCTCGTCTTACCTTCCCTGGTGGACTGCTGGTAGGCTGCAGTGCTGGATTCATGAATGTTCTAAAGATCAAGGGATCTCATACTGCTATCAAATCAGGTATTGAAGCTGGAGATGCTCTATTCAAGAAACTCACCGACCCTTCCTATGAACATGACAGTTCCACTGTCATTGACAGCTATCAATCAAATATGGAAAAATCCTGGGTTTGGGAAGAGCTTCATTCTGCCCGTAACATCAAAGGATCATTCAAAAACCTCTATACTGGTACTCTTTATGGAGGATTTTATAAATTTTTCAAGGGAAAGGAACCTTTCCACTTGAGAAACTCAGGTTCAGATAGCTCGAAAACTGAGCCCGCAAGGAAGCACAAACCTATCCAATACCCCAAGCATGATAGGAAGCTCACCTTCGACCTTCTTGATAACTTAGCCAGATCAGGTACCAACCACGAACACGACCAGCCTTCTCATCTCGTCGTCAAAGCTGGCAAATAAAATTGTCCTGACAAAAGTCTTGAAAATTACGCTGCTCTCGAAGAAAGGTATACGATGCAATTTATCAAGATTCTGCCCCGCAAAAGTCTACGAATTTATTCAAGACGAGAAAGGTGAGAAAAAGTTACAGATAAATGCTCAGAACTGTCTCCACTGCAAAACTTGCTCAATCAAGATGATTGATGAGTATATTGAATGGAAAGTTCCCGAGGGCAACGGCGGACCAAAATAGTATGTTTTGTGCTACTTAGCAATCTAATGTGATCGTCACCTTTTATGCTAAAAATATCAATAATCACTATCATTAACTATCCAAGGGTTTATCTCTGCCTCCCGATCTATGAAATAGTCTTGGTAGACTCTTGTCGTTTTAGAACAGTCAGAATAGGCCTGGGTTTTTCTGACATAATGGCGATACTTTTGATCCCTGTAGTCAGCTAAAACTCTTAGTTTTTCTTTGTTGCTGTATATGGGACTGTGTCTCGACTCTACTCTAATCTTTTTGTTGGGACTTTCCAACTCCGTCTTATGCTGCTTGTTTCTGCTTCTGATCTTTCTTTCCTCCAGTATTTTTATTCTAGGTAGAATGGAAATTACAGAGAATGCTTTTTTCCAGCAAGATGATCAATGAAGTTGTTTTGCTAACTGTTTTTTTTGGCTTGAAGCACATTGCTGATCGTATGCATCATCGTGGTGCTCTTATTTCTCCTTCCTTCGCTTGTCTTTGCTATCCTTTCTTCAATACTGTTTCTCTTTCTGCTTTTGCCCTCAGTTCGATGTGCCCACTGATATTTGTTGGCAGGGTCTGTCGCCACATACTCAATGTAAATTTGCTAATTCCTAGGCTTGGAGCTGTTGCTAATCTTCTCCTCTGGTTATTCTTTTCTGGCTGTCCAGATGGTATGATACCTGCTTTTCAGTGGAGGATTGACTCCTGAATGATCCAATATGACATGTTTGGGCTTCAGTTAAGAGGTATAGTTTTTATACTTGATCGTATTTTTAATTTGCTGCTCAGAAGGTTGCCAGCCCTCCATGATGAACTTTTTCTAATAGAGGCTTCTAAATTTTTTGTAGCTTTATGAGGTCTTATCATTCATATTTTATTCAATGACTTAAATAATCAGATTTGGTGACCTTCAATGCCACTGGACTCTGTTAGCCTCGTCTGGAATCCCCTCATTTTTCTTCTAATATACGGTCCCTTATTATCCGAATATCATTTGAATATGTAATTTCCTGATGGCTGATGATGTTTATCTTTCCTTGGAGAGGGCACTAGAATCACTTAGGTTCAGTCAAAAGAGGGTTTAAATGAGGAGAGATCAGTTATTGTTCTTTTATCCTATTAATTTAAAATTATTTTTAAAGTGCCTGTAAAGCTGGCTTCTTGCAGTATGGCCTCTAAGCAAAAGAAAACATTCAATATCGTTCAAAGTCATCCTGCCAAGATCAATTCATAAGAATGACAGCAGGCTAGCAACTATATTCTTGAATATTTTGTGGTTGGCAATATAACTAACTATTGAGGGAGTGGTTATATGTCCTAATATCAATTCTGAGTTGAAGAATGTTATTGATTGAGGGTAAGGAGGGGCTGCCAAGTTATCGCTGAGGGTCCCCGATGATGTCTAGGCTTGTCAATCATAAGTGTGAGGTGAAACGTCGAGCGTATATTTATTAAATAAGGACAAGTAATCAAATGGACTTTGGTCATTACTTCATACCCCCTCCTCTATTCTACTACTATTGCCTGCCCCCTCAGAGCTGCCTGTTTAATGCCTCAGCTCATCTCTAGAACCTTTCGACGGAGCAGCAGGTGCCCCCCGTCAACAAAGATGCGCAGGATGACAACATGATAATAGTCTGCAAGGAGGACCTGATAGAGGAGGGGTATGAACAGACCAAACGATCCTGGACCGAAGAAGAGGACAGATTGCTTATGAAGCTCTGCTCTAACCCAAATATTTTGTTTGACTAGGTTTCTCAACATCTTCCTGGCAGAAATGCCAAAATGTGCTACAGCCGATTCCGAAGACTCACCAACCAATCAAAAAAGTGCTGGACAAAGTCCGAAAACGAGAAACTCAGATCCATGGTGGAAGAATTCGGGTAGAACTGGAAAGACTTCACTAAGGAATTCCCAGGTAACTATGATGTCATTCAGGGAGGAACTTCAAGCAGCTCAAGGATCACTATGAAAACTACCTCAGTCCCAACCTGGATGCCGGGGAATGGACCGTTGAGGAGGACCTGCAGCTGATCTCTTTGATCAACGAGCACGGGCAGAAGTGGAAGAGTTTGCAGTGCTTCATGCCGCACAGGAGTTGCAGCCAACTGAAGAACCGCTATTTCGGAAGGATCAAGCGTCTGAACGAGAAGAAATTGGCTTTGAGGAGTGAAGGCTCATCAAAAGCTAGCTCAGCGACTATATGATTAATTTATAATCATATATTCTTTTTAATAATTTCGGCTGGCAATTCAGCACAACAATTAACTTGCCTTATCTTATATTATATTTCAGGCTTTATCAACCCATATAGCAACTATGCTCACCCTCCTTAAAAAACTCCCGTTGTCCCTAGTAACCAGAACCCTTCTCAAACCTCGGCCCATATTCTTCAAAAATACATTCAGCTTTTCCGAGACCTCCAGAGAAATTTAGCAGAACATGAGTCTGGAGAGAATTAAAAACATAGAGAACAAATTCAAATCCCTGCAATCTCATTTTGGTCTGAGCATGCCAGAGTCAGTTGGCAAGGAATACCCCAAACCTTCAACTATTTCCTACTCCATCTAATCTTTGCGCACCTGTTCCCACAGATATCCCGAGTACCTCCTAAACTAGTTGAACAATCCTGAGAGTCAGTTTTATGAAATCATCGAGGATTCCTTCAATGGTCTTGCTTCAGCAGACAACAAAGAGTCTATCGAATTCCTCGAATTCATGGTGAAGTGGAAGATATACAGGAAGAAAGAAGACTATGAGTAAATTTTGGTGAGAAAGATATACCAAATGCAGATGGATCTCAATTAACTTTTCAAAATACTGACTTTCGTCGTCGAATTGGATAAATAGTCAAAATCCAGAAATCTGATCATGCAAGATATAGAGAATAAGATTCTTCAGCACGTGGTCGACATCGAGGTTCATTAATACTAAAGCCTATTCAAGATGCTCAACTTCATGAGAGTCTATGATCTTTCGCCTAAAATCAAGCCTGAAAAAGTACAAGAACTTAACAAGGAAATAGATGAAGATGAGGAACCTTTGTTGGACTAAGACTCATTTTTTAAGGTGGTCGAGTCAGTGTTGCTTCGGGATTTGGATAAAATGCCCATTCCTAGTTTGGCATAAATGGTGGTCCATTATGCCAATAATATCAAAGAAAATCATGAAGATATGATCAATATCCTCACCAAAACGGAACCCAGAATCCTCTAAAACATTGCCTTCTTCAACCATGACGAACTGATCGCCATCTGCTATTCATACATCAAAACTAACATCATTACCGATAGGATGATCGATTAGTTTGTCAGAAGAATCGAGCTCCTTTACTTTTAGATCAGCTGGGAAAATAAAAAAAGAATACTCAACCTGGCTGCCAGTCTGCCTCATATCAAGTGGCAAGCTGTCGTCAGCCTCAGTATATTTGAAGTCCTAAAGGGGAAAAAAGTCATTTACCGGGATGGAATCAAAGAAGTTGATGCCAGCGCAAAAGAGGTTTAGTACCAGCTCCTTCCAACGATCTACCTAGCCGCCTATGAGACTAACCTGGCTACTGAAGAGCTGATTGACAAACTTCAGAGCAAAATTCTTGAAAACATATTCAACTATTCCGCTGAGGATATCGGCCTGATAGCATGGCTCTTCACCATAACCCCTCCAGCTCTTCAGATACAAAAGTCCAATAAAAATGCTTTGTACGTCAAGCTCGAATCAATAATTCAAGGAGGTTTCAACAAGAGCAGCTTCACCCTAAAAGATATATCGATGGTTGTTTGGGCTCTCTGCAACACTGGAGGGCAGTCTAACATGGTATATAAATAAAATGCTGATTTTTGGAAAAATATCGAGTTCTATGTGCAGGACAGGATAAGCAACAAGAAAGAGGAAAGAATGTTCAACAGTTGCTGCCAAGTAATGTGGGCCTACTGCAACAATAAACCTCTCACCCTCAAAACCGTCAACATGATCATTGATCTAATCATCTAAAAGGAGGAAAACAACAGTTTGGAAGACTAAATGTTCGTCTTTTAGCTGACAACAATGACTTCTTTCTTTTACTCTCTTTAGCAGTCACTACCTCAATCTCTGAAAAACTATATAGATAAGTTGTCAATCAAGTATTTCTAGGGACTCATCTCTGATATGGGGTACATTGAGATCATGAAGATGTTGAAATATATCACAAGGGACAAGAATAGCAATCTCAAGACCGATAAGTTGACTGTTGAACATTGGGATAAAATTATTGATCAATTTGCTTTTGATGCTGAAAGAGTAGATTATACCTCCATCATGGGTGTTGTTGGCTATGCCATTATGTCTCCTCAGGGTCAAAAAACAAATCCCAAGGTAATTGAACTAGTCAAAAGGTTGATGGCTAGGAAGGCCAAACTGTAGCAGTTAAAGGCCCAGACCTCAGAGACGGCCTGATTGCTACATCCAGTATTTGCTTATTATTTGACCACTTATAAATGGTGTATTTAAAGTCAAAATTTATAATTTTTCTATTTCGAACATCGAATGATAAACTAACAGGAAGTTCTTAAGTACATCAACCTCGCTAGATAATACCCCAAGTACTATGTAGCTCTAGTAGAGGAGCAACTTAATGCCTTTATTGATAAAACAAACCTCCAGCTCCACCCTGAAATCATCTATGAAACACTAGAAGGAAAATAAGCCTGGATCGAAGCTAGATAGTTCCTCATGAATCAGACACCCCTCAGACCCTTTGATAGGCACCCAGGACTGCTCAGTGCTGCCCAAGACCATGTCAAGGATATCATGCAAACTAACAACACTGGTCATCAGGGTTCCGATGGCTCGACCTTTATTGATCGTATTCAGAGGTATTGCCGAAAAGGAAAAGGTAGTATGATTGAATTGTTGGGAACAACTTACCTGGCTGAAGATAAAAATTGTATAGAACTTGCACTGCTAAACTTGATCATTGATGATGGGGTAGCCAACAGAGGGCACAGAAAGGCATTGTTCAACAAGGAGTACAGGCACATCGGAGCTGCCTTCTCAACAACAGCCGATAAGATATTCTCAGTCATCGCAATGTCCCAAGCGGACCTCTAGCTCATCAAGTAGATTCCTCCAAGCATTGCCACCTCCACCTCTCACCTTCAGTCCACCTACCACTTCAGCAATGAGGTACCAGAATTTGCATATGTACAACCTTCGAGGGAAAATTCTGTTCTTCAACCTGAGAGAGATAGAGAGTCAAGAGTCAGCAAAAAATCAGTTGCTTCTCATCAGAATGATCAAGTCTGGACTCTTAAGAATGTTGTGAACACCGAACAAAGGGTAGCTGCTTCCAAGAAAACCTTGACATCCAAGCAAAGTATTCCTCCTACCTCCATGCAGCCTTAGCCTTCTATTTTCAACGAGTTCGAAATCCCTCCTCAGGCCAAATCAAAAACCTCAATCGCAAATGAATAGGTCTCCAGTCAAAAGCCTGTCAGGGACTACAAATAAAACAGGCCTTCAAAAAAAATAAATACAAACACCAGTCATGTCAAGGATAGCTCCATCAAATCATCTCAGCAATCGATTAAAAGCTAGGCAAAAGACAAGAAATTTACTGATTCATCCAACACATATGGATTGTCTTCAAATGTATAGGAGTTCAAGGCAAAAAGTTCCCTTAATTCTCCTTTTTTGAAGACCCACAATAGCGGATTCAGTTCGACTTCAGGCAACAAGAAGGTGGTAGAAAAGAAGGAAACCATGAGGACCTGGAACGAAGATGACTTTTTGGTTAAGGAGGTCACCACTGTGGTCAAATACGACGATGGAAGCATGTAGGACTGGGTGGAGAAGCACAGCGTTCTCAAGGGGAGCGTTCTTAATGAAGGGTCAATATGATAGGTTATCTCTTATTATTTTTATAAGGATCATGACTCAGGTGTAGGTCAACTCCTCAGATGTCATCAAACTAATTCTTCAATTTCTCAAGTAGAACAACCTTAACGAGTCTTTCTAGGTCCTTCAGAGAGAATCAAAAATCTCCCTGAACATCGTCAACACTAAACAATTCATCAACGCAATCATGTAATCGCGTTGGGATGCTGTCCTAACGATCCTCAATTCTCTCATGCTCAACTAAGAGTATCCATCTGTCTATATAGGCATTTGTTCAATTTGTACTAGCTAATGATCGATGACCTAATCGAACATGACCGCTTCCAGGCTGCTGAGCATGTCATCAGGCATTTTCTCAACAAAAACATCAACAACTACAGGGAAAAAACAATGAGGATGTAGTACATCATCTAGCACCCTGAAGAAAAAGCTATGCACAAGAAGGTGGTAACTGAGCACAGAAAGCAAGAAGTCATCAAGCAGTGTCTTTTCGACGTTCATTAAGATATTGAACCAAACCGTCTGATGAAGTTACTGACCCAGGCCGTCAAGTATCAGAGCAACTAAGGAGTCATCAAACCAAACATAAAACTCAACCTTTTTGAAGGTAAGCAGCATGTGGTCAAAGTCGAGCAATAGATCATAATCAAATCCATAGAAAAGGTGGTAAAATACACTGAAGATGCCAGCATCAACGCTATTGCCTTATCTTGGAGCTAAGAGCTGCTGGCGTTGGCTGGAAATGATGGTCTTATCGAACTGTACAACACTATAGACTACTCATACCACACTGGTGTCAAATTCCAAGCAGAAGGCATTGCCCTATTCCATGACCACCCTGTCACTCTAATGGAGTTCAACCATTCAGATTAAATGCTGGTCTCAGCTGACACTAAAAATCTCCTTAAGATATGGAACCTCTAGAATGGAAAATTATTGAGAAAAATACAGATAGAGCATGGAGTCAGCTGTTTAGCTTGGGGAATGGATCCCTCACACCTGGCTGTTGGCTATCAGGAGATCAAATTATACGGTGTTCGTTCTTGTATGGTATTGAAGGAGTACCACGTGTCTTCAGGAGGAGACTATCTCAACAAAATATTTATCAGTGATAACAAAATATATGCGATTACTAACGGGGGTTTGGTAAAGATATTCAACTACGGAACCCAGGAGGAACTGATAGTTACGAATTTGAGACAAACGGTCCTAAATGTTGTGCCTTTGTACACTGGAAAGGGAGGTAACATCCTTGATAGGCTGTTGATCATGACTCCTAAGAGAGTATACGAGCTCAACCAGGCAGGAGAGGAAGAACAACGTTTCAAGATATAGACAGGATAGTTAGTCAATGGCTGCTGTGTGGGTGAGTATCTCTATGAGTTTATCAGAGTCGATGAGAAGGGCGTCAAGTTAAATGTGGTTTCTAGATCAACTTCCAAAAACGTTTACTACTGTGCCCTTGACCATGAAATAGTGTTAAGCTGCATGCTAAGGAGGAAGAATTTGATGATCGCCTATGACTCGGGTCATAGTCTAAATTTTTGGAGGGAGGTGAATTGAGATAAGCTTTGATGTGTTGATGAGAATGTTGTATAATTAATTATTTAACTCAAAAAGGAAAGAATTTGGTTTATGTTAATGTTGATGGCATGAGGTGCGCAGGGATGGGGGGGAAACAGGCTGAGCGCATTTTTGACTTAAGGCCTTTTTTGGAGAACTTTTGATCAGATAATAATTGTATTAAGATGTAATAAGAACTCCCAAAGACCACCAGTGCACAATAGAATTTCTACATCATGGGACGACGCTGCAATTTGAAAAGCAGCTACTCGGTTTAGACGAAATCCAAGGAGGCCTTTGAAAAAAATGAAGTCATTAATTTTCTCTCGGTCGGTTAATCCAACAACATTCGCAAGGTTTTCAAGATGAAATTAGACAATAAGATAATCACTTTTGAGGACATCCTGACCATTTGCCTATAAAACCCTACAAATTTTCAAGATACATGCCCTCTCAACAATTCCCAAAAACAGTCCAACGATCCCAACGAAGAGGAGGAGAAGGCTCGCAACAAGAAGTTAGTTCTTTTTAAGGACAATATCTTCAGTAGCACCCTTGAGAGAGGGAAGGGAGACAAAAAAAACATTGTCAAAAATGTTGTAAATGCCTACATGCGCTATCTCAAAAAATTCAAAGACTAGGGCAGAGATGTTGATCAGCACCTCACTCTCCTGAACACCCTCATCGATTAAAAAAAATACAACAACCAGCTCATAATTTCGATTGTCAAATAGGAAAGGTCGAGAGATGTCTTCAAACTATTTCTTTCAGTCGAGGCCGGCAACTGGTTGGCAAGGTCCAAAATACGTAACAAGCAGACCTACCAGGAGGCCTTGAGGATTTATGAGAGATTATGCGACAGGGAGGAGGGATACGAATAAGGTCAACCCCAAAAAAACACTTAGAAGAATACCCCACCACAATAAAAAAACAGCAGTAATAACTCCTTATCAATTTTCCAGGATTTGGGCAACCATGACCTGGAAGATGAGATTATGAAGTTCAAATGATTGTTTTTTATTTGTTGGATGTTATGTTCCCTCGCAGAAGAACTTCATTTATAAGCTCTATATATCATGCTTAGAAAAATATCGACCAAGCCCCTGACCAACGATTAAAAACCTAAAAAATTATAACTCAAGCACAGCGATAATGAATACTACCTTCCTCACCCCCAAGCAAGAACAAAAGCGCAAGGGCCAGAGCCATCCTTCGATCGATAAAAAGATAAACTTCTGCTCAAGTACCAACGAAAAAGCTCAAGAACAGGCCCCATGCGTACCTACTCAACTACCAACTTCAAAAATGATGTCAATAACATGTCAAAATAATGTGACCCGCCCAACATCACCAGGAGTAATAACGCAAAAAAAGTCTAAACCCGCAAAATCAGGTATCACTCTGACGTGGAAACACCCAAAAAAGCACTTTCTAAAAGTGCCTTTAAACTACAGCTGAATAGTACCAAAAAAGATGGAGGAAGTAAACGGCTGAATCTCAAAATTTAGACCCCTACCACTAAAAAAAGCTAGAAAATCAACCTCCGTTCGATGCACTTCGATACCTACTATAACAATTAAGGCCCACCAGTCGAATCCAAGACAACTCGGGGCATGCGAAGACCATAGTCGAGCAACTCACAAACTCTGAGCAATAGCTAGTTCGGTTTGGTCCTGAACCGCTGCAAGAAGTTGATAGAAGACTACCAGGATCAACTGTCATCGGTCAGACGAGAAAACAGATACCTGCAGGAGTAGAACAGTAGACTGAGAGGGATGTGTAGTTCAGAGAGTAAAAGGAGCAACTGATTTTAATATTGATGAAGATATCATCAGATATCATGAGTAGTATGGATGGTAACAACTAATTAATGATAAAAAACAGTTGACTTCAGAGGGAAATGCCGGTCTTGAAGACCGCTCCCCCATCAAGCTGTAACTGCTCCTTTTCCTCCACTAAAAAAGGATGCTGCAAAGCCTGGGCTGCAGTGATCCTGTTCTTAGGGTCCTTGCTGAGCATTCTCAGCAAAAGATCTCTGCCTTGCTCGTCCAAAGATTTGAAATTATCACTGTTTGTGTCGATATCACATTCACAATTTTTTTTAATGACCTCTCGTACCTCCTTGCCCTCGAAGACAGGTTTCTTGAAGAGACTAGATAAGAAAAGAGATACAGAATATGGAAGATGACACCGAGGGAGAAGACGTCGCAGGCACAAGTGTACGTCTGGACGGGATCTGATGATTTTATCTTGAGAACTTCAGGTGCCACATATCCTGGAGTTCCACATCTGGTGTAAAGATATTTGGGACTGCTGAGGTACTCAGCTAGACCTAAGTCGACAATGACAGGGATGACTCTGTTACTCCTGACCTCATCTCTCTTGACCATGATATTCTCCAGCTTCAGGTCTCTGTGCATGATTCCCCGCTCATGAAGGTAGGCAACTCCTTCGAGTAGGTTCACCATGATGGCCTTGGCCTGCTCAACACCGGGAAACCCACACTTTTGCAAATATCCATAAAGAGATAGAGGATATAGTTCCAGTATGACATAAGTGGAGTTTTATGTTTCAAAGACGGAGTAGAGTTGGCAAATGTTCTTGTGGTTGACCTCAGTCAATATTTTGAACTCTTTCATGAAGGATATCTGAGTAAGGAGAGCAATACCTTCCCATTGCCGTTGTCCTGACCGAAGTAGACTGAACGTTTAAAGCTCTTGATGGCCACCTCTCTTCCGTTGGCCAGATTGACTGCGTTGTAGACACAGGCAGTCATACCCTTCCCTATTTTCTTGTTTGCCTTGAAAGAAGAGTGAAAACCGAGCTGAACGATGAATTTTCGGCCTAGAATTCTGCCGAATTTCTAAAGGTCTCCTCTATGTTCCGACATTACTTCTAGATGCTTCACTTGCTCCTCCGAATCCTTGGGTAAAAACCTGATTCCGCATATTTAACCCACTTTATTGGGAATCTACATGAGGGCAACCTTACCGAGCTGAGCTTCCGGAGCATTTAGAATTGATGCTCATAATCGCACTTGAGGATGGAAAGCACTTCAGTTTTATCAGGAGTTAGCTGAAGGACGTAGTTGTCGATAACCTGAAGCAAAACCTCCTGACGAGGACTCTAGTGTTGCATCGTTTAGTTTTATGAGGAAGGTCTGACTATAAATAGGTTGACCTCGGCCTCAACACTTCTGAGTGCTAGATTTTATAGCAGCTCCTTAGGGATGTCTGCGCATGGAAAGATAGCAGGGGGTATACTGTTCATGATCCTGAGTGAGATTTGTTTTAATATTAATTTATTATTGAAGGCAGCATCAACCCACTTATCCCTTCATTTTTCATCTCTGTAGCTCCAAACTAACAGGAGCCCGTCTATCTCATCCTCTGCTGTCCGCTCTGAATCAGAACAGTCATATTAGTGACTTTTCAGTAACTTAAGAGAGTATATAAGTTCTATCAGGTGACAAATTCAAAAACATAAATCATCAAACATCGTCCCCTTCCATATAAAGTCTTATATAGTCAGCTTGCTACTTCCCTTGGCCGCTAGTCAAGACAAACAGCCTCATTGCTCAGCATTTCTTGATGCTGGCCATGATGTTGTTGAGTGAGGTGGGGCAGCGGTTGGGTGAGGCCTTGGCGGTCTTCATCGATTTGCTCAATCCGGAACGCATTGTGATCGGAAGCATTTATCAGCGTTGTGAACGATTTA
>Ga0210011_1002450_pt1 | contig 15337 bp, 13 predicted proteins | sample CryGeymeta201502_FD_183972 | JGI IMG/M metagenome (GOLD analysis project Ga0210011, IMG submission 183972) | Groundwater microbial communities from Crystal Geyser aquifers in Utah, USA - Crystal Geyser metaG 2015-02 (SPAdes) (version 2) | ecosystem: Environmental > Aquatic > Deep subsurface >...
AAAAGTGGAGAAAAAATATTAAAAATAAGCACCCGATTTGGGTGCTTTTGTTTTGAGGAAAGAATTTATGCTCTAAACCCAAGTGCAAAAATATTCCTCGAAGATAAATCGAATAGAATTACGGAAGTAATTCTGTCGAGATAAATGAAACATTTCCGCTTTGCTGAGGGCTATATTGGTTTCGCCACAATTCGTAACGAACCAAATAGTTTCTCCAACACGCGATAGTGCTTTTTTGAAGTTCCGAACAGGAATCTGTATGTCTTTCTGACTTCTATCTTCAAAAATACACTTACATGAGTAATTTGACTCATGTACATCACTATGCTGAATTTCAGGTTCGAAGATAATGCTCTTCAATTTCCTTGCCTCTACAACTGTTGATGGTTGTTTACCACCAACTTCTCCATTTTGTTCCATATTTTCTCTCCTAAAAAATCTTTCATTATATCTCCTGCAAACCATCCTTGGTCACAAGTCAAGATTATAACAAAGTTATTTCTTTATATTCAATATAAAGAAAATGTCAAAACTTTACAAAAACAAAAAAACTCATACACTCATTCTCAATTTTACATTTTTCAATCTTCAATTACCTATGCGCTGTCCAAAATGTAAAAATCTTGATACTAAAGTAATCGACTCTCGGATGACCGAGGATGGTCAGTCCATACGTCGCAGGCGTGAATGCGAAAAATGTGAAGCTCGTTTCACGACTTTCGAACGTCTCGAATTTATTAATTTTCTCGTAACAAAATTCGATGGAGAAAAAGAACTCTATGACCGTACCAAAGTACACCGAAGTATTCTTATGGCATTTAGTAGACGAAGTATGGATCATAATCAGATCGAACAGATGATCAATGAACTTGAAAATGAATGGGCATCGAACAAAAAAGGAATCACTTCTAAGCGTATCGGGAAAGATATACTCCATAGACTCAAAGACATCGATGATGTTGCCTACATACGATTCGCCTCCGTTTATCATAACTTCGATACCGCTCAGGATTTTGTGAATTTTATTAAAAGTGAGATAGAATAATATTATGTTTACTATAATAGATCTCAACTACGCTCGCTGTCCTCTTCCTTTTTTATCGAACGAATTGACGGAGAAGATTTCTGAAACTGTGGCGAAAGGTAAAAAAAGCCTGCTTTTTTTTAATCGTCGCGGATCCGCTCGCACACTCATTTGTCGTGACTGTGGATACCAGTTTTTTTGCGAGCATTGTGACCTCGCTATGATTGTCCATACTTCCCCGACTCAGAAACTCCTTTGTCATCACTGTAGTATGGAATATCCTATGCCACATAGCTGCCCGAAATGTCATGGAACTAACCTGAACAGTGTAGGATTCGGGATACAGAAAGTAGAAGAAAATCTCGAAAAACTTTTTCCAAATATCCGCGTTGCCCGTATAGATTCGGATAAAAAACGTTCGGAAGGAATACAGTTTCAGGAAATATCCGAAGCACAAATACTTCTCTCCACGGAACTCGGAAATACTATCGCTTTGGACGACATAGAACTCGTGGTTTTTCTCCTCCTCGAGTCAGAAATAGCTGTTCCGGAGTACGATATAGAAGAGAAAATCTATACCAATATCGTCTATAATGCCCGAAAAGGTTCGGATATTTTTATACAGACTTTTGCTCCAAAGTCGGATCTTGTCCGAAATATCACCGAATGAAATTATCGAGATTTTCTCATACATACACTTGAAGAGCGTAAGACTTTTTCCTATCCGCCATACAAGGAACTCGTCCATATCTGGGTGCGGGACCAGAATAAAGAACGAATCAAGGATATCATCTATAAACTCAAGAATAAACTTGAGACACTAAAGACTTCCGATATAGAACTTTATTTCGATAAGGAACTCTTTACGAAGCGTAACAACGAGTACGGACAAAAAATAGTTCTCAAAGGCGGAAATCTTTCACCTCTTCTCGAAACTATCGAAAAAGAGATATTCCGAAATCGCGGAGTAAGTCTAGAAAGAAAGTAAAATATTATTTAACAGTTCCTCTATAGAGTGTTCCATTTATTGGAGTGCTCTTTTTTTGTTCGGGATGAACTTGTGGTTCCTGTTTCATTGCCGGTATCTTTTTCTCTTGTGTGCGGTTCACAGGATTTCTGCGGTTTTTCTGTCGTTCTCCTCATTTTTTCTCTGAATTTTTATTTTGTTTTGTCGGGACTTCTTTTATTTCTGGTATGTTTATTTCCTGCTTCATGGGAGGTTTTGGTCCGGTACGAACTCTCGCTTCCCGAGTCGGGCGATACTCAATCTTTTTACGAAGAGAGCGGAGAAATTCAACTTTATCTCCAGCAAGCTTTTGGATGAGAGATGAGAGTCCTTTTTCATAGGGTGCAAGAACTCCAAGAAGTTTATTATTTTGTCCCAAGTACCGGAGCAGACAGGTGAAATCACCATCCCCAGAAACGATGAGAGCCTGATCGTACCGGTCGTAGTCAATCATAGCCTGGAGAATAAGCTCCGCGTCGATATTTCCTTTTACTTCCCCTGATTCCATTGTGAGAACTTCTTTGAAAACCACGACAAATCAGGATTTCTGGAGCATAAGATAGAGATCCTGATTTCCGAGCATAAAGCCGAGAAATACGTAAGCGACTTCCACTCCCGCTTCTTCTCTCAAATATTCACGAAAACGCTTCCAGTCAATCTTCCAACCAAGTTTATAAAGTCAGGAATTGAGGTTTTGTGCATCGATGAACGCATAGTTTTGCTGCATAGGTTTTTTTTATTAAAAAGTTCCTATTATTATAGACCTTTCTCTCAGAATGTAAAATAATTCGATTTTTTGCAAAAAGACACGGAGTGTGATAAGATTGAAAACAATTACAATTTAATTACTTGAATATGAATATTGAATGGCAACAGAGGATTATAAATTCCGATAAAAAATCGGAACAAGATAGTGCAGAGAAACTCGCTATTGATTTTATTCAATCGCAGGAAAAAGCCGGTATGTCACCTGACAGACTCAATAAACTCATAAATGCCATTACGAAAATATTGGAAGAAAAACAACATCATGAAATAGTCATTCAGCAAGAATGCGAGAAAGCGTTGAATGAACTAAAATGAGAAACGGGTCTAGAGATAGTTCTTTGAGCACTAAAACAAGACTATGACAAGAAATCTTCCTATGTTAAATCTAAGGCAATAAATTTAACAACGGGTACCATAGCAGAAATCAATGCTTTAACCTCTACCAAAGATAAGATTGTAAAATATAACAAGGATACGGGGAATGAAGCTGTTCTCATCAAGGATTTCGAAAAAGAACTCAGTACAAAAGACATAGCTGATGTTAATTCTTTGGGTTTTGCTAACTATCTCTTACATCTTCATGATGAAAATAATCTGAATTCAATGAAACTCGGAGCAGTTCTCGGTGGATATCCCGTAGGAAAACAAAAACTTCAGGACCTTGCTATCCTTTGGGGACTTGATAATCCAGACAGAGGGACATTGAATACCAATGTACAAAAAAAACTTAAGGACACCGATCCTGAAGTTCTTGAAACTATGCAGAAAATCCTTTCCAAGGAACTCAGTGAATATCGTGACGAATCAAAAAATAAGGACAAGCATACTAAAAACGATTCCAAAAGAAAATCTCCGCTTAAATAAAAAAATCCCCCGAAATTCGGGGGATTTTTTAAAAAACCGTTTGATTCTTATGTTGTTTCAGTCCACTGGAATCCTTGTGAATAATCAATCTCGAGCTCGTCTATTTTCTCTTGAATAGCTTCTGAACTTACAAATTCAGCAACGACCTTAAGTCCAAGTTTATGAGCAGTATGAGTTATTCCTTCTACGATAGAATAGTGGGAAATATTCGTATCAATATCTTTTATAAAAAGTCCATCTATTTTAATATAACGGAAGTTCTTCAGATGTTTTTTCAGTTGTGTAATACGCTCCCATCCTGAATTCTTGACACCGAAGTCATCGATGGAGAATTCACAACCCATTTCATCGAGTTCCACAAGTTTCTGTATATATCCAGCATCGATATTAATAACATCTTCTGTAATCTCTATACATATTCGAGAGGCATTTATATTATTTTCCTCAAGCAATTCCTGGAAATTACTTATGAAATCAATATCCCGAAGATTCTCCTCTGTTACATTGACGGAATACTGATTCTCATTTGTTTGTGCTATCTGGAATGTCTTTTCCAATACTTCTCGTGTAAGCTCTGGAAGGAGTCCATGTTTTTTCGCAACTTCAATAAATTCTCCGGGGGAAAGTCATAGGACGCGCATGAGCGATTCGTATTTCTTCCTTGGATTATTCGGATTACGATTATCGCGAATCAACTGGAAATAAGCAGTAACCTCTCTATTTTTCAGAGATGTATTGAGTGTATTCTGCACAAAAAGCTCTCTTTGAATTCTTGTTTCTGCTATTCCATCTTCGTAAATCTGATATTGACCAATTCCTTTTCTCCATGCTTCCCTGAGAGCTGTATGAGCTTTATCATACGTTCTTGTTCCGTCTAGTTTAACAATACCGATTGTCGGAGTAACATAAGCAATTCCATTTTCATCCGAACCAACTGAAATCTTCATTATCTTATCGATAAGATGTTTTGCAATCATTTCTATTCCTCCCCATCTCATACTATCATCTATAATGATACCGAATTCAGGTCATCCTGTTCTATATATATTCCCTAGTTCCAACGCTTTTAGCATCTCAGCAATCTTCTTAATGAGAATATCTCACTCATCGAACCCAAATCCATCACTGATATCGGTAACCTGATCGAATTTAAGAAGAAGAAGAGCTCATTTATCAACCGTCTCCATTTTTTTTATATCATTCAAAAGTTGAGTCTTATTTGGAAGATCCGTGAGAACATCATAAAACGCTAATCTTTCAAGATTCGTTCTTGATTGCTGAAGAAGGGTATTATTATGATTTATCGTGATAAGATTTCAGAAACTAATTTTTATCAGATCTTTTTGGGTAGAAAATATCTTATCTATGATTCTTTCAACTACTGATGGATAGCTAATGGTGATAAAAACCCCTCAATCAAGAGGTATGCTCTTCTTTTGAAAACCACGTCTTCAGAAGGCAACCGGACATTTTTCCATTTTTATTATGGAAGATATCCTACAGGACTTACATTCAGTACGATTATGAGAGACATCATTTCTTTTGCAACTTTTACAATCTCCAAGTACTTTAATAGTACAAAGATTATAGAAAAGAACTTTTGCTATTTTTTCTCCGAGCAAACTATTGATTCCATCTTGCATAAGAATATCACCTCACAGGTTCATGGAAGCAATAATCTCTTCTAGTTCGGATTTTATAGACAAAACAGAATTTCTCTGAAAACGTTCCATAGTTTTTTGAAACACGAATTCTCAGGACTTTTCCAACTCTTCATTAGTATGAACCGATTTTCCATATCGATTTATCTCATCTAGATAACCAAGAGCGATGAGAAAATCCTTCTCATCTCAGATATTGTTAGAGTTCTTGTTAATATCAGTAAATCCTGCACTCAAATCTCTATAACGACTAAAGCATATCTGTGCATTTTCTACATATTCTTTATTGGAGCACTCGATATAAAAAAGAGCCAAAGAAAGATACAGTTTGGAATAATTGAGAACGGAATGAGAAACCTCTTTTTCCTTCAAGGAAGCATACATCTGCTCTACGAGCGGGAGAAATTGAAGATACTGGAGAGGTTGTATACGGGATCGAAATCTTCTTATAATTAGAGCGATGATCTTCGTCCCCCACTCCTCGTATTTTTCATAAAAAAGTTTGTTTGATTGATTTTGATTACTCAAAAAGAAAGACATTAATTTTTCAAGAGACGATTCTTTTATATCATCACTATAAAGAATAAGATAATGGAGTGCTTCTATTTGAAACTCGTTCTGGATACCATTACAATTAATATCTACAAATATTTCTTCAATCCCTTCCAATTTTTTATTCCCCGCATAATTGTAGATATAGATAATATCCTTGAGTGGTTTCATTTTTTTTGCACGGAGTTCGGGAGAATCATACTTTTGTATTTTTCCTATCTCACTAATACTTATAAGTTGTCTCAGAGCATTGTTTCAGAGACCGACAATTTCAGAAATCTCTTTTTCTTTTCTGTAATTTTCTCCATTTTTATTCTCCTGTCAGAAATCAACTTCTTCCTGAATAGCAAGTCATTCTATTTGTTCTTCATGTATATGTGCATCTATTTCATTTATCTGGGAAATAGTTCCTCCTATCAGAGCCTTATGCGCAAAATTCCCCTGAACCTTTCAAGAAAGATTACTCAATTTTTTTCATATGATATGATTTCTAATAATCTCCGGATGAAGCTGTCGTCTCAAATTGTTAATATTCGTTCGAATAATTATACCGAGTTCAAAAGATATTTGACTCTCCTCAAAATTCCCCATATGAATAAGAGCAAGTTTGTTGATTGTTTCACCAAGCTGCATACAATAATTCAGTTCTTGAGCAAGCTGTTCTGACAGATTTTTTGACGTCCATCCCGGTATATTTCCGATTATTTTCAATACTTTTGCAGTAGAATCAGCAAAAAGCGTGTTAATATTCTTGAAATAATCGATATAGATATCTTTAACGAGATCGAAATCCTGGTTCATTCAGAGGAGGAAAAGATGGAAATCAATACTATCATATTGATCAATGTGCGGCTTGATTTGGTCATTTTTCTTCTCGATATACGTAATAATCGCATTCCGTACGGATGGATGATTTCTAAGAAGCGAAAGGATGTTGTCAGGGAAAGCTATGTTTTCAGAAAAATACTTCTGTTTCAGATCATCGAAAAACGGGAAAAAAATCTTCTCGACAATCTCTTCATTGAAGGAGATGTATACTCATTCTGTTTCCCCTTCGAGAAAACGGATAAGTGCTTTGAAATCTATTTTACCACTTTGGAGAAGAATATTTTCTATAGAAAAACTGGTTGATTCAACAATTTTATCAGAATCTTCTCACTCCCCTTCTTCTCATAAAAGAGGGATGTTGCATTTTAATGATGTATTTTCTTGTTGCATGTTTTGTTTTCTTAGTGCAGATGAATGACTGCATTTTATGGAGAGTCATACAAAAAGCAAAATTTTTTAGAAAAAATCTTATATTTCCATCTAAAATAACAGTTTATCAAGATTCTTCATTAGAATACTTGACTTGTAATAAATATAGTTTATTCTATACTTAGTTTTTAGGAGCTATCCCAAAAACAAAAACAAATATTTTTTAATCTTTTTGGCTTATGTCATTCGGACACTAAAAAACCTTAAGGACGTTCCGTCCTCCAATATTCTCTTTTTTAAATAGGGCCAGACTCTATTCTACGCACTGAATTCAGTATTCAGTGGAATCCTACCGATATACGGTAGGATTTTTTTTAATAACCGAGTTATAAGTCTGTTTGACTTTATGAATGGAATCTTTAAGATGACGGACAAGAAAATAAATCTCACGCCTTGTATAAGTGCCGAATATAAAACCAAGGCTCAACGACCAAAAAACAGCAAGATGAACAATAACAGTTCTATCCGGATGAGGAACTGGAAAGAAGGACTGGAAGAATATCTAAAAACTCTTCGTAGATAAAACCGTCTATACTACATAACCGCAAGGAATAAACGAATGAAAATCTCCATCGCCTTCTCATGACCCGCTGGAAGCGGAATCAATACCTGCGGAACCGTACTAGGAAATATCCTTTCTGAGTACGGTTATTTCGTCTATGGAGATAAACAATATTCTTCGCTCATCAAAGGCGGAAACAATCTCTTTGTCCTGTATATCTCGGACACCCACCATTTCATCAGTCGGAAAATAGACCATTTTATCCATTTCGATGCGCTCGCTCGCGAAAAAAACAGTCAAATATATAATTTCGATACAGAATACTTTATCGATAAAAAAGAATATAAAAACCAGAATACTTTCGCTCTCGGACTCGCAGCGAAGATACTTTGAATAGACAAGGAAGTGATAGAAAATATTTTTCTGAAAAAGCTTCCAGAAGCGGTACGGGAAGATAATCGTATTGCTTTATCTCAAGGATTCGATTCTGTTTCGCAGTCTATCTTGAATTTGAAACCTCTCTCAGAACCGAAGAAATTCTACTTCGGAAATGAAGCGGTAAGTCTCGGGGCAATGGATTCCGGACTCGAGTTCTATTCCGCCTATCCGATGACTCCGGCAAGCTCTCTCATCGATGTGATTTCTGAAGATCCTCGTGTGACATTTTTTCAATGAGAAGATGAAATAGCGGTCGCTATGTCTATGCTCGGTGCGAAATTCGCAGGAAAACGATCTATGTGTGGAACCTCTGGAGGAGGATTTGCGCTTATGTCCGAGAGTATCAGTTTCTCGAACCAAGCGGAACTCGGCGGAGTCTATGTCCTCTCACAACGAGCCGGACCATCGACCGGAACTCCGACATTTACCGGACAATCGGACCTGAATTACGCACTCAATGCGAGCTTCGGAGATACTTTTCCTATTGTGTTCGCACCGTACACATTCGAAAACGGATACAACCTCATAGGAAAAGCGCTCAATTGGAGCGATATCTACCAACATCCGGTTATTTTTCTCGTGGACAAATCATTTTCCGAGGGATATATGTCTGTGGACACAACTCATTTACAAGCAGAATCGATTCAGAAATGAAAACTCGAGAATAATCCCGCTCCCGATTTCGCAAGATACACAGAACAATCAGACGGAATCAGTCCGTACAGCGTTCCCGGAACGCCCAACGGCGAATTCATCGCCACTTCCTACGAACACGATATCTACGGAAAAGAAACCGAAGATAATGAAACTAAAATGCAAATGGAGGCGAAGCGATTCCGGAAAATGGAGACCTTCGTACGAGATGAATTTAAAAACACCCCACTGACAAGGGGGGAAGAGCAGAGCGAAGGGGGGTTAAACAAAGATTTCATTTCGACTGGATACGATATCATCAATCCTGATGCGAAGAAATTTTTTATCACCTACGGAATCAATTTCTACGCACTTCAGGGGTTTATCCACGACCATAGAGAAGACAACTGGGGAATTATCGTATTGAAAGTTATTCAACCACTCGATCTCCGACTGAAGGATTTCCTTGAATCCAAGAGTAAAGATATCGAGAAACTCGTATTCGTAGAACAGAACTATTCTGGACAACTCGAAACCTATCTCTCGCCTCGCCTCGGACTTTACAAAGACACTTGGCAATGAAAAGTTTCTCATTTACGGTCTACTAGTCTCTATCCCATCTTCGAAGAAAATATATGCGAAAAGGTCTAAATCTCATACAGTGGTGCCCCGGATGTGGAGATTTCCTCATCCTCGGAGCCATCCGAAAAGCTCTGCAGGAACTCGAAATCCCGAAGGAGGATATTGTTATTGTGAGCGGTGTTGGATGTAGTGGGAAGATTTCCCAATACATCGATGGTTATGCAGCAGAAACCCTCCATGGACGAGCGATACCGTTCGCCATCGGGGTCAAGCTCGCAAATCCGAAAACCCACGTAATCTGCATCGGATGAGACGGAGACGGATACGGAATCGGTCTCTGACATTTTCTCCATGCCTGCCGGCGTAACAATCCTATTACCTATCTCGTGCTCGACAACGAGAACTATGCTCTCACAACCGGACAGGCTTCATCGACCACTCCGCTCAGTGCCAAAACCAGAACTACGACCAGCGGAAACACCACTCCCCCATTTAATCCCGTCGAGCTCGCAAAATCCGCCGGATGTCAGTTCTCACGAGAAGCGACCGATTCGAATATAGCAGAACTCAAAGAACTCATCAAAGAAGCGATTCTCTTCGATTGATTCGCTCATATCAACATCAAACAGAAGTGTCCGAGTTGGAAGAGGTGGTAAAACTCAAACAAATTGCTCGAAGCTCGCCTGTTGGCGAGCAAGCTAATACCAAAAACAAAGTTTATGACAAAAACCCCGAAAAAAACTTCAAAATTTGATTTTTATTTATATTTATATATACTGGAAGTAACATATTTAAATTACTTGCAGTATATGGATATACTATTTCAACTACTCAGTTCAAAAAATACTATTTTTACTTTTGATGAGCTATTATCTATTTTTTGAAGTACCAATACTCAGACGTTCAAAAATAAATTATCGTATTATATAAAAAAATGAATTCTAGAAAGAGTTACCAGATGAATATATTCATTGAAAAACAAGGAAATCAATAAGTTTGAGCTCACAAATAAAATATATTCACCTAGTTATATCTCATTCTTCTCAGCACTCTATCACCACTGAATTATTTTCCAATATGAAAATGATGTCTATCTCGCCTACAAGAAATCAGATACCAGGAAAATACTTGATTTCGATATCAAACTCAAATGTGTTAAAAAGGATATTTTATTCAATCCTACAGGGATAATAAATAACGGAATTTACTCTCTCGCATGACCAGAAAGAGCTTTCTTGGATACGATTTATATTTACTGAGATATACACTTTGATAATATTTCAAAGCTTGATTATCAAACACTCTTAGAGCTATTACCTATATACAAAAATGCAAATCTTGAGAAAAAAGTAAAAACCTATTTCATAAAATGATAAACGATGAATGCAATGATAGCAAGACTCGATAAACAAACGCATAAAGTGATGCTTATGTCTCTTTTACTTGATATCTCGAAAAATGAGATATTAAAAAAATCACTCGTCTTTAAATGATGAACTGCCCTATTTTTACTCTATCATCTCGATAGATTTTCAACAGATTTAGATTTTGATCTCATTGGAGATATCTCAAAAGAGGCAATTCTGAGTGAAGTTATCAAGATTGCATCAAAGTATGGAAATGTGACAGATAGCTTCATAAAAAGAAATACTATTTTTGCCATCGTATCCTACGGGGATATAGACCATAACATAAAAATTGAGATATCCACAAGAGGGGTTTCATGAAAATATGCTCTAAAAAATATCATATGAATAACACTACCGGTTCTGGATATTGAGTTTATAACTGCAAACAAATTTCTTGCCTTAACTATGAGGGATAAAATCGCCAACAGGGATATCTATGATATTCATTTTATCTTAAAAAATCATTTCGGTGTCGACCGCCAACATATCGAGAATATTTCTCTCAAGAGTTTTGAAGAATATATTCGATATATGATAGAATTTTTAGAGAAACTCTGAGATACTTACAACATACTTGACTGACTTTGAAATACTTTAGATGAAAAGCAAAAACTATTTGTCAAAAAGAGTTTACTCCAAGAAACTATATTCTTGCTCCATAGTTTTCTCTAAAGTATGATTGATTCGCTCATATCAACATCAAACAGAAGTGTCCGAGCTCTAAAGAGGTAGTAATGGTATTCAGTTTGACTTTAGAGGGGGAATTTGTAAGATACAAAAAAGACATGAATTTCATTACTAATTTCCTCTTTTATGTCCTCTGTTCCACAACTCTTCTCCAACTTCGTTATTTTTCAGACTACAACTGGCAAAATCAATATTGATGTCTATTTTCAGGATGAGACTCTCTGGTTGACACAGAAGAATATGGCAGAGCTTTTTGAAGTGAATGTGCCTGCTATTTCCAAACATCTCAAAAATATATTTGAGACGGGAGAACTGGAAGAAAATTCAGTTATTTCCATTTTGGAAACAACTGCGGAAGATGGAAAAAATTACAAAACAAAATACTACAACCTCCGAGCCATACTCGCCGTCGGATACCGAGTGAATAGTGGGCGTGCGATAGAGTTCCGTAAGTGGGCGAGTACTATTTTGGAAGAATATATCATCAAGGGTTTTGCGATGGATGATGAACGATTGAAACAAATGAAGCACTTTGGGAAGGATTATTTCGATGAGATGCTGGAACGAATTCGGGAAATCCGAGTGAGCGAGCGACGACTGTACCAAAAAATCACTGATATTTATGCCCTGTCGGCAGATTACGATACAGAGTCCGACATTACCAAACATTTTTTTGCAAGCGTCCAAAATAAACTCCACTGGGCTATTACGGGGAAAACCGCAGCAGAAATCATCTACAGCGAGGCAGATAGTACCAAGTCTTTTATGGGACTCAAAACTTGGAAGCAAGCTCCAAAAGGGAAAATCCTCAAAAGTGATGTAGTGGTCGCGAAGAACTATTTGAGCGAAGAACATATAAAAACGCTCAATGCTCTGGTGAATTCCTACCTCGACCTCGCTGAAAGTAGGGCTACCAATAGAAAAGTGATGAATATGAAGGATTGGGATAGCTATCTCGGGCAATTCCTCGAACTTGCAGGTCATCCCATCCTCGATCATGTCGGCACCGTCTCGATGCTCGAAGCCAAACTCAAAGCTGAGAGCGAATTCGAACAATATAGGGTTGTTCAAGATAGACTCTATGAGTCAGATTTTGATAGATTGGTACAGAATATTAATCCTTCAAAATAGGATTAATTCGCCCCTATCAACATCAAACAGAAGTGTCCGAGCTCTAAAGAGGTGGTAATGGTATTTGAGTATTTTTAATAAATTTGGAGAAAAATAGAGTTTTAATATACTATCCGTCAATATTCATTTACTTCATTTTATGAGAATAATATATTATATTTGGAATAATTTATGTCCGAATTTTGTTAAAAATTGATTTAAAAGAATTATTATTGGTCATAGATATTCAAATATATATCTATCAAAATATACTATTTCTCGATTATCAATTTTTCAATTATTAAATCATACTATTCAGTTATCTGATTATGTAAGTCTGTACGAAGTATCCCTACAATGAAATATTAAGATAGGAAAATATACATATATCAACTGACCAAATTCATATTTACTTGCGAGTGAGAAATATCCAATTAGTATCGGAAATTATTGTTCACTTGCTTTTGATCTCTGTATGATAACAACAAATGATCATATTATCTCAAAATTGACAATGTATCCATTTTTGGAACATACAGAGCATCATACTGGATGAGAGATTAAAATATGACATGGTGTTTGGATAGGTGCTCGTGTTATTATTCTTCCATGAGTAACTATTGGGAATGGTGCTGTAATATGAGCATGATCAATAATCCGTAAAGATGTACCTCCATATGCCATTGTGATTTGAAATCCTGAACAAATTATCCGTTATAGATTCGATGAAGTAAAAATTTGAGCTATAGAATCAAGTAAATGGTGGGAATGGAGTAGGGAAAAAGTAAAAGAAAATTATAATTTTGAATTCTTAAAAACATAATTTATGAATAATTATTCTGATATTACCATTGCCATAACTTCATGTGGAAGATATTCCCTTCTCAAGAAGACTATTCACTCTATTGAACAAAATATTGATCTAAGAGATATTAAAAAAATAATTACGGAAGATTCAAAAAATCCAAAGCATAAAGAAAAAATTATTAAAGCTCAAAGGAATGGATTCCTTATATGATGGGATGTTATTTTTACCAATTGAAAACGTCAACATTGAGCTTTAATTGATTTATATAATAAAATTAATACAAAATATGTATTTCATTGCGAGGAAGATTGGTATTTCCGAAAAGTAAATTTTAATTTTCTAGATATCTCTAAATCTATTTTGGAAAAATACCCAGACATTGGTATTGTGCAATTAAGAGATTTAATCACTGATGGTTGATTGAAAAGAGAAAATATTACCGAAAAACAATGTTATAATGAATTATTTTCATCTCAAATTTTAATTCATGACAATTTGCAATTTGTATATTTTCGAAATGATGAAGATTGAAATATTTTTAAAGGTTTTTCCTATAATCCATGATTAAGAAGAACTGATGAGATGAAGAAAATCATGTTTTGATATGAAGATACAGTTGATGAGGTAGCGATTGGAAATCGTTATATGAAAACATGACTAAGATCGGTCAATATTATACCTGGTATTGTAGTTCATATAGGAAATAATCTTTTAAGTACAAAATTTGTTGATTTTTTTAAGGACGGTTTTTTTTTTGGATTACGTATAGTATTATTAACCTCTTTAAAATACCGAACAAAACTATTAAAAACGTATATTGGAAACAAAAAATTGAAATTTTATTGGTATTTAGATAGTATATATTGGTCACGATGGTGTATGGATACATTAGCTGGTATATGAAGGAAAATGAATACTAAACCAGTCTCACTCTCATTATTACAAAATATCGAAAATATAAAGACTATGAATATTCCTCATAGTTGGTTTACTGAGGATAAATTATCTTGAATTAGTGGTGTTGCAAGATTAAAAAACGGGGATGATTTTCTAGAACAAACGTTAGAATCACATATTCCATTTTTAGACGAGCTAATCTTGATAGACAATCTATCTACTGATTCAACTCGATTGATTTGTGAAAAATTTGCAAAAAAGTACCCGCAAAAAGTAAAAGTATATGAATATCCTTATAATGTATTTCAAATAGGAACTCATAAAGTAGATCCACGAAGTATTCATTCCTTTGCTTATTATTCAAATTGGTGTGTTTCACAAACAAAATATCGATATATCATGAGGGTAGATGATGATAATATTCTTATTCCAGAAAAATTTAATCAAATCCGTACGTATATATTAAAATATAAACCAAATAAGAATCTTATGTACTGGTGATATAATCTCCTAAAAAAAGATAATCAAATATGAATCTGTAAAAACGACCCATATTCATGAAAACTTGCTGATCATGGTATATATCCTGTCTCAGAATTCACTTATTATATACAATCTGAATTTTGAGAACTTTTACGTGATAATCTTTTATACAAACGTTTCTGAATGAGCTTTATACATCTTAAATATCTAAAAAAGGATTTATGATTTATAAATTGTTCCACAGACGTATGAAAAATAAAAAAACAACTAGTAATAAATTCAGATATAATAAACCCTGAAGATACTAAAGACTGAAAAAAAATCTACTCAATCATTTCCTCTATTTCCTCGTTATAAATTTTATATGAAAAGTAACTATTTACATACTATTGCTTCAAAACTCATTTGAACTCGCACATATCCAATAGTATTCATTCATTGGCATACTACTATAATTGGTGTTTTTCAAAATCCAAATATTCATATGTCATGAAATTGGATGATGATAATATATTACTGCCTGAAAAATGGAAAAAAATAATAGGTTATATGTACAATATAGGCAGGTTGTGTAGAAAAATTACTTCGTAAAATATCACAAGTTAGGGATATTATAGACAAACAAGATTTTGTTCCAAAAGTTTTTCAAATTTCTC
>Ga0210011_1002455_pt1 | contig 15317 bp, 14 predicted proteins | sample CryGeymeta201502_FD_183972 | JGI IMG/M metagenome (GOLD analysis project Ga0210011, IMG submission 183972) | Groundwater microbial communities from Crystal Geyser aquifers in Utah, USA - Crystal Geyser metaG 2015-02 (SPAdes) (version 2) | ecosystem: Environmental > Aquatic > Deep subsurface >...
CGAAACACTTCACAAAGAAGATTTTGATGATGCATTGCATCAAAATATGCCTAACAAACTCAAAATGGTTGCGCTTTCAGATTGTACAGGACACGGCGTTCCGGGGGCATTAATGACAATTATGGGAGTAAGTCTTCTGAATCAAATTATTGCAGAAGGAGGAACATGGCAACCTGATGAGATTTTGGAAAAACTAGATGAGCGTGTTCGTCATACTTTCCATTTAGAAGAAATGCACACACCAAAAAGTCGTCGAAATGATGGAATGGACATCGGAATTTGCGCCATTGATGAAGAAGAACGAGTAATTTATTATGCAGGTGCAAAAATGCCTTTATATATTGTCCGAAATGGAAAAATTGAAACCATAAAAGGAAGTCCGTTTGCTATTGGGGGGTCATTTATTTCAAAAAAGAAAAAGAAAGAATACAAAATAAATATCTTTAGATACGAAAAAGGAGATAATTTATTCTTAGCTTCTGATGGTTTTCAAGACCAATTTGGAGGAGATACTATAACAGAAAGAAAATACTATACTCGTTTCTTTAGACAATTTTTAGAAAAAATAAGTATTCTTTCTTCGGTCGAGCAGTATTCGGCATTTAGTAAAGAACTTATTAGATGGAAAAAAACAAGAAAGCAAACAGATGATATTTTGGTAATGAGTATAAAACTTTAAAATTATGAATACTATTGATTTGTACAGAAATGCGTTAGATTTCGCTTGTAAGGCGCACAACCAACAAAAAATACCTGCATCTGAACTGCCTTATTTTTTCCATATTAGCGAGGTCATGACAGAAACTTTGCTTGCTTTTCAAGAAACAAATGATAAAAATCTCAATCAAGATTTGGGGGTTTTGGTCGCCATTCTCCACGATACGGTTGAAGATACTTCGGTTACTTTGGAAGAAATAGAAAATCAGTTTGGAAAAGATGTAAAAAATGGCGTTTGGGCAATGACAAAAGATAAAAAACTGCCAAAAGAAGAACAAATGAAGGATAGTTTAGATAAATTATTAAAACAGCCTAAAGAAGTTCAGTTTGTAAAACTTGCCGACCGAATCGTAAATCTCAAAGAACCTCCTCATTATTGGAACACCGAAAAAAGACAGAAATACCAAAAAGAAGCTAAATTTATTTTAGAAAAACTAGAAAAAGCAAACCCATATTTAGCCAAACGATTAGAAGAAAAAATAAAAAATTATAAGCCGTTTTTTTAATTATCATTTGATTGTCATTTACCTCAAAAAAAATGTATTTTTGCAATTCAAAATAGCAAAAATGTAGTTCATTCTTTAGAATGACAAGTATTAAAAAAGATAGCAATAAAAAATGGCAAAAGCATTTGGAAAAACATGGTGGGGACAAAAATGGTTAGAAGCCTTCACAGACATAGACGACACAGGCAGGCTGACAAGAGGAAGAACCTATGCCAGAAATGGCTCAATCTCTCAAAAAATAATTAGAGGAACAGCCATTGAAGCAAAAGTAAAAGGAAGCCGTTCGACTCCTTATTCTACCTATGTCGAAATGACAGAATTTGATGAGGTGGACAAAAAGATAATTTTGGAAACCCTCCAAAAAAAACCAGAACTTTGGCAACAACTCACTCAAAGACAATTACCCAAATACCTTTTTGAATTATTAGAACAAGAAGATATAAACCTTTTTCCGAAGCGTTGGCGAGATTTTAAAGCGGGTTGTTCGTGTCCAGATTTTGCGATGCCTTGCAAGCATATTGCAGCACTTATTTATTCATTTTCGGAAGAAATCGATGCAAATCCATTTTTGATTTTCTTGTTGCACGGTTTTGATTTGCTTTCTTATATCGAACAAAATGCCCAAAAACAAAAAATGGCTTCTATCCCAAAATGGGAAGAAAAATGGCTTTTGTTAGACGATATAGAAGAACTTCCAGAACCAAAAGAAATAGAAGAATTAGATATTTCTTTTGCTCAAATTCCGAATCTTGAACAGACTTTATTACAACTTCTTTCGCCTAATCCTCCATTTTTTGAGAAAGAAGACTTTAAAAGTGTCCTTCAAACAGTCTATCAAAAATTACCCAAAACGATAGAAGAATATTGGAAAGATTACGAAACAGAAGAAGAGCGAGAAGAAGAAAAAGAAGGATATTGGTATAATAGAACCTATAATGCAGATAAAAAACAGAGCAAGAAAAATGAGAAAAATTATTACGAACTAGAACGCTTCGAATTTACATTTGATGCTTCTTACAAACTTCGAAATACATTTAAGGTAACTAAACAAAAGCGAAAATTAGTCAAAACAAAAATCGATAATGGTTTTGGTTTCTTATTGGATTTGTTTTATACACTTCCTACGACAGAAATCAAACGCCTTTCAGAACAGTTACAAGTTTTGTTCAAAATTCATCAGTTTGCGTTGGCACTTTTAGAACGTGGTGCGATTGTTCCGACTATTTTTAGTAATGACAAAGATGAAGTTTTTATTCGTTGGCAACCTGCTGTTTTAGATGCAAATATCAAAAAAATTCTGACTCAAATCTCTGAAACGCTTGATATTAGAACTGTTAATTTGGGATTAAAATCAAAGAAGAAAGAAGAAAAAAAGACAAAATTAGCACCTCATTATGCTTCTCAATTAGAATCTACGCTTACTATTTTAGGAATGATTTTGCATTTTTATATAGAAGAAGCTTGGATAAAAACTCGTTATAAAAAGCGACTTTCTTCGCTCAATATGAAGGTAGAAAGTATCTTTTTTGTGAACACGGCAATGAGCTTTACAGGCTATCAAGAAAAAGATATGCCTCATTTGATTCGTGCTTGGCTTGGTAAATTTTTGTTATCTGAACGGAAATATGTTCCTATTCTGTCTATTCAAGAGAATCTCATGGACGAATATGAGGAGGGAGAAACTGACGCAGAAAGTATAAATGATGGCTATCAGGAAGCAGACGAAACCTTTTCTTTAGAAATATGGATTGAAGACAAAGAACTTCAAAACAAACATGCCGAAAACGAAAATCCACATATTCCACTTGCTATAATTTTTGAAGATGATTCTTTTGAAGATGTTCGTTTGCCGATTGTGCAAGATTTACAGATTTTGTCTGATTTTTTGGGAGAAATAAAGGAAATCATCGAAACGCAAGGACAGATACAAAAAGAAATAGAAGCCACACGATTAAGTAAAATTCTGACAGATATTTTTCCTGTTTTACAGATTTTAGGAATAAAAATTTTGTTACCAAAACGACTAGAAAAAATAGTCCGTCCAAAACTAAAAGCGACCCTAAACTCAAAAAACAAAAAAGAAGAATCCTTCTTAAAATTAGGAAGTGTTTGGGATTTTGATTGGGAAGTAGCAATGGGAGAGGATAAAATTTCGGCTGCCGATTTTGAAAAGATGATTGCTCAAAAGGCTGGTTTATGGCGATTCAAAGACCAATATGTTTTGTTAGACGAAAAAGAAATTGCCCTTATTGTTGAGCAGTTAAAGAAGAAAAAGAAAAAATTATCTAATGCCGAATTACTTCAAACAGCACTTACAGAAGAATATCAAGGAACAAAAGTTGAACTTAGCGAAAAAGTAAGAGTTCTATTACAAGAACTCAAAGAAGCTCCAAAAATTGAAACCCCCAAAAATTTATTAGCAACTCTTCGTCCCTATCAACAAGTGGGTTATGAATGGTTGTATCAAAATGCAAAACTGGGTTTGGGTTCTATTTTGGCTGATGATATGGGACTTGGAAAGACACTTCAAACCATTACTTTTTTATTAAAATTGAAAGAAGAAAATCAGCTAGGAGGGAAAAATGAACCTGCTTTGGCAGTCCTTCCAACAACACTTTTGAGCAACTGGCAACGAGAAATTGAGAAATTTGCGCCTTCGCTTTCCTTTTATATTTATCACGGTGCAAATAGAAAATGGCTAGATGAAAAAGATAGTTTCAAGCCTGATATTTGGCTGACCACTTACGGAACAGTCAGAAGTGAAGACAAACGTTTTGCAGAGCGAGAATGGTCGTGTGTAATTATTGACGAAGCTCAAGCTATCAAAAATCCTGCTGCTGGACAAACAGAAGCTATCAAAATGCTGCAAAGTCCTCGTAAAATTGCACTCTCGGGTACGCCTGTCGAAAATCGTTTGAGTGAATATTGGTCTATTTTTGATTTTGTAAATGAGAATTATTTAGATGTTTTATCAAAATTTAGAACTAATTTTTCTATTCCAATAGAACGAGATAGAGATGAACATAGAGCTGATATTTTCAAAAAAATGACTGCGCCTTTCATTATGCGAAGGCTTAAAACAGACAAAAGTATCATTGATGATTTGCCAGAAAAAATTGAAAAAGATCAAATTTGTAACCTCACCAAAGAACAAACTTTGCTGTATGAAACTACGCTTCGTGAAGGAATGAAAGTGGTAGAAGAATTTGAAGGAATAAAAAGGCGAGGTGTTATTTTGAAACTCATGATGCAACTCAAGCAAATCTGTAATCATCCTGCACATTTTTTGAAGGAAAGCACCATGAAAATAAGCGATTCTGGAAAAACGGCTCTTTTATTAGAAATTGTAAAACAGATTTATGAAGCCGACGAAAAAGCCTTGATTTTTACTCAATATACCAAAATGGGTGAGCTTTTGAAGGACTTTTTGCAATCTACTTTTCATACGCAAGTTCCCTTTTTACATGGAGGGCTTACACGAAAAGGGCGAGATGAAGCTGTTGAGACTTTCCAAAATGAAGAACATTGTCCGTTTATGATTTTGTCTTTGAAAGCTGGTGGAACTGGATTGAATCTAACTTCTGCAAGTCATGTTATTCATTTTGATTTGTGGTGGAATCCTGCCGTAGAAGCACAAGCGACAGATAGAGCCTACCGAATTGGACAAAAAAATAATGTTTTGGTGCATAGAATGATTACTAAAGGAACGCTAGAAGAAAAAATAAACGAACTTTTACAGTCTAAAAAGGAAATTGCAGATATGGCAATCTCAACAAATAACGCTTGGATAACCGAAATGAATACAGGGGAATTGCACGAGCTTTTTTCTTTGAAGAATTTGTAACATTTTTAAAGTAAATCTACTGCACCACCTCACGATAATCTCTGACAGCACGAAAAATAGCAGAAGCCAAAATGGTCTGACCGTATTCGCTATTAAGATAAATTTCTTCATTTGGGTTGCTCATAAAACCTAATTCTACCAAAACGGCTGGCATTTTTGTATTTTGAAGAACAAATAAATTATGCCCTCTGTCATCTTTGGTTTGAAGTTTTAATACTTTTCTTTTTGCTCTTTCTGAAAGCTGATACATGAGTTTTTTTGCAAATATTTTACTGAATTTTATATCATGATTATGGATATGAACCTGACAACCATGAATACTTGTCATTGGGTTATGATTGGCATGAACACTAATAAATAAATCAGCACTAGCTTCGTTGGCAATCTCTACACGCTGTTCTAAACTCACATATCTATCCTCTTTTCGTGTATAAACGACTTTTATATTTTCTAATAAATTCTCTAAATATCCTCCAAGCTGCAAAGCAACAGGCAAAACTAAATCTTTTTCTTGTTTAAATCTTTTCAAATCCGAACATTCATTTCCTACATCATTTCCTCCATGTCCTGCATCAATGACGACTACAAAAAGAGGTTTTTTTTCATTATTTTTATTGAGTGAAAAACTACTTCCAACAAGAAAAATGACTAAAAATGAGCTAAATAAAGCAAAAGTTTTAATTTTAAAAAAATAGTAATATTTCATTTTTTGGAAAGATAGATTTGTAATTAGGTTTTAGAGATAAACTAAAGTACAAATTTTTTGCTAGAATGATTTTCAATATTTTACTAGGGTAAACGCACGAAACTTTTTATACTGCTTTCAGTGTGTTTAAACACACTTTAACTATCAGAGTAAATTCAATTTGCAAAGTTAAAAACTAGCTTGATTTGCTTTAAACGAGTACATTTTTTTTTCGTGCGTTTACCCTAATATTTTACTCTTTTTCATAAAAAAGACTTTCCATTCATCAAGAATAAAAAGTCTAAAGTTATATTGATTCTAAATTTGCCAATTACTCACTTAGTTTTTAACTAATCATTGGCATATATTTTTCTTTATTTTCAAAAATTATCCAAAGGTTGATAGCCAAAAAAACAAAGCCCATAATTAGATTAGCAGGGTCTTGAAAAACATGAAAAAGTGTAATTCCTATCGTAATAGGAAAAATCATAATAGCAGCCAAAGCACGAGTTTTAGGAATAATAATCAAGATTCCTGCAATGATTTCTACAATAGCAACCAAGTTGAATACCCAACCTGACGATTTGAAAACATTCATTAAATCCATGGCTTCTTTTCCCATTTCTAAAGGAATATAATTGAAGAATTTGTTCAAGCCTCCATTAATCATTGCCAATCCAAAAAGAAGACTAACACCAAAGAGAATTTTATTTTTCATGAGTTTATTTAAAAAAGTAGTCGGAATTCATAATCTTGTATGCAAGATATAAAAAAATACTTGTAGGTACAATTAATCTACTTCAAATAACTCAAAAGCTCAATAGCTTCCATCGCAGGTTTGACATCATGAACACGCAAAATTTTTGCTCCATTTTGAATTGCGATTGTATTGAGAATTGTAGTTCCGTTTAAGGCTTCCGAAACAGGAATATCAAGACGTTTATAAATCATAGATTTACGAGAAAGCCCTGCTAAAATAGGTAATTCTAACTGTTCAAAAATGGCTAAGTTTTTTAAGAGAAAATAATTTTGGTCAATCGTTTTGGCAAATCCAAAGCCTAAATCAAGGATAATTTCTTCTACTCCGTAATTTTTCAAAGTCATTATTCGATTATGAAAATAAGTCATCATTTCTGCAATGATATTTTCATAGTTGGTTAGTGTTTTCATCGTTTGGGGTGTTCCTCTCATGTGCATCAAAACATAAGGCACTTTCAAACTCGCCACCGTTTCAAACATTTGGCTATCCAAATTTCCACCAGAAACATCATTTATCAAATCTGCACCAGCATTTACGGCTTCTCTAGCTACTTTCGAACGAAATGTATCAATAGAAATAATAGCATTCGAAAATTCTTTTTTGATAGAATGAATTGAAGGAATAACTCTATTTATTTCTTCTTCGATAGAAATATCATCAGCATTTGGGCGAGTAGAATATCCTCCAATATCCAAAATAGTTGCGCCTTCTTCTAGCATTTGAGAGGCTTTTTTAAGAATAGCCGAATCGTCTTTTATTCTACTTTCTTCATAAAAAGAATCTGGTGTAACATTCAAAATTCCCATTACAATCGGTTTTTGTAGGGAAATGCGTTGGTTTTTTAGGCGTAGAGTGGGAATGATTTTTTGCACTAAAATGATGGCTTAATTTTTCTGTAAAGATTATTCTTTTCTCAAATTACTTAAAAATTCTTCTGGAGTTACTATAAGAAGTTCAGAACTTACAAAATCTGATTTATCTCTTGTTATAATAATTGAAAGGTCTGAAATATTGATTGCACTATAGTTTTGTAAAGCATCTTCAAAGTCCTCAAAATTTGAATTGAGAGCTTCAAGCACATTTCCTTCACTTAAATTTGTAACATGTAGAATTTGCAAGAGCTTTTTAAAGACTTTTTTAATCTCGCTTCTCTCTTTTTTATAACTTCTCTCTAAAATGTAGAAGCAATTTGATAAAGAAACAGCAGAAGTATAAATCATTAACTCATTATTATTTGCCAACTCAAAAATAGGTTTTGCATAAATAGTGTGAGGTTCTCGCTTTGTTATGAAATCAAGTATAACATTTGTGTCTAAAAATACATGTTTCATAACTTTACTTATTTCTGTTATCTTTCTGAATAGCTAATTTTCTCAACTCCTCTTTGTAGTTTATTTCTTCTTCGACATATAGAGAACCCTCTAATTCGTCTATTAAACTAGAATTTCCTGTTTTCGTTTTATCCGAATAAATTTCTTGCTTTAATGTATTAAAAGCAGCTTTTTTATATTCTTGAGGAAGGTTTTTGATAAAATCTAAAACTTGTTCTAAACTCAAATTAAGATTAACAACTGCCATACTATTTTAATTATTTATAATTTTGTTATCTACCTTTAATTATAAGTTACGAAAAAAGTAGGTTTGAAGTTTAGTTTTTTTCAATTCACGTAAAAAAAACTTTCTACTCAATCTCCAATTCCTCACAAGCCCTACGAGCTGCATCTTGTTGAGCATTCTTTTTGGTGTAGCCATTTCCTGTTGAGATAGGGTTTTCATCTAATAAAACTTGTACTACAAACTGACGGCTATTATTTTCGGCTTTATCTTTTGAGATAGAAAACTGAACATTTCTATTTTCTTTTTGCGCCCATTCTATGAGTTTTGATTTGTAATTTTTATCGGTTTCGATGATAGTTTGCAAATCCAAATGGGTCAGTAAAATTCTATTGACGATAAATTTCTGACAAAAATCAAATCCTTTATCCAAATAAACAGCACCAATAAAAGCCTCAATCGCATCTCCATAAAGCGATTTGTGCGAATAGGCATTTTTGCGTTTGTTATCTACTTCGATAAGCTCATCTAAACCCATTTTTTTGGAAAGATCGCCCAAAGAAGCCCTGCTGACAATCCGAGAACGAATATCTGTCAGAAAACCTTCATTTTTGTATGGGTAACGTTTGAATAAAAAATGCGCTACAATACTCCCCAAAACAGCATCTCCCAAGTACTCTAAACGTTCATTGCTTTCCTTAAAGCCGTCTTTGTTTTCCTTTGCCACCGAAGTATGTTGCATGGCAAGTTTGTAAATAGAAAGGTTGGTAGGCGATGTTCCGATAATGCGTTTTATTGCATTATAGAGCCTTTTATCTGATTCATTAAGAGAAAATTTGCTAACTTTTGTAGCTATTTTACCAATCCAACTCATATTTTAATTTAAAAACATAACGCTTGTAGAATCGCTCGTGGGGACACACGAGCAATGGTAATTTATTCTTTATTTGCACCTCAACTCTAGCGTTGCTCGTATCCCCCACGAGCTAGATACACTCTAACTATTCTTGATAGCGACGCATTATAATCGAAGCGTTGTGCCCACCAAAACCAAATGTATTACTCAAAACAACATCAATTTTTCTTTTTTCTGCTTTATTAAGTGTAAGATTTAATTTTTGGTCAATCGCTTCATCAGGCGTTTCAAAATTGATAGTCGGAGGAGCGACTTGTCTTTCTAGTGCCATTACACAAGCCAACACCTCCATTGCACCTGCTGCACCGAGTAAATGTCCTGTCATAGATTTGGTAGAGCTAATATTCATTTTGTATGCGTGTTCTCCAAAAACAGTAGTAATTGCTTTTAGTTCTTGTGGGTCGCCTAAAGGTGTAGAAGTTCCGTGAACATTTACATAATCTACATCTTCTGGACTAATCTCTGCATCTTTGAGTGCATTTCTCATTACGTTGGCTGCCCCTAACCCTTTTGGATGTGGTGCTGTCATGTGGTAGGCATCTGCTGACATTCCACCACCAATTATTTCGCCATAAATTTTTGCACCTCTTGCTTTTGCGTGTTCTAATTCTTCCAAAACAAGGGAAATTCCACCTTCTCCCATCACAAATCCATCACGAGTTTTGTCAAATGGTCTTGATGCTGTTTTTGGAGAATCATTTCTTTCTGAAAGTGCTTTCATGGCATTAAATCCACCGACACCAGATTCGATAATAGCTGCTTCACTTCCTCCCGAAACAATTACGTCTGCTTGTCCTAAACGAATATAATTGAATGAATCAATGATTGCATTGGTAGAAGAAGCACAAGCCGAAACGGTTACAAAGTTAGGACCTCGTAAGCCATATTTGATAGAAATATGACCTGAAACAATATCAACAATCATTTTAGGAATAAAGAAGGGATTAAAACGAGGTGTTCCTGTTCCTTTTGCAAAGTCAGTTACTTCTTGTTGGAAGGTATGTATTCCACCAATTCCAGAACCCCAAATTACACCAGCACGGTCTGCATCTACATTTTTTCCTACTTCTAGTCCAGAGTCTTCCATCGCTTGAGAAGCTGCAGCTACTCCAAATTGAGCAAACAAATCAAGTCTTCTTGATTCTTTTTTGTCCATGTATTTTGTAATATCAAAGTCTTTGACCTCACAAGCAAATTTGGTTTTGAAATTGGTAGTGTCGAAATGAGTAATCATATCGCAGCCACTTTTTCCAGCTTCTAGTGCGTCCCAAAACGTTTTGACATCGTTTCCTAATGGTGTAATAGCTCCTAGTCCTGTAATTACGACTCGTTTAAGTTGCATAAGATTATAGTTTGGGTAGAGTGTGTGTGTTAATTTAGAAGTTAGATTTTAGAAATTAGAATTAATTAGAATTAATAAAGGTAATTTTATTAGTTAGCTCTAATTTAGCTCTGCTTTTTCTGAATTTTCTGAATTTTCTGAATTTATTGATACATATTTTTGTAAACCTTTATTTTGAAAAGAGGTAGGTTTGAAAAATACTTTCAAATATAATCATTTATAAAAAAACAAACCTACCGAGTAACACAAATTTACTCCGTAGGTTTGTACAAATCCAAATCAAAAAAGAATAATTTTGGTCTAATGAAAGAGTTTGCTTATAAATTTGAGTTCAAAAGTTTACTTTTTCATTTTTCTAAAATCTAATTCGTAATTGACTCAAAAATTCTTTCAAAAAAAGTAGTTCTGATAGATTTATTCAAAAAATGGATAAACAACTGTTATTTTGCTTATGCTTTTGCTGAATTTTCCTCCAAATACTTAATTGCTTGTCCTACGGTAGAAATGTGTTCTGCTTGGTCGTCTGGAATAGAAACATTAAATTCTTTCTCAAATTCCATAATAAGTTCTACTGTGTCAAGAGAATCTGCTCCTAAATCATTTGTAAAACTTGCTTCAGGAGTAACTTCTGAAGGCTCAACTGCTAATTTCTCAACAATGATGTTTTGTACACGTGCTGCAATATCTGCCATAATGTTTTGTCGTATTTAATTTTGTAATGAGTAAACTGAATGCAAAGAAAAAGATTTATCTTAATAAAATCAAATCATTAGACAAACTTTAAAGGAAAGTTAAGGTCTTCATCTGTTTTTATTCTAAAAAGAGAGAACTCTGACACATTAAATAGGCTTTTCTCCTCTGTATTCTCGCCCATAAAATCAAAACTTAAAATAATCTTTACATTCTATCAGCTCCTTTTTAGTGACAGAATAATTCTGAAATAAGATAAGCATCAATCATTTTTGATATAAATTTTAATGAAACTATTTTTAATGGTAAATTTGAATGTAAATTTGTTTGCACATAAAAACTACAAAACTTTTTTTATAAAAATTCTGAAATTCTCTAAAAACAATTTTCACTAAAATAATTTATCACAATGAGAAAAAATAATTTAATTCGTTTATTACTTTCATTTATTTTAATTTCAACACTTATGAGCAGCACATGTAGCCCAGAAAAAGACCAAGTAGTAACTCTTACTACAAAATTTGGCAATATGAAACTTATTCTTTTTGATGACACTCCTCTTCACAAAGAAAACTTTATCAAATTGGTAGAAAATGGAACGTATGACGGCACAATTTTTCACCGAGTAATTAAGGGGTTTATGATTCAAGGTGGCGATCCATTCACAAAAGACCCTTCAAAAGACCCTAGAGAATACGGAACAGGTGGACCTGGTTATACCATTCCAGCCGAAATAAAAGACAATCATCCACATAGAAAAGGTGCAGTTGCAGCAGCTCGTTTGGGAGATGGAATGAACCCAAAAAGAGAATCTAGTGGTTCACAGTTTTATATTGTGGAGAAAGACAATGGCGCAAATCACCTAGACGGACAATATACTGTTTTTGGTCAAATTATTGATGGATTTGATGTAATTGATAGCGTGGCAGCACAAAAAACACAATATCCTGACCGTCCTGTTGAGAAAATTGTAGTGAATTTTAAGGTAGAACAAATCTCTAAAGAAAAAATTACTGAAGAATATGGTTACAACTATCCTGAAGTAAAAGAAGAAGAGAAAAAGTAATTGTTAATGCTAAATTATAAATGGTTAGTGAGGGAGTATCGATTTGATATTTCTTCTAACCATTTCTAATTTTATTAGATTATCATTCCAGCAGCTACAGTAGCATTGGTTTGTAAATCTATCAAAATCAAACTTCCTGTTCGTTTGTTTTTGGAATAACTATCATAAAAAATAGGTTTTGCCGTTCTGATTCTTATTCTTCCAATATCATTCAAACCAATATTCAAATCATTTTCAGTTCTGTGAAGTGTATTGATGTCTATTTTATAAACCACTTCTTTCAAAATAGCTTTTGTTTCTTGGGTTGTATGTCGTAATAAATATTTACCATTCAGTTGTAATTTGTGTTCATTGAGCCAGCAAATCATTACTTCCAAATCTTGTCCTATATTGGGTTTGTTGTCTGCTTTTACGAGCATATCACCTCTACTAATATCGATATTATCTTCTAAAAGCATCGTTATATTTTGAGGAGGAAATGCTTTTTCTTGTTCGCCATCAAAGGAATCTAATTTTTTTATAGTTGTCGAAAATCCAGAAGGCAAAACAGTAATTTTATCTCCTTTCTTAAAAATACCTCCCAAAACTTCGCCTGCATACCCTCTATAATCGTGCAAATCTTCTTCTTTAGATTGTGGACGAATGACGTGCTGAACAGCAAAACGAGAGTTTATAAAATCCCATGTATTTCCGATATAGGCATTTTCTAAATGATACAAAAAACTTGTGCCTTTATACCATTTCATATTCTCTGATTTTTCGACAACATTGTCGCCTTTGAGTGCGCTAATTGGAATAAAATTCACTTCTGAGATACGTGTCTTTCTTACAAAATTTAGGTATTCTGATTTTATCTCTTCATATCTTTTTTCATCATACTCTACCAAATCCATTTTATTAATACAAACTACTAAATGTTTGATTCCTAAAAGTTCGGCAATAAAAGTATGACGACGAGTTTGTTCTACAATTCCTAGCCTTGCATCAATCAAAATGACTAAAAGTTGTGCCGTCGAAGCACCTGTAACCATATTACGAGTATATTGAATATGCCCGGGGCAGTCTGCCAAAATAAATTTTCGTGAAGGCGTAGCAAAATAACGATAAGCCACATCAATCGTAATGCCTTGTTCACGTTCGGCACGAAGTCCGTCTGTCAAAAGAGCTAGATTTACATATTCTTCTCCTCGTCTTTTGCTGGCTACTTCAATGGCTGTTAGTTGGTCTTCAAAAATACTTTTTGTATCATATAAAAGCCTTCCAATAAGTGTACTTTTTCCGTCGTCGACACTTCCTGCTGTTGCAAAACGCAATAAATCCATTTTTTTACTTTTTGTTGTTTTGAATTGGTAGAACAAAGTTAGCAAAAAGGACATTCAAAACTCAACTGTAGTCGAATCCAAACACGTTTAGGATAGGAAAAGGCAACCCTTTTCCATACAAATACAGCGTTTTTATTCAAAAAAAAACGTTTTACTTCATCAAAAAGTAAAACGGTTTTCATACGTAGCTGACAGTTTCTTAACTGTCAGATAAAAGTTTTGAGATTATTGCGTAATAATTTCTTTAATATCTTGCATAATTTTTTGTGCCAAATGTTCGGCTGTTGCTTCTGATTGTGATTCAGAATAAATACGAATAATCGGCTCTGTATTCGACTTTCTAAGATGAACCCATTCGCTATCAAACTGAATTTTTACGCCGTCAATCGTATTGACAGGATAATTTTTGTATTTATCCAAAATCTCTTCCAAAACATTATCGACGCTTATTTCAGGAGTAAGTTCGATTTTATTTTTAGAAATATGGTAACTTGGATATTTCGAACGCAGCATTTTAGCAGTTCCTTTGAATTTGGCTAATTGAGTCAAAAATAAAGCAATTCCTACAAGTGCATCACGTCCGTAATGTAATTCAGGATAAATAATTCCTCCATTTCCTTCTCCACCAATAACAGCATTACATTCTTTCATTTTTTCTACCACATTGACTTCGCCAACAGCAGCAGCAAAATATTCTCCTCCTGCTTTTAGGGTTACGTCTTTGAGAGCTTGTGTAGAAGAGAGATTCGAAACGGTATTTTTTGTCTGTCCTTCTTTTTGGTTTTGCAAAACATAATCTGCAATCGTAACGAGGGTATATTCTTCGCCAAAAGGAGTTCCGTCTTCACAAATGAGTGCTAATCTGTCCACATCTGGGTCGACTACAATTCCTAAATTATAACTTCCACTTTTGATGGTAGAACAAATATGAGTTAGATTTTCGGGAAGTGGTTCTGGATTATGCTGAAAAATTCCTGTTGGTTCGCAGAAAAATTTATCTACTTGTTTTACTCCTAGAGCTTCTAAAAGCATCGGAATAGCAATTCCACCCGTAGAATTTACACCATCGACAGCAATTTTGAAGTCTTTTGCTGCAATTGCTTCTACATCTACTAAAGGCAATTCTAAGATTTTATCAATGTGTTTTTGAATGTAGCTATCATCTGTTGTGTAGCTTCCCAAATCAGAAACTTTCACAAATTCAAAATCATCATTTTCAGCAATTCTGAGAATATCTTCTCCTTCTTTTGCTGAAATAAATTCACCTTTTTGATTTAAAAGTTTGAGTGCATTCCAATTCCCTGGATTATGACTTGCAGTAAGAATAATTCCACCACTTGCATTTTCCATCGGAACAGCCATCTCAACGGTTGGTGTAGTAGAAAGCCCCAAATCTATGACATCAAAACCTAAGGCTTGTAAAGTAGAACTGACAAGCTGCGAGACGAGCTGACCAGAAACACGAGCATCACGTCCAATGATTATTTTTAGGTTTGATGGTGTAGTTGATTCTGTGCCTTCTTCCGTAATTGCAGTAGCACTAACGCTAACCCACTTTCCATAAGCTGCAGCAAATTTTACTACATCAATCGGAGAAAGACCTTCGCCTACTTTTCCACCGATTGTTCCACGTATTCCAGATATTGATTTTATTAATGTCAAAATTTCAGTATTTTATATTTAGCTAGTTTTCAGACTCGCAAAATTAACTAGCACAAAGCAATTTTCATAGTAAAAAAACACTTTTATTTTTTAAATAAACTTGCTTTTTACAGATATGTATTTTTAGAGCTTGATTATTAGTTAAATACTGACAACTACGGACTTTCTCCTTTTATTTGTTTCATAAATTCATCAATTTGTTGTTGAGTAATATTTTCTTTTTCCATCCATTCTACAATTTCTTGATGATGCG
>Ga0210011_1002459_pt1 | contig 15285 bp, 9 predicted proteins | sample CryGeymeta201502_FD_183972 | JGI IMG/M metagenome (GOLD analysis project Ga0210011, IMG submission 183972) | Groundwater microbial communities from Crystal Geyser aquifers in Utah, USA - Crystal Geyser metaG 2015-02 (SPAdes) (version 2) | ecosystem: Environmental > Aquatic > Deep subsurface >...
GCTCCCAGCTCCCAGCTCCCAGCTCCCAGCAATAGCACGCTATAGCGTGCTATTGCTGGGAGCTGGGAGGTAACCTTATATTGTATAGCTTATGCAAGATGAAAATGCCGTTTCAACTCTAGCTCATTATCAATATCAGTAGCAATAATAAATCTTATATATTTTCGTGCTTCGTAAAATTCTACAATGTATTCAATTTCTTTTGCGCAGGGATAAGGGTGAACAAAAACTGATTTTTGAAATTCATAAAATTCCATATTTTTAAAATGCATACGAAGAGTGTCGCGTACTTTTTTGAGAGGCTCTGGTACATCAAACATTACAATTCGCCATTTGTTGTCCCAACGAGAAGGCCTTTTTATCCACATATTTTCAATATCGTACGTTAGCGCAAGCTGTTCCCCTTCTTTTGATAGCACAAGCGTTAGTGTCCCATCATGATTGTCCTTTGTTAATACAAGCTTGGATTCATAAAGAGACCGGATAGTTCGGTTAAGAGAATTTCTCTCTATTTTTTCCCACTCTTTTCCAACTTCTCGTACAATTCTAAAGTATTGATTTGGGTTGCGTGTGAGTCCGAGAGCGAGACCAGCAGACAAAAGGAGTAGCACTTTTTTCTGCAAGGTGCTTCTACGCGTTAGTCGTTCGTTGGTTTTTTTGTGTATGTTAGTCGTCACAAATATAGTTTACCGCCTTTTGTGAATCCCAGCAATAGCACGCTATAGCGTGCTATTGCTGGGATGGGTTTTTGCCCGAGGGGTCTTCCTTTCGGGAAAAAGCGCCTCAGTTTTTTACTATTAGGACTCTTCATCACACGCTTGCGCCTGCCAAGTGTCATCTCCTTTACATCTCCTGCAGAATTTTTAAACTCTATTGAGAATTTAAAACTCATCCTGCATTCATTTGCAATAATTAAAGAGAAGCAAAAAATTTATTAATTTTCCACTTGCTTTTAAACTTAATACCCTTACCATCAGAAAGCCCGACTCTATTTTGGGAAGTCTTGTTAGGTATTTAGAGTTCACATTGTCTTCTGCAATGCGAGAAACTATTTTTTGCAGACGACTCAAATCACCAAGTAATTTTCTTGTGTGCCAAAAATTTGCGCGTATTTACTTTTTGGTAAAGTTATAGTGCTCATAATTTACTTATATGTCATGACAAACAGTCAAAACATTCTATTTCACCTCCTTCAATTTCTCGCGAATTTCCTTCAATAGGGAAGCACGTACCACTTTGTTTTCCTTGTCGGCTAGAAAAATACATGCCGAATCATATCCGCGACCGATTTTAACATCACCATACGCATATGATGAGCCAGACTTTTGCAAAAGCTCAAATTTTTCTCCAAGCCCAAGAATCTCGCCTTCTTGGGAGATGCCTTTCCCGTGCATCAAATCAAACTCTGCCTGTTTGAATGGGGCCGCAACTTTATTTTTTATTACTTTTACACGAGTACGACTTCCTACAACCTCATCTCCTTTTTTAATTTGCGCGATACGGCGAATATCTAAACGTACTGATGTGTAAAACTTCAAAGCTTTTCCTCCAGGAGTTGTTTCTGGGTTTCCAAACATTACACCAATCTGCATGCGAATTTGGTTGATAAAAATAACAATCGTCTTAGAGTTTGCGACAATCGCTGTGAGTTTACGAAGCGCCTGCGACATCAATCGCGCTTGCTTGCCCACGTGGTGAGCGCCCATATCACCCTCAATCTCGTCTTTAGGAGTAAGTGCCGCGACAGAGTCAATGACGATAACGTCCATCTTTCCCGAGCGCACAAGACTCTCCACTATCTCAAGCGCCTGTTCGCCGTTGTCTGGTTGTGAAATTAGAAGCTCATCAATATTTACACCGAGTTTTTTTGCGTACTCAGGATCCATTGCGTGTTCCGCGTCCACGAATGCGCAGATGCCACCAATTTTTTGCGCTTCTGCGACGACATGTAGCGTGAGAGTGGTTTTCCCCGATGATTCAGGTCCAAAAATTTCAACGATGCGTCCACGAGGGAGGCCTCCGACACCGAGTGCGTAATCCAAGCCGATGGAGCCTGTAGAAATGGCATCCACGCCAACCTTTGGCTTATCGCCGAGCTTCATAATGGCGCCCTCGCCAAATTTTGCCTGAATAGCTCTTATTGTGTCATCAATATTTCCACCAAGCACTTTCTTTTCAGCCGATTTCTTTTTTGCTAATGCCATTTTCTTAATTTTTAATTACAAATTTTTAATTTTTAAATAATTTTTAATTTCTTAATTTTTAATTTCTTAATTTTTAAACATTGAAACATTTGGGCATTGTTTAAAAATTAAAAATTTAACATTTGAAATTCAGGTGTCCCTGTGCTTGTCGCCTGCGTCGTTGTTGCACTAGTGTCAATTGTCCGCGTAGCTGTGTCAGTTGTCAATTGTTCTGTAATCAAATTGATCTCTAATGTATTCTCCACAGTCCTCTCGTAATTATCTTTCGCAGTGACTTTAATTATATTATACCCAGGAGCCAGTATCAATTGAGCGCGAAAGTTTCCATTTAGATCAACAGGTGTTTGAGTCCCGTTTACAGAGAGATTGTTTGTATGAATCCCGCGTCCAGTTATCACAATTGAGGGCGTGGTAGTTGAATAACCCGTTAGAGGGCTTTCAATGATAATTCTTGGGCCACGAACGTAGTCATCCAGCACAAAATACGAGTAGCCGATTACAATAGCGACTCCAATCCCACCTATCAACCATTGTATTATTTTTCTGCCTTCCATGATTGTATTGGGCCCAATGTCCGACCTCGAATCAGCTGATTCGAGGTCGGACATAACCTTTTTTCGTATTTAAGGTCGGACCTTTATGTGTTTGTATTCCGTATCTCATCTCTAAGTCTATTATTCTGTAGCGCTACCAGGAGTTTCTAATACTTCGCGCGCCTTCGCTCCATCTCCTGGCCCAATTACTCCTCGCTCCTCAAGCATGTCAACAAGTCGCGCAGCGCGAGCATAGCCAACCTTTAGGCGTCTCTGTAGATACGAAGTAGATGCTTTTCCTGCTTCAATAACGATGAGACGCGCATCCTCATACAAATCATCATCGTCATTTCCAGCCTCTTCTTCATCAAATGAGGAGCTAAAAATAGAATCCCTTTCGTTGCTTATACTTCCTGACGATAAGTTTATCTCGTCAGTATCAGGAAGCCCTTCCGTGGGCATATTTGCCAGGTATTTCACTACTGCTTTCACCTCGGTCTCGGACATAAATGCCGACTGAATACGCGTTGGTTTGGACAGCTCGCCTGATATATAGAGCATATCGCCCGCTCCGAGTAGCTTTTCCGCGCCTGATGCGTCCAAAATAGTGCGCGAGTCAATTTGTGACGACACTTGCAGAGCCACACGTGCCGGCACATTTGCCTTGATGAGTCCGGTGATTACGTTTACCGATGGTCGCTGTGTAGAAAGAATGAGGTGAATACCAACCGCGCGACTCATTTGCGCGAGACGCACGATAGCGCTTTCAAGCTCGCGCGGGTATGCCTGCATAATATCCGCGAGTTCGTCTAAAATAATGACGATGTATGGCATCCTTTCCGGCATCCCCGCATCCGTATCCGCACCCAAGGTCGGGCCTTGAGAATTTGCATTTAAGACCCGACCTTTATTCCCAACACCTTTCCCTTTTCCACTTCCCACTAATTTTAAGGCAGGCTCAAGAATATTTTTGTGGTACGAAGAAATGTCTCGCACCGACTCAGCCTCAAGGATATTATATCTGCGGTCCATTTCCTTTGCTGCCCACTTGAGCGCGAGAATTGCCTTTTTTGCGTCAGTAATCACAGGAGTTAGAAGGTGGGGGATTTTGTTGTAAAGAGTGAGCTCAACACGCTTTGGGTCAATCATAATAAATCGCATCGCCTCTGGTCCGTTTCTGTAAAGAAGAGAGTTTACCACAGCGTGGATGGTTACAGATTTTCCAGAACCTGTTGCTCCAGCAATGAGCACGTGAGGCATCTTTGCGAGGTCCGCATAATAAAGTTTCCCAGACACACCACGTCCAAGCGCGACGAGAAGCGGTTTGTGAGACTCTTGAAATTCGTCAGAAGAAAAGAGAGTTTTTAAACCAACAACCGTTTTTGTGGAGTTTGGCACTTCTATGCCAACGAGCGACTGTCCAGGTATCGGCGCTTCTATACGAATAGGGTGTGCTGCTAGCGCGTACGAGAGTTCATTTTGAAGACCAACAATGCGCGCAAGCTTCACCCCTTCTGCCGGTTTTAACGCGTAGCGTGTTACCGACGGTCCGATAGAAACCTCGTCCATTTCTACGGTGATACCGTATTGTCCGAGCGTGCGTTTAATAATGTTTGCATTTGCTTTTATGTCGCCAACGCCGGGCTTGCCTCGGTCTCCTTCTAGAAGTGAAAGTGGAGGAGGAACATACGTGGTATTAATAACTTGGTTAAACGATATTCCCGACTCGTCTGCAGGCGAAATTTCTTTTTTTATTTTTGCCACCACTTGCGCGAGCTTCGTCGGCTTTTCCTCCTCGGGCTCAAGGTCTGACCTTTCTGCATCCGCACCCAAGGTCTGACCTTTATTCCCCGCATCCGTATCTTCCCCCTCGTCCCCATCTTTTTTTCTCCAGAAAAGCATAGCGCTAAAATTTGGCCTTGCATTGAACATCACAAGGAAAGATATCGCGAGGAACGCAATCAGGAAAAGTGTCGCTATGTATGTATCAAAAAGTCTGACGAGCGGAGTAGAAACAAGTTGTCCAAGGATCCCTCCTGACATCCCACCCGAAAATATATTTACAAGACCAAGGATAGAAAAAAGAAAAAGGAATGCGCCGAGACCTGCTGTCATAGCAATATTCGGTCGTGACTCGCGGAAGAAAGAAATACCAAGAAGAAAGAGGAGAAGTGGAAGAGCAAAGTATCCTACGCCAAGAAGATATTCAAATCCGTTGTAAACTTTTCCACCAAGCAACCCAGCATAGCCCCATGGAGCGACAGAAAAAAAGATACCAATAACAAAAAATAGAATAGCGATTACGCTGTGGCGTATTTCTGAAGATAGTCCACCAAAAAAAGAGATATCACCAAACAGGGAAGTTTGTCCATGCGAGATCTTGTTTATTCTTTTAGGAACCTTCTCATCGTTTTTCCTCCGCCCGTTTCGTTCTTTCTTTGCCATAAAATTATTTGTATATAATATCAGAAAAACAACAGCATGTATAACCGCACCCGCACCAGTAGAATATTGAATGTTGAATATTGAATATTGAATGGGGAACGGGCTCGGGCCCAAAAGGTCTGACCTTTCTGCACCCGCACCCAAGGTCTGACCTTTATGTATTGTATCGCATTGCCCCCTGTATTCTTCCTAAAACCTAAAACCTGCCCATCCCCCTGTCCCTTGTCCGCGAAGGCGGTGTCAGTTGTCAAATGTCCCATAAGTCATTGACTTATGGGCTCTGTCCTATATAATATAAAAACATTCAGAAAAGATTTGTAAAGGACAACTAGGCTATAAAAGACACCAAAAGGACATCATATGGACTATAAAAAATACATCAAAGACAATAGGCTCGTGAGCCATGGGATATCTAATGGAGTGACTACTTTTGGTGTTACTACTTCAAAAAAGTGTGAGCGTCTAGCCACCGCCATTTACCTGGTCACAAATTTTCTATCGGACACAGAACCTATGAAATTCCGCATCCGCGCGCTATCTCTAGGTCTTGTCCGAGACGCCTCACTCGCAAAAAACGGCAGTCAGATGGTGGAAGCAAATGTCCTTGAGGCGCTCCGCGCGAATATTCTTGAAACACTTTCTTTGCTTGAGCTGGCATTTATCGCAGGTCTAGTTTCCGAGATGAACTTCACTATCTTGAAGAGGGAATACGCTTCACTCAGGGACACAATAGAGGTCAAAAAATCATCACGCGAATCCCGCACAGATAGTATTCTTGGTGACAATTTTTTCGACACCACAGAGTCCGCGCACTCGCACCCAAAAGGTCCGACCTTCATGAGCCCATCCCCAAGGTCCGACCTTCATGAATCTTCCCCAGCACCCCGCGCTCTTTCTAAAGGACATTCTATTGGACAAACGACATCTCTAATGTCCGATAGAAATGAAGTATCGGACACGAGAAGGTCTGACCTTTATGCCCCTGCACCGGCTTTGCGAGCTAATCCTCATGTCTTTGCGAGGAGCGTAGCGACGAAACAATCCAGAGCACATGAGTCCACCCCCCGCGCCATCACCGATGTTGCAAAGGAATCACGCCGTGCGCGCATTTTAAAACTTGTAAAGGACAATCGTGAAGTTACAATAAAGGACATTGCAACTCATTTCGCAGATCTTTCAGAAAAAACAATCCAGCGCGAAATTGTATCATTGGTAGAAAACGGTGTCCTTAAGAAATTTGGCGAACGCCGTTGGTCCCGCTATGCGTTAGCATAGATTAGTCCACGTATTCCCAAGGTACGGCCTTTCTGCACCCTCGCCCAAGACCGTACCTTTATATGTGTTTTTGTATTCGCGCCCGTATCCCTATTTGCTTGTTTTTCAGCCCTTTTTTTGCTACTATATGTTTGTGTGGTGAGATGTCGGTTTCGCAGTTTACATTAGTAAATTGTTATCCTCGAGTTATCCACACATGATACTTTGCAGGAACTTCTTGCACCGTATATAATGTATGTAAGTTCAGTGTGCAGATTTGTTTCTGCGTCACTGAATTTAGACGTAGTAAATGTGATCGCGCATTTGTGCGTCATTAAAATAGAAACTCCCGGCTTACGATAGATTGCAAGCAAGGGGAGAGTCCATTGAAAACTAGATCCGGCGCATTCAGTATTGAATGAGTTGCACCACAAGGTCGGGCCTTCATGCGCCCATCCCCAATGCCCGACCTTTATGTATGTAGTATTGCATTGCATTTATATTCGTACACGCATCGTCTTTGCGAGGAGCGTAGCGACGAAGCAATCCAGCACACATTCCTCATTCAACATTCAATCCTGAATGCACCGGATCTTGCATAGAAAACATATCTCACAAAAAGGTATGTTTTCATGAACCAAGCTGTGGCGCATCTGCATCTGTCAGTTGTCCGCGAAGGCGGTGTCAATTGTCAAATGTGTTGCTTTGCAACAGGGTTTTCCATGGCCTCGACCCGTGTGGTCGAAGCACTACCGCATGACCGACAAAACATAAAACGGATTAAGTTTAATAGAGCCTGACCCCTTGTGGGACACGAGCACCCGAAACGCATTTCGCATTGCACCCGAGGTCTGACCTTTCTGCACCCGCACCCAAGGTCAGTCCTCCTATACATTTCGCATTTCGGGTTCCCTTGTCCCACAAGGGAAATGGCAAAACGCGCGAGCATCCTTGGCACCTATTTATTAGTTAACGCCAACGATTCGCGCGAGTATCAAATTATCAAATTATGACTACAATTATTTCATCAAAGTCTGCAAAATTTGCTGCAGGTTTGGTAGGACTTGTAGCTGGTGTTGCAATGTTTGCAATCACAGCTCAAGCTGCTACATTCACAACAAACCTAAAGCAAGGCAGCACAGGTGCTGATGTAAAAAACCTTCAATTGGTTTTGAACATGAGCGCTGACACGCAGGTTTCAGTAACCGGCGCAGGATCACCAGGGAACGAAACTTCGTACTTTGGACCTGCAACAAAAGCTGCAGTTATCAAGTTCCAGAATAAGTACGCATCAGAAATTCTTGCGCCAGTTGGTTTGACCAGCGGTACAGGTTATGTTGGACCATCAACACGCGCAAAGTTGAACACAACAGATGGTACAACAACAGGCTTGGTTCCTGGATGTACTTCAACAGTTGGCTTTAGCCCAACTACTGGAGCATCTTGCGCATCAGGCGTAGTGACAACCACTACAACAGTTCCTGGATGTACATCAACAGTTGGCTTTAGCCCAACGACAGGTCAGAAGTGTGATGCTTCAACAACAACAGGCACAGTTGTAGCATCAGGTCCGGTTTCAGTATCACTTGCCAACGACAATCCTGCAGCATCATCTGTAGTGGCTGGTCAGGCAACTGCTGATCTCGCGCACTTTGCGTTTACTGGTAGTGGCACCATTACGAACATCAAATTGATGCGTACTGGTATCTCTGCAAACTCGACACTTTCAAACGTATACCTATACAATGGTAACGTTCGTGTGTCGGATTCAGTTTCAGTGAACAACACAGACAGTTCAATTACCTTCAACAACCTCGGTATTGCGGTAAACGGCTCACTCACACTTTCTGTGAAGGCTGACATCGCTTCTTCTGGCACAGGTCAGATTGTTGCTGTTCAGCTCGTTGGCTACACAACTTCAGGCAACGATATGTCAACTGTAAGCATTTCAGGTAACTACATGAATGTTGCAGGTACATCATTGGCAACAGTTTCAGCAAGCTCAACTTCAGCTACAACAGCAAGTATTAACGCTGGTACTATGGGCCAAGTATTTTGGACAGGTACTGTAAGCGTGTCAACTCGCTCAGTAGCACTTAAGGGCGCAGCCTTTAAGTATGTTGGTTCAGCTACAACTGACGCGATTGCGAACCTCAAAGTCTTTGTTAACGGTGTTGCCGTCGGTTCTGCTTCTTCAGTAGATCCAGTAACAAATCGTCTTAGCTTTGATTTCGGTTCAAGCCCAGTAACATTGAACACAGGTTCACAAACTTTGGAACTCCGTGGCGATATTATAAAGGGTTCAAATCGTTCAGCTCAGTTCAACCTTGAGAATGCTGGTGACCTTATGGTTATGGATACTCAGGTTGGCGTAAATGTAGGAGTTACAGCGCCTACAACAACAACTTTTGCTGCACAAAACGGTACAAACGTATCTATCAACACTGGTTCTATTACTACAACAATTGATCCAGCGTTCACCAACCTTACAAACGTAACAGGTGGTGCAACAGGAGCAGTTATCGGTAAGTTCAATCTACAGGCATATGGCGAAGACATAAAAGTTTCAACACTTTATGTTACTCCAACCATTACAGGGTCAACTCCTGTTCCTAACGGTTTGAACAACGTTGCTCTCTTCTACAATGGAAGCCAGGTTGGCTCGTCACAGAATATGGCAGGAACATCAACACCCCTAACGTTCTCACTTGGATCATCATTGATTGTTTCAGCTGGAACCACAGGTTCTCTTGAAGTTCGCGCTGATATTCAGTCGGCTGCAAACGTGAACTACACCGCTGGTACTGCATCAGTTATCCTCGTAGCAGGATCATCAAACGGTCAAGGTCAGAGTTCATCAGCAACGCTCGCTGTCCCTACTACAGATGCTGGGACAACAGGCTTGACTGTTACTACTGGCGCGCTTAGTATCGCGATGGCTCCTGGATACGCGTCTAACCAGACAGTGAATCCAAACACATCAAATGTGAAAGTTGGTTCATATGTTATTCAGAACACAAGTACAACAGAGGGAGTAAACATTACGAACCTTGCTGTAGCTTTGACTGCGACAACAACGAATATGAGCAACTTGAGAACTTCAGAGACTTCAGGGTCAGGTGCAATCGGCATCGCTCCTCAGGCCACAAACAACTTCTCAGTTAACTTTACTCTTGATCCAGGACAAACAAAGACGATTGATATTATGGCAGACCTCGGTGCTGCAACTTCAGGCGTTATCATTACGACACTTCTCCCTACAGCACAGGGTTCAGGTTCACACGTAGTTCTAACTCCTGGTTCAGCAACAACAGGTCAGACACTTACAATCCAGACTGGTTCTGTAGCTGTTCCTACACTTAACGCTGCTCCAGCATCAATGGCTGCACAGTTTATTGTCGGAGGAACACAGAATCTCGCTACCTCTCAGTACAACTTTGTCGCTACAAACGGTGTAGCAACAATCTCTGAGTTGAAGTTTACAGTTGGAGGTTCAGCGATGACATCAACGACAACTCCAATCACCACAGTAACTGTAGGTGGTAAGTCAGCTCCAGTAGTTTCTGGCGTTGCTTACCTCACTGGACTTAACATCAGTGTTCCTAACAGTCCCGCAGGTGCAAATGTAAATGTTCAGGCATCGTTTGGTTCAGTTGGTACAAACGGAATTCCGTCAAATCAGACGGCTACAACGTCCCTTACCTACATGAAGTACACAATCGGTGGTGTAACAACATCAACAAGCACAATCGCTGTTGTTGGAAACACATACACACTTGTTGGTACAAAGCCTACGGTAACTGTACAGGACTCATCAGATTCACTTCTCAATGGTTCTGTAAAGGTTGCTGAAGTTACTGTGTCAGCTGATGCTGCTGGTGACTTGAAACTTACAGCATTGCCAATCAGCGTTACCTCAACAGGTGCTGTTACTGTTGCTTCAAGCACAAACAACATCGTAGTAAAGGATACTGCTGGCAACACTGTTACTACTACCAACACCTACCTCCTCGTTACAGCAGGTGGTACAGGTACGGATACTATTAACTTCACAAACGGTGACACGATCACTGCAGGATCTTCAAAGACCTACAGAATCTACGTAACCGCTGCGACAGTATCAGGTGCCGTTAACACAACATCTCTATCTACCAAGCTCGGTGTATCATCATCGTTCACTTGGACAGACCAGAATGGTGGCGTAGCAGGTATCACTGGCGCAAACATCTACAACTACCCAGACACAACATCAGTTATCACTAACTAATGTTTGAACGGTTAGCTTAGATAGTTCCCGAAACGATGATTTAGTCGAAATCATGTCGCGTACCGTCCATTGAGACGTGACGACATGGCTCAAATTAGGTTGATTTCTCGTATCGAAGAAAAATTATTCTCGATCAGATAAACCCAAACGAAACTAACTTCAATTCAGAAAAAGACCCCTTTCTCGCAAGAGAAAGGGGTCTTTTTCGTCCCTATTTGTAGAAAGGACGGTCCTTTCTACACCAGCTACCCCCCCATATTCCTAAAAAGGACGGTCCTTTTTACACAGAATGATGCTATAATTATCACATGCGACGAAGAATCAATATTTCAACCGGTGAATACTACCATCTCTATAACCGCGGTACAGATAAGCGCACCATTTTTATGGAGTCACACGACTATAAGCGCTTCATGGCTTTATTGTATGTCTGTAATAGTACTGAGCCAGTAGACATAGCCGACCATTTTCAGAAAGGACGGTCCTTTCCGGAGCTTTTTGCAATAGAAAGAGAGGATCAGCTTGTGGACATTATTGCTTACTGTCTTATTCCGAACCATTTTCATCTATTAATCCGCGAAAAAACAGAGGGAGGAACTGAGAAATTTATGAGAAAGCTATTGACCGCGTATTCTATGTATTTTAACAGTAAATTTGGGCGCACAGGGACGCTTTTTGAAGGTAGGTTTAAGGCAAAACATGTAGATTCTGATGAATATTTGAAATACCTCTTTGCGTATATACATCTCAACCCAGTGAAACTCATTGATCCAAAATGGAAGGAAAATGGGATACATGATCGCAAAACAGCTTACGATTACCTAGTTAATTATATGTATTCTAGTTATTCTGATTGGAAGGGGAATACCCGAATGGAATCAAAAATACTCAACAGAGAGGCGTCTCCAGAATATTTTAATTCATCAAAGGACTTTGATGAATTTGTGAATGACTGGCTAATGTTCGCCGACCCATCCTAGAACCCAGAAAGCCCCGTCCTTTCTAAAAAGGACGGGGCTTTCTGGGAAAGTTATCCACAGGTTTTTGTTGGAGAATTAGGGGTTTTTATAATGGGTTGGTAGAATAAAAGGAATTGTATGAATGAAAATACGAAAATGAAGGTGAAGAAGGCGTGGACGTTGCTATGGAAGGGAGTTGTGGTCCTTGTTGCTATCTTTGTTATTGTGACTCTGTTGCGTGTTCTGTATGTTTCAAAAAATACACCAGCACAGGTGGCTAAAATTCACGCGACAAAGCTCACGATGGATGACGTGATGGGGGTGAATCTGCCATCAGATCCCGGAGCAGAGGCGGATAAAACCGTTGCCGGCATTGACGCAAACAAAAATGGTATTCGCGATGATGTGGAGCTCGCTATTTTTAAAGAATATCCAAACTCCGCAAAGACTAGAGCGGTGCTTTTACAGTATGCGTTGGCGCTTCAGATGGAGATGACCTTGCCGATTTTGAATAGGGAAACAGCTACAGCTGTTGTGGAGGATAATCAAAGTAAGGCACTTAAATGCATTTGGAGTATTAGTTCGCGATCTGATATGGATAAATTTACAGCGGAAACTGATAAAAATGAGAATTTTGTTAAGGATCGTCAGATCAACACGGAAGATAGAAAAAAATACATGCATAATTTTTATAAATATGTTGGAAGTTATTCTGTTTCTGACGATTGGTGTGATATAGATGTTTCTGTTTTAAAAAATTAAAATGAGATTTTCCTACTATTTTTTAATTATTATTTTCTTTTTCCCAGCAGTATCTTTTGCAGTAATTGAGACAGGGAAATGTTCTACAGATGGATACACGGTGGCTACTATTAACGGCGTGCTTACCAATAAAGATGGTGCGGTAGAGAACATGGAGGCACTAATGAAAAAGGTTGGTTTCGTTTGGAATAACCAAAAAATTAAATTTGAATTCCTCCTCAACCCTATCCACTCTGGTGGATTTGGTGACCTCGCAAACACAATTGTTCAAAAAGCCTTTGAGAATGAGACAGTCGCAGACTACGACCTTGTTGAGATGCTTAAAGATGCAAGTAATAAGGTAAAAACTCAAAAACTCCTCCTCGTCGCCCATTCACAGGGCAATTTTTATGCAAATAGTTTTTACGATGTGGCTACAAAACAGGCCGGTGGTGTACCTGCTGAGTCAATCGGAGTATATGGCGTAGCAAATCCTGCGAGTCGTGTTTCTGGCGATGGTAAATGGCTTACTTCTGATACGGACAAAGTAATCGCATGGGTTGTTGGTAATGTGCCATTTAGGAAAATTAAAGCACCAAATACGCACATTGTTTTGCAGTCAGGAGATGATTTTTCCGGGCATGGGTTTAGTGAAGTATATTTGAAATACCGTTCTAAAGAAATTGTTGAAGATATACGGGCATCACTCGACGGGCTTGCGGAAAATATAACGCAAGATGAGGACGCGCCATGCATCTCGCCTCCAAAAATTACAATTGCCCATGAACAGCAAGGTCTGGTTTACGCAGTCACTGATCCTGTCTTAAACCCACTTGGCGCAGGAACCCTTTGGACACTTGGCGCCGGAGTAAAAACGTCCATCTTTGTAATCAAAACTGGAGTTACTGTTGCTGTCGGGACTTATCACATTGCAGTAAACACTGCAGTCTGGTCATACGACACGACTTTGGCAATAGGGAAATTTGTTGGGAATACCGTTGTTTCCGCGGGTTCTTTTGTGTATGACGCTGTTACAAACACCTTCTCTAACGGGCCAGTAGCAAGTAATAGCGCGACAGTGGTATTGGCAACACTGCCAACGCAGACACTAACGCAAACACCAGACTCAGTGACAGCAAAAACTCAGGTGGTTACAACAACACAAACACAAAATATAGAATCAGCAGTGTCAAAATCCCAGCAACCGCAGCAGCAACCGCAAACTGTTTTTGTTTTTGAGCCGAAGGTGCAGGCTGGGACGAATACGCCAAAGCTCGTGTTTGTGGGGGCATTGGGTGGTGGGTCGTCGCCTACGGCGGTGGTCCAATCTCAAGTGCTTGGCGCGCAAGCATCGGCTTCTGGAGAGGAGGAAATAGTGGATGAAGTTGTTGTGGTTGTTGAGATAGCGGAGAGTGTGGGCGACGCGGTAGCGTCGCCCACACTCTCCGCTCCTCAATGTGCGCAAACACTCGCAACCGACGGGTGCCTCCTTGCGACGACAACCGTTCGTTTTGAATGGTCAATAGTTGATGGTGCCGACCATTATTTAATCAACAAAAATGGTGAATTTGCGACAACTACTGACAGTTCGCACGACATAACAATCGAAGACTTTTCAGACTATACGTTTGAAGTGATAGCGGTTGATGCTGAAGGAAACCCAAGCGCCACAAGCACGCAAACAGTTTCTGTGGCAACAATTCCTATCGCCATCAACGAAATCGCATGGATGGGGACTGTCGCATCAACAAATGATGAGTGGTTTGAGATTAAAAACAATACTGGTTACACAATTGGCCTTTCGCAATGGGTACTCAATGCAAAGGACAATTCCCCGCACGTCATCATGAAAGACACAATCGCTCCGCGCGCGTACCTTATTTTTGAACGCACAGATGATACCGTTGTATCCGACGTTTTGGCGCACGCAACTACAACGGGCGCATTAAATAACACTGGCGGTGACCAACTGACACTTTCTCGCGACACTGTCGTTTTTGATAAAACCCCTGATGGCGCATGGGTGGCAGGCGAAAACAGCACGTCATCAAGAAAGACAATGGAACGTTATTCCTCCCGTGAGTCCGGCACCGACCCAGAAAACTGGGGCACAAATCTCGGCTACATTAAAAATGGGGCTGATGCAAAAGAAAACCCGATTGAAGGAACCCCCGGCGAACAAAATTCAGTGAGCACGCTTATAAACAAAGGACAGGACATCACAGAGGACTTTACTTTAACCGCAGACGAAGAGCGATACGTCATTGCGAATAACTTTCGTGTTAGCGCCTCAAGTACGCTCACGATTGAGCCTGGCGTAGAAATAAAATTCTATGACGGGTGGATAAATGTCCAAGGACATATTGTGGTGTCAGGAACGCCGGAAAATCCTGTGATTATAGATACATTAAGTAGCAACCAAAATGGGGGCATCTCTGTTGGGGGAGGATACACAGATACTGTTTATCAGGGAACGAACGCATCAGCAGCTCTTGATAATGTGAATATCAAAAATATTAATTACATTGCCGCGTACGACAATTCTCGTCTCGATATTTCCAATACAGATCTTTCGAATAGCTCGGGAGGAATTTATGCGCAAAATACTGCGCAAATTTCTATATCCTCATCATCAATACGTAATACACAAGACAATCACGCAGTTGCTGGGTACGAAAATTCAAAAATAACCATTGTGTCTTCTACAATAGCAAACACTCTTGATAATGATGCAGTTGGGGTGTACGACGGCACAATGTCAATTACAAATACAACGATTGATGGATCGCCTGACGACGGTGGTATTTATGTGTCTAGTGGTACACTGTCAATTGCAAGTTCAACGATTAGAAATATTTCAGACACCGGCATCTCAATCTATA
>Ga0210011_1002465_pt1 | contig 15251 bp, 19 predicted proteins | sample CryGeymeta201502_FD_183972 | JGI IMG/M metagenome (GOLD analysis project Ga0210011, IMG submission 183972) | Groundwater microbial communities from Crystal Geyser aquifers in Utah, USA - Crystal Geyser metaG 2015-02 (SPAdes) (version 2) | ecosystem: Environmental > Aquatic > Deep subsurface >...
GACCAACGGCCTGGAACGCATCAACCGCGAACTCAAACGCAGAACCCGCGTGGCTTCGATCTTCCCCAATCCGCCTTCTTGCCTGCGCCTCGTTTCGGCGCTGCTCGCCGAGTGCGACGAGGAATGGTTGACCGGAAAAATCTACTTGAATATGAACCCTTGATCCACCCAGCCCAATGAACCCTTCTGCTAACTTTTACAGAAAAGATGTTGCACAATCGTGGCCATCGTTCAGTACCGGTGCCGAATCGTTGGTCAATCGGAGTTGTGAAATGAGTGAATCTGAATTGCGGCCTAGGGTATTCGTCGCCGACCTCATCCAGCCCGGCGATGTTGTCTTGACGACCACGCCCGACCCGATGAGCCAAACGATACGTAAGTTCACCGGCACGGACATCTCCCACGCCATGATTTGTGTGGATACGTCGAGCGTGATCGATTCCACTAGCGACGGTGTTCACGCACGTAACCTTGGGCGGATCATTCTTGAACCAGGCTGCGCAGGTCATGTGCTTCGACCGGTGAAGCCACTATCGTCTAATCAATTACGCTCTGTCATCTTCTTCGCCAGAGCTGCGGTTGGCACTCGATATACGGTGGCCGGCGCTGCAAAGAGCGTGTTGGCGGGTTTCGTGGCAGGCCGAAGGCAGTTCTGCTCGCGTTTAGTCGCGCAAGCCTACCGCGATGCCGGCGTGAACTTAGTATCGGATGCCGACTTCTGCCACCCAGGAGAGCTCTTGAATAGCGCCGCGCTTGTTGAAGTTCCAAATGTGCTTAGGAATCTCAGTCCAGAAGAAGAGGCTCACTGGCGTGAGAATATTGACAGTGTCCAGGCTATGCGCAATTCAACCAACGCCTTGCTCCAGGAGGCCCGCAAACTGTCCCCTGAAATCGAGTCGCTGAACGATATCGATGCTTACCTTGTAGAGCATCCAAAGGGAGATGCTCAACTTGTGCAAGCACTGCGATCTTCAAGGTATCTGGAACTGTGGAGAGATGAGTTCGAAAGGAATTCTTGGCAGTACCACGTTGCCAAGATGGAGGGGTATAACGGCTCGGATGCACGCAAGCAGAGGTACTGCGAGGTGGTGCTGGCAGACGAGGAGTTGAGCCCAAACCGATTTATCCTGAACCACGCGGGCTACGTGACCTTGAATACGTTGCACCCTCGCCAATACTTTGCCCTGATGAAAAATCTGTACGACATCCTGACCCTGCTTCATGCTCGGCGCATCAATGCGGCAACTGCTTGGCTTGAGAGTAAGGGGCTACGCGAGCCGGCACCTCCAAAACTCCTCCGTCCACACACCCATGAGTGGTTTGCTTCGCTACGCGAATGGAATCCAAAGCAGGCTGCAATGGCTGAAGCAGCCATTCAGAGGGCGGGAGGTTCAGATGTGTGCAGTGTCTGTGCGGATGATCCGGCCCGTGATTACGCCTTGGTGAGTATGCCAGCAGCTGGACCAGGGACGCTTCGGCTCTGCGATGACTGTTTTCGCATCCGCTCTATCGACGAACCAATGAGACCTTTCTGAGCGCCTATTCTCAGCGTGTCTGTGCAAGGTTGCTTGGACTGCTTCATGGGCGAAACAAACATAATTGTTAAATCTTGGCAATGTCTGATACCCAGCTTCCATAGTTATTAATTCGACAAAGTTGATCAACCGCAACCAAGTTTAAATAGACATCCATTTCAAGCAGGCCAATGACAGCCACTAGAAGTGGCTGCTGATAAGCAGCACACCAACTGACCGTTATGGGCGAGAAGGTGGCCTAGTCAGGAGCTCGGTGCCATAAGAGACGCTGGGGAATTGCTGAAATAGCTGATTGAATGTTCTGGAGAGTTGTCCGCTTCACTTTCAACAGCGGACGTTCAGAGCCAAGAGTTTGATGATGATCGTCCGTCGCTTGCTAACCCTTAAGAGTCATAGCCGTTTCCCGATAATGGTCAGTCAACGTTGAGGCAAGAGGCGGGTGGCTTCTCGCCCTCTCGAATGTAGGGTCAGGCTGGATTTGCGTTGCATTTTTTTGCATCACGCTGATCTCGCAACTGCTCGATGCGCTTGTTGGCACTTTCAAGTGCGGCGCTCTTTTCCAAATTATTTCCAATTCCGAAGTCGCCGAGAATAGCGAGCACATCACGCCCGCTGAACTCACTTTCCTTATTCACATGGTCGATAAACCCGCTGACCTTTGCCATTTCAAGATTAACTTCCCTGCACGTCATGGACTCTTTCTCATAACTTGTCAGTATGCCTTGCCGACCATAGGTTTTTGTCGCACACCCCTGAATGGACACCAGAGCGAGGGTGACTGTCGCAAGAATGACTATATGTTTCATTTATTTCTCCTTTTAAAAACCAATTGCCCCTAAGGCCTAACGTGTTAGCTCAGGGGCGCAAAGCCGGCTTGTCGGCGGAATGACCCTCTGGTGCGCTGAATTAGGCATCATTGAAAGTCCTTTTTGGGAATGCCATCTGACAGGTCAATGATATTTACACCGGCAGATGGGACAATTGCAGACTCACGATAAATGATGCTGGGCCAACTTGTGATTATGTTGGTCCTGCGTTTGAAATTCCGCTTCTCATACAGGTAGTACCAACGGTCTGGGTGTTCAAGATTAAAAAGCACCCTATCAAATGGGCATGAGAGATCCTGTAGCTCGTAGCGTGCAAACCTCTCGAACCATTCTCTGTCTGGATAGCCGCTATCGCAAGTTTCCTGAAATTCAAAAACGTTGTTGTGCAAAACCAACCAGCACTCGCCAAGGCCGTACGATTTTTTGTAGCCGTCATACTTGCTCTTCTTTATCGTCATGACGTGATGGAGCTGCTGTTTTAAGTCAATCGTGATCTCTGCGGCTCGTGAATACGGCAGCGTCTTAGGGGCGCTCGCCAACCACTTGCAATACTTTTCATAATCAAGTCGTGCTACTTCAATTCCAAGTAACCCAGCATCGTGTTTGACGACAATATCTGGTGAATCGACGATGTCCTCGCTTATCTCTGGATTAAGAATGCCCAGATGAGCTAATGGGGTTCCGAGTCTCTCAACGATTCGACTCTCATTGATGGTTCGTTCTGCTCTCATCGTAAATGCCTAACAGTTATTAGAGGGACGCACCGGTCCGCATTATTAAAAATAGTGCGGTGCGCGTATTTTTCATAACTAATTGAGTAATTATGAATCTTATGTTTTTGCCTGTCCGTATATCCACTGGAATCACTCCATTATTTTTGTGCCTTGAAAGCGATCAAGTGCCGCTAGAGCCTTTTGCCCATAAACGACCGCAGATTCATTGTGGATGTACTTGTTGAAGGCAATCATTTGCCCTAATTTCGCATAGAAATTCACCGGCGGATCAACTGAATCAGAATTGATGCTATTTGAAGTGTTGATCGGCACTGTGGAGTCAGGGATAAGGAAGCGTACCAAAGAGCTGGATTCATCAACTGTCATCTGACCACTCTTTATGAGTCCGTTAACAGCGATCAACATGTTGTTTGGAGTTATATTCCTAAAGTCGTAAGTGTCCCCAACTTTCACCTCTCCAGCGACTCGGCTGTATGCAGCCTGCGATATTTTTAAACTATCAGCTACATTTGCAGCCGTTGCAGAATATGTTGTTGCAGCTTCACTATTTGGATGTGCTTGCGTTCTTCTTGAAGTGACAGGATTCACAAATTGTGTGGATATAACTTGGTATATATTTTTCATTACAAGACGCCTTGTTCATCAATTGCCACTGCTGCCTGTCGGAAGAGGGCGGGTTTAAGGTTCAGTTCAACAAGCTGCATCCAGATAACTACTTTCCCTTTGGCATGCCCTTGCTCTACATGGCGAACGGCATCAGGCGTTTGTTCCAGCGGATAGCGACTGTCGATCACAGGTATCAGCTTGCCGGTCTCAAGCAGCTCCTTCAGGAGATGCAGGTCTTTCTGGTTAGGGACCGAGGACAGTGCGCACAACTTCTGTTTGCTGAACATGGACAACAGCGGCCCCAGCAGCATGGCCTGGAACAGTTGGCCGCCCGTGCCTCCGGACATGACATAGGTGCCGCCACTGTTCAATGCGCGCCTGTATTCGAAGATGGAGCGGGAACCGTTTGCGGCAAGGATCAGATCATATTGCAGACCGCTTTGGGTAAAGCCTTCCCGCGTGTAATCGATCACATGATCGGCACCAAGCGCGCGTGCCATCTTCATCTTTCCCGTGCTGCAGACCGCAGTGACTTCCGCCCCGAAATACTTGGCGAGCTGAACTGCAAATGTCCCCACTCCGCCGGATGCACCGTTTATCAGGACTCGTTGTCCCGGTTGTATCCGCCCAGCATCGCGCAATGCCTGCAAAGCGGTCATCCCGGCCAGTGGCACGGCCGCAGCTTCCTCGAATGACAAGCTGGGCGGCTTCAGTGCCAATTCTTTTTCGAGGGCGCACTTGTATTCTGCGAATCCGCCGAAATTGCTGGCGAACACATCGCCAAACACTTCATCCCCCGGCTTGAAGTGGGTGACCTGTGAGCCTACCGCCTCCACCACGCCAGCGATGTCGCCGCCCAGAATGGTGATGCGCTTTGGCCTGAACAAACCGTTATAGAGTCGTGCCAGGAAAGGGATGGCGCGCATCAACCGCCAGTCTGCGGCATTCACCGATGCCGCTTGCACCTTCACCAATACTTCATCGTCCGCCGGGACAGGTTGCTTCACTTCCCTGAGTAGCAGTACATCCGGCGATCCATATTCGGAATATACGATTGCTTTCATCTACCGGTCTCCATTTCAGTTGTGGTGCCGCACATCGTGACGGTTATTTGGTGAGAGTCATGAACGATAACTTGCTTACTCCGACCTTCTGGGCGATCGCCATCACTTGGGCCACGCGCCCATAGTTCACATTCTGATCGGCCTGGATCTGCAGTTGGAACTCGGGGTTGCCGGATTTGATCGCCAGCACTTGCGCGAGGGCGGCCTCATCCACGGGGTTTGCATCCATGGACACGTTGCCCTGCGAGTCGATGATCAGGCTGGAGCTGTCAGGCTTGTCCTTTTGCTGCAACGACTCGGTTTGCGGCAACTTGATCTTGAGCGCTTGAGGTGCCAGCAAAGGTGCTGTGATGATGAACACCACCAGCAGTACTAGCATCACGTCCACCAGCGGCGTGACGTTGATCTCGCTCATCATGTCGCCGTCGCTGTTTCCCATCGCCATGGCTTACCCCTTGAAGTTGTGCTTGAGCGCGAGGCGCATGAAGTCGTGCGCGAAGTTCTCCAGCTCGGTGATGCGCACCTTGAGGCCGCGCAGGAAGTAGTTATAGGCCAGCACGGCGGGCAAGGCGGTGGCGATGCCGATGGCGGTGGCGATGAGTGCCTCGCCGATGGGACCGGCTACCACGTCGAGCGAGGCCGTGCCGCTGGCGCCGATCTCCTGCAAGGCATGCATGATGCCCCACACCGTACCGAACAGACCGACGAAGGGTGATGTCGCACCGATGGTGGCAAGTTCGGCCAGGCCGCGCTCGTGGAGTCGCTGGATATTTTGTACCTGCTGGCGCATCTGGCGTTCCAACGAATCCTGCGGTGTTCCGGTGTGCATCAGGTCCTGACGGTCGGAGTTCAGCGCCTTGAGTTCGGCAAAACCCGCCTGCGCCAGAGTGGCGACGTTGCCCTCGTTCTGCGCCGCGCGCTGTGCAGCTTGTTGCCAATCTTCCGCCGCCCAGAACGATTTCTGGAATGTCAGGTTGCGCTTCTTGTCCTGCAACTGGCGCTTCAATTTATAGAAAGAGATCGACCAAGTGGCGATGGACAACAAGATCAACAGCAGCAAGGTGCCGGAGACGACAGGGGAGTTGATGGAGAAAAGACCGTTCATGCTTTATCCTCAAAAGAAAATTTGATGGGAACCAGGAAATTTTGGGTGACGGGTTGGCCGAAACGGCGCGCGGGCGAGAACTTCCAGGTCTTGACTGTCTGCAAGGCGGATTTGTCGAGAATGTCGTAGCCGCAGCTCTTGTGCAGTGTCACTTCACCGGCGCGGCCTTCCGCCAGCACCTCGACATCCAGCACCACGGTGCCGTGATAACCCATGCGCCGCGCGACCATCGGGTACGGCGGCTTGGGGTTGTTGAGATAGTCGGCGCGGTATTCTGGCTCGGCATCTAGTTGCACCGGCGACGGCGTCGTCACATCCTGCGGCGCGGCCTGTTCTTGTGGCGCGGCCTGTTCCTGTGGTTTGACCACTTCTTCTGATGGAAGCGGATCTGTTTCGCGCGGTTTGGGTTGCGGCGTGATATCGGCCTGCTGCATCTGCGTATTCGCGAACGAGATCGACATCTCGTTGACCATCACCATGGGCGGTTCGGGGCTGAACCAGTAGAAGGCGAACACCGAGAGGTGCAGCAGGGCAGCTTGCAGAAGAGCTGCGGCCGGATCCATGAAGCGCCGGATTCCTGTGCGAGCTGATCCGGACTGCACGGGTGCGAACACATGCCATGCGCCTCGTCCATGGAGGTGCGCAAAGGGGGAATCATTCTCCTGACTTAGTTGTAGCATTTGGAATAGATGTCCAGAGATATATTGTTGTTTGGATGAGGCATGGCGATACAAATCGCGGGCAATACGGCCATCACGATTGGCTTGTCCGTAATGCGTCGAATAGCGCGAATTGCCATCCGGATACCACTCTCGATTGCGTTCATCCCGAATCCCGGGATCAGGTCCGTTGGCGCGGTCATATCCAGCCTTGCTGTAGTGCTTTAAGAACAGCTCGGGTGCGATCCCTTACCCCGAGCTTCGAGAGCAAGCTGGATACATGGTTCTTGACAGTTCCTTCCGTCGTGCCCGTCGCCTCGGCGATCTCGCGATTGTTCCAACCGCTGGCAAGCAACCTGAGTATCTCCTGCTCGCGTTTGGTAGGTCGGTCCTGATACTGGTCATGCTCGGTCGCTGCGAAATTGGCAAGCCGCTCGAAGACACTCTCTGTCAGGGCGGGGAGAAAAAGGCTGTCGCCATTTGAGACGTGACGGATCGCATCGGCCAATCTTTCCGGTGAGATATCTTTCAGCAAGAATCCCTTCGCACCCGCATGCATTCCCTGAAGCAGGGCTTCATCATCGTCGAAGGTGGTGAGCAGGATGATGGGAAGCAGCATATTGTTGGTGTTCAAAGTGTGCACGACCTGTATGCCGGACATGACTGGCATGCGTATGTCGAGCAGCAACAGGTCAGGTGCAAGGCTGGCGACGAGAGACAAGGCCTCTTCGCCATTGGTGCCTTCCGCGAGGACCCGTATGTCCTCGGTAAGGTCGAGCAAGCCGCGTATTCCAGCTCGCACCAATGCCTGGTCATCAACAAGTACGACTCGAATCATTTGCGGTTCTTTCTGGGAACGTTGATCTTGATGACACACCCCTGATCCTTCTGGCTGGTGACCAGCATGGTTCCGGCGAGTTGATCTATTCTTTCTTGCATACCGGTTAGTCCGTTTCCGGCCGGGACATCATCGAAGCCCGCCCCGTCATCATTTATTGAAAGATGCAGCGACTCGGCATCATGCCTAAGCGCTATCCAGATGTTATTGGCATTGGAGTGCCGGAGAGTGTTACTCACCGCTTCCTGGATGCATCTGAGAAAAGCGTGCTGCACCTCATTGGGCGCTTCCCATCCTCCTTGTATTTCAAGATGAATGGCCGGGTATGGAATGCTGGACTGCAAGGAGCGAAGGAGCTGAGCCAAGTCGTCCTGCGGCTCCTGGCGCAGTACGCCGACTATCTTGCGGGCTTCAGCGAGCAGATCTTTTGCGACCTTTGATGCGGTCGAAATGTGCGAGTTGTTTTCGTTCTGGCTGGTGCGGCTGGCCAATTCAAGCTGCAGGTTCAAGGCGACCAGATGATGACCCATCACGTCATGCAGCTCTCTAGAGATGCTGAGCCTTTCTTCGACCCGACTTTTTTCCGCTAACGCATGCCTTGCTGTAAATAGCTCCATATTCAATCGCGCCAATTCCCTGCGATGCCGGGCTTCATCCGCTGCCAGCCAGCCGACGGTGAATGCGAAAAATTGCCAGATAATGACGACAAGTGCAGTGATGCCGATCAGGAGCGCAGGAGGGAGAGATTCGAACTCGCTTACTTTTTCAAAGAGCCCTGACTCATAGATGAGCCATGTCCAAGGCAAGGTAAGCAGTGCCTGCGCGGCCATCCATTTGATCGATTGTTCCCGCTTCATGACTAGCGGAATTTCGGCGGCAACCACATACATCAGAGCTGCATCGCCAACGCACATCGAGACTCCCATGGCAGCAGCGAGCTGCAGCGCCAGCAGAATGAAATGATGCTTTGAGGGCGTGCTCACCGGGATGTTTCGCATGTTGATCCAGAAGCATGGGCCGAATACGAGCAGCGACACGATGGCGACGGCATCCTTCCAGTCTCCCGGGGGCGTGGCCTCCAAGGGAACCGACTGATTGGCGAACATGACAATCATCCCGATGGGATACATCAGCCATGCCAACATTCCGGCGATTCTGAGAAGCTGGACTACGGTGAGTTTTTTCATGTCTGCAGTTTATGCCCATTTTCACATCGGGTGCATGTGCCGGAAGTCATGCATGACTTCCGGCACATGCGGGCTGTTGCGGCTTCCATGAAAATGATTCCGCCTGTGTTCAAAGGCTCATCACGATAGGAGGGATAAATTATGAAGATACCCGGCATGAATTCAAATCAAATGCACCGCCCTGTAGCTCCTGAAAATCGACTGACCAGATCCGAGCGCAGTTCGAGCAGTACTGCCTACGATTTCGCGACCATATCCCCTGAGGGGCAGATGCTGGGAAAGGCGGAAGGCAGCCGCTCAATCGCGGAAATCATGAAGGGGGTGAGTTTTCGCAATATCAGATATTCAGAGCTCCTGAATGTTGCAAAAGAGTTGAAGGCGGCGGGACATCTGGCGAAGCAGGATTACCTTGATTTCGTGGGCCCCTCGCCCGAGTTTGCGATGCTGGATGGCTCACGCAATCCGGATTGGAACGGGCAGATGGACTATATCGGCCAACATGAGCAAAACTTGGCTTTCATGATCGCCACCGGGAGTGAACAGCGATTCATTGACTTTGAAAAGCATCTGCTGTCGCTTTACACGACGTTTGAATCGAAGAGCTGAAATTGACTTGCGCTCCGGAACGGGGTGCCAGCGATGGGGGGGGGGCGGCGTTGTCCCTGATCCAACCAGTTTCGTCTGGCGGGTTATCCGCTCCAACATGAGGCAGGCGTGTCATGCGCATCCTTTGTTGGGAACATGTATGTCGATCCGGCAACCCCGTCCCCCTGCTGCTGGCAAGCGACATCGTCCCGGCAAGTTGCTCGACTCTTTCGCGTATGCCCGCGATCCCGTTTCCGGCCGGGACATCATCGAAGCCCGCCCCGTCATCCTTTATTGAAAGATGCAGCGACAGCCATGCCAACATTCCGGCGATTCTGAGAAGCTGGACTACGGTGAGTTTTTTCATGGCGCAAATATAGATGGGTATTGCCCTATCGGCATGTGCCGGAAGCCATGCATGACTTCCGGCACATGCACAACGACGGCGGATTGTTGAAAATCGCTTCATGTGATTCCGGCCAATCCGGCCGGTCATTTTGGTTTCCCCCAGTTTCGTCCGGAGAAAAGGGTATGAGCGCGAAATTCAATTTGAGTTATCCAAGATGTTGTCCATTTTGCAGATCGAAAGATTTGAAGCTGCTTGAGATCGACATAGATGCCTGGAGTGTGGAGTGCAGGAATTGTCAGGCAATCGGGCCTATCAAGTCCACAGCAACCGAAGCCATCCAAGCCTGGAACAGCGAAATAGCAGTTGCTTGCTGAGTTGGTTGAAGAGTCGCTCCGGCAGTCATCTGCGAGCCGGACGATATCGGGTTCGTCAACAACGGGTAATCGTGAGCTAGGACATTCAAGATCAGGAGGCGGGAATTGGAATCGAGAAAAACGATAGTCAAAAAGTCACAGGAGAGTTTCTGCATCTTTGTCGCAGGCGGATTAGGCCTACGTTTTTAGTAGCCTTGAAAGTTAAGTCACACATATCTCAAACGGGGATCAAAAATGAATGCAAGAACCATATTTGTCACAGCCACACTCTGTTGTTCGGTTGCAGTTCATGCAGCGGAATGGACAATCACTGGGGCAGTTCAGGAAAAAGGCACGCAACGTCCCGTACCGGGGGCGAATGTCACCCTGCAGGCTGGGGCGACCACTATTTCCGATGAGAATGGGCAATTCCGACTTACCGTGCCGACAGCGGGGAACTACAGCATGACAGCCAGCCGTCTCGGCGAAACGGCGACGCTGGTAGTCGATGTTATTGAAGGGGCACCCGTGCCTGTGCCAATCATATATTTGCGTGCGCCACAGTCGATGCGCGAGATGGTGGTTACGGAACAACGTGCGCCAGAGCGGGTCGGAAAAAGTGTGATCGGCGGCGAGACTTTGCGCAAACTTGCCGGTTCCAGTGGCGACCCTCTGCGCGGACTGCAGACGATGCCCGGCGTGGCATCGGTGAGCGGGAGCAGTGCCCCCGCAGTGCGCGGCTCAGGCCCAGAAGATAATATGTACTATGTCGACAATCTGTATGTGAGCAAGCTGTTCCATTATGGGGCGGTCAGTGTATTCAATGCCGACCTGATCAAGGATTTCAATCTGTATTCCGCCGCATTCGGTCCGCATTTTGACGATGCGACCGGTGCCGTGATAGACGTTGCTTTGCGCGAGCCGCGCAAGGATCGGCTGGGTGGCAAGGTCAACATCAACATGATGGGGGCGGACTTTCTGGTGGAGGGGCCGCAAGACACCGATAAGTCCTTTTACTTCGCGGCGCGACGTAGCTATGTGGATCTACTTATCAAGCAGATTGAAGAGGACGGTGTAACGTTTCAAATGCCGGACTATTGGGACTATCAGGGTAAATATCTGTGGCAAGTGAACGAAGCCAACAAACTGGCCCTTCATTTGCACGGGGCTAGCGATACCCTGAATGTCAAAGTGGGGCAGAACTCTGATTTGGGGCAACAGGAACCGGTTCTGGCCGGGAACCTTGCGCTGGCGGAGGATAATTCCGTTCAGGCGGTGACGCTGGATAGCGTCTTGTCGTCTTCGACTTTCAATAAGCTGGTGTTCGAGCACACGACGGATCGCTCCAGTAAGCGCATCGCCACTGCCGGGACATTCTCCTACTCACAGGAAAGCGTGATCCTGCGCGATCAAGTGCGGCAGGAGATCGGGCCAGGGCATGAATTGTCGTTCGGGGGTGAATTGAGCAATGCACGAGTGAAACTCGATGCCGATTTCAAGAACGCACCCTGCACCCAGTTCGAGCCGAATTGTGATTTGACCAGCGCGACACGCAAGCGGCTGGTCGACGGATTCAGTAGCAATTCATGGAGTCTGTCGCTTCAGGATCGCAAGCGCGTGCTGGATTCCCTGACGCTGGTCGGGGGGGTGAGACACAGCAATGACGGATACTTGCACCGGAAATTTACCGAGCCGCGTGTTGGTGCGGAGTGGGAATGGAGTGCGGACACGTTGCTGACGGCGGGTTGGGGCAGGCACAACCAGATGCCTGCTGGTGAGCAGATGATACGGGTCTTCGGGAATACGAACCTAGACCACATTCGTGCCGAGCATCGAACGATTGGTATTCAGCAAAAGGTGGATGAGGACTGGAACTGGAAGACCGAGGCGTATCACAAGAAATTGAGCAACCTTGTGATCAGTGACCCGCAACTCAATTACATCAATGCCGCGAGCGGCGAGGCGTATGGGCTGGAATTTCTGGTCAAGAAAGAAGAGACCGACAAGCTCTCCGGCTGGTTCGTGCTGAATCTGGCGAAGTCGCAACGTCGCAATGACGTGACAGGGCAGGAGTTTCGCTTCCAGCATGACCAACCGGTCAACGCCACCCTGGTGGGAAACTACAAGCTCTCGGATGACTGGGCGCTGGGGATGAAATGGAACTACCACTCCGGCACACCATACACGCCCATTCTGGGCACGAATGGCACCTATCCGGATGGCCGGCCCGTCCCGCTTTATGCCGGGGTGAACTCGGGAACCCTGCCGGTTCATCACCAACTTGATCTGCGCTTGGATCGCAACTACCTGTTCGACAATTGGAAACTCAACACCTATTTCGAGCTAAACGATATCTACCAGCGCAAGAATGTGGTTGGTTACAGCTACGACCCCACGTATACAAAACGTAAAGCGATATATGACTTCGTCTTGTTGTTCTCTTTTGGCGTGCAGGCGGAGTTTTGATCGTGAGGGCGATGTCTATGGCTGTTTTGTTCAATCATGGTCGAGGAAAGGGAATGTGAATCATGTCGCCAATGCATTTGATCGCAGTCTTGTGTATCGCCTCGTTCACCGGGTGCGCCTCGTTGCCGGGTTCGGTGACCGAGCAAATCGAGGGGCGACGGGTTGAGTATGTCATGACAAAGAACGGACCTGATGTAGTCGTATTCGAGAACGGGCTGTGCGGCCAGCTGCACTGGTGGGCCAAGGTCTATCCGGAAATTTCCAGAAGCAGTTCGGCCTTTGCCTACAATCGACCAGGTTATGGAAGGAGTGACAAGGCGGCCACCCCGCGCGACGGACAGCATGTGGTGGATGAGCTGCGGGGCCTGCTAAAAGCCAAAGGTCTGAATCCGCCCTATGTCTTGGTCGGCCATTCTCTTGGCGGGCTGTACATGCAGCTATATGCGCGGCGTTATCCGGATGAAGTGCGCGCACTCGTTCTGGTGGACTCGACTCACCCATCGCAATTTAAGGGGAAGGGCAATCCAGAGCATTGGCCGACGGGACTCAATACGGCTATGCGCATGTTGTTGTCGGAGAGTGGAGAGCGGGAATTTGATGCGATTAATTCGACAGGAGAGCAGATATTGAATCTGCCGACATTTACCGGAAAGCCAGTGATCGTGTTGAGTCCCGAACAACCCCTGCGAGAGGAGTTGGAGCTTGCACAAGACATTAACGAGAAACGTAAGGATCTCATCAGGCTGTATCCGGGAGCTAAGCAAGTGTGGGTGGGCAGCGGGCACGACATGCCCCTGGAAAAACCGGAATCTGTTGTGGCCGCAATTCGCGAGTTACTTCCTGAAAGCACTTCACCCGTGCAGGCGAATGCTGATGCTGATGCAAAGTCGGCCGGACGTGGGGTAAGGTTTGATTCGGAATGATGCATGGATTGTGTTTTCCCCGGGGAGTTCTGGGTGTTTATGGGTGGAGGATTTATGCAAAGCAATAGTTTTGAATGCAGCGTCCGGATCTGGCGATATTCCGCGCCAGTTTGTCAGACACTTTTGCCGTCCAATTTTAGTTAGATTGCCAACCATACTTAGAGGATACTAATGACAAAAATACGTGCGCACCTCGTGAGTGCACTGCTTTTCAGTTCCCTGATTAGCTCTGGGTGTTCGCCTGCGGTAACAGATCCATCGGTATCTGATGCTACAGCCGCCATCCCACGCACGACGCCGTCGATTATCGGGCAGGTCACAGCTATAGCTCTGCCTACGATCGTTGTGGAAGAGAAGCCCACCGAGCCACATGGCTCCGCTAAGGCGCGCGTGAGGATAACAGATGGTACTAAAGTGTTGCGCCGAGGCGAAGGTGTCGTGGGTGCCGCTGAACTTCGGGTGGAGCAACAGGTGAAGGTTTGGTTTACTGGCCCGGTGATGGAGTCATACCCACTACAGGCAACCGCGGGCGTGATCGTCATCGAACCAAGCAGCCGTTGACACAAAGATAACCACCAAGGTGGCTGGTAAACAATCTGACATGGCGTTCGAGAGGGACGCTAAACTTCCCCCAAAATAATTGACACCTCCCACTAACCAAACGGAGGTGTTTTTATGGGCAAATCAAGACCGCCGAAAGTGCATCGTTAGAGCCACTCAGGAATACACACTATGAATTTTGCAGGAATTTTATTTTTCACTACGCTATTACTACCGTTCACGGCAATTGCTTGCCCAACTGGCATGCAGTTCAACGGGAATGGTTGCAGTCCTCCGTATGAATATACCGGCTGGGACTTGATGCGCGACCGTCGGGCTGCCATTGATGCCATGGGTTCCAACCATCGACCCTCTGGCCCTCCTCTCACCGCAGAGCAAGCGCGCAAATTGAACGAGGACATGAAACAGCTGGAGAAAGAAAAGGAGGAGAAAAGGAAAGTACTTGCAAAAGGCGTCTGGGAGGTCGACTCCAAACCAACACCTGAGGGGAATCTGTGCGCGGCGGTGTTTTCCAAATACAGTTACGAATACAAGGAATACAAGCCCGAGCACGGGGGGCTTGTGACGGTCATGGGGTTCCAAAACCCCAAACCAGATGCGTGGCTAATTTTTCATGGTGTGGGGCTGCCCAAGTCAAAAGACGTGACCAAGCTGAAAATCACCCTCCAGCAGGACGATGAACCACCCCAAACTCTCCAGGTATTCAATTACATGGAATCAAGGGAGATTGGCACGATTCTGTTTGCCGTCCCCGGACTAACTGCGATGCTGAACGGGATGAGTGACAAGCAAAGATTCAGGTTGTCAGATAACGGAAAAATGCTATTGGATATCGAATGGCACAGCGCCGCACCGGTCATCAAAAAACTTAAGCAGTGCGCAAAATAGCGCGGTGGTACGTATTCGGCAGCTCCGCGCGTGCAGCTCTAACAATTCATTCAAGCCGACGCCGCTTTGCGGCGCGGCTTAATTCAGGCGTTGAGTGTCCGTTATCGAGATGCAGCTATGGCTCTTATGGGTTAGCAAGGGTCGGACGAGCATCGTCGAACTCGTAGTCTCGAACGACTGCTGTTGAAAGTGAAGCGGACTTCTATTCAGATTGACCCGCCAGCCTTATCAGAAAACCTCCACTGTCTCTTGTGGCCGAACACCTGCCCCAGAAGGGCGAAATTAATGGTCAGAGATGTATCTGAATTGCACTTGAATTTAGGATGAATTGTTGGGAGATAGAAAACCACATCCGAACCTAACAATTTTGAGGAATTGCGGACCAAGGTCAGAATTGCGGACCAAAATAAGAAAGGCCAACATTGCTGTTGGCCTTATTTTATCTGGCTCCCCGACCTGGACTCGAACCAGGGACCTGCGGATTAACAGTCCGTCGCTCTACCAACTGAGCTATCAGGGATTTGATGCGGGCGCTATACTAACGGCAGACTCGTATCCGGTCAACAAATGG
>Ga0210011_1002480_pt1 | contig 15164 bp, 20 predicted proteins | sample CryGeymeta201502_FD_183972 | JGI IMG/M metagenome (GOLD analysis project Ga0210011, IMG submission 183972) | Groundwater microbial communities from Crystal Geyser aquifers in Utah, USA - Crystal Geyser metaG 2015-02 (SPAdes) (version 2) | ecosystem: Environmental > Aquatic > Deep subsurface >...
GCATTTATTACAAGTGTTTTTTTGTGTAAATCATACAAAGATAGATTAGAAACTAAGTGTTGCCAAGTCTATCAGATACAGTAGCTGAAAGCAAAGGATTTGTACCAACACATTTTAGGCTTATCTCAATAAAAACACCTCGATCGAGGTGTTTTTATTTTGGGATTTTTATAAAGCTTCTCGAAATTTTCGGAATTCATTCTCAATAAAAGTGGGATCCATATGCGAATTCAATTCTCCGAGTGTACCATGTTTCCCATCGCGTTTCGGATTAAAATGACAATCGCTTCAAAAAGTGAGCAAAAGATTGAATCTATTGCGAGTTTCAAGGATAGTTTGTATCCAATCGGGCGGAGTGGAGTAATGTATTTCCAAAGCATTTACTCCCCTCTCAACATAACTAGGAACAAGATTCTGAAATTCTTCAATACTCTTGAAAGAGTAATTCGGATGAGCGATGGAAAGTACAGCATCGTTTTCCTTCGCCAATTCTCCGCAGATCTCGACGGAGGGTTCGTACTCGGGGAGATTGTCGACAGAACCTATGTGTGCGAAGTCTCCAGTTCGAGAAAGTGCCTGACGGACGAAAGTCGCTTGCTCGTAAGTTTCTCCTATTTTTTCCCTCGCGATAGCCTCATTGAGCGGATTCTTGAACAGATATTCTTTAATGTTTCCGTTATTAAGATTAGCAATATTGGAACCGAGTTTCGTCCAATACTCGAGAAAAGCTTCTTCTTCTATGAGAAATCCTCCTTTTTGAAGTTTCTCAATCTGCTGGAGAACCTTTGAAGTTTTCGCTTCTTGTATATTATCGAGCACTGAGAGTATGCGACCTTGGAATTTTCGAGCATAACAAGTCAGATGTGCGGCTTTATTTTTATTACCGTAATCGGCGGAAGAAAGTTCCACTCATTCAAGTGTCTCGATTCCGTACATCCTCGCAAGTTCCGGAATCCGAGTATTGATAATATCGTGATCGGTACAAGCTATGAATCATAGACCGTTCTTTTTGGCGATTTGCACAGCTTCTTCCGGAGTTTTGTGTCCATCGGAAAATGTTGTATGGAAATGGAGATCGAATTTCATAGGAGAAAAAGTTATAGAGTAAACTTCCTGCTCCCACTATAGCGATAGAGTAAAAATTGAACGGAATATTTACATTTAGTGTAATAAAAACTCCAACTAAATTAAAATCTTTGCTTTTATAAAGGAATACTGTATATATAGAATATATGTATTTTTTCAGTACACTTACTATGCAATACACGAAAATACTCCAAAAAATCGGACTCGGAGAACGGGAAAGTGTTATCTATATAGACCTCCTGGAAAACAGAATCTCCACTATTTCGGATATAGCCAAACGAACTGGACTCCATCGTCCGGTTATCTACCAGACTCTCCCGATTCTCGAAGAATCGGGACTTGTTTCCCGAAGTTTCAAAGGGAAACGGATTTATTACATAGCCGAATCTCCGAACAAACTCCGTGCCATTATGGATAATCTCGCGAAAGGGTTTATGTCGACTATTAATGATCTCGAGGAACTCCATCATCAAAAAGAAAAGAAACCGACTATCAAGATTCTCGACGGGAAAAAAGGTATCCAGTTCGTATTCTACGATGTGCTCGATACCCTTAAAAAATGAGATACATATTACCGTTACAGTGCGCGAACCGATTTGGAAAAAACTCGATCATACCTCCCGAGCGATTACCGAGAACTCGTCGCTCTAAAAGAGATTCAGCGATGTGTCATAACGAGCGAAACTCTTGCAAAAACCAAGAGGCCGAGATTGGAACGCGAGATAGTTACTATCCCGAAACATTTTGATCTCTTCGACGACAATGTCAGTAAGATGATTTACGGCGATAAAATCGCCATTATTGACTATAACACCGAGATGGTTCTCATTGTCGAGAACCCGATGCTCGCGAGTTTCGAAGAGAAAATATTCAAATTTCTTTTCAAATTCCTCAAGGAGTACCACCGAGAAATGGGATAATATTTTGAAGTCAAAAGAAAACAAAAACTCCAGTCGATTCGACTGGAGTTTTTTGATTATTCCTCCACACCTTCCAAAACTTTCTTCACCACTCCGACGATGTGAGTTTCATCAAAAGGCGTAAGTTCGAGGTCTTTGTGCTCTTTGTTGAGCGAGAGAAGGAATCTCTGTTCTCCGACAGCCTTGATGCGTTTGATCTTGGGTTGTTGGTTCTGAACGACGAGAACCATATCTTCGGCTTGATAGCCGGACTGAATCTTGATAAGTACCAAATCTCCCGAATGGATAAACGGTTCCATAGAATCCCCTTTCGCTTTGGTAATGAAATAGTTCGCCGCGTCGTGCGCATCTACATATTCGCTCGGAACAGGAATCTGTTTGCGCGGATATTCGTCCTCGAGAATAGTTTTACCAGCATGTCCGCACTGAGCGAACCCAAAAAACGGAATATGAAGCTGATTCCCTTCTTCATAATGTTTGAGAACACGGTACATCCCCGAAGACATCTTGGTAAGATAACCGGCATTTTCGAGCTGATTTATCTTGTTCTGGACTTTCTGCGGATGATCGATACCGACATTTTCGCCTATATCCATAAGAGTATAGGTTTCATCTCCTCCGAATTCAAGGAAATCGAGAATCTTTTTCTGCTGGGAATCAAGACGTTTCATAAGAAGAAATTAGGAATTATAAACTCTGGAGAATATAGATTTTAAAATATATCTTTTCTCCCTTGCCTCTCGGAACTCGCCACTTATCTGATGGCTCGAACAGTCCTCGGGGCGTCCGAAAAATATATTTTAAAATCATCTCACAAATTTGGATGATACACGGGCATTATATAAAAATATTTTCCCTTTGCAAAAGATTTTTCATACTTTTACAGAAATATATATTTTCCGAAAAATAGAAGCATAGATATTGCATAAGAAATAACTTGATAAATTCAAAAAGGATGTATACTACAAGCATATGCCAAGTACCTAAATATATTAGTTTTCAGCTTTCTTTCGAAATGAAGCGAGGACTGCCCGAGCAATCACCAAGATGGCGAGTTCCGCAGCAAATGGAGAAAAAACTGAAAATTATTTAACGTAAATTAATTTAAATAGAATCTATTATTTTATCCCCCTGTTCTATGGAAAAAAAGGAATTTACTCTGTCCGAAGGACTTTCATCGCCTTCGCTTCGAGTTTTTAGTCAGAAAATCCTCATACTTCTCGCATTTCTCGGAGGTATTTATACTCTGTCCCTCCTCTCATCGGTACTCACTATCGTATTTTTCTCCGGATTTCTCACTATCCTTTTTTCGTCGTTTCTCGACAGTATGAACCGAAAACGAATTCCTGATTGGCTTGGGATTATTTTCATATTTTTAGGTGTTCTTTTCTTTTTCTTCATTGTTCTTTTTGCAATTGTTCCGATATTTGTACAACAGATAACAAGTCTGTTTTCCTATGTCAGCAATTCGTTTTCCGAATTGGAAATACTCTATAGAAAAGGTGGGGTTGATGCTCTCGGATTTCCTTCATTTTTAAAAACCTATATAGGAACCGTAGATTTTGGGATGCTTTTTGAATGGGTAAGGAACAATATTTCTTCGTTTTCTGGGATTGCAACATCACTTTCAACAAATCTCCTTCAGGGATCGTCTTCTATTATTTCCACCCTTTCCGGCGGTATTTTTCAAGGGATTATGATTTTGGTTTTCACCTTTTTTATGAGTTTGGAACGTCATTCTATCAAGAAATTCCTCTACAGAATTTTTCCGAAAAATATAAGCACTTATCTTCTTTTCCGGGAAGATTCTTTTCTGAGAGTTCTCAGATCTTGGCTTAAAGGACAACTCATTTTATGAGCTTCTATTTTTTTACTTACCCTCATAGGACTTTTTTGTCTTCAACTTTTTGGAATAAAAATAGATGGGATTTTTACGCTCGCTCTGATTGCGGGACTTATGGAATTCATTCCATATATCGGACCATTTATAGCCCTACTTCCGGCGCTCGCTCTCGTTGCAGGTATGGGCATTATTCCGATTGTTTCGGTTATTATTCTCTATATTCTTATCCAACAGGCAGAAAATAATATCCTTGTTCCAATGGTTATGAGTAAATCGCTTGATATTTCACCGTTTCTCATTCTCCTTATGATGACCGTTATGGCAAGTCTCTTTGGAGTGATTGGAATCCTTCTTGCTATCCCATTTACCGCAGTACTCCAGATTATAATAAATGACATACTTGAAAAACAAGAATGAAAGAAAAAGAAATAAAAACTATCTGCGAGTTATTTGTACTATATGTAATAATATTTTTTCATGATTCGAATTGGCTTTTTTTGAACCCCCCATCTTTCTGCAAGAGTTTTACAGGATTTTTTGAACGCTTCCGAGTTTGAAGTAAGCTTTGTTGTAACGGGCGAGGATAAGCTCGTAGGACGACATCAGGTTCTGACAACGAATGAGGTGAAAACTCTCGCGCTCGAGAATAGTATCCCTGTTTTGCAACCTACCAAAATCCGAGGAAATACGGAATTTCTCGAGGAGATAAAGACCTACGATGTCGATTATCTCATAGTCGTTGCGTATGGGAAGATACTTCCAATGGAAATTCTCCAAGTCCCAAGAAAATATCCGATTAATATTCATGGATCCATCCTTCCTAAATACCGTGGCGCTTCCCCTATTCAGGCGTCTCTCATCGCCGGAGAAACAGAAACTGGGGTAACTATCATGATGATGAGCGAAGGGATGGATGAGGGCGATATCATCGATATAAAGAAAATACAAATCAATACGGGCGAAACGGGCGAAACGCTTTTCGGAAAGTTCGCGGAAATATCAGGAGAATTTGCGATAGAAACCATAGAGAAACTCGACAGATGAGAGCTTTCTCCGAAAGTACAGAACGAAAACGAAGCAACCTATTGCAAGAAAATCACAAAAGAGGAAGGATTGCTCGATTTCACAAAAACTGCAAAAGAACTTTATCATCTCTATCAAGGGTTCGCACCTTGGCCATGAGTTTATACTCTCTACAAAGAGAAAAAACTTATCATCGAGAAATGTTTTTACGAAGAAACGACGGAAATACGATGAGTTCCCGGAACCGTGATACAAAAAGAAGACAAAACCATCGGGATTGTTTGTGGGAAATGACTATTGACTTTACAGCAAGTAAAGTTAGAATGAAAGAAATCACAGTCCGCAAAAGAGTTCCTGAATGGACAACAAGATTTTATTTCTTCAATACTATAAAATAATGGCGGAAATTTTTAAACAAGATTATCCCATGAGTGAAAAATTAGATCGAATGGAAACAAGTGAATGAATGCTCGAAATTATGTGTGCTCCTTTCGAACTCATAGAGAAAATCAAAGGAAAAATTGCAGGGATTTTGGAGAGAATCCAACAACCTTCTGTTGCAATTGTCGCGGAAACCGACAAGGATTTTAAATTGAAACTCGGGGATGAAGATCGTGGAATGTGTGAAATGGATAAAGAATCAGAAAAACCTTCTCTACCTTCTGAGTTTGTTTCTTTATTTTTCAAATTCTGAAAAAGGATTGGCGAAGAAATCCGAATATTTATCTCCTAGTTATTTTTTATGTTCAATATAGCTCTCAATACTTTTCGTGAACTTGCCCGAAACAAGATACTTTACATGATTGTTTTTTTCGGGATTGCACTTATCGGTTTTTCTCTCGTACTTGGAACGCTCTCACTCGGTCAATCCGATAAGATTGTCGTGGATTTCGGACTCGCTATGGTAGAGATTTTCGGAATTATTTCCGTTATTTTCATAGGAAGTCAGCTTCTTTTTAGAGAAATAGAAGGGAAAACTGTGTATCTTATCCTCTCAAAACCAGTAAAAAGAAGGGATTTTATTCTTGGGAAATTTTTCGGTTTCGCAGCGATTCTTTTCTTTATCATCTTCATACAATCTATCATATCAATGATAGTGTTTTTCATCGCAGAAACTCCGCTTTCTTTTCTCCTCTTTATATCAATCGGATTTATTTATATAAAACTTTTGCTTCTTTTTGCCATCATTCTTTTCTTCTCGACTTTCATTTCCCCGCTTCTTTCGATTCTGCTCGTTATGGGAGTATATATCATCGGTCATTCTATTACAACTATGACCGATATGGCGATTCGTTCCGGAAATCAGATTCTCCTCTATCTCAGCAAATTTCTTATGGTTATTTTCCCGAATTTTGAGGCTTTGAATATCAAGTCTATCATTGGAACACCTATTGTCCTAGGGTCCTCGTTTTTCGCAGTAAATATCGTTCATGCACTTCTCTATCTTGCACTTATTCTCACTTTCGCAGTGCTCATTTTCAACCGAAAAACTTTCGAAAATTAGAGAAACTTCTATAAAATGTGAATTTCGTATTCAAACCTTACGTTTCCTTTTTCGTCGTACTCCCTAGTACTTCTCATTCCGGTTCGCGGTTTTCATACAAATTTCATTATTTTCTAAAAGTTTCTAAACCTTTAGATTTTTATAAACCTTCTATGGATACCCACTACCCTTCCGAATACACTCGCTGATGGGTAGAGTTCTACTATCAAAAGTTTCAAGTAAATGAATATGTTCTCATTCCCCGATTCGAAACCGAAGACCTTGTTCGAGAAACTATTAAAATGGCGGAAAATACTCCATTTGATACTCTGATAGACGTCGGAACCGGTTCTGGAATCATTCCCATTTCCATCCTCACGAAAGTTGCCATAGAACAATCATTTGGCTTAGATATAAGTCCTAAAGCTCTGGAAGTAGCGAAAACAAACGCAGAAAATATTGGAGTGAAAAATATAGAGTTTCTGATATCGGATCTGCTCAGTATTTTTCTTTCTCCTACGAGCGTAACTTTTGGAAAAAACATTCTCATAACCGCCAATCTTCCCTATATCAAGGATGGCGACTGGGAAAATATGAGCGAGGATACGCAGCATGAACCAAAAATCGCTCTGTTTGGCGGAAGCGAAACCGGATTCGAGCTCTATGAAAAACTTTTTATTCAGATACCTGATTTCCTCGAGAAACACCGTCCCAAGAGACTTACGATCCTTACTGAAATGGGCGAAGATCAGGAGGAAATAGCAACGAGTACACTTGAATCACTTACTCAGAAACTGGAAGAAAATGGAAGAAAAATAAATTTCTCATTCTTCGCCGATTGCTTCGGAATACGCCGTTTTATGAAAATAGAAATTTTATAAAACCAGAAAAAAAGTTTATCAAATAATATTCTCGCTGTGGTACATCTCAATCTTACACAACATACCTCGAATCCTGTCGTCATATCCTCCCTCGCTTGGAATGCAGTTCGCGACAGTCTGACGAAACTCGGGAAATGAGAATTAGTAAACTATATAGAATCAGTGAAAGTGACCGACTCTCGGATTACTATAAAGACCGGAAAACCTATTGTAAATATGGATCTTTTAAATCATAAAGAAGCAATAAAGGAACGTATTGATGAAAGTTTTCAGATATTTGGAATAAAGAAAATAGAGAGAAAAATAGTTTTTATCTAACAAAAAATCTATGTTTTGCAAAAAAATATTATTTCTTGTTTTATTTCCAGTATTTTTATTTACCTCTTGTACAAACGAGTACTGGCAGTTTCATGAACAGAAACAGACACTCAAGACCGAGAAACAAAAAACAATCGAGTCCCTTCAGGATTTCTCGGTAGAAAAAATAGAATCCCGAGATATCGAGATTCTCGCGACTCCCGACAAGAAAGTGCTCGATAGAATCGTTTCCATGATTGAAGAGTCCGAGAAACAGGTTTTTGTCGAGGTATATATCTTTACTGAAAAACGCATCCTCCAGGCTCTAAAAGATGCCAAAAAACGCTGAGTTGACGTGCGGGTTGTCCTCGAAAAGAACGTTTTTGGTGCGACCGGAATCAATAGTAAAACTTTCAAGGAATTACAAAACGCCGGAGTATCTGTCACATATGACAATTCCAAACTCTATAATTTCGTCCATACGAAACTTCTTCTGATTGACGATACCTATATCATCACGACTGGAAATCTAAGTTATTCGAGTTTTACGACCAATCGCGAATTTTACATCATAGGACGTAATCCGACGGATTTGCAAACGCTTCAGAATATATTCCTCGCGGATTTCGAGGGAAAACAGACATTCGAAAGTACTCCGAATCTCGTTATCTCGCCTATAAATAGCCGAAAGAAAATAGAGATTTTACTCACAAGTGCGAAAAAAGACATTTTTCTCTACGCCGAGAATTTCTGAGACGAAAGCATTTTGAATATCCTCTCTCAAAAAGTAACGGACGGAATTCCTATCACTATCTGTATGGCAGATCCCACAAAAGTATCGTCCAATACTAAGGCAATAGCACTTCTTAAAAGCAGATGAATCGATGTGCGAACTTCCAAGAAACCTATGATCCACGCCAAAAGAGCACTCATAGACGATATCTACAGTTATATCGGAAGCGAGAATTTTAGTACGAATTCTCTCGATGAGAACCGTGAAATCGGTATTCTTACCAAAAGTTCTCCCGATACTTCCAAAACATTTCACACTCTTTTCGAATCGGATTGCCCGAAAATCACAAAATAGATGATTTTTTTGACAGAAAAGAGAATATGAGATATAGTAATCGTACTATTTAGATAAAATATGAATTATGCACAAAGAAGATATTATAAAAAAGGCTTTCGATATCATTCGATGAATCGAACAGGTAACGAACTACCACCCTGGAGATGATTATTACAAATCCATCTACCAACAGCTCAATTCATTGGACGAAGAAAAACTCCAAGAAGCTTTCGTCCAGATTGCAACAATAGCAACCGATAGTATTAATACTACTATAGATGGGGTAAAAAAAATAGAGCGTAATAATGTTATTGAAAAAGAAAAAAAAGAACATTTGGAAGAAGTGAAAGAAATGATAGATTTATTAAGTTTTTAATTTTTAATTTTTGAATATTATGGGAAACGAGAAATTTGCACAAGCAATGAATAAAGTTGAAAATACATGTTGACCAGAAATAGAAGATGAATACGGTTATCATGATGTACAGAAAGCTGGGGACCTTGCTAAAAAAGCTCTTGATAATGCTAGTTCATTTTTGAATAATCGCGTAGAATCTGCTACGACAAATATTAATAACTTAATTGCAACAGAGGGAAAAGGAGCATGTAATAAAATTTTAAAAGGACTTACAGCAGCTCAAACTCACGGGGATTTTAAGGTTATTCCAGAATCTGTTGCAACTACAGAAACACGAAAAGTTACTGAAAATATAGACACTCATGCACCTAAGAATCCAGGTATTCGATGATATGCACAAGGTAACACAGAAGAAATTAATCGAAAAATTAGAGAAGCAACTGGGGAAGAATAAGATAACTCAAATAATTCATATAAATTTATGTCTTCTGATACTTTTCTCGATGAACTTTCTGCTGATCTCATAGAAACCTCTGAGTATAAGGATTATCCAGAAGGAACACTTGGGGCGATTCAATATCTTTCGAAACAAAACCTTTCAAAGCTCCAGTCTGGAGTAGAAAAGAATATTCTGGAGAATGAAATAATAGCCATACAAAAGGCGGAGAAAAAAATTATTAAAGGATTTGAGAATTTTCTTCCTAAAGGTGGGGTAAGAATAACTCTCACAAAAGAAGAGAAAACAAAAAATATAGATTTTCTCATTGAACCTATAAGCTATCTGTTTACACTTCGAAATAAATATAATCCCGAAGAACTAAAGAAGCTAGATATACTTCAAAGTTCCGAAGATACTCCAGAATATATTCTTTCTCTCGATTTCAAGAAAAATATTAAAACTGAAATTTATTTCATCAAAAATATTCAGATTCTCAAGAAAGAGATTCCTAAGAAACACGATGAAGAATTAGATCAATATCTAAAAGATAATCTCACCGATTCTAGTCAATAAAATACTCCTCAAATCTGAGGAGTATTTTTAGCATTAGAATTTAGGTGCAAGTTTCTCTTTCGGAAGCAGCTGAAGTTTGTAGATTTCGCGTCCGACTGTTTGTCCTGGGCGACGATAGAGCAGACTCTGGTGCGGAGTTGTCCGGAACGGGATACTTTCTCCGAGGAGTTCTTTCCGTTCGAATCCGTATCGTTCGATAATAGGAAGTATATCTTCGAAGAATACGTCTTTTCCTCGATTGTCCCAGAATGGAAAACAGATAATGATAGTTCCTCGAAACCCAATAGTACGAAGATCTCGGAACATAGAATCGTAAATTCGAGCCAATTTTCGGCATTGTTCTGCAATCTTGTCGGGAGTAACGGTCTTCGCACCCATAACATCACCGAGATACCCTTCCGTCACGATTGATGTTGTCTTTGTATTCATATTTTCTGGGATAGTCGCTGCGATTTTTGAAGCATCGGCTTCAAAAATAAGTCCATCGATATCAATCTCGTTTTTCTTAGCAAATTCCCCCATACTTTTGTTCGCTGCGGTAACCATAGCAGGAGAAAGATCGCTTCCGTACACGGTATCGTACCCCATATTTGCCGCTTCGATCAATACTGTCCCTAATCCACAGAACGGGTCATATATAGCACTGAAAAACTCGTTCTTCGAGATTAAATTTCCGCTTCCTCATTCTCCGTACAGTCGTACGGTTCATTCCGGTCCTCAATTTGCACTCGAATTACTTCATTTTTGAGTACTATCGTTTCTTTTTCCTACTAAATTCACCATTATCTGTGCCAGCTTCGGTGGCAACATCCCGACTCCCATATCGCGGGTCTTGTCCATATCCCGAGCCGCGTACGCATCGACATCCTGGTAGGCAATCGTGATTCCCATATACGAGCTTTTCCCTACTTTTACATAATTCATTTCAGTATGAGATTCCGCGAGATGTTCTTTTTTATATACTGCAGAGTTAATATTTTTTGGTTCCTTGTTTACGAGCCGAAAAGATTTATCTTCGCAACTCTTGAGGAATTTCTTGATACGGAGTCCTGTGGCAAAATTATCGAATTTCTCTCCATAACTGGCGATAGCGAACGGAACTTTGTTCGTACGATCAAGTCATTCCAAGTACTGTTTCGCAGCCGTTGTAAAATCTGGAATATCTTTCACTTCTTCGAGTATTTTCACCACTTTAATAACTCCACCCATATGAGCGAAACGAGCACAGACCTCCTCTTCGGAAACCCCGGAAATAAGAGCTATCTGCTCAGAAGCAAACTCAAAAATCGCAGTCGGGAAAAGACTGTAGATTTCTGCAAGCGAGAGCCGAAATTCTCGACCGAGGATGAATACGAACATGAATTAAATTTTTCTAAAAAATAAAAACAATTCTAAATAAAAATATCTCTCAAAAACGAAGTAATTCGAGTGCAAATTGAGCACCGGAATGAACCGTACGACTGTACGGAGAATGAGGAAGCGGAAATTTAATCTCGAAGAACGAGTTTTTCAGAGATATTTCTTATTCTGCGATAATTCTCTCGAGACCTACTCGTCCTTTCTCTTTATCAACAGCGATAATCTTCACTTGTACAACATCGCCCATCTTGAGGAAATCCTCGATGTTTGTTACTCGTTCTTTGGCAATCTTGGAAATATGAATCATCCCAGATTTTCCTTTTGCCCATTCGACAATCGCTCCGACTCCTTCGATAATCTTTACAACCTTCCCTTCCAACGCATCCCCTACTTCATCGTCCTTAAGGATTCCTTTGATGATATCGAGAGCTGCCTGTCCAGTTGCTTGATTTTTAGCCGTGATCGAACATTGTCCATCGTCGGAGAGATTCACTTCCACTCCATATGTTTTTTCGATTCCTTGAATCGTTTCACCACCTTTTCCTATAACTTCACGCATTTTCTCCTGAGGAACAAAAACAGAGAGGATAAACGGTGCAAATGGTGAGATATTTGAGCGTGGTGAACTCAGTTCCCGACTCATTTCTGTTCGAATATGATTGAGTGATCCTTTTGCTTGAGCGAATACTTTTCCAACAACTTCCATAGAAAGTCCGGCGATTTTACAATCCATCTGGAGAGCGGTAATTCCTTTCGGTGTTCGGGCTATCTTGAAATCGAGATCTCCGAGGAAATCCTCTTGTGCCTGGATATCGGAAAGTACGATGTATTTTCCTGTTTCATCGTCGTAAATCATCCCCATTGCAACTCCGGAAACGAGTGCAGTAATAGGAACTCCCGCATCCATCATCGCCATAGTCGATCCGCAAACCGATGCCATAGAAGAAGACCCGTTACAAGTCGTGATTTCTGAAACCATTCGGATGAAATATGGGAACTTTTCGAGAGACGGAAGAACTGGTTCAAGCGCTTTTTCAGCGAGTCGTCCGTGTCCAACTTCACGACGTCCAACTCCACGAAGCGGACGAACTTCTCCAACGGAGAACGGAGGAAAATTATAGTGGTGAATGTATCGTTTCGTATTTTCTTCGAACATATCGTCGATAATCTGGATATCACCAGGACCACCGAGCGTCGCTACGGTAAGCGCCTGAGTAATACCTCGCTGGAAGAGTGCAGAACCGTGAACTCGTGGGAGAATCCCGAAAGTTCCGCGAACCGGACGAACTTCGTCGAATTTCCGACCATCAAGACGGAGTCCTCGTTCGAGAATGTTTTTTCGCATATGTTTCTTTACGATCGAATATACCGCACTTTCGATGTCTTTATCAGAATACGCTTCGGTTTCATCGGTTGGGGCAAGAGCGAGTTTTATCTCTTCTTCAAGGGTCACAAGTGCGTGATGAAAATCAGTTTTTCCAAGATGATAAAGTTTAGTGATTCGCTCATCAGTAATAAGAGCGTCGACTTTATTCTTGAGTTCTGTCTTATCGGCAACCGCAAAAAGTTTCTTTTCAGTAATAGGATGTGTACTGCTGTAGAAAGCAGCAAAGTCTTTCTGTGCAGCGATAAGATCACGAACAAGAGAGTGAGCAAATTCAAAAGCCCGAATCATTACGGATTCGTCCACTTCTTTTCCTTGGGATTCCACCATAGTAATCGCGTCGTCAGTTCCGGCAACCGTGAGATCGAGAAGAGCGGTCGCGAGTTCCGTGATACTCGGATCGAATTTGAACGTCGTACCATCTGCGAGAAGTGCGATACGAACTCCAGCAACCGGTCCTTCAAATTCACTGATTCCTGCAAGCTGAAGAGCGAGCGAAGCTCCGGTGATCCCGTAGAATCCATAATCGGAAGTTCCGGAAGAAGACATGATCGTAGAAATAATCTGGATATCGTTGATAGTTCCTTTCGGGAACATCGGACGAATTGGACGGTCAATCATTCGGCTATTGAGAATCGCCGCTTCAGAAGGTCGTCCTTCACGCTTCATAAATCGATTTCCGCCGATTTTTCCTGTCGCATAGTATTTTTCCTGAAATTCTACAGAAAGTGGGAAAAAATCCGCACTCATATTTACTTCCTCTTTAATTCCTGCTGTTGTCAGAAGATAATTCCCTTCTTCATCGCGAATTACGACTGCACCGTCGGCAAGAAGTGCAAGTCGTCCAGACTCAAAAGTAATCTTCTTTCCACCAATGTCGTATGTCTTGGTGACCATTGCCTTAGAAAAGGCATTCTGATCAGAGAGTCCTGCTATCATAATCTTAAAAATAAAAAGATAAAACTTCTTTTTAAGAAAATAGAAAGAGTGGAGAGATATGACCGGAAAATATTTTCAAGCCCTATCCCGCATCCCTTATTCTAAAAATCAAAAAAGAATCCGAAGGATTATATGGAAAAAATAGGAAAAAGAAAAAGAAAATACACCACCTCGTAAGGCAGTGTATTTTTTGTTTTTCAGGAGATTAGACTTTGGTATTTTTCATTCCATATACCGAGATTCCGAGTATCGTTACGATTATCGCGGAACATACGAGACAAAGCGGACAAAATGAACCGATATAGAAAGCTTCCTGATAGATGTAATATCCATTGAAACATATTCCAGCAGTTGCCATTCCAGCAAGAATAGGAAAGGATTTCCGGCAGATTCCGAGATATCCGAGAAGAGCTATAAGGAAGATAACCGGGTATACGAGCATAGCGAGAGCTGGAAATGGAAATCCAAAGAATTGCGCCCGCGGAGAAATAAGTACATTGGAACAGGAAAATGTACTATTAATGTCACAAAAAGTGGAATAAGATCCGGTAGATTCCGCTATTTTCGCTTTGAGTGTATATGCCTGATTTGTGAGATATACGGCATTTCCAAAAGCTATTGCCGCAAGCACCATAATAGCGATAAAAAGTTTTTTCATAAACAAGAATAGATAAAAATTACATCTTTAATACCGCGTCGATAATTCCGAAGAATTCTTCTTTAGAACTGAATTTCATGATATTTCCATTGAGATAGACGGATGGGGTTCCCTGGAGTCCCATCGCCTCTCCTTCTCTTTTTTCTCGAGCAATCTGGTTCAGATACCATCCTTCATCGAGACTTTTTTGCATCTCTATAGGATCGAGTCCGACTTTTTTTCCGAGAGCCACACGTTCTTTATCGGTAACTTTATCCCCCTTCTTTTGATCTTCCAAAGCATACATTTCCAGATTAAATTCCCAATACTTTCCTTGAGAAAGAGCGTAGAGTGCTGCAAGTGCATCACGTTCAGCATTTTGATGTTGAGTAAGTGGAAAGTTTTTATATGTTATAGTGATTTTATTTGTTTTCACATAGTTCTTATAGAGTTCTTCCCCTATGGTTTTTTCGAAATAAATACACGCGGGACATTCGTAATCAGCAAAAACGGTAAGTTGTACTTTGCTCGATGGAGCACCAAAAACAGCGCTTTCGATATTCTTGGAAATTTGAGGAACAATAGGAGTTGGCTCTCCGCAAGAAACGAGAAGAAGTGGAAGAAAAAGAGAAAGAAATATTTTTTTCATAAAAAATAACAAAGAAGAAATATACCAGAGAAATATACGAATAAAGAGTGGATTTGCAAAATATTTTGCTTTCTCCTCGAAAATAAATACAATTATCTGTAAAACTTAATCAGGTTGTGTAGAAAAGAATTACGAGTAAAATACGCAAGTCCAGTCGCGAATTTTAACTTCATAATCCTTTTCCAGTATGCACAGCCTAACGAAGATTACTCCTTTCATCAGAA
>Ga0210011_1002497_pt1 | contig 15115 bp, 17 predicted proteins | sample CryGeymeta201502_FD_183972 | JGI IMG/M metagenome (GOLD analysis project Ga0210011, IMG submission 183972) | Groundwater microbial communities from Crystal Geyser aquifers in Utah, USA - Crystal Geyser metaG 2015-02 (SPAdes) (version 2) | ecosystem: Environmental > Aquatic > Deep subsurface >...
GTTGCTTGCGCCGCTTGAGCGTGGAGATGAGGAGGGCGTTCGTCCCCCGCGCCTGTCGGCTGCGTCTGGCCGCCGTGGTGGTTCCGCTGGCCGGACCACTCAATCCGCTGCCGATCGTGAGGCCGAACGTGCCGCGCAGGCGGCGATCCGCAATGAAGATCAGTTGCGCCAGCTGGTGGAACGCACGATCACCGCGCAGGAAGACAGCGCCGAGGTGGAGCGGGTGCGCGCCGAACAGGGCGATGTTGCCGCAGCCGCTGCCGAAGCGCAGCTTTCGTTCCTGCGGCAAAACCCGCTGCTGGTGTACGATCAGGTCGATGCCCTGGCCGCTGCGCTGGGAATCACAAAGCAGCTTACCGATCAGGATCGCGAAAGGCTGCAAGTTCTGATTGAGCAAGGCAATGCGGCAGAAGCAGGCGCCGTCGCAGCGGCGCGCACCAAGGCACAGGAACAGCAGGACCGCGAAGCTGCGCGGCAAGAGAAAGAGGCCCAGCGTGCCGCCGACAGGCAGGCCGAATATTTCCAGCGCGCGCAGGAAATCGCCATCCTCGACATTGCCGATCTTTACCAAACGGCGATGCGCGGCGGGGTGGATGATCTGTGGGATCACTTCAAGGACGAAGGCATCCGGATCATCGCCGAAATCGCAGCAACGTGGACGCTTTCGATGCTGTCCGGCAATCCTTTCAACGCGGGCATGGCGGCGCAGGGGGAGCAGGCGCGTTCGCCGCTTTCGAGCATTTTCTTTGGCAGCGGCTTTGGCGGTGCGGCCAACGATAACGGATTTGGCAGCGGCATCGGCGGAATCTTCGGCGCGGGCGGCCCGCGCAATGTCGTGAGCGGCGATCTGCCGACCGGAGGCGGTCTGGCGGGCGTTGGCGCAAACACGCCAGTGGATGCGACCTTGCGCGGTGGGGCAGGTAACCTCCAGCAAATCGGCGCGGGTCTGGCGTTGTCACAATTGGGCATCGGCATCGGCGGCAATTCAGGCACCTTTGGCCAGATCGGCGGAATGGCCGGCGGTCTGGGCGGCATGGCGCTGGGTAAGACAATCGGTGCGCTTGGCGGCGTGGGCGGCCCGGTGGGCGCGGTGGTGGGTAGCCTGCTTGGCAATATTGTCGGCGGGCTGTTTTCTTCCACTTCGCGCGGCAGCGCGATCATCGGCAACAGCGGCGGTTCGCTGGGCGTCACCGGCTTTTTCGGCAATTCGGCGAGCCGCAAGGATGCGGCGGCGGGCAGCGCGGGCAGCCTGATCGATGCGATTTACCAGATCGCCGATCAGCTGGGCGGCGGGGTCGATGCGAGCCGGGGCCGGGTTTCCATCGGGGTGCGCAACGATTCGATCAACGTCGATCCGCAGGGGCGCGGCTTCACGAAAACCAGCAAGTTCGCTGACATCCGCGCCTTTGGCCAGGATGAGGAAGCGGCGATTGAATTCGCAATCCGCGATCTGATTTCTGACGGCGTTCTGACCGGGATTAGCCAGGTCAGCCAGAACCTGCTGAACCGCCCCGGCACCGATCTGGAAACCCAGATTGAAAAGGCGCTGCTGATCGAGCAGGTGCCGCGGTTGCTGAAACAGCGGCTCGATCCGCTGGGCGCGGCGCTGGATGAGGTTTACGACAAGTTCAAGCTGCTGGCGGACGCGCTGAAAGAAGGCGGGGCCAGCGCCGAAGAGGTGGCGCAGGCGCAGCGGCTTTACGAGCTGGAAAAGGCCGAGGCGATTGCGAGCATCGGCGCGGCCAGCCAGACGCTGAAAGATTTTCTCGACAGCCTCAACGCCGGGTCCAATTCCCCGCTTTCGCTGCGCCAGCAACGCACCGAGGCAGAGGCGCAGCTCGCGCCGTTCCTCGAACAGATTGCCGAGGCAGAGGCCGCGCGGGCAGAGGTGGACCGGCTCAAGTCCGAAGGCGGCAGCGCCGAAGCCATCGCCGCAGCGGAAACCGCCGCGCGCACGGCAGCGGCAGCGATTGATCAGTCCGCCTTTACCGATGCCAGCCAGCTGCTGCTTTCAATCAGTCGGCAGGCGAATGCCAGCACCAGCAGCTTCTTCTCCGACTTTGACCGCATCCGCGCATTGACGGGCCAAGCCATCGGCTTTGTCGACGCCGCCACGCCAACCGCAGGCGACGGGCGCGATCCGTTCAGCGCAGAAATTGCCAAGAACACCGCCGACGCCGCCTACATCCAGAGCGAGCACACCGTGATTTTGCGCAACATCGAGGCGCTGCTGGCGGCGGGGGCTGCGAACAACAACGGCAGCGGTGGCGGCTTCATCGGCGAAGCAAGGGCGTTCGCGAGATGATCGGGCGGCGGCAACGGAACTACGCAGCTTTGCTTGCGGTGGCGTCAGCGATCGCGCTGGCACCCGCCGCGCGAGCTGCGCAAGGCCGACCGGCCTCCCGCAGGCGCTCGCGTCACGCGCGAAACAGCTCCGAGGACGCAGGCGCGAATGCGCCTGCGAAAGGATAACAAATGCCCGCCCTGCCCACAGACATCACCCGCGCCACGCGGCGCGCGCGGATCGTGACGCGCGAAGATGCGGATGTGCTTGTCCGCTTCCCTTCGGCCCCCGATCAGGCGAGCGCGGCGGAGCCGGGTTTCTTTGAAAGCGCCGCCGATGCGGCAACCGTTCTGGCTATCAAGGCGAACCTGACTGGCACATTCCGCCGCCGTTTCGCGGTGGTGTGCGATGTGCCCGTCTGGATCGATCCCGCAGACGGCATCCCATCCTTTGTTCTGACCGATGCGGAGCTGGACTTTTCCGCCACCGCGATGGTGGCGCGCTGGCAATTGTCGCTGGGTGATGAACGCACCGAAATGGAGTTTGTCGGTTGAGTAACGCCTTGATGTTCCGTCCGGCTAAATGGGCAACGATCAGCGCGGGCAGCGCGCAGTTCGGCTTTGCGGCGGACAATCTTTCGCCCTGGCCGGTGCCGCGCATGGGGCGCGTCTGGCGTTCGACCGGGGGCAGCGCGACAGAAACGCTGACGATCGATCTGGGCGCTGACACCGCCGTCGACACTATCGCGCTGTTCGGGATCGGGACAGAGAATGTCGCACCCAATGCCGACTGGCAGTGGGCGATCGATCTGGCGACGGAGGCTCAAGGGGCGTTTTCCGGTTCGTTCTGGAGCGGTTCTGCCGGCGATCTGCTGGCCGGTTCGGTGCTGCCCGTTTCCGGCTTTGGCAAGGCGTTCTGGCAGGCGTCCTTGGGCTCGCCTGCGGCGGCGCGGTATGTCCGGATCAACTTCTCCGCCCTGGCAAATGCGCGCATTCAGGTGGCGCTGGTGGCGCTGGGTCAGGCATTTCAGCCGGCCCGCAATTATTCGTATGGTGCGGCCTTTGGCGTGCGCGATCTGGGCGCGCTGGATTATTCTCCGCGCGGCGTGATCACCCAGCGTCGCGGGCGCAAGTTGCGCGGATTCGGCCTGTCGTTTGCCAGCATCCACCGTGACGAGCTGGAAGAAACGATGCAGCGCCTGTTCGAACAGGTCGGCAACACCGATCCGCTGGTACTGGTGAGCGATCCCGCCGTGCACGCGCAACGGCAAAACCGGATGGGAATCGGGCACCTGACAGGCAATCTGGGCAGCGTCCACCGCGTTCCGGGCAAGTTTCAGGCAGACATCAATTTTGTGGCGGTCGATTGACGTGCTGGCCTGCCTGATTGAAATCAGCGCCTACGAGGCCACCGGGGCACCGATCAACGTGCGGCTTGCCAGCCATGATCTGCCGACGCTGTGCCATCTGGGCGCGTTTGAGTGGGAGCCTGCGCTGATCGAACTGCCGCAGGTGCGTTACGATTTCTTTGGCGGGAACTTCAACGGCCAGATCACCGCGCCGACAGCGCAGTTTTCCTGCGCAATTGCAGGGGTGCCGGGAATTGATCCGGAAACGGGCGAACGCGCGCGCTTTGCCGATGCGCGGGTGCGGATCTGGGCGGGTGATCTGGATGATCCGTTCGATGCGGCGTTGGGGCCGCTCAGTTTGCGGTTTGATGGCCGCCTGACCGCGCAGCCCCGCGTTGACGACGCAGGCCGGATTGCGGTGTTCGAAGCCGCGGTGCAGGATGGCTGGGCGGATGAGCCGCTGCTGGAACTGTTCGCCGGAACAGGCGGGATCGAAGGCCCTGCCGATCTGACCGGGCAGGTAAAGCCGCTGGTGTTGGGCAATGCCAAATTCTGCAAGGGCGTGCTGATCGACGCGGTCGACAATGTCTACATGGTTTCCAACGGCGCGGTGCAGGCGGTGGTCGCGGTGCGGGATCGGGTTGCGGCGCTCGGCGCATCCGCTGGCGATCACGCCGATCTGGCGGCCTTGCTGGCAGCAGGGATTGCGCCCGGAAGTTGGGCGACGTGTTTGGCGCTTGGTCTGGTGCGGCTTGGTGCGCCGCCTGATGGCCGGATCAGCTTTGATGTCTCGGGCGATAACGGCGGCGCTGGCGGTTACGTTCGCCTGCCCGGTGCGATGATTGCGCGGGTGGCAGAAATTGCCGGGGGCACCGTTTCAGCGGCGTCGATGGCGCGGCTCGACACGGCGCGGCCCTTTAATTTGGCGCTGCAACTGTCAGAGCAGACCAGCGCGCGCGAGGTGATCCAGAGGATTGCTGACAGCGTGGCGGCAGTGGCCGGGGTTTCACTGACGGGCAGGCTGTTTGCGGAGCCGCTGGCGATTGGCGTGGGCGCGCAGGAACTGAACGCGGACGGCAGCAGCGCAATCCCGGTTCTGGGGGTGGAGGAGCTGCCCAAGGCCGCGCCTGCCTGGCGGCTCGCGACCGAAGCCGAGCTGACGTTCGAGGTGCATTCTGCGGATGAGGCCGCGTTCGAATACCGCTGGCAGGGGGTTTATTCGGCTACCCGCGTTTACCGCCTTGATGATGTGGTGACGGCCGAGGATGGCCGCGCCTTTGCCTACATCAACGCCGCGCCCGCTGCGGGGGAGGCGTTGCCGGGGCCCGGCGAAACGGCCAACGCGCACTGGCAATTGTTTGGTGCAGCCGATGTGACCTCGCAAAGCCAGATCACGTTCAACGATCCGCAGCCGTTTAACATTCAGGCCAGCAGCGCCGGGGTGACGACAACCGATCTGACTTCGGTTTCGCGTTCGATCACGGTTTACAAGGGCGGAGTTTCGCTGAGTTCGGGCGTCACGATTGGCACAGTTTCAGCATCGCCTTCCGCTGGGATCACCGCGGCGGCGAGCGTGTCTGGCGGCATTGTGACCATCACCCTTTCCAAAGCTGCCGCAGCGGGCAGTGTCACGGTGCCGGTGATTGTCGGCGGCGTCACCTATTTGCGCACGGTGCTGGTCAATCGTTCGATGGCTGCGCCGATCAGCGGCGGCGGCAGCGGCGGTGCCGGGTTCAGCGATCCGAACTGGGACAATATCAGCTCGACCACGCCGACGCAGGTGACGGATGCGAACGCCATTGTTCAAAGCAATGCGAGCGGCGAACTGCAATTCAGCTTTTTAGCGACCTACGATGGCAGCTCGGCAGTGGTCGCGCGTGCGCAATACAGCCTTGATGGATCAAGCTGGACCGATGCCGGATCAGACGACGCGACAGGCGATCTGCCGATCGCCAAGCCCGGTGAGGAAAGTTCAGGCTTTTTGTCAGATGCATTCACTCAAACCGGGCTGACGGCCGCCACCGATTATTACGTGCGCCTGCGCTGTTGGCGCGCGAGCGGAACGGGCGTGATCAGTTTTGGCCTTCCCATTTTCAGCGTTGCTCAATTGTAAGGAACCGAGATGCCGCAATATAATGACTGGCTGAACAGCCTTGAAGCTGCTGGCCTGCGCGATGATCTGCCGCCGCTGATGAAAGGCACGGCCTATTCGGTCGAATGGCAGGTGGCGAACACCCATCCCATCCTCGGCACCATTTCAGACGGCACCTTCGATATGGAAGTGAAGGCCGCGCCCGGCACGGCAGGTTCAGTTCTGGCGACGGCAACCGTTGTCAGCGGGACGGTATCGGGCGGGGTCAATCCGGTTTCGATCAGCATTTCGCTTGCTGCGCAAAGCGGCATTACCGAACCCAATGCGCCCGGTGTGGCTGACCTGTTTTTCACAATCCTGTTCGCGCCGCCCGGTGGTTCGCCCACAGCAGTGCGCGGCGGCCTGCTGCCGGTGCAAGCAGGAGTGACATCGTGAAGCGCAATCCGAAGATACTTCATCCGCTGGGTTCTGCCTGGGCGACGGAAACTGTCACCTTTCCTGTTGGTGGTGCCACGCGGCAATCGGTGGCTCTGGCGCCTGTCAACGGCGCATTCACCTATGGCGCGCTGTCCCGCGCTCAGGAGGGTGCAGGGATTGCCACCACCACGACAGCGATCACAGGCGGTGATCCGTCCGGGCATTGGCAAATCAGCAACGGTCGTCTTTATCCGTCCATTGCGGGGGATGCAGCGGAATTGAGCGCAGGGCCTTATGCGCTCGAACTGGATGACGGGACAACGCAAACAATTACAATAGAGGCCAATACGTGGGACGTTGCCACCCAGTCGGAGTGGGATTTCGTTGCGACCCAGAGCGCGGCGACGTTGGCAGGGAAAAAGATTGCGCTGCGCAACACCACCACAATCAATCTTGGCATCACCGGGGTTCCGGGAACGCCGTTTCGCCGCGACGATTACCGCGATGTATCGAACAATCCGTGCGTGGTCGAAGGTCGCTTTGGCGCGCCCCGCGCGTGGGATGATTATTGCCGGATTGACAAGGTTGCAACCATGCGCGGGGCGCGGGGTGTTACCTTCAAACACCTGCGCACCACGCCAGTTGCTGAAAGCAAGTTCGTCCTGCTGGGCGAGAGCGCCAATGTGATTGACGACATCACGATTGATGATTGCTGGATCAGCGGCGCGGTGGGTGATCCCTACGGCGATTATGCGGACAGCACCAATTACCCGAACAACGCCATTGACATTGTGAAAACAGCGGGCTCGGCAAACAATTCGGTCGGTTCGATCACGGTCAAGAACTGCCTCGTGCAGTGGGGCGGAACGCTTATCAATCTGCGTGTTGATCTACAAGGTTCCGAAGTCCTGATCGAGGGCAACGAGGTCCGCTATTTCGCAGATGACGGTATCGCGGTGGCAATGGCTGCGGACGGTTCAAGCCATCCTGTCACGATTCGCAGCAACCTGATTTACGGCCCGATTTCCAAACCGACCGACAGCGCGGGCGCGCACCCTGATGCGATTCGTTTGCTAGGCAACGCCAATGCGACGGCGGACTGGACGGACATTCTGATTGAATACAACGTCTGTTTGCAGGGGCTGTCGCGCGGCGACACGCAGGCGATATTCCTTGATGACATGAGGACGCAGGCTTTGGATAGCGGCTTTTTCTTTGTCGCGACGATCCGGCACAACATCACCGCAATCAGCACCGCGCCGCATGGCATTTGGGTGATGCAGGCCAAAAACTGCCTTATCGACCAGAATACGGTTGTTTCGTGGGGCGCAGCGAGCGGCGCAAACCAGACGCCTTCGATCCTGATCGGGCCAGGCACCACGACCGGAACAAGCGGCGGCGGCAACACGATCAGCAACTGCATTGCCGATGCGATCGGCACAAGTGCAGGCGCGCTGACGCTGACGAACAATCGTATTCTGGGCCAGAACGGCGCGATTATTCCTTACATCGATGTGTTTGATGGGCCGACCTTCACCCCTGCCACGCTGGCAGAGGCTCTGACAGTGTTTGCCACAAAAGTGGCGGCGGGCGGGGCGGGTGCAAACGTTGACCTGATCGCTAATCCGCCTGCGCCAGACCCGGTTGCCCCTGTGATTTCCGGGGCAAGCATCACAGGGACTGCCGAGAATGGCGGAACCCTTACTGCATCGGCAACGATCACGGGCGATCCGACGCCCACGGTTGCCTATCAATGGCAGAAAATCGGCACGAATATTTCGGGAGAGACTTCGCAGACGATCACACTGGACGAAAGCGGTATGTCGCTTTCAAATGGCAATACGATTTCGTGCGAGATCACTGCCACGAACATCGCGGGAAGCAATAGTGCGGAGCCAACAATCTCTTATGTTGCAACGGCCACTGGGGCGCTCGTCGTCCCTGCCACCAGCGCCTATTTTCAAGACCCTTCGAACATTCCGGCGTCCACTTCACGGATCACATTCCGGGGCACGTTCAACCTACCGAGCCTTTCGGCAAGCTCACCCGGCACCGCGTTGTTCAATTCGATTTCCACCCCGATGCGCCTCACTGTCCAAGCGGACGGGGCAATCAATGCGCGGGTGGAGGATTCAACCGGGGCAGCCTTGATCGACGCACAGGTTGCACCTGCGGGGACCTTCACTGTCAATACCGATCACGCCATTGTTTTCGACGGCAACCTTGCCACGAACACCGTGACGGTGACAGTCAATGGCACCAATTACAGCAACACGCTGACAACCGGAACGGGCGTGTTCCCGACGAGCAGGGCGGTGCAGTTCCTGTCTGGCGGTGCGGCTCCGCTGGTTCCGAGCGGATCAATCATTTCGAACCTCTCGGTCGATTACAACGGCACGCAGCGCAAAGCTATCAGCAACGACGCAGCCACTGCCAACGCCGATGCGTGGCACGTTGGCGCAAACTTCACGCAGGCCCCGTGATGCCCCCGGAACTGGAAAGAAAAAGTATGGTCCGAGCAGAATGGATCGCAGCCATCGCAATTTCGCTCAATCTCCTCACGCTCGTCTTTGGCGGCGGGGCGTTCTGGCAAACGGTTCAAGATCACGAGCGCCGGATTGTTGCCGAAGAAAAAAAAAGTGAGGCGCTGATTCCTCGGATCGAGCGAATTGACGCCAACGTTCAAATTCTGGCCGAACAAGCGCGGGAACAACGCGAAAGGAACAGGCGATGATTGACTTTCTCGACAAGCACCTAGTGGAAGGTTGGCGCGATGCGCTGGGCTTTGCAAGCGTTCGATTAGCGGCGGCTGTAAGCGCGATCATCACCGCATTTGCAGCCGATCCGAACCTGTTGCTGGGCATTATCTCATTTATGCCGACCGACACAGTTACCCGCGCATTCATGGCTATTGGTGTGGGCGCGATTGCGTTCTTCGGACCAACGGCTTTGAGGCTTTGGAGGCAGGGCGATGACGCGGAAGAATAACAAGCAACCTGTCAGCAACGTCAAGAAAGGCGGTATCGCCGGGGCGATTGCGCTGATTATCGGCGCGGTGTTCGCGGTTGAGGGCGGCTATGTCGATCATCCAAATGATCCGGGCGGCGCTACCAACATGGGTATCACCGAACGGGTTGCGCGTGAGCATGGGTTTAAGGGCGATATGCGCAACCTCACCCGCGACAAAGCGTTTGAGATTTACCAACGCGATTATATCGAACGCCCTGGCTATTTGCCGCTGGTGGATATTGACGCAGCGGTTGCCGAAGAGGTGATCGACACTGCGGTAAATATGGGGCCATCGCGCCCCTCGCGCTATTTCCAGCGCGCCGTCAATGAGGTTTGCCGCACTCGATTGAAGGTGGATGGAAAGATTGGGCCTCTCACTGTGAAGGCGTGGGCTGATTGCCGGTCAAACCTTGGGCCGCGCAGTTGTAAAGCGATGCTTGACAGCTTGGACCGCCAGCAAGAGGCGGAATACGATAGGCTTGTGCGCAACAATCCCCGGCTTCGCGTCTTTCGCCGGGGTTGGCAAAATCACCGCATCGGCAACGTAGACCGCAAGAGGTGCGTATGATCCTCGAAACAATCGCGATTCGCGCCAAGTGGGGCGACAAGGAAATCGGCGCAGGTCAGGGCAATGCCCCGCCGCGCGTTGTTTAACAGCAACCTCCGCCCGTGGCGCAGGATGACAAGGAATTGTTCGAATGAACCCCCTGCCCTTTCTCCGCTCGCTCACCCCGCATGGCTGGTTGCTGTCTGGCATCATCGCGCTGGCTGCGGCGGTGGTGATTTACTTCACGCTCGACGCCTTCTTCGCCGGAAACGCAAAGGTCGAGGCGGAACTGAACGCCAACCGCGCAGGGGCCGCCATCGAAAGCGGGGCGGATGCTGCCGGGACGGTCGGCGAAGTCGGCACCCGCGCATCCGAAACCGATCTGATCACAAGGGAAAACGAAAATGCCATTCGCAACGCACCCGGCGCCGATGCGCCTGTTGATCCTGCTGCCAATGCTGCTGGCCGCAGCAGCCTGTGTCGGCGCGCCGCCTATCGTAACAGCCCGGAGTGCGTGCAGCACCCTGCTCCCCGCTGAATGGCGCAGCGGCGTGCCGGGCGCGCCCCTGCCCAATGGGGAAACGGTGGGCGACTGGATCGCCTTTGCCGACGCGCAGACCGGGCAGCTCGACAAATCCAACGATCGCTACACCGCCGCGGTGGGCATCGTGGAACGCTGCGAGGAACGCGACGCCGAAGCGGTGCGCCGATCCCGCCCGCGCTTCCTCGGGATATTCTGAAACCCCTGACAAGCTTACTGAAAGGAAACTGAGATGGACTTCGCAATCTTCGTAAAGAACGCTTCATTGAACGCGATTGAGACCGCCATCGGCACTTCGCCGGTTTGCCGGATCAGAACCGGGGCCAAGCCGACCGCGCCCGAGGATGCCGACAGCGGCACCGTGCTGGCGACGATGACCCTGCCCAGCGACTGGATGGGCGATGCGGCCAGCGCGGCCAAGGCGCTGATCGGAACGTGGCAGGACTCCGCCGCCGATGCAGATGGGATCGCCGGGCATTTCCGCATTTACCAAAGCGACGGCACCACCTGCGGCATTCAGGGCACCTGCGGGGAGGCCGGATCGGGAGCGGACATGATCCTGCAAAACACCGACATCAACGCCGGGCAGGAAATCACCATCACCGATTTCGACCTGACCGCGTAAGGCCGGGGCGGTGGCCATCCTCCGCGAGCAATGGGCGCTGGTACTAAACACCAGCGCGAATACCGACACCTACACCAGCAGTGAATCCTTCACGGTTGGCGGGGGCGCTGACCACGTTCTTGTTCTGGCCGTTCAGTTTACCGACCAGACCGGGGCGCTGAATTTCGCCAACACCACGGTTTTTGCGGGTGCCACGCAGATGACGTTGGCGGCGGGGCTTTCCTTCGCCAATGGCCAGCAGCCGGGCGCGGGGATTTACTACCTCGTCGACCCCGCTGCCGGATCGACCACGTTCACCGCGAACGTAAAGGATGGAAGCAACGCTGCGGCGACGGTTCGCGGTTGCTCGATGACGGCGTTCGAACTTTCGGGCATCGACCCGACGGACGTTCTGGAAGATGCGGATGCGGTAACTGTTGGATCTGGCACGGATGCGCGGATTGAACTGACAACCGCTAATGCTGGCTGTTTCGTCATTGTCGGCGGCGCAATTTACGGCGGTGGGCATACCCCGTGGACCCCGGTTGGGTGCACCGAGTTGCTTGATGGGCAGACCGGGACAACCAATTTTAACGACCACGGCTATTTCGTCGGGCAGTTGGAAGTTGCCACAGCCTCAACCTTTACGGTTGGCGCTGACCCGACAACCGAAGACAGCAAGGCCTTTGCGGCGGCGGCGTTCAATCCGGGTGCAAGCGGCCCTGAACCGATCAGCGGCACGGCCAGCGGGGCAATCAGCCTGTCCGGCTCTGCCACCACTCAGGCGGCGATTGCGGCGGGGGCTGCGGGCGCGCTGGCGCTGGGTGGCAGTGGTGACCTGGTGGGCTGATGGTGGTGTGGCCGGGTTCGACTATCTGATGACCTGCGCTGTTGAAACGAGCGCAGGCCGCAAGGATCAACGCAGCGTCAAATTGCCTGTCAGGGAACGCTGATCAGCACCAGCCCTGCCGATCAGGCCAGCGATGCGCGAGCCCTTCGCGCAGCAGCACCTCACCCAGATCGCCGAGCCGCGCCAAAGTGCGACCGAATCGGTCGTGTCCGTTGCGCTGGATTGTGAATCGGCGGGTGCGCATCAGCTCAATCAGCCTGTCACGCGATGCGCGAGCCAGCCTGCGTTCCAGCGCGCACTCCCCCCGCATTTCCGGCGCGTCAATATCGAGCAGGCGGATCTTCTCCCGATTGATCCAGACGGTATCCCCGTCAACCACGCAAGTGATGCGCGGAGCAGGAGGCAGCGGACAGGCGGCGATGGCGATGGCGGTGAAAATCATGTGTACCTGTGTACCTCATTTCCGAACGTAGCGGGAACGAAAAAGGTCCATATTGGCAAAACCGCTGCGTCAGTTGGCGAAAAAGCCCTTATTTGTCAGTGCCACCCCAAGTTTACACCGAGAGGGTCGGCGGTTCGAGCCCGTCATCGCCCACCATGTTTTCAAGCACTTAGCTTGTGTTGCTGGAATTGGGGTGTGTACCGATGTACCTCAAAACATCGTCGCGGCGCTCGCGTCTTGCATGAAGGTGGGTGAATATCTGGCATAAACCTGCTCGGTCATCCGCAGGCTGGTGTGGCCGAGATACTGGCTGATCATCTGCATTGGCACGTTGTCCTGGGCCATCCACACCGCGCATGTGTTCCGCAGGGTGTGGGGGCTGAACGCGATGCCGGTGCGCTGTGAGAGGCGCTGGACTGCTTTCTTGATTGAGGCGACCGGCTTTCCCGAATATTCGATCACGTGATCGGTCAGGCGCGCTGCGTGGGCGAGCTGGAGCGCTTCGAAAGCGCGCTGGTTCATTGGCACCACGGTGCGGCGTTTGTTCGTTTGGTTGCGTCCGGCGGGGCGGAAATCGATGGTGCGCCCTTCGAAGTCGACGCGATCCCATGTCAGATCGAGGATCGCTCCTGCCCTCGCCCCGGTTGACAGGCCGAGGATCACGAACAGCCGAATGTGCGGCGTGGTGGCGGCGTCGACGATCTGGCGCGCCTGGTCCTTTGTCAGCCAGGCGTCACGTGGTTTGCTGGCAGGGGGTATCCAAAGCGCCGGTGCGGCGTTGCCGTAGTGGCGGCGCAGGCAGGCGCGCAGCAATTCCAGATCGGTCTTGATCGTGCTGTCGGAATAGCCGCGCTCGCGGCGGTGGCGGTGAAAGGCGCGGCAATCTTCGCGGGTGATGGTGCTGCCAATGCGCTGGCCGAATGTCGGTTCGAGCGCGGCCCAGTGCGCGGCAAAGCGATCTGCGCGCGCGCCGTCGATGATGCGATCCGCGACGTAGGCTGGCCAGATGTCTTTCAGCCGTTCGCTTTGCGCGGCGTGGATGCGAGCCCAGATGGCACGGGCGACAGCTTCGGCTTCGGCGCGGTGATCCGTGCCAGTCGTGATTCTGCGGCGATGTTCGCCCTGTCCGAAGGTGAGCGCCCATTTTCCCCGGTGTCTAGTGAGGGTGTATTCTGGCATTCGATCCGTTCAACCTCGCTGGCGGGGATGCGGATAAGCTTGCCCAGTTGGAAGCCCTGAATTTCCCCCGCGCGGTACATTTGCCGAATTTTCTCGGCGCTGCAATGCCAGCGTTCGGCGAGCGTCTGCGGAGAGAAGGGCCGATCCGGCACAAGGACGCTGCGGGTCATGGGCGGGGGTCCGAATAATTTGGCAACATCGGTGGCATTGATCCTGTGTCGTAAGCGATGGCAATCCGTGGGCGGACTTCTTCGCTGACGGTTCGCCCATCGGGCAGGACGATGTTGGCCATAAACTCATCTTCAAAAACGGCGATTCCGCTTTCAACAGCTTCGAGCTTGGCTTTGATCACTAGAGCCAATGCGCGCCAGCGTTGGCGACATGTTTGCTCCCATTCTTTGTGCGCGGCATCTGGCGTTCGTGCGCCGCGCGAATGATGGGTAAATCGGCGCTCGCCTTTATCCGGCATGGCAAGCGAAAAACGCACTTGGCGATCATCCATTGCAAAGGCGATAACTGCGCCGGTTTGATCCCATGCAGACATGAAGCCGCTCGCGCCGTAACGCTCAACAATGCGTTCAATTTCCTGCTTGCTGGCGCTAACAGAAACGCTGGTGTTTGTTGCGTAGCGCCCCATCACCCTTCCCCCTGCGCTGCGGTAATCAGTTCGTCGTCAGTCATCGCGTTGCTCCTTCACAAACCATTTCGGATGCCGCAGCCGCGTCAGTTCCTGAGCTCGCGCTTCGTATTTACACATCGGCTCGATGCGGCCATGATGCCAGCGAGAGGGCTGACGGGTTGAGCGGTGGTCGATCATTGGTTGGCCTCGTTCAAACAAACAAAAGCTGCGCTCGTAAGCAGGGCAAACAACGCTGGCATCACAATTCTCCTATCGCTGCCAGCACATAGCGTTGGCCATCAACAATAATTTCACTCGGGGGTGCCGATGCTTCCAGATCAAGCCCTGTAATCTTGGTGAATACAGCTGCATCGTATCCAGGTAGGTCACGAACCTGCTGGATTTCTTCTGGCGTGGCAGTGGCTTTTGCTTTGCGCCATTCTTCCTTCCAGTCATTCCTGCGAAGAAAGCCGTCTGTAGTTTCGCAATGAGGGTTTGCCTGTTTTTCAGCATCGGTCATATCTGTGACAGGAACCCACGTCACAGGTGAGGGTCTGGACAACCAATCGGGACAAGCACTCAAAAACGCTTGACGCTCTTTTGCGCTTTCAAATGCAGGGCCGTTAAATGGGCCTGCCATGCAGTCTTTTGTGTTGAAGAAACCAGTGCAATAATTGCCTGTGTTCCATTTGCCACCGTTCCAGTTGCCAGTGTTATAGTCGCCTGTGTTCCAGTCGCCAGTGTTGCAGTCGCCAGTGTTCCATTTGCCAGTGTTACAGTCGCCAGCGTTCCCGTAGCCAGTGTTGCAGTCGCCAGTGTTCCATTTGCCTGTGTTGCATTTGCCAGTGTTATTTTTAGTCATCATCATTCTCCTATAATCGCCAGCCCGAACGCGAGCGCGAAAGCTGCGAGGGTGATTGGCAGGTAAAGGGCTTCACGGGGGGGTCATTTCAACGCATCCGCTTGTATGCGTCATGCAGCGGTCGGGGCTGCGTTGTTGTCTTCCAGATCAAGCCCTGTAATCTTGGTGAATACAGCCGCATCGTATCCTGGCAGGTCACGAACCTGCTGGATTTCTTCTGATGTGGCAGTGGCTTTTGCTTTGCGCCATTCTTCCTTCCAGTCATTCCTGCGAAGAAAGCCGTCTGTAGTTTCGCAATGAGGGTTTGCCTGTTTTTCAGCA
>Ga0210011_1002513_pt1 | contig 15030 bp, 17 predicted proteins | sample CryGeymeta201502_FD_183972 | JGI IMG/M metagenome (GOLD analysis project Ga0210011, IMG submission 183972) | Groundwater microbial communities from Crystal Geyser aquifers in Utah, USA - Crystal Geyser metaG 2015-02 (SPAdes) (version 2) | ecosystem: Environmental > Aquatic > Deep subsurface >...
CCATCCATGAGGCAACCGACGGTCAAATTGTCCTGGTCGAAATCGTAAGCTATCCAAACAAACGTTCACACGCCATTGGAAAAATTATTCAAGTGCTCGGCGAGCACATGGCACCGGGTATGGAAATCGAAGTCGCAATTCTAGCGCACGGACTCCCTGCCGAATGGCCTGACGACGTGCATGCTTCACTCAAAGATGTTCCTGATACCGTACGTGAATCGGATCTGCTCAAACGAACAGACCTGCGTCACTTACCTTTTGTGACCATCGACGGCGAAGACGCCAAAGATTTTGATGATGCTGTCTATTGCAAACCCAAACCTAAAGGTGGCTTTCAACTTTATGTCGCCATTGCCGACGTCAGTCATTATGTGGCCATCAACTCGGCTCTCGATCAAGAAGCTGCACGACGTGGAAACTCGGTTTATTTTCCTGAAAAAGTGATCCCTATGCTGCCTGAAGTACTCTCCAACGGCATTTGCTCGCTCAAGCCCTTGGTTGATAGGCTTTGTATGGTCATGGAAATGGCGATCACCGCAGAGGGAAAAATTCAACGTACGCGTGTTTATCGCGCGGCGATTCATTCACATGCCAGGCTCACCTACACACAAGTGAGTGATTGGCTCACCGCAGGCGCGTGTGATTCGAAACAACATGCGTCGATTTGGCCTGCCGTACAACATCTTCATGCACTTTATCACGTGCTTGCTAAAACACGAAAAACGCGTGGCGCCATGGATTTTAATACCACAGAAACACGCATTGTTTTTGATGAACATCGAAAAATTCAACAAATTATACCCGTGGTACGTAACGATGCCCATCGCCTAATCGAAGAGTGTATGTTGGCGGCCAATGTCGCGACCGCAAAATTTCTTGAAAAAGCAGAGATCCCAACACTTTACCGCGTGCACCCAGCACCTGCAGAAGATAAAATTTTAGCGCTACGGCAGTTTTTAGGTGAGTTTGGATTAACGCTTGGTGGCGGCAAAAAACCATCACCCAAAGATTTTCAAACAACGCTCTTATCCGTAGGCGACCGCCCAGAACGTCATCTTATCGAAACTGTGATGCTGCGTTCGTTAAAGCAAGCCCAATACATCGAAGCCAACGACGGGCACTTTGGTCTTGCCTATCCTGCTTACACACATTTTACATCGCCCATTCGACGTTATCCTGACTTACTGATTCATCGCGCCATCGGTCATATTTTAGATAACAATACGGCCGACGGTTTTTCATACAAGGCGAAGGACATGGGCCGCTTTGGCAAGCACTGCTCATCCACGGAGCGGCGCGCTGATGAAGCAACACGAGATGTGGTCTCGTGGCTCAAGTGTGAATACATGCAAGACAAAGTCGGACAAGTCTTTAAAGGTAAAATTGCAGGCGTGACAGGCTTTGGATTATTTGTAGAACTCAACGATATTTATGTTGAAGGCTTGGTGCATGTCACCTCACTAAAAAACGATTATTATACGTTTGATGCCGTTAAGCACCGCTTGACCAGCGAGCGTTCCGGGCACAGCTACCGCTTAGGCGATCCCATGACCGTGCTTGTGGCACGCGTTGATTTGGACGAACGTAAAATAGACTTTGAACCCGTTTTAGACGAGACAGAATAACATGGCAGAACATCTTATTTATGGCCTTCACCCGGTCACTGCAGTGCTTAATAATCCCATGCGACATGTGTATAAAATTTATGTCAGCCAACATCGGAAAGATCAACGCCTACAAACTGCACTCGATGCCGCGGCGCGTGAAAATGTATCTGTTGAAGCACTCACCCCAGATACCATGAGGCAGCGTTTTGGCGATGTATCTCACCAAGGCATTGTTGCTGAAGTCGAAGCGCTCAAGCCTTACGTCGAAGCCGATTTGCCTGATTTATTAGAAGCCGCTCAAAAGCCGGCTTTGATTCTGATTTTAGATGGCGTCACCGATCCACATAATCTAGGCGCTTGCCTCCGCAGTGCAGATGCCACGGGTGTTGATTTTGTGGTGGCACCCAAAGATAACAGTGCCGACATCACACCGGTGGTGAGTAAAGTCGCCTCGGGAGCCGCTGAGTCGGTACCGTTTGTACGCGTGACCAACCTGGCCCGCAGCATGCGAACGCTTCAAGAAGCCGGTATTTGGATTTATGGCGCAGCAGGTGAAGCCGAGCAGTCAATTTACAACATCGATTACAGCAAGAGCTCAATAGCCATTGCTATGGGTGCCGAAGGCACAGGTCTCAGGCGCCTCACACGTGATGTATGCGATGGTTTGTTCGCGTTACCCATGCAGGGCCAGGTTTCAAGTTTAAACGTGTCGGTTGCAACCGGCGTTTGCTTATATGAAGTGCTCAGGCAGCGGCTTAAGTAAATTTAATGTGTTTTAAGTAACTGCCGATGCGCTTTCCAGTCCGGCATGAACTCGGTCATGAGCGCATAAAACCGCTGATTGTGGCTTGCTTCCAACAAATGCACGAGTTCATGCACAAGCACATACTCTAAACAAATCCGTGGTTTATGAATTAAGTGTAAATTAATCCAAATACGTTTTTTTACGGTATTACAGGAGCCCCAACGCGTTTTCATCGCCTTCACCCCCCATTCATGGGCTTTCACACCGATAATAGCTTCCCATTTTTCAAATAATGGAGGTAATATTTCTTTCATCTGCTGCCGATGCTGGTGTGTTAGAGTAGGGGGTGGTTGCCGGCTTACGTGTTGCCGAATGATGCTTTGCTGCTTGGCTATCCAAGTTTGTTTTTGCGCCAAAAAATCATCAATGATTTTTTTAGGGCACCGATGAGGCGCACTGATTTTCACCTGGCCGTCACGCGTGACCCGCAAGATTAAATTTTTAATTTTTTTCCGCGTAATGATCACGTCGGTCATGGCACGTGCACGCCATCAACATAAAACCACTGCCCTGCTTTTTTTATAAACTCACTTTTTTCATGTATCAATTGCGTAAAACCTGCATCAATAAATCTTGCGATAAATTCAACGTAGCCTATTTGAGATTTTCTAATAATTGATGTGTTGAGCACCTCTAATTTAAGCCATGTCACACGTTTGGCCCAAACATAGGCATCCAAAGCATGAAAGCCTTCTGCCGCCTTGCCACGCTGGGTTTTCTCAATATACGCAATATCAGCCATGGTATAAGCCGTGTAACGCGAGCGCATCAAAGCTTCAGGCGTTTTAGGCGTAGCTTGGGCTGTTAAATAAGGCTGACAACACTCTGCATAATCTCGCGCTGACCCACAGGGACACTTAGACATCAATGCCCCACAAACCGCTCAAACGCTCGAATAAATCGCTCGATCAATTCATCCAACTCTTCGTCATTCATAATCAGTGGCGGGAGCAAACGTATGACCGTTTCTGACGTCACGTTCAGTAAAACGCCTTCATCAAGGCCTAGCTGCTTAATAGCATGGGCAGGACCATCAAGCTCCACGCCCAGCATCAAACCTTTACCTCGAATACCGCGAACACGCGGATGGTCGCCGATGCGCGCCACCAACGCCTGTTTTAATTTAAGCCCTAACGCCGCGGCGCGCGCACATAAATTATCGCGCACAATCACATCAAGCACGGTATGCGCCGTAGCACACGCCAAAGGATTACCACCAAACGTTGAACCATGACTACCCGGCTTAAATAAGCCATATGCACGCTCACCGATCAAACACGCACCAATAGGCATACCGTTTCCAAGACCTTTAGCGGTAGTCAAAATGTCAGGTTGAATACCTAAGCCCATGCAAGCAAACAAATCACCCGTGCGTCCATTGCCGGTTTGAACTTCATCAAAAATTAACAACCAATCGTTGATTTTGCACAATTCAACCACGGCATGTAAGTACGCCTCATCTGCAACGGTCAGGCCGCCTTCGCCTTGAATCGGCTCAAGCATCACAGCAACGATATCTTGACGATTTGACGCAATGGTTGCAATTGCTTCAATATCGTTAAACGGTGCACGCACAAAGCCTGGAACCAACGGATCAAACCCCGCCTGATGCTTCCGCCCCCCGGTCGCCGTTAACGTTGCCATCGATCGACCATGAAAAGCACCGGTCATCACGATCATCGAAGGCGTATCGATTCCTTTTTTATGACCAAATAAACGCGTAAGCTTGATCGCTGTTTCATTGGCTTCAGAGCCCGAGTTACAAAAAAACACCTCGGGCATACCTGTAAGCTCCGTGATTTTATCCGCCAACGCTTCCTGCTCTAAAATGCGAACCGCATTCGATGTATGCACAAGCTTCGCCGCTTGGGTTTGAATCGTATGCGTCACATCCGGATGCGCATGGCCCAACCCACACACCGCGATCCCACTCATCCCATCTAAATACGCACGCCCCTGCTCATCATAGAGCCAAGCGCCTTCACCGTGTGTAAAAGCAACGGGGAGTGGATGGTAGGTTGTCGCCAAAGCCATGCTGTATCTCCTAGCCTAAATTTGAAGCAACAAAATCCCAATTCACCAATGCCCAAAATGCATTTAAATAATCAGGACGACGGTTACGGTAATCAATATAATAAGCATGCTCCCACACATCACACGTTAATAGCGGCGTGAGTCCTGATGTCATAGGATTAGCAGCATTACTTGTGCTGGTAATTTTAAGTTGGCCGTCAACATCTTGTACGAGCCATGCCCACCCAGAACCAAAGGTTGTGATCGCGGCCTGAGTAAACTGTTCTTTGAATGCCATAAACGAACCAAACGCTTGTGTAATCGCATCCAACAATGCACCGGAAGGTTCACCACCGCCGTTTGGACTCAAGCATTCCCAATAAAAACTGTGGTTCCACACCTGCGCTGCATTATTAAACACGCCGCCCGATGCAGTTTTAATCAACTCTTCAAGCGACAAGGTTGCTGAGTCGGTGCCTTCGACTAACTTATTCAAGTTTGTCACGTAGGTTTGGTGATGCTTACCATAATGGTACTCTAATGTTTCTTTTGAAATATGAGGCGCCAAAGCATCCATCGCATAGGGTAAAGCAGGTAACGTAAAGGTCATGTTCATCTCCTAAAAAATAATGGTTAGTGTATCAGGCTTAGCCACGCTTTCAAACGAAACATGAAACATCAGAATTTTATAGGAATTACGGTTGCGTAAGCCGTCAGCTTACCCGATAATTACGCATTCAAATCAAAAAAATTAACGGGTTTTACCATGGATACAACGAATACATTAGAAAAAATCAAACAACAAATCGCCGATCATACGATTTTACTTTACATGAAGGGCACGCCTCAATTTCCACAGTGTGGTTTTTCATCACAAGTCGTGCAATGCCTGCAAGCCTATGATGTTAACTTCGCCTCGGTTGATGTGCTGGCCAATCCAGACATCCGACAAACTTTACCACACTACGCAAACTGGCCGACATTTCCTCAGCTTTATATCAACGGTGAATTAATCGGTGGTTGTGATATTGTGATGGACATGCACGAGCAAGGTGAACTTGGTCCGTTATTACAAGAAGCGGCTGCATCTTAACACAATTTAAACTATTAATTTTTATTAATCCCTACGGAGAATCACATGAGCGTTTTAGTCACACAACAAGCCCCAGATTTTACAGCACCGGCCGTACTCGGTAACGGTGAGATTGTGAATAACTTCAATCTAAAAGAGCACCTAAATGGTAAATACGGCGTGGTATTTTTCTATCCGCTCGATTTCACGTTTGTTTGTCCTTCTGAACTGATTGCACTGGATCGTCGCTTAGAAGAATTTGCCGCTCGCGGAACCGAAGTTGTGACCGTGTCTATCGATTCCCATTTTACCCACAATGCGTACCGTAAAACACCTATAAGCGATGGCGGAATTGGTGAAGTTAAATTCACGATGGTCGCTGACATGAACCATCGTATTTGCCAAGCGTATGGCGTTGAACATCCTGAAGCAGGTGTTGCTTTACGTGGCGTGTTTATTATTGATAATCACGGCGTGGTTCGTGCACAACTCGTGAATGACTTACCAATTGGTCGCAATGTTGATGAACTGCTTCGATTGATTGATGCGGTACAATTTACAGAAAAGCACGGTGAAGTATGCCCAGCAGGCTGGAAAAAAGGGGATGCCGGTATGAATGCCTCACCAGAAGGTGTTGCAGAGTATTTGGCTGAACACAGCAGCTCCCTCTAAGTTTATTTAAACGGCTGCCATGTATTGATGATCTCACAAAACAAGGCGGCCGTTTTTTCTGCATCATAAATCGCTGAGTGTGCTTCGTTTGTATTAAACGGAATACCCGCAACTTTCATCGCTTTTGCAAGTACGGTTTGGCCATAATGCACCCCTGCAAGCGTTGCGGTATCAAAACTCGTGAAACGATGAAACGGTGATTTAACCCCCGCCCGTTCAGCTGCTGCATTAATAAAAGCCAAATCAAACCAAGCATTATGGCCAACCAAAACGGCCCGTGTGCATTGATTTACCTTAATAGCCTCCCAAATAGGTGCAAATAAACGTGTGAGCGCCTGTTTTTCATCCACAGCTCCTCGAAGGGGTTGAAACGGATCAATACCGTTAAATGCCAACGACTCCGGATCAAGTAACGCGCCCTCAAACGGTAAAACATGCTCAAAGCTTGAGGATCCGACCTCAAGTTTTTTATCGTGTGTGTACTTAAGTAATACCACACATATCTCAAGCACTGCATGTTTGGAGGCATCGACACCGGCGGTTTCGACATCGACGACAACGGGCAAAAAACCACGAAAACGTTTTTTTATCATTGAACACTCCAGGCAAAACGACCGCCGGCATTCACGGGCACGACCTGTGTCTGGCCTAAATCTAAGTGACGAGGTACATCTAATGGTTGACGTGTCAGCTGAATTTTATCGGATGACGGTAAAAGACGATAAAATTCGGCACCAAAACGTCCTAAAAACGCGTCTAATTTATCCAATGCACCCACCGCATCAAACACCTCGGCATACATCGATAAAGCAAATGGCGCTGAAAATATGCCTGCACAGCCTTCGCTGCATTCTTTTTGATGAATGCCATGAGGCGCACTATCGGAGCCGGCAAAAAACTTGGGGTTACCGCTCATCGCAGCAACCTGCAATGCACGCTGATCGTTTGCGTGCTTTAAAATAGGCAAGCAATAATAATGGGGTCGAATACCGCCTGCGAGTAATTGATTGCGGTTGTACAAGAGATGATGGGGTGTGATGGTCGCTGCAAGCGTGCGGGGTCCATCACGCACAAAATCAACCGCGGCTTCTGTTGATATATGCTCAAGCACCACACGTAACTTAGGAAAATGTTGTATTAAAGGCTTAAGCTCGCGTTCAATAAATAATGCCTCACGTTCAAAAATATCGCCGTCTAATACTTCACCATGCACTTGTAAGACCACATCAGCCGCTTGCATGGCCTCAAATACTGGATATAACGCCTGAATCGAGCGAGCACCCGCTTCGGCATTTGTTGTGACGCCGGCTGGGTATAATTTCGCCCCTAAAATAAACCTGTGTTCTTGAACTGCTTTAAATACCTCAGGATCAACATATTCGTTGAGATAAAGCGTCATGTAAGGCGTAAAGTGTGGATAGGCTTTGGCGGCAAATAAAATACGTTCACGATAAGCCAAAACGCTCGATAAGCTCGTTAATGGCGGGGTTAAATTAGGCATCACCAAGGCACGCCCCATATGACACGCCGTAGCGGGCACGGTATGCTCAAGCATTGCACCATCTCGAAAATGAACATGCCAATCGTCAGGACGCGTGATGATTAATTGTTGTGTCAAAACCGTGCCTCTTCTCATAAAATTTGCTTGGCGAAGCATAGCACGGTTTCAACATCAATTCAGAAAATCATGGGCGGCTAATTGATACGTATTTAAAAAATCATCTTGGATAACAATCGCTTTTTTATCCACACACGGTAACTGTGTGTCCTGTTTTAAAACACCGGTTCGATAATGCCAACCCGATGGTAATTTAAGCTTATCGCCTAACTGAGCTAAGCTAAGAGGTGTTTGCTTGGCTTTATCAAGACTGTAAGATTGCATGACATACACATGACCTGCTGGATCAATCAGTTCATACACAGGCTTTCCTGATTTATAAGTCCAAATAACATTCCGATCCACATGATGTTGATTATACGGTTTATGGCCTTTGACAAGATCACTCAATTTAATGTGTACCAAGGCTACTTTTTTCATGGATAGGCCTTTTATTTCTTTTTTTGACACATCGGTCATCGGCACGCTATCGATTGCATCCGTGGTCCAAAAACGTGGGCCATTAAGAATCGCAATCCGTGCTTTCATATCTTTTTTAAGTAGTTTAGGAGTTATTTGTTTCCACTGTGTATCTGGACATTCGTTTAAGCCCATGGTGTTGTATACCGCAAGGGTCAAACGACCCTGCGAAACAATGACTTCGCAATACCTCGCGCCGCGTACATCATCCATATGCGCTGCATGACCAAGGACAGGTAAACATAATAACATCGCAACAAAAGCCTGTTTAATTTGCATGATCCTCTCCATCGGTTCAATTATTTTTAATCCTGTTAGTTATAACTAATAGGTAATTTTTTTGAATAATGCAAGATTTCACACAAAATCAAAGGATTGATTTTATTTTAATTGAATCATTTCTTTTCATGTCTATACTTATATCGTAAGATGAAAAAATATAGAAAAAATACGAATAAAACGGTTGGGGCAATCATGATTAAATCGGAGCTTATAGCAAACCTTGCCGCTGACATGACGCATTTACCCGAAAAACGCATCATGGAAGGCGTTAATTTAATTCTTGAAACGATGAGTCACTCGCTCACACAGGGTGAACGCATTGAAATTAGGGGATTTGGAAGTTTTTCGCTACGACATAGACCGCCGCGTCATGCACATAATCCTAAAACAGGCGAAAAAGTTGTCACGGAAGAAAAAAACACGCCACATTTCAAGCCAGGCAAAGAACTGCGGGCGCGCGTGGAGGCCTCTCGTCATACCTACTATCCCCTTCAGGATAACGAGTCATACTAAATTAAGTCCGGGGCAAGGTAACACCGGTTTGATTTTGATATTTTCCTGCGCGATCTCGATAAGACACCTCGCACGGCTCATCCGCACCTAAAAAGATCATTTGTGCCACACCTTCATTAGCATAAATCTTTGCAGGCAACGTTGTGGTGTTTGAGAATTCCAACGTCACATGACCTTCCCACTCGGGCTCAAGCGGTGTGACGTTCACAATAATGCCACAGCGTGCATACGTTGACTTGCCCAAGCAGACCGTCAACACATCCCGAGGAATTCGAAAATACTCAACGGTTCGTGCTAATGCAAACGAATTCGGAGGAATAATACACACATCTGAGTTCACATCAATAAAACTATTTTCATCAAACGCTTTAGGATCAACAATCACCGAATTAATATTGGTAAATACTTTGAATTCAGGAGCACAACGCACATCATAGCCGTAACTTGATACACCATACGACACAATACGACCCTGTTCGTTTTCACGCACTTGCCCTTGCTCAAATGGCTCAATCATGCCATGTTCAAGCGACATTTTTTTTATCCACCTATCCGACATAACCGACATCGAGTGACTCCTACCCAAAACAAAAAATAAAACGAACCTATCCTACCATAAAGTTCAAATAACTCATAAAAAAAAGCCGTCGTTTCCGACGGCCTTTTTTAGGTGCTAAGCTCCGTGCAATTAAGCAACGTTTCCTAACCAGTTCAAACCAAAGTACAAGCCTTGAAGTCCGAAGTCTCCACTTGTAACTTGCGGTCTGGTTGGGGTTGCAAGGTTGCTTTGAATCCCTTGCGTTGGGTTGAAGTAGTTCACCCACATCCAACCAACATCAAGTGTCAAGTCGCCTTGAGCCATAGCATAACCGTATTTCAGACCAAGTTTCGCTTCAAGTTCTGGTACGATCGTCGCTTTTGAGGCGCTTTGGATCGCTGATGTACCTGTTGTGTTATTCATAATAGTATTGCTGACTTTGCTGCTACCCGCTAAAAGGGCTGCTGCACCGTTCGCGTAAACACCTAAGCCATTACCCCAGTCGTAACCCATGTCAGCACCGACGCGAGCTCCAAAACCGTTGTACGTTGGTTTTGCTTCAGCAACAACATTAAGGTCATTATTGACACCAGCAGCGTTCGTTCCTGTTAATCTCATCGTGTTCGCAATACGTGCGTATTGGAAACCACCATGGAATCGAATGTTTTTGTTCTCGCCAAAATCAACATGCTGACCGAACTCTAAGTTCACAGCATCCCATTTAGGATTGATTCGGGTTTGCAGAGTTTGGAAAGCCGAAGCATCCGTTCCCAGCGGGCTAAAATCACCCGATAAGTTTCGGGTCGTTGATTTGTCGATATGATACCAATTCAAATTAGCATCGTTACCGGTATTGAAGTGGTAAGAACCTTCAATAAAGAATCCCCAAGCCCATGTTTGATTGAAATCTTGGTAGGCACCTGTCGCGTTATTAACCGCTGAATAGCTGTAATCACCACCAGAAAACGCTGGTTGTAAATACAAAGCTTTAGCTCCGAAGTCCCAAGCTGTGCTTTCACAAGGTACCGTCACGTTTACAGCACTGCAAACAGGCCCCATTGATCCAGCAAATACAGCACTGCTGCTAAGAGCAAGTACTGCTACTGCAGTTTTCTTTAAGTTTAACATACATACGTCTCCAGGTTTTTATTATCAATTTCCATGTGTATCTCGCCACAACAGTAACATTTTTTTATTACCTTTATCTACCATAATGATTCAAGCTCATCGCAAGGCTCAAAATAGTGTGCCACATGCTCTGCTTTAACGGCTTGCCACGTCGCAGGAAGCCATTTGGGTGATTTATCTTTATCCACCAGGCGCGCACGAACACCTTCATAAAAATCATGGTTCTTTAAAAAATGATACGTAAGACCATAATCCATATTTAAACACTCCGCTAAATTCAAGCCCTTTGCCCGACGAAGCTGCTCAAACGTCACATGAAGGCTTAGGGGTGATTGCTCTAAAAGCACTGCTTTTGTTTCTCGTGACCACGTCGTATCTTGTTGCTCAAGCGCTTCAAACACCTCGGATAGATGCGCTTTATTCTCAAATGCATCACGAACCCAAGCGGCTTCATGGGCTGCAGAGCCCGTTGCCATGTTGCACTGGTGTGATTCCAGGCATATGCTCACTTGTTGCGCTGCATTATGAGATAGATCACATGCACGTAGATGCTTTAAAATACTTGAAAATTTCTCAGATGGCACCGTGTATTTAACCAAGCCCATCGCATAGGCATCTGCACTTTGCAGGCGTCGCCCCGTCAAACCTAAATATAAACCAAAACCACCAGGGCACGCAGATAATAAATAACTCGAACCAATATCAGGAAAAAAACCTATACTTCCTTCAGGCATCATAAAAGCAAAACGTTCACTTGCCACGGGATGCGAACCATGAAGCGTAATACCAACGCCACCCCCAATGGTTAAACCATCCATCAATGAAATATAAGGCTTACCCAAAACCGAAATTAAATAATTCAATCGATACTCATGCTTAAATAAACGCATAGGAACCAAGGGATCGTTTTGCCCCACATCAAATACCCAGCGAACATCACCTCCGGCACAAAATATTTTTTCAGGAGGCGCTTGCATGACCACGGCATGAACGTCGTGATCATCCTGCCAAATTTTTAATTGTTGATACATCGCTTCAAACATAGGCATCGTTAAAGCATTGAGCGCTTTCGGGCGATTTAACGTTATGAAGCCTACATGATCTTCAACTGAAAATATTATCTCTGATTCTGATAATAATTCACTCATGCTTAGTCTCCATGAAATACAGGTGAACGCTTTTCAAGAAAAGCGGACACACCTTCCTGTTTATCCTGTGTTGCACATACTTTAGAAAAATACAGTGCCTCAAGCTCAAAAGCCTCGGTCAAAGAGATATCATAACCGGTATCAATCACATCCATCACACCGGCGGCTGCCTGGGGTGCTACGGCTAAAATACTGTTTAAAATTTCCTTACTGCGCGTGATTAAATTTTCGGGTTGAACCACCTCACTCACGAGCCCCCATTTTTCAGCCATGTCAGCATCAATCGAACGTCCTGTTAAACATAAATCCAGCGCACGGCCTTTACCGACTAAACGTGCAAGACGTTGTGTACCACCATACCCCGGAATAACCCCTAATTTCACCTCAGGCTGGCCAAATTTTGCGGCGGTGGCCGCAACCCTTAGGGTTGCGGCCATGGCAAGCTCGCACCCTCCTCCAAATGCATAACCATTGATAGCCGCCAACGAAGGTTTTCCTAGCGTTTCCAGCAACCTAAATACATGCTGTCCATATTTAGCAAATTCATACCCTGTTTGTGCATCACATGCTGCTAAGCGTTGAATATCCGCTCCCGCACAAAAAGCTTTTCCTGCTCCTGTTATAAGCAACGCTCGTACATCTGGATTTTTTTTTGCTTCTAAAAATAGGGTTTCTAAACTCACTAAAATATCCGTGCTCAAGGCATTTAATTTTTCAGGTCGATTCAACGTAATATTTAATATACCCGCATCTAAATCTTGATCTACATCTGCCATACCGCCCCCATTTAGAATTTAAAAAACAAACTTAGATGACATATGCTTCATCAAGCACTGATTTTGATATGATTTCACGCATAATTTCATTGGTACCTTCAACCACTTGATGTATTCGAAGATCTCTAAAAAAACGCTCCAAAGGATAGTCTTTAAGACAACCGTAACCACCGTGTAATTGCATCGCTTGATGACTTATTTGAAACGCTGCATCGGTTGCTTGCTGTTTTGCCATAGCGCAATATAACGCGGCCTTTGGATCATCAGAATCTAAAGCACTTGCGGCGCGATACACCATCAACCGAACCGACTCAAATGCTGTGAACATATCCGCAATCTGAAAACGAAGTGCTTGAAAATCAGCAAGCTCTTTTCCAAACTGACGACGTTCATGTAGATATTTTTGACTTAAACGAAGACAAGCTAATGCACCACCCAATGAACAAGCCCCAATATTGACTCGCCCGCCGTTTAAAGCATGCAGCGCTATTTTAAAACCCATACCCTCATCACCCACACGATTACTGATAGGCACACGACAATCTTCAAAAAATAGCATCGATGTTGGCTGGCTATGCCAGCCTAATTTTTTTTCTTGTTGACCAAAACGGAGTCCCGCACTATTTTTTTCAACAAGAACACAGCTAATCCCATGATGCGATTCGTCGCCAGTCCGGACCATACACAAATACACATCACTCATACCCCCGCCTGAGATAAACGCTTTTGAACCATTAAGAATATAATCATGGCCGTCTTTGATTGCACGTGTCTTCAGCGCCGCAGCATCCGATCCTGATTCCGGCTCAGTAAGACAATAACTCGAAAAAACTTCCATACGCGTAAGCCTAGGACCCCATAACTCACGTAATTCAGGTGCGGCATAACGATCGATAAGCGACGTCACCATATTATGAATCGATAAATAAGCGCTGGTGCTCGCGCAAGCTGACGCTAACTGTTCAAAAATTAACGCCGCGCTTAATCTTGATAGTCCAGAGCCGCCAATATCCTCATGTGCCACCATACCCGCCATACCAAGCTGTGCTGCTTCTTTTAAAATATCTCGGGGAAAATAACCTGTGACGTCCCAAGATGCTGCATCAGGCGCTAATCGGTTACGTGCAAAATCAGCAGCCATGTTTTGTAATAAGCGATGTTCTTCGTCTAATTGAAAGTCCATTTTTCACCTTTTAAACAAACGATTAAGCAAACTAAAACCCATTCCCTAGCCAATGCAAGCCAAAATATAAACCTTGATATCCAAAGCTTCCAGCAATTGTTGGTGACGCTGTTCTTAGAATAAAATTACTTGGAATTGCTTGTGTAGCATTAAAATAATTAAACCACATCCAAGCAAGATCAAACGTTAAATCACCCATCGCCATACCGTAGTCATATTTTATACCCAGCTTTGCCTCAACTTCTGGGACCATAGCGACTTTAGATGCACTTAACACAAACGGTATTAACGGTATTTCTGTATTATTATAAAAAGAAGAACGTGCTTTATCATACCCAGCTAAAATTGCTGCTGCAAAATTGCTGTAAATACCAATATCGTGCCCTAAATCATAAGTCATATCGGTACCTACGCGGCCACCAAAACCATTGTAAGTTGATTTTCTTTGAAAATAGAAACTAACATAATCAGCAAGAGCGCTTGGATTTGATCCTGATAAATTTTCAGTAATTGTAATGCGTGCATACTGTAAACCTCCGTGAAAACGCACATGCTTATTTTCACCAAAATTAACATACTGACCAAATTCTAAATTCAAAGCATTCCACTGAGGTTTAATATTAGATTGACCTATCTCAGCCCGTCGACCACCGAAAAAATCAACATCACCATTAAAATTCTTTCTCATTGATTTTGCAAAGTGATATAAATTTAGACTAACATCACTGCCCGTTTCATAATGGTACGAACCTTCAAGATAAAATCCCCAGCCTCTATTTTGATTAAAATCTTCATACTTCCCTGTGGTATTATCAACGCCAGCATAGCGATAATCCCCCCCCGAATAGGCGGGTGATAAATATAAAGCTTTCGCACCAAAGTCCCAAGAGGTACCTTCACATAAGGTTGTGGCATGCTGAATTTTACAAACAGGCCCTATAGTCCCAGCAAAGGCCGTGCTACAACTTAAAGCAAAAACAGCAACAACGCGTTTTTTAAAAGCGAACATCGATATATCCATATAAAAAATTTTTAAATTTTTTCAAAAAAAAAGCCGTCGTTTCCGACGGCTTTTTCCGGTAGCTAAGTTCCGTGCAATTAAGCAACGTTTCCTAACCAGTTCAAACCAAAGTACAAGCCTTGAAGTCCGAAGTCTCCACTTGTAACTTGCGGTCTGGTTGGGGTTGCAAGGTTGCTTTGAATCCCTTGCGTTGGG
>Ga0210011_1002562_pt1 | contig 14854 bp, 16 predicted proteins | sample CryGeymeta201502_FD_183972 | JGI IMG/M metagenome (GOLD analysis project Ga0210011, IMG submission 183972) | Groundwater microbial communities from Crystal Geyser aquifers in Utah, USA - Crystal Geyser metaG 2015-02 (SPAdes) (version 2) | ecosystem: Environmental > Aquatic > Deep subsurface >...
CGAAATGGTCATCGCGTCGGCCACAGCAGGATCGGATTGAATATAGTCAATCGGCTGGAGAGTTTGCAACCAGCCATCCAGTTGTTCGCGCTGCGTCTCGGTCAGGCGCAAAGTGGTTTCGATGCCGCCCTTGCAGTTGGAAATTGTCGCCGAACCCGATTCGTAGACGACCACCTTATCGCAAAAACCGGCGAAGCCGCCCGTGCGTTCCCAGGTCAAAACGAAAACGGGGAGTAGGGAAATTTCAGTCGCCGCGATCGGACTGGCTTGCGGCGCGTCCGCCTCCGTCGCGGGGACGGGAGCGCAGGCCGCGAGCAGGAGCAGGGTCAACAGAAAGATGGAAATGTGGGATGGTTTCATCGCTCACTCCTTGTCGCATCCAAAACGATAAAGTCCCCTGCAATGTTCCTACTTCCAAATCAGCCAGTTGACCGTCGCCACGGCCAGCGCCAGCAGGATGCCGCCCGTCACCTCCAGCGGCGTGTGACCCAGCACCTCGCGCAGTTCGTTATCGTCCCACATGTGACCGTGCAACAACTCGTCGAACAACAAATTAATCCGCTCGGCGTGCATACCCGCCTGGCGGCGCACCCCCGCCGCGTCGTAGATCACGATCATGGTCAAGGCTACTGCCAGGGCGAACAGGGGAGAGTCGAAACCATAGAACAGGCCGACGCCGTGCGTCACGCCCACCACCAGCGCGGAGTGCGAACTGGGCATCCCGCCCGCGCTCAACAAAATGCTCCACTTCCATTCGCGCGTGCGAAAATATTCCATCGGCAGTTTGAGTCCCTGCGCCAGCAGCCAGGCCGCCAGCCCGCCGATCAGCACCTTGTTTTGCAACAGTCCCGCCAGGTTCATTCCTCCTCCGCGAAGGAAGTCAACTCGTCCCCCGCCAACTGGCGCACCTTCAAATCGGCGGCTTCGAGCAATTCGGCGCAACGCTTCATCAGCGCCTGTCCGCGCTCGAACAGCGCAATGGCTTCCTCCAATTTTTGAGTCCCTTCCTCCAGCGAGGCAACGATGGACTCCAATTCCTGCATGGCCTCTTCGTAGGACAACGATTCAACGGGTTTGGGTGTTTTTGGCATAAGACCTCTTGGTAATTGGTAATTGGTAATTAGTGATTGGTGATTGGTGATTGGTGATTGATCGGGGAAATTACGATTTACCAATTACCATTTACTTGTTGACATTTACACCGAACTCGCCGTCTGACACGCGCACACGCAACGCATCTCCCGCCTTGACTTGCCCGACTTTGCGGATCAGACTCCCGTCCGCCGGCCGCGTGACGACCGCGTAGCCGCGCGCCAGCACCTGGAACGGATTCAGCGCCTCGAGGCGTTTTCCCAGCCCTTCGAGCTGGCTCGCTTCGAGCGCGAGACGATGGGACTGCGCGGCCAACAGACGCCGCGCCCACTCGTCCGCGCGCTGGCGCTCGGACTGGAGCCTGCGCGCCGGGGAATAAAACCTGAGGCGGGATTCGATATTCGAACATTCGACGCGTCCGCGTTCGAGCAGGGCCGCCATTGCCATTTGCGCGCGTTGGTTGAGATCGCTCATCGCCGAGGCCAGGTCGAACAACGTGACAGGCGTCGCCAGTTCCGCGGCGGCGGTGGGAGTGGGGGCGCGCAGGTCGGACGCGAAATCTGTCAACGTGAAATCGGTCTCGTGTCCCACGCCGCTGATGACAGGCGCGTCGCTGGCCGCCACAGCGCGCACGACGCGCTCGTCGTTGAAGGCCCACAAGTCTTCAATGGAACCGCCGCCGCGCGCGATGAGAATCACGTCGGGTTGGAAATGATTGAGTTTTTGCAAGGCCGCTACAAGGGCAGGAGGAGCGTCCGCGCCCTGCACAGGCGAGGGGGCGAGGATGACTTCCACAAGCGGCAGGCGGCGGCGCAGGGTATGGAGCATGTCGCGCAGCGCCGCGCCCGTCGCGGAGGTCACGATGCCGATGCGCCGCGGCAGTTGCGGGATGTCCCGTTTGCGCGCCGGGTCGAAGAGTCCCTCGGCTTCGAGCAGGGCCTTCAGCCGCAGGAACTCCGCGTACAGCGCGCCCTCGCCGACGGGTCGCAGCGCGTCCGCATAGAGTTGGTACTGCCCGCCCGCTTCGTAGATGCCGATGCGTCCATGCGCCTCCACTTCCATCCCATCGCGTAAGGGAAGTTTCAGCCGCGCCGCGTCGCTTTTCCACATCACGCCGCGCAGGGAGGCGCCCGCGTCTTTCAGGGTGAAATACAAATGTCCCGAGGCGGGGCGCGACACGTTGGACAGTTCGCCGCGCACCCACACGTCCTGCAAGGCCGGGTCGGATTCGATCACCTGCCGAAGGCGCTGGGTGAGGCGGCTCACCGTCCACTGGACGGAGGCGAAGAGGGTGGGCTGGGTCACAGGTGCGAGGATACTCCAAGGGAGGAGGAGAGTCAACCACTTCGTTCCCGTCATTGCGACCTTCGGGAAGCAATCTCCAGGCGTGCGAAGAGATTGCTTCTGCATTGCCCTTCGACTTCGCTACGCTCCGCTCAGGGCAATGCCTCGCAATGACGAGATGCCAAAACTCTGCTAAAATCGCCCCATGAAACGCATGTCCACCCCCTGGCGCAAAGCCTACATCGAAGGCTACGAAAAAGAAGACGGGTGCATTTTCTGCAACGCACTGGCGAAAAAGAAAGACAGCCACAAGAACCTGGTCGTGCATCGCGGACAGCGCGCCTTCGTCATCGTCAACCTGTATCCCTACACCAACGGCCACCTGATGGTCGCGCCGTATGACCACCAGCCCTCGCTGGAACTGCTCGACGCCGAAACGCGCGCCGAGATGATGGAACTGACTTCGCAGGCCATCGTGAACTTGAAGAAAATCTACCATCCGCAGGCATTCAACGTGGGCGCGAACATCGGCAAGGCGGCGGGCGCGGGCGTGCCGGACCACGTCCACCTGCACATCGTCCCGCGCTGGACGGGCGACTCGAATTTCATGTCCGTCCTCGGCGAGACGCGCGTCCTGCCCGAGACGATCGAGGAGACGTATCGGAGGATCAAGGATGGATGGAAAAATGAGACCACCCGTTGACATCGTGTGTATAGTGTGTATAATCCAATGAATAGCCGTGACATCATTGCCAAACTCAAAAATGATGGTTGGGTACTGGTTCACATCCGAGGCAGTCATCATCATTACAAACACCCGCGAAAATCTGGCCGCGTGACAGTTCCCCACCCAAAGAAAGACTTGCCAATTGGAACGTTGCGTAGCATCTTCAAACAGGCGGGCTGGTCATGGACCGATAGAAAGTGAGATTTTATGCGTTACCCCGTTGTTATCCATAAAGACCCTGAAAGCGATTACGGCGTCACCGTGCCAGATCTGCCAGGCTGTTTCAGCGCGGGCGCGACCATGGACGAGGCCTTGCAGGAAGCCGTGGAAGCCATCGAGACTCACCTGGAAGGCATGTTATTGGACGGTGAGCAAATCCCCTCGCCAAAATCCATTGACGATCATCAGAATAATCCCGATTACGCCGAAGGGATTTGGGCTTTGGTGACAGTGGATATCACGAAACTGTCCGGCAAAACGAGACGGGTTAACGTGACCCTGCCCGAGCGCGTGTTGAACGTGATGGATAAATACGCGGCTGATCACGGCGGGACTCGTTCTGGCTTGATCGCGGAAGCCGCAATTGAATATATTGCATCAAGGCAGGAGGGGACGGAATGATTATGAACATCGTCCCGCGCTGGACGGGCGACTCGAACTTCATGTCCATCCTCGGCGAGACGCGCGTCCTGCCGGAGACGATCGAAGAGACGTATCGGAGGATTAGGGAGGGGTGGGAATAAATAGATGAAAGATGAGGGAAAGTGGCTGAAATATGGGCATTTGACGAGCGGTCTCGCGCAGGATATAATCATTTCAGAAAAAGGCATAAATGTACACTTTACTGAAACCTGTATCCGTGCGGGAGGAGCTTTTGCATAGGGGAGTGGGCATCTTCACGCCGCAAGACTTCCAGCGTATCTTTTGCGCCAACCGGCTCAGGACCAAATACTTTCTGGAAGAATATACCCGCGGCGGGCTGTTCCTGCGTCTCAAGAACGGACTGTATGCGTTGAAGACCGACCCACCGCCCGAGGAGGAGATCGCCAATCGTCTTTATCGCCCCTCTTACCTCTCGTTCGAATATGTTCTGGCCGCGTACAATATCCTGCCGGAGATGCCCTACTCGGTCACTTCGGCCACCACCAAACCCACGCGCGCCTTTGCCGTTGGAGAGAGAACGTTTTCTTACTTGACCATCAAGCGCGCCGCATTTGCGGGCTATGCGCCGGCCCGGCGCGCCGGGCGCACTGTGTTGATCGCCGACCCGGAGAAGGCGCTGGTTGACTATCTCTATTTCGTCTCCCTGGGCCGCAAACCCGGAAACGACCGCCTCAACACCAACGGCCTGGACAGGCAGAAGATGTTGGGCTATGCCAGTCTGTATCAAAGGGCAGGTTTGGACCAATTGGTCAGGGAGAACCTGTGATCGCCGCCGAGGCCATCAGGGCATTGGCCGCCAAACTCCAGACCACGGAACTCAACGTGCGGCGGGAGTATTGCCAGCATCTGTTCCTATCCCATTTCTATCAGCAACCGCTCACAGACCAGGTCTATTTCAAGGGCGGCACGGCGCTGAGGGTGATCTACAACAGCCCGCGCTTCTCGGAGGATTTGGACTTTAGCGCCTCCCTGACGAATATCCATGCCCTGGAGGATGCTGTTGTGGGCGCGCTGGCCGGGATTACCCTGGAGAACGTGGAGGTGGACATTGCCGAGGCCAAGACCACCAGCGGCGGTTACCTGGCCATCATCACCTTCCACAGCGATGACGCGCCGATCGCTGTGCAACTTGAGATTTCGCTGCGAGAAGGCGAGAAGCGGGGAGAGGCTGTCACTATCGTCTCCGATTTCATTCCCGCTTACACCATCCTGGCCCTGGCCAAAGACCAACTCATTGACGAGAAGATACGGGCGCTCTTGTCCAGGAAGAAGGCGCGGGATTTCTACGATCTGTATTTCCTGCTGCGGGCGAACCTGCTGCCACCTGGCAAGAGAGACGCCTTGCCCCCGGCATTGGAAACGGTCAGGAGTTCCAAGATAGATTTCGAGCAGGAGCTGAAGGAATTTCTTCCCAGGAGTCATTGGGCCATTGTTCGCGGCTTTCCGGCTGCTTTGGAAAGGGAAATCGAACGGTTCGTGTGAAGGGGCTCCGGCGCTCGTGACCTTCCCCGCAGGCGTCAATCCGCTCACCAGACCTCAGGTTCCTGGTAATACAGGAGAATCCCATACACGCTTACCTTCTCCCTCTCGTCTCCCTCTTCCGTCAAAACGCGGACCCCGCGCAGGCCGCGCCGATGAAGAAGTACATGCGCGACCAGTTCGAGTATCTCGGCATCAAATCTCCACAGTTCAAAATCCTGTTCCGGGAATTCCTGGACGAATACGGATTGCCGCCTCTCGAAGAATTGGACTCCATTGTCCGCGAGTTGTACGCGTTGCCGCAACGCGAGTATCAATACCTTGCGCTAAGTCTGGCAGGCAGATCGAAAGACGGATTGCCCGCCAGTTTTACCAAAACCATCGAGCATCTCATCGTCACCAAATCCTGGTGGGACACAGTGGATTCCATCGCGGGCGATATCGTCGGGGCGCATTTCCGCCGCTTCCCGAAGACACGCGAAAAATATATCGCCAGGTGGCGCAAATCCGAGGATTTCTGGCTGCGGCGCACTTGCATCCTCTTCCAACTCGGCTACAAAAAAGAGACCGACTTTCCCCTGCTGTGCGACCTCATCCGCGAGAACCTTGGCTCGAAGGAGTTCTTCATCAACAAGGCCATCGGCTGGGCGCTGCGGCAGTACGCGCGCACCGATCCGCAGGCAGTGAAAAAATTCGTGAAGGCCACGCCGCTCCATCCGTTGAGTCGACGCGAGGCGATGAAGCATTTGGAGTAGCTGCCGCACCGTCATTGCGAGCTGCCGAAGGCGGCGAAGCAATCCCCCCGCGCCGCGCGGAGATTGCTTCGTCGCTCCTTGCAGTCGCTCCTCGCAATGACGGATATCACAAGGGAAATTACATTTGTTACTTTGTCCATAAACCAACGCGGGGCTATAATTGATTGAAAACAGGCAGTAGAACAAATTGCCAATTTGTTCAACAAACACAACAGGAGAAACCATGAGCGAACACGAAGCAGTCATCCTAAGCGCCGTCCGAACGCCGAGCGGAAAGTTCCAGGGCAGTCTGTCGGGATTCCCCGCGCCGAAGCTGGGCGCCATCGTCATCAAGGCCGCGGTCGAACGCGCGGGGTTGAAGAATCCCGCCGACATCGCCGAGGTCTTCATGGGCAACGTTGTCTCTGCAGGGCTGGGACAGGCGCCCGCGCGCCAGGCCGCCATCGGCGCGGGACTGCCGTCCTCGGTGGGGGCGACGGGCATCAGCAAGGTCTGCGGATCGGGGATGAAGGCCGCCATGCTGGCCGCCGCGTCCATCAAGGCGGGGGACGGGGAGTTGTTCGTGGCGGGCGGGTTCGAGTCCATGAGCCGCGCCCCCTACATCGTCAACGGGCGAAGCGGGGAACTGCGTTTCGGTCACATGCAACTTACCGACGCCCTGCTGAACGACGGTCTGTGGTGCGCGCTGGAAAACTGGAGCATGGGCGACGCGGCCGAGTTCATCGCCAAAGAATATGAAGTCACGCGCGAAGCCATGGACAAGTTCTCGTTCGAGAGTCATCAAAAAGCAATCGCCGCCAGCGACGCGGGGAAATTCAAGGCAGAGATCGCGCCAGTGGAACTCAAAAGCAAAAAAGGCGTGACAATTTTCGACACGGACGAATCGCCGCGCCGCGACACGACGCTGGAGGGACTGGCCGCGCTCAAGCCTGCCTTCCAAAAAGACGGCAAGGTGACCGCGGGCAACGCGCCCGGCCTGAACGATGGGGCGGCCGCGACCGTCATCGCGAGCCGCGCCTACGCGGACAAGAACAAACTCCAGCCGCTGGCGCGCATCGCGGGTTATGCCCAATACGCGGACGAACCAAAGTACCTCTTCCGCGCTCCCGCGCTCGCCATCCCGCGCCTGCTCAAGAAAATCGGATGGAAACTGGCGGACGTGGACCTGATCGAACTCAACGAGGCCTTCGCCGCGCAAGTCCTCGCGGACGGCTACGCGCTCGCCGACCAGGGCTGGGACTGGGCGAAGGTCAACGTCAATGGCGGCGCGATCGCGCTCGGTCATCCCATCGGCGCGAGCGGGGCGCGCTTGCTGGCGACATTGATCTTCGCGCTGAAAGATCGCGGATTGAAAAAAGGCATCGCGTCGCTGTGCCTGGGGGGATCGGAAGCGGTGGCGATGGCGGTGGAGATCGAGTAGACACGTACACAAGTACACAGGTATACAGGTCGCGTGTGTACGTGTATACATGTGTACCTGTGTACTCCCCCAAGGAGAACACATGGACATCAAACACATCTTCATCGTCGGCGCGGGGACCATGGGCAACGGCATCGCGCAGGTGGCGGCGACCTCGGGCTACGCGGTCACCTGCATGGATGTTGTCCCCGCCGCGCTCGAAAAGGCCAAGGCCACGATTGGCAAGTCCACGACGAAACTGCTCGAAAAAGGGACGATCACCGCCGAGCAGAAAGCCAACGCGGACAAGATCGCCTTCGTCAGCGATATGTCCACGATGGGCGACGCCGATCTCGTCATCGAGGCCGCGACCGAAAACCCCGAACTGAAATTCAAGATCTTCAAAGATATGGACGCCAACGCACGCGAAGGCGTGATCCTTGCCACGAACACCTCGTCCATTTCGATCACCAAGATCGCCGCCGCCACGAAGCGACCCGACAGGGTCATCGGGATGCACTTCATGAACCCCGTCCCATTGATGAAACTGGTGGAGGTCATCCGTGGGTTGGCGACCACAGACGAAACACGCAACACGGCGTTTGAAGTGATCCAGCGCATGGAAAAGACGCCCATCGAAGCAAACGATTCCCCCGGCTTCATCTCCAACCGCGTCCTATGCCCAATGATCAACGAAGCCATCTTCGCTTTGCAGGAAAATGTCGGCACCCCCGAAGCGATTGACCAGGTGATGAAACTCGGCATGAACCACCCGATGGGTCCGCTGACCCTCGCCGACCTGATCGGCCTGGACGTGGTGCTGTTCGTGATGGAAGTCCTGCAACGCGACCTGGGCGATGACAAGTACCGTCCCGCGTATCTGTTGAGGAAGATGGTGGACGCGGGGTATTTGGGGAGGAAGACAGGGAGGGGATTCTATAGTTATCAGTGATCAGTTTTCGGTTTTCAGTTCAGCCGTCAGTGCTTGCTGGCGGCTGTTTTCATGGTAAGATGTCTGAAATTCTGATTTTCGCACTTTCCGAGGCGACCATGAGCGAGAAGAAACCCTACTACAAGACCCGCCTGCGCGGGCGCGGACAGATCACCCTCCCCCCCGAAATCCGCAAGAAGCTAAAAGTCGGCGAAGGGGATGATGTGCTGTTCTATGTCAACACGCAGGGACAGGTGGTGGTGGACCAGGTCCACGTCATTGACCCCGAGCAGGCCTGGTTCTGGACGGAACGCTGGCAGAAATTCGAGCGCGAGGTGGATGAGGATATTGCCGCAGGCCGCGTTCATACCTTCGCCAATGTGGATGAGGCAATTGCTTTCCTGGATGCGCCCGATGAAGACGAAGAAGGGGAAGACAGCCATGCCACAAATTAAATACGCGCATCGGTTTAAAAAGGCGTACAAGCACCTGCCCATTGACATCCAAATGAAAATCAAAAAGGCAATCCAATTGCTTGCTGAAAATCCCCGCCATCCATCTTTACAAACCAAACCCGTCCAAAGTTTCAAGGGGATTTACGAAGCGCGCGTGGACATTAACTATCGCATGACTTATAAACGCCTCCCCGATGATGTTTTGCTTGTCCGTTTTGTTGCCATTCATGACGAAGCATTGAAGAACCCATAGAGCGGATCCTCTACCGCCTCTTTCCCAAAACTGCCAATCCCCGTTTACTAATTACCCGCAAATCACCCCAGGGTCATCGCACACCCATCCGCGCGTGGGTCGCTTCCCGCGCACAGCACGCCCGTGACAGGGTCGCGCAGGATCACCTGTCCCCTACCGAAGAGAGCACGCTCGTAGCCAGTGACTTTGTAAATGGGGTGTCCCAGCTTTTCCAAACCTGCAACCGTTTCCTCGGGCATGCCTTCTTCGATGGCAACGCGCCCGCTTGACTCGTCCGCTTCGATGCAGAAGCGCGGCAGGTCGAGCGCGGACTGGGAATCGAGACCGTCGTCCACGAGCGCGGACAGGACTTGGACGTGTCCCTGCGGTTGCATGAATCCGCCCATCACTCCATACGAAGCATATAACGAGCCATCCGATTCGCGCGTGACCATCGCGGGAATAATTGTGTGATACGGTCTCTTGCGCGGGGCGAGCGCGTTGGGATGGTTCGGGTCGAGGCTGAAATTATGGCCGCGGTTTTGCAAGGTGAAGCCCCAGCCTTTTGGAACGATGCCCGTGCCGAATCCCATGTAGTTGCTGTTGATGAACGAACAGGCGTTGCCCCACTGGTCTACGACGCTGAGGTAGACGGTGTCGGAGGAGGAGACGGGGGTACCGTGGTGCGTGTTGCGTGTTGCGTGGTGCGTGTCAATCAGGTTGCGGCGAGTGGAGGCGTAGCCTTTCGATAAAAGTTGGTCGAGGGGGATGTTGTTGAAGGCGGGGTCGGCGACGTGCCAGCGCGCGTCCGCAAAGGCGAGGCGCAAGGCCTCGATAACGAGATGCGTCCGCTCGGTCGAGAGCGAGGCGAGCGGGGCGAGGTCAAAGCCGTCGAGAATATTCAACGCCAGGAGCGCGGCGAGTCCCTGTCCATTGGGCGGACATTCGTAGACGCGCAATCCGCGATAGTCGGCAGAAATGGGAGTCTCCCACGTGGACACATGCTCCGCCAGATCGGACTCGGCCATGCGCCCGCCCACCTGCTTGAGAACCGCGACGATGGCCGCGGCGATCTCGCCTTCGTAAAAGGCCTGCCTGCCACCCTCGGCGATGGCGCTGAGGGTGCGCGCCAGCCCAGGGTTGCGGAAGATCTCGCCAGGCTCGGGACCGCGGCCGTCGAGGGTCAGTTCGCGACCGTTCGGCGCGGACTGGAGTTGGCGTCCCGCGCCGCGCTTCCAAAACCACGAGGTGAGCGGCGCGACGGGAAACCCGTCGCTGGCGAGGCGAATGGCAGGGACGAGGATGTCGGCCATCGGAAGCGTGCCGTGTTTTTCGAGGAGGTCGAACCAGCCCGCGCACGCGCCAGGGACGGTGACCGTGTGCGCGTGGAACGGAGGCAGTTCGTCGGTGACGCCATCCTTCGCCAATTGCGCGAGGCTGAGCGCGGCGGGCGCGCGTCCCGAGCCGTTGAGCGCGGTGACTTGTTTCGTGTCCGCGTCGAAGTACAGCGCGAACATGTCGCCGCCGATGCCCGTGGAGGTCGGCTCGGTGACGTTGAGCGCAGCCGCCGCGGCGACCGCGGCATCCGCGGCATTGCCGCCGAGCGCGAGAATTTCAAGTCCGGCGGCAGTGGCGAGAGGCTGGGAGGTGGCGACGATTCCGTTGCGGCCATAGACTGGGGAACGGCGGGAGGTGAAGGAGGGAGGGGACATGGATTCTCCAATTCTGTACACGGATAAACGCGGATCCTTCGGCGGATTCACGCGGAAAGAAATTTCAGTAAATCACGAATTTGATTCCAAATATCCGCCGCATCCCGTCATTGCGAGCGGAGCGAAGCAATCTCTCCTGTAACGAGGGGATTGCTTCGGTCCCCTTCGGGAGAGCACCGACCTCGCAATGACGGACATAATCTGTGATTTACTGAATTTAAAAAAATCCATGTCATCCGTGTAATCCGTGTACAAAAGATTTCAACCATAGAGATTCACAGAGAGCCGAAGAATACCATCAATAAACTTCAACCGCAACGTTGTATAATCACTCCAATTCGCCTCCACAAACATGGAACAAATCTACGATTACGTGATCATCGGTTCGGGGTTCGGGGGCAGTGTCGCCGCGATGCGGTTGACGGAAAAAGGCTATTCGGTGCTGGTGCTCGAAAAGGGCAAACGTTTCACCGAAGAGACCTACGCCAAAACCAACTGGCAATTCTGGAAATATCTTTGGATGCCCGCTTTGCGCGCACACGGCATCATGCAGATCAGCATCCTCAAAGGCGTGATGGTCCTGCACGGCGCGGGCGTGGGCGGCGGCAGTCTCGGCTACTCCAATGTGCTGGAAGTTCCCAACGACGAAACCTTCGCGACGACTGCCTGGAACACGCCCATCGCGTGGGGCCAGGCGCTCCGTCCGCATTACGAAACCGCACAACACATGCTCGGCGTGGAGCGCAACAACAAACTCTGGAAAGCGGACAACGTCCTGCGCGAGATCGCCGAGGCGCGCGGCATGGGTCAGACCTTCCGCGCCACCGATGTCGGTGTATTCCTCGGCGAAGCGGGCGTGACCGTCCCTGACCCGTACTTCGGCGGCGCAGGCCCCGAGCGCACGGGTTGTATCCACTGCGGCGCGTGCATGGTCGGATGCCGCTACAATTCCAAGAACACGCTCCCGAAAAATTATCTTTACTTCGCGGAGAAGAATGGGGCGAAGATCCTTGCAGAATCCGAAGTAACCGACGTTCGACCTTCGACCTTCGACGGCGAAGCCGCTTACGAGGTCACCTACCAGCGAAGCACTCGCCTCTTTCGCGGGACCCCGCGGCGGGTCCAGGCCAGACGCGTGATCCTGTCTGCGAGCGTGCTCGGGACGATGCGCCTGCTCCTCCGTCTGCGCGACACGTCCCTGCCGAATCTCTCGCCGAAACTCGGCCACATGGTACGCACCAACTCCGAGGCCCTGCTCGGTTCGCTGGCGCGCAAATCGGACGTCAACTATTCGGAGGGCGTGTGCATCTCGTCCATTTACAACCACGACAAGGCGACGCGCGTCGAGCCGGTGCGCTACCCCGACGGTTCGTCGCTGATGCGTTTCCTGGCCGCGCCGCTGATTGACACGGACGTGAGCGTGCCGCTGCGCCTGCTGCGATTCCTGGGATGGATCATCACGCACCCGATTGATTTTGCGAAGGCCATGTTCCTGCCAGGCTGGGCGCACAACACGACCATCCTGCTGGTGATGCAGAACACCGATACCCGCATGCGCTTCCGCATGGGACGCAGCGCCTTCACCCTCTTCCGCCGCGGACTGGTGGCGGAGGAGGAGCCAGGTTACAAGATCAGCGCGCAAGTAGCTGGCTCACATGAACTGACGCGCGACCTCGCGGCGCGGACAAACGGCATCGCGCTCGGTTCCATCGGCGAGAACCTGCTCGGCCTGCCGACCACCGCGCACATCCTCGGCGGCGCGCCGATCGGACGCGACGCGTCCGAGGGCGTGGTGGACGAAAACTTCCAGGTCCACAACTACCCTGGGATGTACATCATTGATGGCTCGATCATGCCTGCGAATCCAGGAGTCAACCCATCGCTGACGATCACGGCGTTAGCGGAATATGCAATAAATAAGATTCAGAAAAAATCTTAAACACAAAGGACGCCAAGTACACGAAGGAAAAGCCGAAGGATTTCTTAAATTAGGTTTCACCGTCATTGCGAGGCGGCGCTCTCCCGAAGGGGACCGAAGCAATCTCCTCGTCGTGGAGGGGATTGCTTCGCAACGAACGCTCGCAATGACGGATGGCAACAAGTAGTTGAATCAAATTCGCGATTTGCTGAATTTCCTTTGTGCCCCTTCGTGGCCTTTGTGTTTAAAAAAGAGAATTTATGCAAACCTTCTCCCCCTCCCGTTCCTTCGCCCTCGACGCCGCGCTCGATCCGCTTTTGGACGCGGGCCTCGAGCGCATGCGACGCAAGTCCATTTTGCTGACGGATTACCTGACCTATCTGACCGACACGATCCTCGTCCCGCTCGGATTCGAACTCGGTTCGCCGCGTGACTTTGAGCGGCGCGGCTCGCACGTGAGTCTCCGCCACCCGGACGCGTACTGCGTCATCCGCGCGCTGGTGGACGAGATGAACGTCATCCCCGATTTCCGCGAACCCGATAACATCCGCTTCGGCCTCGCGCCGCTGTACACCACCTTCGCCGAAGTTTGGGACACGGTGGATCGCATCCGCAGGGTCATTGTGGAGAAACGGCATGAGAAATATTCGCGGGAGAGGCTGGCGGTCACATAAAATCCCGCTGCCCTGAGCATAACCACCAACCCACTGCCCTCCCGAAGGACATCGGGACGATGTGAGCGGAGGGCGGTGCTTGTCCGTCCCGAAGTCGAAGGGCAGGTTGATTCAAACATCGCGTTTACATGTGACCCATCCTTCGACTGCGCTTCCTCGGTGTACACTCGGCCGCTCCGCTCACATGTCCCGATGCTCTCCCGGGAGGACGGCAGTTTTTCGGGATCGCAAGTGCAGGTGTTACACCAAGCGCATAGATTTCTCACGGATCTTTTCAAAAATTTCCGTGCTCATCTGCGTAATCCGCCGAAGGATCCGTGTACAGGAATTTCTCCCCCATGTTCATCCGCGTTCATCTGTGGTTAAATCATCCCCATGAAACTCCTCCACCTCGACGAACACATCATTGTCCTCGACAAACCCGCGGGACTGCCCGTCCTGCCCGATGGCTGGGAGAAGGACGCGCCCTACCTCGTCAAAATGCTCGCAGCCGAATACGGCAACCCTTCGACAGGCTCAGGGCAACGAATCTGGATCGTCCACCGCCTCGACAAAGTTACCAGCGGCGTCATCGTTTTTGCGCGCAACGCCGAGGCGCATCGCTCGCTGAATATTCAATTCGAGAAACGCCAGGTGAAGAAGGTTTATCACGCGCTGGCAGAGGGAAATCCCAAATGGGACGAGCACACCGCGCGTCACCCCCTGCGCGTGGACGTGGGACACAAGCATCGCACCATCGTGGACAACCGCGACGGCAAGCCGTCCGCCACTCACTTCCGCGTGCTGGAACGTTTCGCGGTAGGGACGTTGCAGGCAACGTCTCTACTCGAGGCGATCCCCGAAACGGGACGGACGCACCAGGTGCGCGTCCACGCGGCAGAGTTGGGTCATCCCCTTTTAGCGGATTCCGTTTACGGTAATGTGGCGCGGAATGGCCCTTCGACTGCGCTCAGGACAAGCATTCCGCACAGCAACAGTTTAGCGGGATACCATCCCGCTCCACAAATATCGCGGCCCGCCCTGCACGCGCGTTCGCTGACGTTCACACATCCCGCCAGCGGAGAATCCGTTACCTTCGTAGCAGACTATCCCGAAGATTTCGCGGCGGCGCTCAAGCGCGCACGCTCACGAACGGGTTGAACTGCTTCTCGTCCCCCACCGTCGTCTCGGGGCCGTGACCCGAAAGCAGACGCGTCTCATCAGGCAGGGTGTAAATTTGCTCGCGGATGCTTTTTTCGAGCGTATCCCAATCGCCGCCGGGCAGGTCGGTGCGACCGACCGAACCCGCGAAAATCAAATCCCCACAAAAGCAGACATTTGACTCGGCGCAAACCAAAACACAATGACCTGGCGTATGCCCCGGCGTGTAGCGGACCTCGAACTGCATGTTCCCCAGCCGCAGGATTTGACCGTGCGTGAAGTCAATCGTCGGTTCGGGACCGGGATCAATTTGGAAGCCGAAGAACGCGCCGCCCCCGCCCGCGCGCCAGAGCGCGTGGTCGTCGCGGTGAAGCGCGACAAGAGGCAGGGGAT
>Ga0210011_1002566_pt1 | contig 14848 bp, 11 predicted proteins | sample CryGeymeta201502_FD_183972 | JGI IMG/M metagenome (GOLD analysis project Ga0210011, IMG submission 183972) | Groundwater microbial communities from Crystal Geyser aquifers in Utah, USA - Crystal Geyser metaG 2015-02 (SPAdes) (version 2) | ecosystem: Environmental > Aquatic > Deep subsurface >...
CTGGAGCAATAAAATACCCCAAAACATCCAGGTAAATGCTTACTTTACTGACTCTGACAACAAGGTTTCCGCAGCAGATCCTGTTTGTGTTGCTAGTTTTACGTTAAAACCAAAAGTCGTTCCCCCCGTAACTCATCTAGAGTGTGTCAATAGTGCTTGCACACAACGAGACGGTGTTGGTGATAATACCGGTGGTTGTACTACCGCTGGAGCTGCTTGTGCTAGTGTTACTCCCCCTACAATAAACTACGGCGTTGTAAAAGATTTAACGAGTGTTATTAGGCTAGATAAAAGAACTAATCAGGAGGGGATAGTATCTACAATTGGCCATGCTCACCCAAACATTTATGTGGGTCTTTGGAGGCCAAGTACAAACAAAATGTTAACTCAGGCTTTAACTAAAACAGCTGCAGATGGTAACCTTTCCATCCCTAACTTTTTTAGTAAAAATGGGATAAATAATGATGTTGGCTACGTTCTAGAAAAAACAGATTTAATCATAATAAAACCAGAGTCATACTTATCTCAGGCATTTGAAATACAGAAGGGTGTGATGAGTACCGATGGTAAATCTATTCAGGTTAAAGATCTAACTAAACCTTATTTGGGTGGAGATTTGCTTATAGATATTGGTAGTTTTGATGTTGTAAATATTAGAGACTACGTTTTAATGAGAAACTACTATGGATCACCAAGTGGTCAAAAGCAAGATCAATACTATCTAGATTATAATGGTAATGGTTACATTGATGTCCGAGACTTTGCACTTTACAACACTAACCTTGGTAAAAAAGGTACTACAGAAACTTTGAATAGAGGTGTGATTGATATTTTAACTGACTTTGTAAAAACTTCCCTTTACCAAGTTATATTGAGGCCTTAGTAAAATGATTAATCTGTCAAACATTCAAAAATCTAGACCCCTTGTATTTCTATTGGTCATTTTAGTTTCAGTATTTAGCAGTGTTTACATTTATATTAAAAACACTGGGACAAATTCTGCAGCTATTAACCAGGTTAAAGAATCTCTAGTTCAAACTAAAGCAGAAAGTATAAAAGTAGAGCTGAATTATGACTTGGATTCTGGTTTTGTTGATATTTATTTAAGTGCTAATAACAGTAAGGTTTCTTTAATGGAATTTGTATTTAAGACTACAGGAGAAACTAAGCTGCATAGTTTAGAAAAGGCAGACTTATTTAATGATTATTTAAAAACTGCTTCTAAAGATTCTTTTAGAGTTGCCTCTACAGGTGGTCCTGAGGCCAGAGAGGTTACGATAAATGATAGGGTCTTATTTGCTAGGCTAAAAATGGATGGATTAAAAACCAATGAAGATCTAACTTTAGATTTACAAAAATCCCAGGCAATAACTAAAGACGACAAACTAATAAAACTGGTATACTAATATAGTTATGAAATCGAAACTGCCCATATTTTTAATAACTGTCCTTCTATTTTTAGTTGTTTTTCCAAAATATACCTTTGCAGCAACCTTAACTATTAGCCCCGAGACTGTCTCTGTGGCCAAAGGGGGTACTGGGTCATTTAATATTGTTCTTAATACTGAGGGTGCTAATGCCAGTGCTGCAGATGCCTATATTACAATTGAAGGTACAGGAGTTGAATTTACTAGTATACAACCTGCAGGTAACGTAGACATTTCCGAAGTTTTTGAAAACTCTGTTAATACCGGTTACTTACGATTTTCCTTTGTTAAAACCAGCGGTTATATTACTGGTAAAGAAAATATTGCAACTGTGAGTTACAGCGGTAGTTCTGAGGGTATTTCTACATTGGTTTTTAAAGTAGGCGACAATTTTGACTCTTCAACTGTGGCGAATGAATCTGCCGATGAAATTTTAACTGCTACCGGGGGTACAACCATTACTGTGGGCTCCGGCTCGGGTGGTTCAAGTTCGGGTGGTGGCAATTCAGGCTCTAGCGGATCTAGTTCTGGGTCCTCCAGTGGTTCTGGTAGTTCAAGCAATTCAGAATCCGTTGCAGCCCCAGGTATCCCAGATACCGGAGTTTTTGATGTTTTTGCCTACTTAGGTGCCTCATTATCTTTGCTAATTTTAGGTTTGGCCCTAAGAAGATACTATCTTAAAACTTAATTCTTAACATTTAATCTCACACCCTTCCCTGTGTTTATTATTTTACATATTTGTGGTATAAACTTAGCACTATGAAAGGTATTATTTTGGCTGGGGGTAGTGGTTCTAGGCTAATGCCTGTAACTACTGTAATAAACAAAAACCTTCTCCCTGTATACGACAAACCTGCAATATTTTATTCTCTAGAGCTGCTTAAAAATAGCGGTATTTCCGAGGTTTGTATTGTAGCAGAGCATAAATATATCGAGGACTTTAAATCTTTACTCGGAAACGGTACGGATTTTGGGCTTGAAATAGAGTATGAAAATGATAGCCCCTTAAAAAAAGGTCCCGCGTCTGCTTTGCTTCACGCCAAACATTTTGCTGATGATAGCGATATTATGGTAGTTTTTGCGGACGGTATCTATGATGTGGATTTAAAAAAAGAAGTTGAGTATTTTAGAGAGGGTGCAGTTGCTTTTGTAAAAAAGGTGGGTAATCCGAAAGCTTACGGGATTTATGAGTTAGATTCAAAAGGAAATGTTTTATCTATAGAAGAAAAGCCTAAAAATCCAAAATCCAACTACGCCTTTACAGGTTTACTAATGTACGACAAAAACGTATTTAAATATTTAGAAAATTTAAAACCAGGGTTAAATGGGGAATACTATACTGTGGATATAGATAAAATTTATTTACAGAAAGGCTTGCTTAAAAGTGTTGTTTTAAAAGGTTTTTGGCAAGATATGGGTACTTTTGATGGTTTATTTAAAGCCAGTGAATACTGGTATAAAAAGAGTGTATAGGATTAAAAGTAACTTCTGAATTTTCTGACTTCCCTAAGTGGGTCGCTTTATCCCTTTATTTTTCCATTATAGTATAATAGTTACATGTTTTTGTTTCGCAGTAGTATCTATAGTTTTACAAATTTAGACTTGTATGGACTTTAAAGAAATATTTAAGAATCCTGCAAAGTTTATATTTTCTTTTCTGGAGAAGAAAAATAACAATAATGCAATTCCCGACGGTTTAAATTATGAATCGAACCCCGCGAACTCAATAAATCAGTCTGCTAAAAAAATTGACTGGCTGTGGATTTTTAGAGGAAAAACCGGTTTGTTTTTAAAAATTGCCACCCCCACAATTATTGTTTTATCTTTAATTCAGCCTTTTGTTTCTAAAAATAATTCTCCAAGTATTGCCCCCCCTCCAAAAAGTGACACCGGTGACCTACTTAAGACCCCTGATTTTGTTAGCTCTGAATACACCTCAGTCGCCCTGGGAAACGGAAAATTTTTACTCTATACGCCCAAGAGTAACCAAATCCATAGTGTTGGGAATAGAGGGGTTGTTTTAGATACAAAGGAAAGTTTGCTTAAAGAAATCTTATTGCCCTTAGCTATAAACCCTAATTCGTACATTTATCTTGAAAATGCCGAGCTTAAACTTTTTGTTTCTAAAATGGTTTATGACGAAGAGAGCCATGCGGATTTATTGGTAGAAGACCTATACACTCTGTCCAAAGGTATCAACTCTAAAGATGAAATTTTAAACTTGCATTTAACTTCTGATAATAAAGTTACTTACTCTAGAAATAACGAATTTTTTGTATATAACTTACAGGGTGAACTTGTACATGCTTTAAAAGTGTCCGAAGGCTATGCATACACTTATTTTGAAGATAGTACTTTTTACATAAAGCCCGATGGTGATTCTTATAGTTTAATTAGATTAAACTCTTCGGACCAAGAAGTTTACAGTCAAAACCTTAGCACTTTAAAGCCCCACTCTATTTATATTGTGAATAATGATAGATTTTTAGTGGTATATGAAAGCCCTACAGAGAGCTCATTTTTTTTGGTAGAAATGAAAGACTCTGGAACAAGGACAATATTTAAGTTTATACCGAATGAAAAAGAGACCAAACTAACAAAGGTAGAAAGAGTTTTGTTCAATCCAGATGATAATACTGTTTTACTACAAGGTTCCAAACTTGCCAAACTGTTTAACATCTCTGGTAACCAGCTTTGGGTTAGGTAGTTTGCCTTAAAAACTCCATTAAAATCCCTTTACCCTTAAGTTTTAGTAGTAGTTTTTTCGAAGAGTGTCTTGTCTTTAATAAAGTAAATTTTTAAAACTAGTAATAAAAGGGTACTAAAAGTTTTTGCGCCTTGCAAAGTAAGCATTTTTTTAATATGATTACTTGCGTCTTAAGCTGGTTTAACAAAATTAGTTTTAGTCTGAGTTATACTTGAGTAAATTTATTTTTAACTGGTATACTTACTACCACGAACGTTACTTATTAAATAAGAACCTCTTCGGAACCAGCTTTTTCAAAGCTGCTTTTCTTTACTGTTTTTTAGCACCTTTAATTGATGTTGTTTTTAAACCTTTGTATTGTTGGTAATTCTAGCCAGGGAGGTACACCCGTTCCCATACCGAACACGGAAGTTAAGCCCCTTAGCGCCGAAAATATTATACGGGCAACTTTATGAGAAGATAGGTCATTACCAACTATAGAGAGGTTTAAAAACTAAATTGGCCCTGCTCCAATACATCTGGGCCCGTAGCTCAGCTGGTTAGAGCGCCACATTTGCAATGTGGAGGTCACCGGTTCGAAACCGGTCGGGTCCACCAAATAAGACTTAGTAGCTTTAACATTGAGAATTATAATTCTTAAAATTAAGGTTACTAGCTGATGTAGGTTTATCTTAAAATCTTTAATAGATAAGCATTACTACATAAAGATTTATTACTTTTTCAAAAAAGTAATTAAACGTATTTTTTCGATTTATTTCGAAATATTACTGTAGAAGCTCACAGGAGCTCTAAAAGTAGTACTTTTAAAACTGGATAATAAAGAAACAACAAGCCGGTTGACTCTGTTCAACTAAAATTATGCTTTTTGGTTCTGTTAGAACCTTTTAGGTGTCTACAGTCAAATTGTGTAGGCCTTTAGTACGTCGAGTGCTTTAGGTAAAACAGAGAAAAAAAGACTTCCGTTTGTGTTCTTAAAGAAAACTACGGCATATGATGGATGCCTTGGGTGTTTATGCTGATGAAGGACGTGCCAGACTGCGATAAGCCTCGGTTAGCGGTCACGACGCTTTGAGCCGGGGATTTCCGAATGGGGGAACCCACTTGCTATATGCAAGTACTTTATACTGAAATTTAAACATTTATGTTTAATATTAGGTATTTAGAAGAGACCTAGGGAACTGAAACATCTTAGTACCTAGAGGAAAAGAAAATATACTTGTATCGAAAGATACAGGACCATTTCCTGAGTAGTGGCGAGCGAAAGGGAAATAGCCCAAACTCAGTTTTTAACTGAGGGTTGTAGGGTCGACTCACATGGTTTCAAATGTTATAGAAGAACGTCTCTGGAAAGGACGGCCATAGAGGGTGAAAGCCCCGTATTTAAAATTCCATAAGAAATCGAGTTGATACCTGAGTACCACGAGGCACGCTAATCTTGTGGGAATCTGGGAGGACCATCTCCTAAGGCTAAATACATAAACACACCGATAGCGAACAAGTACCGTGAGGGAAAGGTTAAAAGAACCCCTGTTAGGGGAGTGAAATAGATCCTGAAATCGTATGCCAACAATCATGTAAAGCCCCCTTGTGGGGTAATACAGTGCCTATTGAAGAATGAGCCTGCGAGTTTGTTCTACGTTGCAAGATTAAGTCACTTTAAGTGATGTAGTCGTAGCGAAAGCGAGTCTGAAAGGGCGATTTAGTAACGTGGACTAGACCCGAAGCCAAGTGAGCTAACCATGAGCAGGGTGAAGTTTCAAGAAATTGAAATGGAGGCCCGAACCGATATCAGCGGCAAATGATTCGGATGACTTGTGGTTAGGGGTAATACACCTATCGAACTTGGCGATAGCTGGTTCTCCTCGAAATATATTTAGGTATAGCCTCACGTAGTAACTTACAGGGGTAGAGCGACTGGAAGGTATGCGGGGAGAAATCCTACAAGTACCTACCAAACTCCGAATACTGTAAGTGTAATCGTGGGAGTCAGTACATGGGAGCTAAGTTTCATGTACAAAAGGGAAACAGCCCAGAGCATCAGCTAAGGTCCCTAAATGTTGTCTAAGTGGAAAAGGAGGTGGAGTTGTCGTGACACCTAGGAGGTTGGCTTAGAAGCAGCCATCCTTTAAAGAAAGCGTAACAGCTCACTGGTTTAACGACTCTGCGCCGAAAATGTAACGGGGCTCAAGACAACTACCGAAGCTATGTATTTTAGTGCTTGCACTAAAGTGGTAGAGGAGCGTTGTAGCGGCGTTGAAGGTGCATCGACAAGATCAGCACTGGAGCGACTACAAGTGAGAATGCAGGTATGAGTAGCGTAAGGGAGGTGAAAACCCTCCCCGCCGAAAGTCCAAGGTTTCCTCCGCAACGTCAGTCGACGGAGGGTTAGTCGATCCTAAGGCGAGGCCGAAAGGCGTAGTCGATGGGTAACAGGTTAATATTCCTGTACTGACTAATAGTTTTGATGGGGTAACCCAATCTGAACAATGTAACAGCGCAATGGTTTAGCTGTCTAAGCAGAAAGATAGAATTTATTGGCAAATCCGTAAGTTCGTTTAAGTCGATCTGTTATGGGGATCCGCAAGGAGAAGTACATTCGTTTAAGTTGTCTAGAAAAACCTCTAAATTACACTATTAGTCATCCGTACCGCAAACCGACACTGGTGGACGAGATGAGTATTCTAAGGCGAACGGAAGAACCATGTTTGAGGAACTCGGCAAATTGACCCCGTAACTTCGGGATAAGGGGCGCCTGACTAGTATTTATATTAGTTGGGCCGCAGAGAAATGACTGAAGCGACTGTTTAACAAAAACACAGGGCTCTGCTTAACCAGCAATGGGATGTATAGGGCCTGACGCCTGCCCGGTGCCGGTAGGTCAAAAGATTTGGTTAACCTTAGTTTACTAAGGTGAAGCTCGATCTATAAGCCCCGGTGAACGGCAGCAGTAACTATAACTGTTCTAAGGTAGCGAAATTCCTTGTCACATAATTAGTGACCCGCACGAAAGGCGTAACGACTTCGGTGCTCTCTTAAACATGGATCCGGCGAAATTGAATTGGCCGTGAAGATGCGGCCTACCTACTGCGGGACGGAAAGACCCCGTGGAGCTTTACTGTAAGTTGACATTGGCTTACGAATAACACTGTGTAGTATAGGTGGGAGGTGCTTGCACCATCAGTGAAATACCACCCTCTGTTCTTTGTGATCCTCACCATGTGCCATTATCTGGTACGGGGACATTGTCTGCTAGGCAGTTTGACTGGGGCGGTCGCCTGCAAAAGAGTAACGCAGGTGCACAAAGGTTGGCTTAGTCCGGATGGAAATCGGACTGTAAGTGTAAAGGTAAAAGCCAGCTTGACTGCAAGACATACAAGTCGAGCAGGTGCGAAAGCAGGTCTTAGTGATCCTCACGTGGCAAATGGAAGCACGTGAGCTTAACGGATAAAAGTTACCCCGGGGATCGTTTTCATAAAGTCTTTTTTGGCTTTGTGAGAAGGATCTTGGGGTAGCGGATATAACAGGTCTTTTTAGGAAAATTAAAATCGAAGTGCGTAGTAGTTAAAAAATAAAAGAATTGTTGCTTAAGTGCGACTAATAACTTAATTATTTAACACTATAACTAAATAATGTTGTCCCCCGTAACAGCAATGTTACGAAAACAATATGGCTTATAACGGTGAAACCTTTAACCAGGCAATACCGTGGGAAGTCGATGAGTTTAATCAAATTTATTTGGTTATCTTGTTTGACCCCGTAACGACTGAGAGAAATAGGTTTTTAACCTAAAGTATCGAGACTTTTGCTTTTAAGCAAAGGTAACACGCCATCTCTCCAATTTATTGGAGATGAAAATATAGTCTAATCTAATTAATAGATTGAACAGGTTAATCTCCCCCGAGAGTTCACATTGCCGGGGAGGTTTGACACCTCGATGTTGGCTCGTCACATCCTGGGGCTGGAGCAGGTCCCAAGGGTTCGGCTGTCCGCCGATTAAAGTGGCACGTTAGCTGAGTTCAGAGCGTCGTGAGACAGCTCGGTCCATATCTGCAGTGGGCGTTAGGTAATAGAGAGGAGCTTCCCCTAGTACGAGAGGACCGGGGAGGACGAACCTCTAGTGTACCAGTTGTCTGTACCACAGGCATCGCTGGGTAGCTACGTTCGGTCGGGATAAGCGCTGAAAGCATCTAAGCACGAAGCCCACCTCAAGATTAATTACTATATGCCTCCTAGGAGACTACTAGGTTGATAGGCTATAGGTGTAAGTGCAGCAATGTATTTAGCCGAGTAGTACTAATGGCTAAATTCTTTAAGAACACACTGAAGTTTTTATTTAATAAAAACCTCAGTCTTAAAGTAACGAAGTCTTTTTCAACCGATTAAACGCAGTTTAATCGGACTTTCCGAAAGTTGTTCTCAATATTATCCAGTTTTAAGAGTAATAGAGTTAAAAATTAATTCTTGTACAATTTCCTATAGTTATACTTGTAAACTTTAGCTAATTGTAAGTTGCGTGGTGGGTTCTATGTGGTTGTTTTCTGTTAGGCCACTTCGTTTATCCTGCTTCGTATAGCCCTTATATCCCGTGCCATAAATGACCTTTCATCTGGAGTTAATGATCTCCCTAAAGTCTGTGCACGATCATAATATCTCTGTAGAGTAGCCCTGTCTGTTTGTCTAATTGCGGATTCTGGTTTGTCCGCGTGTTCAAGCAACCTCTTTATACTCGAGGTTAAGGGGTCTGCTCCAATTCTTTCGCTGTCGATAACCTTAACTATTGTTTTCTCCCCCACATTTTTAATTCTTCTAAAATCTTCTAAAGATTTAAAACCTCCTCCATTTTGTACTGTTTCAGCGTAATCTGTGTAAATTTGTCTCATTCTTTTGCCGTCCCATTTTTTAATTCCTATCATTAAAGCTAGGTCTTTTTGTGTTAGATTATTTAAATTACCTATCTCTTGATCTCGCGCACTTTCAGTACCTTCAGTTTTTTTGCCTTTTTGTTCACCTAAAACTTCTTCCGCTATTTTTTCTTCAACTGATATTTCTTTTCTAATTAATGCTAAGTCTGCTTTTATTTTATCTAAAGCTCCTTGTATTTCTGTCATTTGTTTTTGTAGTTGTTCTATTAGGGTGTCTCGTTCGTTAGTTTTGGTAGATTCTGTTGTAACAGGTGGAGTTTCTGGGGCTTTGTCTTTTGGTCCAGAACCTTCCTCACCTGAGCTAGTTTTTCCTCCATCTTTAGGTTCCTGCACTTCTTCTGTATTTTGATTTATTGTCGAACTCTCTAAGTTAGGTCTTAGATAACCAATAATCTTTTGTACATCTTCTTTATTATTCAGATCAATTCTAATAATTCTATTGCCCATTTTTATGCCAACACCTAAAACATCTGTAGTATAATTTTTTCCGGGTGCTCCTTCAGAAGTTATTCCCGTTTTAATAATAATTCGTGCGGCATCTTCATTACCAATATAATTGCTGTCAGCTATTTCTAGTTCTCCTGGGTTTCCATTACTTCTAGCAGTAAAGCCCTTTGGTAATGGCATGTTTTCAGTATCCCCCTTATTTATTTTATTGGTAAGGAACCCTAAAGATTTTAAAAAGGCCTCTCTTGGGTTTTCATTTTTTAAATCAAAGTCCATATTTTCTGTGGCCTTAATCTTTGCACTTATTCTGGCTCTTTCCGCCATTTTTTCTAAACCCGTCTTGGTCATTGTTTTATCTTTAAACTCTAGTCTAATAGTTGGTAGGGCACGACTATTTATTAACCCATCTATCTGTTCTGCCGATAAATCTTCCATACCTTTAATCCTGCCAATTTCTGTTTGTGCTTCGTAGGGTCCCCAACCAAGCGCAGTTACGGCTACCCCATCGTGGGTAGATTCAACAACCACCGTTCCAGGTTTATTACCTCTTTTTAAACCTTGTATTCTTCTATTGGTTATTTCTGGGTCCTCTCTATTCCTTGTTTGTTCATTGGTTAAAACTACTAAGGTGGTGTTATCCGGTGCCGCATAATTGGTGCTTTCACTTTCACTTAGTGAAGCTAGTACATTATCTTTAAAGGAACCCCATTCAGCTTGGGATGTTCTGCTAATATCCCCCTTCGCCTCAATCATAACTTGTTCTAGTGCAACATTGCTGACATTTGGACCTGTGAAAAAGTTGGGAACGTCTATCGACTCGACCCTGAGTTTTTCAGAATATGCTTTGGCGGCAGCTTCGCGCTCTAAATCTGGAATTTGTGCTTCGGCTCCTATTAATGGCATTGTTAAAATTATACAATTAATGTGCTTGTGCTATAAAGCACTTAGACAGATTTTTTAACCCCTTGGTATAGCTCTTACCCTTACTTGCCTTTTTTACGTCGCTTATATATAATGTTTTCTGCTTAGTTATAGTATTAAAAGCTTAAAAGCTTTTTATGCTTATTTAAGTACTAAAGTTTCGCCTTAACCCGCAAGGGGAGGTATTAAGATAAACTTCCAAGTAATACTTGGTTAAAAAAGGAGATCGTTTTATTCATTAATGATTTAGTTTTATACCTTTGGCATCTTGTGTTAGTGCCTACAGGTTAATATCCCTCTAAGCTACTGTTGCAACTCTTCGAATTGCAAACTAGTCTAGGACGGTTATATATTAAATCAAACTCTCAAATTTTCAGTTATTGTATTAAGCGTATATATTATGGAAAACAAAACAAAAAAAACCAAAAAAGAAACTAAAAAGGTAGTAGCTGAAAAACCTGCGGCAAAGAAGGTTATTGCAAAAAAGGCAAAACCCAAGGCAGCTAAATCCGCTGCAAAAGTTGTTAAGGTTACTAAAACTGTTAAAACAGCAAAGGCTAAAGTTGTCTCTAAAAAACAAGTAGTTAAAGAAAAACCAGTTAAAGCTGTAAAGTCTAAAACTAAGGTAGAAGCCCCCAAAGAGGCTAAAATCAAAGTAAAAGTAGAACCAAAGGTCGAAGAAGTACCAGTTAAAAGTGAAACAGTTAAGGCTGGAAAATCGGCAGCTAACATGGACGAGCTTTTAGAAATTAACGGTATCGAGGTAAAACATTACCCTGAAGGAACTTTAATAGAAGGAACAGTAGTTTCGATCTCCCCTAATAAAATACTTATTGATGTAGGCTCAAAAGCCGAAGGAATGGTACCAAAAGATCAAATGAGCGACAGCGAAAAGTCGTACAAAATGCTAAAAATCGGTGATTCCATTTTAGTAATGGTCGAAAAAGAAGAAAACCGATTAGGTTACATTGAGCTTTCTATTAAAAAGGCAGAAGCTGAAAGAAAGTGGAGAGATTTCGACAAAATGTTTAAAGACAAAACTCCTTTCGAGGTTACTGTTCAACAGTACAACAAAGGCGGTCTTATTTGTGACGCTATGGGAATGCAGGGATTTGTTCCTATTTCCCATTTAGATAGTGCCCGATTTGCCGAGGTAAGTAGCGCTGCAAAGGGAAGTGAACGCGATATTGAAGATAGATTAGACCCACTTATGGGTAAAGAATTAAAGGTAGCAATTATCGAACTAGATCGTTCACAAAATAGATTAGTGCTATCAGAAAAAGCAGTTTATAGCGAAAAAAATAAAGAACAAAGACAAGCAAGATTAGACGAAATAAAAGTAGGCCAAAAAATAAAAGGGATAATTTCTGGTGTAGTACCTTTTGGTTTATTCGTAGACCTTAATGGTTTAGAAGGTTTAGTACACGTTAGTGAAATAGCTTGGGAAAAAGTAGAAAATCCTGCAAATTATCATAACGTTGGTGACAAAATTACCGCAGAAATATTAGATATCGACACCGTAAAAGGTAAAGTAGGCTTATCTATTAAAAGATTAAAAGATAATCCCTGGGAATCCGTAGCAGAAAAGTACCCAGAAGGTACAAAAATAACAGGCGAGGTTACAAAAGTTGTTCCATTTGGTGCTTTTGTACAACTAGAACCTGGTTTAGAAGGCTTGGTACACATAAGTGAAATGAGTGGTGAACTACTAGCTGGTCAAAAAGTTGAGGCTGTAGTTACTCTTGTAGATCCAAAAGAACAAAGGTTAGGATTAAGTATTCGACAAATAGCCGAACCTCAAATGATTAGGTAATAGTTAAAATCGTTAAAAGGGGAGCCCTTTCGGGCTCCCCAAAATAAATCCCCCATAGATTTTTAAAAATTTATAATATTCTCCAACCGATACTTAAAATATACTTCTGTATAACTTAAGTAACTTGATTTTAATTCAACAAAAACCTGACATTTGTTTTAATGCGGTTGTAGAGATTAGTATAACGTTAGTTTGGATTGGTGCAGACAGAGAGTATGTTATTAATCGGTCCTGTCTTTAATCAAAGTTTTCTAAACCCTTGATTAACTATAAATAGTTGCTAGAATGAAATTAATGTCTGAATCTGCTGCCCAAAATACAATGGAAATACCTCAATCTCGTGTCGCGAGAGTTGAAAATGCCGGTGCTCAGAGAGCAGACGCTATAGCTAATTCATTTTCCGGTTTCACAAATAGAGCTAGAACTGTTTTAAACTTCGCTCTTGGAGCTCCAGAAGCTGTATCTGAGGGTTTTCAAGCTGCCGCCGAGGTAGTTGAAAATACCGTAGACTCAGCTACCAGCTGGGCCACAGAGAAAAAAGACGAAGCTGTTAATTGGACAATAGAAAGAAAAGATCAGGTTGTGGAACTCACAGAGCAGTATGTTATCTTACCCGCTGTTGAAACTGCTGTAACTTGTGTTGCACTGGTCGAGTTTGCGGGCCAACAGCTTAAAGCGGGTGCCATAGATGTTGCAGAAAGAGGAAAGAAAAATGCTGTCGCAGCCGCCCAGGCTACTCTTACAGCTGGTAGGAGATCTGCTGGAGTACTGGCGGATGTTACTGTTGTACCTTTCATCGAAGGTTACGCAGCTTTAGCAGAAGAAGCTGCTTCAGTCCCAAATGCCTCTAAAAGTAAATTTCAAGAAATAAAGGATAGATATACAGTTTGGAAAACTTCTCTTAAGGCGGATAAACTTTCAAAGAAAAAGGTTAATTTGCAATCCAAAAGAGATAGTTCTTCCCCTGAGAGAGCTAGAGAATTGCAGAGTCAAATTGACATGCTGCAGCAAGAAATTGATATTATTTCAGAATACGGCCAAGGTAGTGCGAAATTAGCCAGAGAAAGAAGCTCACATTATCAGGAACTAGCTCAACAGAGAAGGGATGCCGTTACTACAAAAATGAACCCTGTCAGAAATTTTTTCGCAAGACTACGAGCTTAATTTATATATAAACCATGAATAAAGAAAAACTAATCCAGGTTGTTCAAAAAGCTAACTTTTCTGAAAATACAGAAAAGGAAATAATAAAAATTATTGATCAGATGGTAGATAAGCTGACTAATGAACAAATTGATAATATATTAGAATTAATAGACTTTGAAATTGAAGCGACCCATATTGAAGCAGATGTATTAGAAGAACTTGCTCTAGAATTAGAGAATTATGCCAGCAGCATGGATAATATTTCAGCTCTTACTGCGCATAAAATTGATAGAAGTTCTGATAATTTGGTAGAACAAGCTAAAAAGGTTGGTATAGATTTGCCTTCCTCGGATAGTAAATAATATTAGTACTAGTCTAGCGTAAATCTCACCTTCTTCTTTTCTAATTAACACACCTTGCTGTTTATATAATTCTGTCGCATATATTTCTATCTTTCCTTCCTTAATAATTAGCAAAGGTAGGATATTTACTGTTCCCTCTACTCTATTCTCTCTATGTAAACCCACGAGTTAGCTGTTGCAACAATTTTTTGCTTGTTACTAACAGGTGAGTTGCACCTTGCTAAAAGACTCCGTATTGCAGCTGCCTCAAGTGTTGTACTGATTCCATAATTTTTTTATTTCAACTTATCCAATTTATAGTTATTTATTTTATAAACAATGTACTTACCAAGGGTGGTGGGGGATGTCGTTGTGCGACTAGAACTTTTTAGGTTCTATTTTCCTTTCCCACCACCCAAGGCTTTGGCACCAATTTTGTTAGCGAAAGTGCAGCCTTTCTATGCTTACATACTTTCCATAAGCTGCTGCGTCCACGAGCTCTCTGCCTCCCGAAAAAGCCCACTCTGGATTTTTCCCTACGTTGCAAGTGTAGTAATTACCGTCAAGAAGACCTTTACAGTAAAAGGTAGTCCGGGCGAAATACTTGCCAAAAGAGGATACTGCGACAAGCTCGAAGTTTTTGGGAATGTAAATTTGTTTGCCCATAACTCGGGAATTTGGTTCACATTCGTAAAACTTGCCAGCAAATTCGCAGTAAAAGCTTACCGACACAATGGCCAATCCGTCTGCCTTTGCAGCTACGAGCTGTCCCGGAAAGGTCATCTTTTTGCCTCTTTTACCGTTAGTGCAGTCGTAGTAGTAGATGTCATCTTGGCAGTATTCGAATTCCTCGCCAAATGTCCATCCATACGCTGCGACTGCAACTACCTTGTCCGTAGTGTAAACGGTTTTAGAAGGCTGACCATCGTACCACCACATATATCCTAGGCACAATACTAAAATCAGTACCAGAATACCTATGTTGGGGCTACCTCTGTTATACATGGTTGTTTCCTTTCTCCTGTAGGTTGTTTAAGGTGCCATAAAAACTTTTTTAGCTTTTAGAGCATCTTAAAAAGGTTTACCAAAGGTGGTGGGGGGATGTTGCTAGCTGAGAAAACTCA
>Ga0210011_1002568_pt1 | contig 14842 bp, 10 predicted proteins | sample CryGeymeta201502_FD_183972 | JGI IMG/M metagenome (GOLD analysis project Ga0210011, IMG submission 183972) | Groundwater microbial communities from Crystal Geyser aquifers in Utah, USA - Crystal Geyser metaG 2015-02 (SPAdes) (version 2) | ecosystem: Environmental > Aquatic > Deep subsurface >...
GCGCGCGCTTGTCAATGCCGTCGGGGCTTCGCCGTCGTTCGTCGCGTCGCGATACGCAAAGATCGATAGGGCAGGCAAAAATTCATCCCCAGCCCTTACGTGGCAGCGTGGCAACACTATTTCTTAGGGCAGATGGAAACTGGGGACCGCAGATGAACCTCGAAAACTTCACCGACCGGGCAAAGGGCTTCCTCCAGTCCGCGCAGACCACCGCGATCCGGCTCAACCACCAGCGCATCACCCCGCTCCACCTGCTCAAGGTGCTGCTCGACGATGCAGAGGGCATGGCTGCGGGGCTGGTGAAGCGGGCGGGCGGCGATCCCGTGCGCGCGGAACAGCGCGTCGACGATGAACTGTCCCGCATTCCCGCCGTCAGCGGCAGCGGCGCACAGCAGAGCCCGGGGCTGGATAACGATACGGTGCGCGTGCTCGATTCGGCGCAGCAGATTGCCGAGAAGTCGGGCGACAGCTTTGTTACCGTGGAGCGGATGCTGGTGGCGTTGGCGCTGGCGTCGAACACCAAGGCAGGCGGCGTGCTGGCCGATGCGGGCGTCGATGCCAAGGCGCTCGAACGCGCGATCACGGAGCTGCGCGGTGGGCGCACGGCAGACAGTGCGAATGCCGAACAGGCTTATGACGCGATGCAGAAATACGCCCGCGACCTGACGCAGGCGGCGCGCGACGGCAAGCTGGACCCGGTCATCGGCCGTGACGAGGAAATCCGCCGCACCGTGCAGATCCTCGCCCGGCGGACCAAGAACAACCCCGCGCTGATCGGCGAACCCGGCACCGGTAAAACCGCGATCGCCGAAGGCCTGGCGCTGCGGATCGCCAATGGCGACGTGCCCGACAGCCTGAAGAACCGCACGCTGATGGCGCTCGACATGGGATCGCTGATCGCGGGCGCGAAATATCGCGGCGAGTTCGAGGAACGGCTGAAGGCCGTACTCGACGAAGTAAAGGGCTCCGACGGGCAGATCGTCCTGTTCATCGACGAGATGCACACGCTGATCGGGGCAGGGGCCTCCGAAGGCAGCATGGATGCGTCCAACCTGCTCAAGCCCGCGCTGTCGCGGGGCGAGCTGCACTGCATCGGCGCCACCACGCTCGACGAATACCAGAAATATGTCGAGAAGGACCCGGCGCTGCAGCGGCGTTTCCAACCGGTCTATATCGAGGAACCCAGCGTCGAGGATACGATCAGCATCCTGCGCGGGATCAAGGAAAAGTACGAGCTGCACCACGGCGTGCGAATCACCGACGCGGCTATCGTGGCGGCTGCGCAGCTTTCCAATCGCTACATCCAGAACCGATTCATGCCCGACAAGGCGATCGACCTGATGGACGAGGCGGCATCGCGCATCCGCATGGAGGTGGAGAGCAAGCCAGAGGAGATCGAAGGCCTCGACCGGCGGATCATCCAGCTCAAGATCGAGGAGCAGGCGCTCGCCAAGGAAAGCGACGATGCCAGCAAGGAACGGTTGGAAAACCTGCGGGAAGACCTCGCCAATCTGGAACAGCGATCGTCCGAACTGACCGCACGCTGGCAGGGCGAACGCGACAAGATCAACGCCGAATCGCGCCTGAAGGAAGAGCTCGACCAGGCGCGGCTGGAGCTGGAGCAGGCGCAGCGCGCGGGCGACCTCGCCAAGGCGGGCGAACTGCAATACGGGCGCATCCCCGAGCTTGAGAACAAGCTGAAGGAAGCCGAAGGCCACACCGCCAACGCCTTGCTGCGCGAGGAAGTGACCGAAGAGGATATCGCCGGCGTCGTTGCCCGCTGGACCGGGATTCCGGTCGACCGGATGCTGGAGGGCGAGCGCGACAAGCTGCTCAAGATGGAAGAGATGCTTGGCAAGCGGGTGATCGGCCAGACGCAGGCGGTGGAGGCCGTGTCCAAGGCGGTCCGCCGCGCGCGCGCGGGGCTGCAGGATGCCAACCGCCCGCTGGGCAGCTTCCTGTTCCTGGGGCCGACCGGCGTCGGCAAGACCGAGCTGACCAAGGCGCTGGCGCAATTCCTGTTCGACGACGACAGCGCGATGGTTCGCATCGACATGAGCGAATTCATGGAGAAGCACGCGGTCGCGCGGCTGATCGGCGCGCCTCCGGGCTATGTCGGTTACGAAGAGGGCGGCGTGCTAACCGAATCGGTTCGGCGTCGGCCCTATCAGGTGGTGTTGTTCGACGAGGTGGAAAAGGCGCACAGCGATGTCTTCAACGTGCTGCTGCAGGTTCTCGACGATGGCCGGCTGACCGACGGGCAGGGCAGGGTGGTGGACTTCTCCAACACGCTGATCATCCTGACCTCCAACCTGGGCAGCCAGTACCTTTCCAACATGACCGACGACCAGCAGGTCAGCGATGTCGAGCCGCAGGTGATGGATGTGGTCCGCGGTCACTTCCGCCCCGAATTCCTCAACCGGCTGGACGAGATCATCCTGTTCCACCGGCTTGGCCAGGCGGACATGGCGCCGATCGTCGAATTGCAGGTCGCGCGCGTGCAGAAGCTGCTGGCTGACCGCAAGATCGAGCTGGAACTGACCGATGCCGCGAAGCGGTGGCTCGGCCGGGTCGGCTACGATCCGGTCTACGGCGCGCGCCCGCTGAAACGCACGGTGCAACGCTACGTGCAGGATCCGCTGGCCGAGCGCCTGCTGCAGGGCGAGGTGCCCGACGGAAGCACGGTCAGGATCGACGAAGGCGACGGCCAGCTGTCGATAATGGTCGACTAGCGCGCGCTGGCCGCTGCGTAAGCGTCCGAAAACGGGCGCAGATAATCGCTGTAGGGGTGCGCGCTGCCCAGCGCGTCGGTACCGATGGGCTCGCGCACCTGCATCACGCTGGCGGTGGAGACCACGCGCTCGGTGCGGTGCGGTTCGAACACCGCAGGCTCGACCGGCAGGTTGCAGAATTGCAGGATGCGTTCGATCTGGCTGCGCGGATCGCGCACCAGATCGGCGTATTCCACCGGGAGGATGCGGTCGGGCAGCAGCTCGGACCAGAATGCGAACAGCGCGTCTTCGATGGCGAAATGCTGGGCGATGGCGGTTTGCTGCCAGCTCCAGTCCACGCCCGAGGCGAAGAAGGTGCGGAACGCCGACCATGCGCAGTCCAGCGGGTCGCGCCGCAGCCAGATGACGGGCGACTGCGGCATCAGACTGGCGATCAGCCCCATGTAACGCGGGTTGTTCAGCCCCTTGTCGACATAGCGGCCGCCATCGCCGAACCGCTCCCGCCCGAGATGCAGGTAGAGCTGCGTCAGGTCGTCTGCCGGACGATCTGCGAGGTAGGCCTGCAGGCCTGCCAGCGAATTGGCCGGAAGATCGCGCTGGACCACCGCCATGCGGCCCAGTTCCTCGCCCCCGACGACCGCCGAATGACTGGCCAGGATCTGTTCCACCAGCGTGGTGCCGCTGCGGGGCAGGCCGGTGACGAAGATCGCTTCGCTGGTGTCGGTCTGCACGGTCTCCGCGATCCGCGCGATGCTGTCCCGATCAAAGCCCGCGCGCCCGGCCTCCGCCTCGCGCGCATCGGCTGCCGGATCGTAAGGTGCCTGCGCCGCCATCAGGCTCGCCCCTTCGGCGAAACGGGCGAAGGCAGGGTCGATGCTGCGGCGGTCGAAATGAACCGACCCGGCGGCGAAATTGTACTGCGCGCGGTCCATCGGGTGCGCGTTCGCCAGCGCGGCGCTGCCTTGCAGTATGGTGTCGCCCAGCGGATCGTCCGCCCCGCGCTTGCGGCATTTGGCAAGCGCGAGATAGGGCTGGCCGAGCTGCGGATTGGCCTCGATCGCGGCCGTCAGATGCTCCTCCGCCTCGTCGATCCGGCCAAGATTCATGGCGATCGTTCCCTTGAGGAACGCGTTGCTGGCAGGGTTGGGCGCGCTGGACGGGATGTCCGCCAGCAGATCCCACGCATCGTGGGCCCGGCCGCATTGCGCCGCGAGCGTCGCGCGTTCGAATTGCGCCATGTCCCTGTTGGTCGACTGTTCGACGAACAGCGCGCAGGCGCGATCCGCGTCGCTCAGTTCGCCATTGGCCTGCAGCACGCGGAACACCGCACGCCACTTGTCGCGCAGCCGGGCCTTGGTCGCGATGGCTTCCTGCGCCAATGCATTCGCGCCCTCGCGGTCGTTGGCCTGCAAGGCGGCAACGAATTTGCGCATGATCTGAACGTCTTGGTCACTCACGGGTCGGGATTCTCACAAACTGGATACGGCGCGGGGGTCAGACCGCGATGGGATCGCCATAGGCGGCGTCGAAATCGTTCATATACTCGCGGTAGGGGCGGGAAACGCCGATGCCGCGGCGGTTGATCGGTTCGCGCACCTGCAGGAAACTGGCGGTGGAGACCGCGCGATCGCTCTTGTGGAAGTCCATCTGCCCGGCTTCGGGCTCCAGCCCGCAATGCCGCGTGATCCGCTCCACCCACTCGTCGGGATGTTCGACCAGATCGGTGTAGGAGACGACCAGCAACCGGTCGCCCAACTGTGCGCGCCAGTGATCGAGCAGGCCGTCCTCGATCCGCATGTGGTGGGCGATATGATCGAACGACCAGCCACTGACCACGTTGTTGGCCAGCCAGGAACGGTAGATCGACCACGCATTGTCGTGCGGGTCGCGGCGCATCCAGACGATCGGCGCATCGGGGAACAGCGCGGAGAGCGGGCCGATCGAGCGGCTCTGGTTGAGGCTCTTGTCGACGAAGCGGCCACTTCCGGCGATCCGTTCGCCCACCAGGCGCAGGTAGAGCGCGCGCAGATCATCCATCGATCCGCCCGCTGCCCGATAGCGGTCGAAATCCTGCGGCGCGAAGCCATCCACGGTCGCTTCGATCTGCAGTGCCAGGCCCAGCTCGCCGCCGCCATCGACACCTGAATGGGCGGACAGGATCTGTTCGACCAGCGTGGTGCCGCTGCGGGCCAGACCGGTGAGGAAGATCGGCTGGCGTTCCGGCGGCTGGGGATCGCCCGCGTGCCGCGCGATCGCCGCTGCCGTCCAGCTGGAGGCGATCTTCGCCGATGCGAGGTTATCCTGCGGGTCGTAGCGTACGGTTTCTGCCCTGATCGCGGTCGAGCGGCGGTAATGTTCGAAAGCCGTTGCGTAATCGCGCGCGCGGTGCGCGAGCAGTGCCAGCACGTGTTCCAGTGCGGCGCGATCGGTCTGCTCCTGTGCGGACCTGTTCTGCACGAGCGCGCGGATGGCCTGTTCGTCCTGATCGGTCAGACGGTCCATCTGCGCAATGCCCAGCCACGAACGCCCCGATTCGGGTACCGCGCGCAACACGCGGCGGAACTGGGCTTCGGCGGTATCGGGATCGCCCAGCGTCAGCGCGGTCGAGCCGCGCAGATAGGCGTTCGCCTCGGGCGCGGGGATGTTTTCGGGAATGGAAAGGATGAGCGCCATGGCGCGCCGATTATGCGCGTTGCGGGCCAGCAGCATCGCCTGCTCGTACTCGGCGGCGTAGGGCGGGGCCTCCTGCGTTTTCCAGACATCGAGTGCGTTCAGCGCGAGGGTCAGTTCCCCCCACCGGGCGAGCTGTTCCGAAACGCCGGGCCATTGCGGGCCGAGCGGGGCCGAGTGTTCGATCAGCACGCGGGCCGCATCGACCAGCCTCGTGCGGTCGTGCTGCTGGAGCGCCTGTCTGAACCGGGCGGCGACGGCGCGGAGATTCTCAATATTCACGGGTGCAGTCCATAGACAAAAAAAGGGGCGGCATCGAGCCGCCCCTTCCTTTTTGGTTCGTCTTTCGACGGTTGCGAAGCTTAGTTCGAACCACCGAAGCGCAGGAACGCCGAGAGGCGGACCGAACGCGGCGACTGGTAGGAGGTCACCCGACCGTAGTTCGGGTTCGCACCTGCGAAGTTCACGTCGCCGAACTCGTTGAAGTCGATTTCCGACTTCCAGTTGAAGACGTTGAACACGTCGACGCGGAACTTCACGCCCGGCATCGAGACCGGAGCCGGGGTAAGCGTGACACCGAGGTCGATACGCTTGTTCCAGTCCGATTCGAACGCCGTACCGCGCGGGACCAGCACCGAACCGGTGCCCGTACCGTCGTTGCCGGCACCCGAGTCGAGGCCGTCACCACCGAACGCTGCCTGGCGGCAGTAGAACGAAGCGGCACCATACGAGTATTCGAAGGTTGCGCTGTCGTTCTGGTAGTTACCGATACAGCTGAACTTACGCGGCGATTCCACGATGGCGTTCACACCGACTTCAAACCAGTCGGTGGGCTTCACCCGGCCGTACAGCTTGAAGGCGTGTTCACGACCATTGGCGAGATCGCCGAACGCACCATCCAGGAAGCCCGGCTGGTCGAAGTCCTGCGTCAGGCCGGCGTCGGTCTGATTGTTGTCCGACTTCACTGCACCTTCGAAGTTACCGCGCAGGCGGGTGTAGGTGTAGTTGAAGTTGAAGCCCCAGAAGCCGTTGAAGGCCTTCTCCAGTTCGACTTCGAACGCGTCGTAGTTACGAACTGCTTCCGGATAGCCGAGGTCGGCAGCCGCAAGGGTCACGACATCACACTGACCGGCAATCGAGCAGTCGCCATCGAGGCGAACCGTCACGTCATCACCCGGGTTCAGGAGCACGTACTGGTGGAAGCCGGTGAACACCGAGTCACAACCGGCGACGCCGTTTGCGTTACAGTATGCCAGAACCGCAGCGTCGATCGCGGCGTCTTCCAGAGTCGCGCCCAGACGACGGTTGATGTAGTTCAGGCCAATCTTCCAGTCGCCGAAGCGGTGCTCGGCACCGATCAGCCACTCGTCGGTGTAGCTCGGCTTGAGCGTGGACGACACCAGGGTGTCGACTGCGCCAAGCGTGCCGTCGGCGTACACGGTGAAGCAGGTCTCACCGGCGTTGGGCGAACCTGCCGGGCAAACATTGCCACCGAAGTTCGAGTTGAAGCCGATGATGTCACCATTCGCATCGAGCGTATAGCGATCGGGGATACCGTTGCCATCGGCGTCGGTGCTGGTGCCATAGTTGTCGACCTGACGGTAGTACGTTTCCGCACCGGCCAGACGGATGTTGGTGTTGGTCGCGATCGGCAGATAGTACCGACCCCAGAACGCGTTGATCTTCGTGCGGCCATCACCGAACACGTCGAACGAACCACCGATACGCGGTGCCCACAGGTCGCCCGAGTCATAGAACTGGTCACCCAGCTGGGTGTAGTTCTTGAAGCGGTCGTTGCGGACGCCGAGCTGCAGGTTGATGCGGCCATCGAGGATCGACCACGCATCCTGCAGGTAGAACGCACGCTGATCCGTTTTGAACGAACCTTCGTTGAAGTAGTAGTAACGAATGGTCAGGTTCGAACGGACGTCGTAGTAATAACCGGTGCCGTTGTAGCTGGTCAGTTCCTGTGCCGAGAGCTTCTCGAGATCGAAGCCCGCACGGAAGTGGTGCTCACCCAGGAAGTCGACATAGAGGTCGGCATCGGCGCGGTAGATTTCACGCTTGTCCGAATCGGACGTGGTGCTGGCGGTGGTCCCGCCGACGACACGCGTCGTGCCGATACGGCTGAGGATGTAGGCCAGGTTCGGGTTCGCAACCTGCGAGCCCGTGTTGTTGTTCTGACCATACGAAGCCGAAACACTCAGGAAGTCGGTCAGCTGACCATTGTAGGTGACGATGAAGTTGTCGCCACCGAACTGCTGCACCAGACCGCCCTGAACGGCACCGAGGCTGTCGGTGGCCGGGTCGTATGCGATGTACTGGATGGTCTGTTCCTGCTTGTCGCGGAAATAGGTACCTTCCAGACGGTGACCGTCGGCGATCACGAAGTCCAGCTTGCCGCCGAAGAACGGGCTCTTGTTCCGAACGATCGTACGACGAGCGCCCGACGAACTGGTGCTACCCGACTTGTTGTCGCGCGGGTTGTACAGTGCGTAGAAGAACAGGCGATCCTTGATGATCGGACCCGACGCATAGAAGTTGGCCTGGAGGCCTTCGCTATAGTCGTCTTCGTTGAGCGAAGCGACCACGGTGTCGGTCGTTTCGGTACAACCCGTACCGGCATAAACCGCGCTGTTCGGGTCACACGGCGAACCGACGGGAATGCCACCGGCCGCAATGGTCGTTACGCGGTAGAAACCATCCGCATCCACGAACGTGTTCGGCTGGTTCGAGCGCAGCGCATCCGGGCTGTACAGGACAACCGCACCGGCTTCGAATTCGTTCGAACCCGACTTGGTAACGGCCGAGGTAACACCGCCGAGGGCGCGACCATATTCAGCCTGGTAGCCGCCGGTCTTGATGTCGATCGTACGGTAGAACTCGAACGGAATGATCGACGAACCCAGGAAGTTCCGGAAGTCCGTGATGTTCAGGCCGTTCACGTAATACGCGTTTTCAGCAACGGTGGCGCCGCCGATCGATGCCAGGTTGCCGAAGCCACCGTCACCGCCGGTCGTGCCGGGGGCGAGCAGGATGAGCGAGGTCTGGTCGCGACCGACAGGAACGGTTTCGGCCAGTTCCTGAACGTTCAGGGTCACACCCGTCTGGGTGGCCTGGAAGTCGTTGACCTGGACGCGGGTACCGGTGACGACCAGCACGTTGTCCGAACCTTCGGGAGCTTCACCGCCGGCGGCGGTGTAACGGAAGGTGTTGGCCTGACCGGCGAGCACCTGGGCTGCGCGGTCTTCAACCACCACGGTGCCGCCCGAGCGGATGACAACGGTGTACGTACCGGTCGGCAGGCCGGTGACCCGGAAGCCGCCCGACGCGTCGGTCGTGACGGTGTTGGTGAAGCCCTGCTCGTTCGAGGTTACGGTAACTTCGGCGCCGGACAGCGGAGTGCCGTCAACACCGAGAACCGTGCCTTGCAGCGTACCACGCGTGTAGTCCTGCGCAGCAGCAGGCGCAGCCACCATGGTGACGGCAGCGCCGCCACCCAGCAGCGCGACAGCCTGCAGAGCAGTACCCGACGCAAGCAGCCGCTTATAGAAGCTTTTGTTTGTCATCTTGAGCATTTCCCTTCGTTCGCTCGTCCGGGGGCGTGTTTGGTTCGTCCCCCAGACCATTTCTCCAGTCCCTGTCGAGCGGCGTGATGACACGCACGTGACCCCCAAAGATGGAATGGCTGCACGATTAACGACGGTTGGGCATTTTGCAAAAGCAATACGGCGGTTTTCCGCCGAACGAGAATTCGTGTGGCATCTCGGTGACAGTGCTGCGACAGAGTGAAACATTGCTGCAACGCTTTGAAATATGATTTCAACGGGCGTCTAGCCGCCACGCTTTGGCGAGCGCGCAAATCCGCTTTCTGGACAGTTTTGGTTCGGCGTCGCAGCGAATCTCCCAGTGCCTCGATCGCGCCGGACTCGGCTTGACACTCGCCATGACGGGTTCCACCCAGCCGCGTGAAAACAGCCTGAGTGGAGAAGATGGAAATGGCCGATGCATATATCGTCGATGCGGTGCGCACCGCGGGGGGCAAACGGGGCGGGGCGCTGGCGGGTGTCCACCCGGTCGACCTCGCGGCGCAAACGCTGGATGCGCTGGTCGAACGCACCGGGATCGATCCGAAAGCTATCGACGATGTGATCATGGGCTGCGTCAGCCAGGCAGGCCAGCAGGCGATGCAGGTGGGCCGCAACGCGGTGCTCGCAACGAAGCACCTGCCCGAGAGCACGCCGGCGGTTACGATCGACCGGCAGTGCGGGTCTTCCCAGCAGGCGATCCAGTTCGCCGCGCAGGCGGTGATGAGCGGTACGCAGGACGTGGTGATCGCCAGCGGCGTCGAAAGCATGACGCGGGTGCCGATGGGCAGCTCCGCCATGTTTCATATGAAGGAAGGGCTTGGCAATTATAAGTCGCCGGGCCTCGAAAAGAAGTACCCCGGCGTCCAGTGGAGCCAGTTCATGGGTGCCGAAATGATGGCCGAAAAGCACGGCTTCTCAAAGGACGACATGGACCGTTTCGCGCTCGCCAGCCACGAGAAGGCGGCCGCCGCGACGAAGGACAATCGTTTCGATGCGGAGATCGTCCCGATCCCCGTCGAAACGCCCGATGGCGAGTCGATGCACACGGTGGACGAAGGCATCCGCTTCGATGCCAGCCTCGAAGGGATCGCGAGCGTCAAGCTGCTGAGCCCCGAGGGCAGGATCACCGCCGCCTCCGCCAGCCAAATCTGCGACGGGGCCAGTGCCGCGCTGATCGTGTCCGAAGCCGTTCTGAAGGAACATGGCCTGACGCCGCTGGCGCGGATCGTCGACCTGACGGTGACCGCGGGCGACCCTGTGATCATGCTGGAAGAACCGCTGTTCGCGACCGACAAGGCGCTGAAAAAGGCGGGGCTCTCCATCGACGATATCGACCTGTACGAGGTCAACGAGGCGTTCGCGCCGGTGCCGATGGCGTGGATGAAGCACGTCGGCGCGGACCCGGACAGGCTCAACGTCAATGGCGGCGCGATCGCGCTCGGCCACCCGCTGGGTGCGAGTGGCACCAAGCTGATGGCAACGCTGCTCCACGCGCTGAAGGCGCGCGGCAAGAAATACGGGCTGCAGACGATGTGCGAAGGCGGCGGTGTCGCCAACGTGACCATCGTCGAGATGCTTTAAGAACACCAAGAACCGGAGAGAGTTTTCATGGAAATCAGCAGCAACACCCCCGCAGTCGTCACCGGCGGCGCATCGGGCCTTGGCCTCGCCACCGCGCGCGCCATCGCCGCGAAAGGCGCCAAGGTCGCGATCTTCGACATGAAGGACGATGAAGGCCAGAAGGTCGCCGAGGAACTGGGCGGCACCTTCTGCAAGGTCAACGTCACCAGCGAGGAAGAGGTCGCCGCCGCCTTTGCCAAGGCGCGCGAGGCGCATGGGCAGGAGCGTATCCTGGTCAACTGCGCCGGGATCGGCAACGCGATCAAGACGGCCAGCCGCTCCAAGGAAGATGGCAGCATCAAGCACTTCCCACTCGCCGCATTCGATTTCGTGATCCAGGTCAATCTGGTCGGCACCTTCCGCTGCATCGCGCATGCGGCGGCGGGCATGCTGACGCTCGACCCGCTGAACGATGATGGCGAGCGTGGGGCGATCGTCAACACCGCCAGCGTCGCCGCCGAAGACGGCCAGATCGGCCAGGCGGCCTACTCTGCCTCCAAGGGCGGCGTGGTGGGGATGACCCTGCCGATCGCGCGCGACCTGATGGGTGAGGGCATCCGGGTGAACACGATCCTGCCCGGCATCTTCCACACCCCGCTGCTGATGGGCCTGCCCGAAAAGGCGATCGAAGCGCTGAATGCCTCGGTCCCGTTCCCCAAGCGGCTCGGCAACCCGGAAGAATACGCCAAGCTGGCGATGGTGATGCTGGAAAACACCTACTTCAACGGCGAGGACGTACGCCTCGACGGGGCGATCCGCATGGCGCCGCGGTAAGCAACGGCATCACGCGTTAATCGAATGGGCTCCTGCTGCGAAGTGGGGGCCCGTTTCGTTTCAGGGGGAGGGAAGCGGATGCGCGGCATCGACTGGACGATCGGGGTGGAAATCGAATTGCTCGCCCCGAAAGGCGCGAGCCGCGAAACGCTGGCGCGCCACGTGGCGGAGCGCACGGGCGGCAGTGCCACCCGCATCTTTCACCCGGAGAGTGAGACCAGCGCGGTACCCGGCCAGCCCGTGTTCGAGAATCTGACGCTGGGCTACCGCGTGCAGGATGCGGAGGGAAACTGGCTCGCCAGCTTCGTCGACGATCTGACGCTGCAACGCGATCTGGACAAGCGCCACGCCGCGCAGCCGGGCTGGTTTCGGCTGGTCGCGGACGATCCGCGCCTGCTGCGCCTTGCCATGCGTCATTGCGATGCGAGCGCGCCGCTCGATGCGGTTCTCGATCCGCTTGCCGCGCTGTTCGGCACCGCGCCCCAGCAGCATCCCGGTGGCATGGTGCGGGTGGTCGATGCGCATGGTGCCTCGGTCGCGATTGGCGCGCCGCTACCGGGCGAACGAGAGCGTCCGTGCGAGATCGTGACCGCGCCGATGGCGGAAAACCACCTCGAAACCCTCGGCGCGCTGCTGGGCGATGCGCGCGCGCTGGGCTTCACCCTGCCGCATGAGGGCGCGACGCATATCCACTTCGATGCCGCGCCGATGCGCAGCGCGAAGGCGGTGTCCCGGCTGGTCGCATTCTACGAAACGCACCACGCTGCGTTGCGCGCATTTGCGCAGAGCAACCCCGCCTGCGTGCGGCTGGGCGGCTGGCCGCCGGAGCTTTCGCGGCTCACCGCCGATCCCGCTTTCCTCGCAATGGAATGGCCCGATGCGGCGCGCAGGCTGGCCGAGGTGGGGCTGAAGAAATGGTGCGACATCAACCTCGCCAATCTCGTCAACGCGCCCGCCGACAAGGACACGGTTGAATTCCGCATCTTCCCGTCCACGCTCGACGCGAACGACATCATGCGTTGGGCGCGCGGCTGCGAAGCGATCCTGCGGTTCTGCCTCGATCCGGCCGAGCCACCGATTCCGCAGACGGCGGCCGATCTGATAGAGGCGATTCCGCAACTCGCTGTTTCGGGCTGAGGAAACCGAAGAGCCAGGGGCGAGCCTGTGTGCTATGGCTTGCCGGTCGCTTCCGACGGGTCGCATAACCTCAAGGGGGGAAATCCATGACCACGAACGCCAGCCGCCGGCTTACTCACCGCAGAGGCATCCGCCTCGCGCTTGCGCTGATGCTCACCACCTCCGCTGCGGGAATCGTCGCGTACCAGCCGGTCGCCGCGCAATCCGAAAGCGAATACGTCCGCGCCTTCGGCTTTTCCGATTACACCTATTGCGATGCGAAACTGGTCGGCCAGCTATGGGACATGTCCCCTTACGAGGGCAAAATCCAGATCGGCATGAAGATCGTCGGCGGCTACGACGACAACCTTGTCAGCATCCTCCAGATGAGCCGGGATCGCGGCAATTCCTGCGAATGGGCCGATACCGGGCTCAGCTACGACGATGCGGAGGTGCTGGCCGGAGTGTGGGGAGGCGAGCCGTGGGAGGCCAAGGCACGTGCCGCGCGCATGTTCACGCTGGGCCGCAGCGGCGAGGTGACCGGCTACCTGATGGAAGAGGGCGGCGAAGAGGATGAAACCCCCTTCGGCGATGCGCTCGACCGGTTCTGGAACTCGGGCTATTCCTATTGCGACGCCAAGATGATCGGCGAACTTTACGGCACCGATGCCTATCAGGGCAAAATCGAGATCGGCAACAAGATCGCCAATGGTCTGGTCGCCAATATTCCGCTGGTGCTGAACGAAAGCCGCCAGCGCGGCGCGCGGTGCAACTGGACCGATCTGCCATATGGGTACGACGATGCGGTGCTGCTGGGGCAGGCCTGGGGAATGCGCTACGACGAAGCCAAGGTTGCGGCCGAGGAGCTGGCGACCTGGGGCCGGACCGATGTGATCGCGGCGGCACTGGGCCACGAAGGGCACTAGGCGGGCCGCCGATGCAAGCGCAGGGCCGGCGGTCGCTATTGTGGCGGCCGCCGGCCCATTCGATTTCGGCCTGTGCAATTCCCGCCGCTTGAGGATGCGCCGCGCTTTTCGGTCTTTCCTACCGCTGCGGGCGTGCCCTATCGCGGGTGCCATGAAAGCCGCGTACTCCCGATCGACACTCAGCCATCGGGGCATGGCTGCGCCAAGGGCGGTTTTCTGCACTATGACACTGTGTCAGGTGTGTCAGGCAGGAGGAAACGCCGGTGCCTGACTTCACCCAGATCAAGCTTTCCATCGATGGGCCGATCGCCACGATCACGCTGCATCGGCCCGAGAAGATGAACGCCTTCACGCGCCTGATGATGCGCGAGATCATCGATGCGGTCGACATCACCGATGCCGACGATGCGGTGCGCGCGGTGATCGTGACGGGGGAGGGGGATCGTGCGTTCTGCGCCGGTGCCGACCTGACCCCGCCGGAAAACCCGGACGGCACGAAGGCGCACGTCTTCTCCGACCCGGCCACGGTCGACGACCTTTCCGACCCCATCGTGCGCGATGGCGGCGGTCAGCTGGTCATGCGGCTGTTCAATTCGCAGAAGCCGCTGATTGGCGCGTGCAACGGCGTGGCGGTGGGCGTGGGGGCAACCATGCAGCTGCCGTTCGACATGCGGCTGGCGAGCGATACTGCGCGGTTCGGTTTCGTGTTCGCGCGGCGCGGGATTACGCCGGAGGCTGCGTCCAGTTGGTTCCTGCCCCGGCTGGTGGGCCTGCCCACCGCGCTGGAATGGTGCATGACCGGGCGCATCTTCGACGCTCGGGAGGCGCTCGACACCGGGCTGGTCCGCTCGCTCCACCCGCAGGCCGAGCTGATGGGCGCAGCACGGGCGCTGGCGCTGGAAATCGCGGAAAACACCGCGCCGCTGTCGGTCGCGATGACGCGCGCGATGCTGTGGCGGCTTTCTGCGGAAGATCACCCGATGAAGGCGCACCGGATCGACAGCCGCGCCATCTATCGCCTATCCCGCGGGGACGATGCAAAGGAAGGCATCGCCAGTTTCCTTGAGAAACGCCCGCCCGAATTCACCGGCAAGGTCAGCACCGACATGCCCGATTTCTATCCCTGGTGGCAGGAGCCCGAATACAGATGACCCCTCGTTCGACGAATGAAGCATGGCATATTGGCGTTCTGGGCGGGTCAGGCCTGTACCAGGGGATCGAGCTGGACAACCAGCAGGAGATCGAGGTTTCCTCCCCCTTTGGCGAGCCGTCCGGCCCGGTGACCACCGGCACGGTCGGCAATGTGCGCCTGCCAAATTCCGATGAGGCAACTCCTGACAATCCCACGGGCCGACGCCAATAATCGCGATTTGTACGGCGCGACATTCCACCCAAAATTCGCTCATCCGGCGAT